>Ga0187782_10002502_pt1 | contig 13528 bp, 14 predicted proteins | sample 0715_SJ02_MP15_2_FD_132454 | JGI IMG/M metagenome (GOLD analysis project Ga0187782, IMG submission 132454) | Tropical peat soil microbial communities from peatlands in Department of Meta, Colombia - 0715_SJ02_MP15_20_MG | ecosystem: Environmental > Terrestrial > Soil > Wetlands > Peat | place...
CTTTTTCTATCTAGTTGCGGGCACGAGCAGCAGTTGGTATCCATAAATATCCAACCCGCAGTTGAAAATTTTGGATCGACGACTACCCCGGTGAGCGCAGATGCTGGTGCGAGCGTCCAGTTGAAAGCGCTAGGTACCTACGTCCACCCGCCTGCGACCAAGGACATAACGGGCCAGGTCACTTGGTCATCGAATACGCCACAGATGGTAACCGTCAACTCAACGGGCCTGATAACTGCTACTGGCGACGCTTGCGGAAGTGCCCTAATTTGGGCCACGGTGATAACCAATAACAGTGCACCCAGCAATATATCTTCATCGGGCGCCGTCGTGACCGGAAATATGACCGCCAACGTCATTTGCCCGGGAACCACGGCAGCCCTGACCGTGAATCTTGGGGGTACAGGATCCGGATTGGTGACGAGCTCGCCGGTCGGCATTACCTGTCCAACGACGTGCACCGCAAGCTTCGGCGCTGGTGCTGCAATCCTCCTCACGGCAACGCCCGGTTCGGGCTCTTCTTTTGACGGCTGGTCGTCCGGCTGTAGCCCCACATCTTCGGCGACATGTACCACAGGCGGCTTGATCAGCAATCTCGACATTACGGCGACCTTTGACTAGGGCGACGCGTACCAATTCCGACTCCAGTCACACAAAGAAGGGCAACAACCCACCCCCCTTCATCTCATGATGGCAATCGCCGCGCTTGATTAGGCTTGGTCTCCAAACGGGCGACCGGGCAAGCCGTTGGCATAAAAAGGTGAAAGACGTCTCTAGGGTATTAGGACAAGCGTGTTAGCCCTGGCCGCCGGGGTGACGTCTCCAGCTTTACATAAGCCCCGTTATCGGACATTGGCTGCTAGCGCCTTACGGCTTCGTCGGCGGTCGAGACTGTCTTTGCTTGCGCGATTCGCGCCCGAAACCAGGCCAGCAGTAGGTCCTCTTGAGTCTCGTGTAATCGATTCCGACGCCAATCTATTGCACAACTAGGGTTCCGCCTCCACCACTCTCCCTCAACAGGTTGCCGGAATAATCGTTCGAGTATTTTTTCAGCAGTTCCGGCTTCGCGCCGCCGCCATACACATTCAACTCACCTTCGCTCCCCCCGTCACCCAGCCCGACATAAAGATGCTCGACCGCGCGAACTACGGTAGGGCCGCCGATCTCGCCCGCCAGTCCTCGGAAGAGTTCCTTCACCAAAAGCGTCGCGACGACGAAGCCCGATCCCGAGCCATACTGGCCCAAGCCTTCGCCGCACAAGGCAAACTTGCCGCAGCTCGAAGCGAGATCGGCCGCAGCCTCGGACTCGTCTCGAAAACGCAATCGCGCCTGGACGGATTTGAAATAGCAATTGCCTCCACACGCGTCAGCGGTTTCCTAAGCGAACCGCTGGGAGCAAACGAAGTCAAGCGCATGGCCGAAACTCTGCAAAAGCTGGCCACCGAGGCCGGCCGCCGAGGCGCGCTCCGCTTTGAGCTCGAGGCCCAACTGGCCGTTCTTGAACTCGAAGCTCACTCTCACCAACTTTCTGCTCACCGCGTTCAGTTGACAACCCTTCAAACGAAAGCCCGCGAAAAGGGTTTTGTCCTCATCGCGCAAAAGGCAGCCATTCTACCGCCGCAGTAGAGTCCCGTGTTCGGGCAAGCCGTTTACCCTGTCCCCTATTGGTAGTGCTCTTCCCCCGCATCATGTTGCTTCCTTCCAATTTGATGATGTTAGAGATTTGACCCTTGCCCACCGCTCAGCTGGGACTCGCGTCAATGCTGAAGCATGTGGCACCCCGCCTCACCGCGATGACTTAAACCAACACTTCATGTATATCTATCTGTTTCATCTTCATCTTAGCTGTCATCTTGTATTTCTAATGTGCCGCGAGGACGTCAAGCAGTTACACCTTCCCGGCCGTGCGCCTCGTTCCCTGCGGATTATACGAGCAAGGCCGAATCTTCTCAGCCGCAGAGCTCCAGCCGCTAGAGTCCGACGGTGAACCGGCGGCAGCGGGTTTGGCGCGGAGACGGCGCCAATTGATGGGTGGATTATGGAGCGGCTCGCTTAACTACCCTGTCGTCCTGAGGTTGAGTTCCCAGGTCTCCGCCGTAAGATCCTTACCAAAGCTATGGTGCTTCTCTTCGTGCACTACCTGGAACCCTGCGTTCCTGTAGATGTGTCGTGCGGCGTGAAGAATGCTCTGCGTCCACAGCGCTAACTTCTGGTACCCTGTGTGGCGCGCAAATCGGATATATTCATCAACTAGCCGCTTGCCAATGCCCAGTCCGCGCGCCTCCCGTTCAACGTGCAACAGCCGCAGTTTTGCAATCTCCTCGGATGCCTTCGCGACGAAAACCGCACCTACCCTTTCGCCATCCTTTTCGGCCACCCAAGCGCGCTCACACCTGGGGTCGTAATTTTTGATAAATTGCGCCACAATTTCCGCAGCCAGCGCCTCGTATGTCCCATCCCACCCATATTCCTCGGCATACAGAATTGCTTGGCGATAGACGATCCAGCCCATATCGCCCGGCTGGTGCTGTCGCAGCAAAAAGGTGGTTCTCGTTTCCGCTCGGTCGCCCAGCAGTCTGTGGATCACCCGCGCCGCGTCTACGACTTGTTTCTGCTCCGAAGGCGAGAGTTCGTGCAGCATTGCCTTGATATCACGGTTCGAGCGCTCGTCAAGCGGTACAAATGCTTTCCGGCCCTTGGAGGTCAGTGAAAGAAACCTCTGTCGCTCGTCGGTCCTTGATTGCTCCCGCCTCACGAGCTTCCGCCGTTCGAAATCCCGCAGGATGCGGCTCATGTATCCGGCGTCCAGTCCAAGCTCCTTGCGGACGTCGGTGGCTGTGGGCTGCTGGCGGTGCGCTAGCTCATACAAGACTCGCGCCTCGGCAAGAGAAAACGGCCTGCTCGCCATCCCATCCAGCACGCCAATCTTGCGGGTATAAAAGCGGTTGAATGCGCGAATGGCACTTACCTGTTGGTCGTTGCCTGATTCTGGCACGGGCGGGCCCTCCCGATGCAGTTGACAATAGCATACATATAATTGTCAATGTCAACTATATTCGGAGGGCGCGGAGGGCCATGCATGAGCGGCGCCTCAGCGATGCGCTCGCGCAGGGTTTGCGGACCGCGGAACCTGCAAATGAGGGAACAATTTGCTTCACTCGGAAGGACCTCAGGTGTATAAGAGTGCTCATCAGGCGGTCAAGACGAAAATCGCGGCCGACACGTGCGACACGGAGCGGCCCGCAAGGAGGTCACCTATGCAGGATCCATTTGTGGGTACATGGAAACTCAACGTCGAGAAGTCGGAGTTTGATGCTAACTATAGTGCCACTGCGGGGACGATGATGTTTGAGCTTGATGCGCAGGGCCACTATCTGTTGAAGGTCGAGGGTCGAAACGCAAAGGGCGAGAAAGTAGCGGAACGACCGGCAAGATTCATCCCAGACGGCAAAGAACATCCTGTTCCGGATCTCGCAGGCCTTAAAGCCGTTGCTACCCAGCCGGACCCGAAGACAATCCAGAACGAAGTGAGACGGCAAGACGGGTCGGTGATCGGTGGCGCCACCTACGTTGTCTCAGCTGACGGAAAGTTGCTGACGGCAACCAACTCTGGCCGGGATTCTCAACTGCGGCAATTTAGGCAGCGCACTGTTTGGGATCGCCAGTAGGAACAAATTTTCCGTACGCTCTATGCTCTTCGAGAGGCGCGCGCTTACTTAGGGGGGCCGCGCCCGAGGGCACACGTCCGCCCAAACGCGGAGAGGTGCTCGTCAGCATCGGTTTCTTTTGCAAAGAGGGTTGCTCGATTGTCCCTGAAAACTAGAAGTCCAGGCCTGCGGAGTCAGCAGTGGCGCGCTGCAAACAAACTTCACCTTTAGTCTAGGAGGTGGAGCTCGCTGCCGCTTAAGCGAGAGCTCGCACTGGCGGCAAAGCCTATCGGCGCGTGACCTTTCAGTTGCAAGGGTCGGCAGTGGATAGCAAATGTTTTTGTGAGTTTCCATGCTGCCGGAGATTTTGCTAAGGTTCTCTTTTGTAACCTCAGCGGTACCGGCGGGGTTCGGAGGAAGGCTCGCCAATTCCTCCGGAGTCAATGCGCGCTTGATCAACGGGCGACGGCGTCGATGGCACTGGGCGATACTTTTCGCATCAGCAACACTAACGGAATCCTGACCATCATGAGGCGACGCCCGGCTAGGTGGGGAGCGAAGTCGGGCGCGGGATGACGGTGGCGGGTGGGTAGTGGTAGGTTAGTAGCGCATTAGAGGCTACATGGAAAGTTTATGGTCCAGCACTTGGTGAAGACGCAAGGGAGGCCTCCAGCAACTTTGGCCAGGGCCTCTTCAGTGAGCTCAGTTGGGCCTGCGGGATTCGGTGGCAGGGTTGCCAATTCTTCCCGGGTCAAGCTTTTTTGATATTCGGGATCCTTCCACGCGCGCACTATATCTACAGCCATTTTACCCTCCTTTCTGTCTCTGGGTCCGAGACTACGTCGAATTACCTCGGTCCGCGCGCAAAATTCTAATCTATATGTATTTATGGTGTCAACTTTAATTTGACACTTTAATTTGGTGCGTCAGACCTGTGTAGGTGGTGCCAGAACCAGTATCGATGGGACTCGTTCGGGGCAGGCCAGCCGCAGCAAGCCGTAACCAATCCCGGCCAAGCCAACCATTAGCCCGGGCGATGTCACGAGCGTGTCGCCGAGGCATCCTCGCTCCGCGATCGTGGCCAGAGTCTTGGAGGCCAGCCGCTTCCCGGCCTCGCTCCACCAGGAATCGTCCACCCGCTGGGCGGCGTGAAGCAGAATGTCCAACTTGCCAAGGTCGCCGTGACAGAGGCAGTGGTTCATTCCATAGTCCGATTCAACCGTTTTGCGGAGCGCGATCCGGATCTCCTCGCGCGTCTCGCGGTCGTCCAAATATGGCAGGCTGTCGATGCGCGCCAAACCGATTCCGGGCGCGCCATGGCACCAGGCGACCACGAACTGTGGGTCGGACTGATCTTCTCCCGGCCGCGTGCGGTAATCCGGCCAGTTGGTCTCGTCCGTCACGAAGGTGCTCCGCTCGTAAGCGATGGCCAATTCGGCTGATTCGCGGAAACGCGCCTGCCCGCTCCACGCCGCCAGCTTGAGCAGCGCCCACGCCATTCCGGCGGCGCCATGAGAGAATCCGGTCAGCGGCTGGCTCGAATCGACGTCCGTTTTCCATCCAACACCGCTGTCCTGTGGCTGTTGCTGGCGCAAGAGCTGCTCGCCGCAGAGCACCGCGGTTTTCAGCAGGCGGTCGCTCGGGCTGACAGTGTTAAGAACAGCGAGCGCGGCGATGCAGCCTGCGGAGCCGCCTACCACATCCAGCCTCCGATCCGTTTCGATTAGGGACGTAACCTCCGCTGCTAGCCCCTTCGCCTCGTCGACCAGCGAGGCATCCTGCCACAGAAATCCCAGGTGCGCCAGCGTGTAGATAGTTCCTCCCGACCCCAAGTACCCACCCAAGCTCCCTATCGGCAGATCACCAGCTCTTCGGCGTTCCAGCTGCCTTCGGGCCAGGTTGATCGACTTTCGGGCGATCTTGGAATAGAACTGGTCTCCGGTGAGCGCGCCCAGATATGCAAGAAAAAACGAGCATCCCGAAAGGCCATCGTAGAAACACGCATCCATCGGCTGCAGGGACCACGAAATCTCGCGAGATCCTACTGGCGTGAGACCGAGCCAACTTGCGTACGAGTCACACTCAAGAGCTTCCCGGCAGAGTGTATCTCCAACTGCACGCGCCAGGTCTATCGCATCCCGGTTGTCCGATAGTTGCAGCTTGCGGGGGGTGCTCGAGCGGAGCACACCTTCCTCGGCGGAGGCGATGGCGGCGCGAATGAACCAGGTTTGAAGCGCTAGGTCTTCCTCTCCCAACTGACGGAGTTCTTGGCGCACCCCCTCGATGGCCGTCTGCTCGAAAAACTCGGGGATCCGCTCTCCGCAGCTGGTCCATAAGTCGCGCGAATTTGGCCGCGCGATAAACACAGGGACATCGCCGCCCCGGAGATCCTTCAGTTCCTCCGGGATGAGCCGGGCCAGGTCAGTCCGCTGCGCTGTGCCCAGCCATAGACGGTCAAACACCTGATCACGGTCGATGGCATTTCTCAGCAGGTCGGGGTGTTGGCTAGTCCTGAGCAGGACGGCGTAGGCGGCGGTGGTTCGCGGGACAAACCGCACCTCGTCCTCCGCAAAGCGCCCCAGTATCCCTCCGGTCGCCTGGAACTCGTCGCGGCGCTCTTCGATCAAGCGGTAAACCCATCGGAACCCTGTAATAAAGGGTTCGACATACTCTCCCGCGGCGACGTCCTGGCCCTCCAGTTTCGGACGATTGCTCACCACCATCCTCGGCACCGTTTTGTTGCGGACCAGCCGCATTTCGTCCGTTCCCGCCCCCTCCCAGGATGGGGTTCTCCTTAACAGAGAATGTTGACCGCGCATGGCGCCGAACCCGCTCACGTCGACGCCTTCGTCTGTCTCGGATTCGTAGATCCGTTGGGGAAGCAGCAGCACCCGCATGACTGACAACTGGAAAACATTGATTGCGGGATCCTCCTTCTCCGCAACCAGAACATCATGATGAAACAGGGCTTCGAGGTCCACAGGCACCGGGAATTCCCCGGCCGCGATCAGATTCTCAAAATGCATGTCCCCAGCTCTCGTGACATAGAACGCAGCCAGATATCCTCCAAGCCTCTGATAGAACCGCTCCACCTCGTCGCGGTTGGAACAAGACTGGTGAGCCACAAATTCGGACCACCCATAACAGCCTCGGTCGATTATTTTAAGAATGCGAAACGGAGTCTCGAAGCCGGCCTGATTGACCCATTCGAGAAACTCCCCGAAATGGACGTCCACCGACTGGCTGTGTGGCTTATACACAATTTTGAAGCCGGTAGAGAACTCCAGAATCGCCACCGTCCGGCCGCGGCGATGAGTGTCGCCGGCTCCCGCTAAAATGGAGGTAAGGCTGCCCGGATCCGCGCCCGCAGCCAGACTCGCCCGAATCAGATCCCAATCCTTCGCCAACCTCTCCAGCAGCTCCACACTGGAATTCGCCCAGTTCACGGTTGCGATGTAAAGCGAACGCAACAAGACCGGGTACTCCCGTGCGATCGACAACTGCACGTCCATCTGGCGGAGGCGGTCGCAGAAGCTGTGGAACCGTTCTTCTGGAGTTTCGCCCTTCAGCACTCCTTGCAGGCGGGCGACGTTCAACTCGAGCACCATCACCAGGTCCAGCAACCTGGTTAGTGTCTTGAACAGGTGCGGCAGGACCAGGCGCTCCACGGTCGCCTTGGCGAACGGAACACCCTCCTCGTGAAGCCGGCCCACTCCCTCCCGAAAGCGGCGCAGCCCTTCCTGAACCAGCGGGTTGGCGATCCACAGGAACCCGTTCGTTCCTTCTTCGGCGTAGTGCACGAACTCCGGAGCATCGTCCAGGGGGCGCGGCGTGAGATAGAGCCGCTCCAGTTCCCGGATCCAATCGGGCGGTGACGGGATCAGCTCGGAGTAAACTCCCGGCGGCAGCCCAAGTATCGCCAGCAGGTCTTCTTCGATCAGGCCGTCCAGGCGAAGCCGTTTTTCGAAGGAGTCACCGGTCGGGAATGGCTTTTGCGATTTCCAGCGATCCAGGGCAGCCGCCGCGTGGCTGGTGTCCGCCCTCGATCCGATCCAGCCTCGCCCGGCTTGCCGCAGATACGACGCCCGCTCGGCCAGCGACAGCGCCGAGTACAGATGTTCGGTCAGCCCGAAGCGAGGTTCTTGTGCCATACAGCGAGGTAACCTTCAGACCGTCACATTTTCGCCCGCGCTCTGCGCTGTGTCCAACGGATCGGTATTCCCGCGCAGGGCCCGCTTCTGTTTCGCGATGCCGCCTGCAGCTCTCGACGGAATTGTCGCTGGCTACGTGCTTGCACCAACTAGTGTAGTGTCCGCGATATAAGTGGACAACCTACTGTTCCTTTTTCTGCGGCCCTGGATATTCGCTTCGCACGCGACGCCGATGCGAACCAAACCAACTTACGACGCAGCCAACAGCAAGCCCAGCAAAATAGGAACTTCCTACTTGGCCTGAGCACGAAAGTCCTTGACATGCCCGCGGTAATTGGCTAGCATGGCGCGCCTATTGGCCTCCCCGGCCACGGTCAGAATTTGCCATTTTAAAAGGAGACTCGACGATGAAGACTAGAAAAGGAAAGCCGAAGACGGCTCACAGGAAAAAAGAACCAGAACGCCTTTGGGTGCTGAGTGATGAAGAGCTGGGCAGAATCGTAGGAGGTGCATACCTTGGGGGATCAGGGCCGTCGATTGTCAAACCAGACGAGGAAACCAGGTGCGGTAAGCAAACTTGCGCCGCTACCGTTGACGTTACGTGCCCATAAGACTTCTCCGCCAGATACGACATGAGGGTGTGTCTTTCGTCAAAGGCAGCGGTCTTCTCCATTTGTGGATCTGCCGGCCAAAGGCAGCCGATCCGGAGCGATTAGAACGACGGTGGAAACGGTTCGTCGTAGAGTTTGGTATAGGCAACCCCCTGATCTTTGGTGAAGATAACACAGACACTCTTCACGCCTGGGCAGAATGCTCGCGATACTTATCTCCCCCGCTCGTACGTGATATCGCCGAGGGTCTTGACGCTGACGACGCGCGGCTTCTAGAGGAAATGGAGGCCGTGTCGCTGCGTCAGTTCGCCTACGAGAATAGTTTCGGTCTCTACCACTCCGTCGCCAAATATCGCGGCTGGGTATCGTTGCCGGCGATACTGGGGGGAGCGGCTTCTTTGTTTCTCGGCATCGGGCGTCACACTCAGTTACGGATAATGAATATGAAAGAGACCGTATCCTCGGTTATGGCCGTGGCCGGGATGGACAAGGCATTCTGCCGGGGCCTCTTGAACAACTACGGGATCGCTGTGCCGCCTAGCGCATTGGTGTCGAGCGTCGGGCGGACCGTACATCAAGCGGAGGAATTGGGCTATCCTGTTGCGCTGAAGAAAGTTTACGGAGGCGATTCGGCCGGAGTCATTCTCGACCTAAAGAATCTGCGAGAATGCAAGGAGGCGGCGGAATTTTTCTTTGGCAGCGAATCTTCTCTGATTCTAGAGAAGATGCTTTCGGGTATCGAGCTGCGTCTGCACTTTATCGACGGGAAGCTAGCGTATGTTTTCCATGCACGGGCTGAAACCGTGACCGGCGACGGGCAAAGCAGCCTCGCCGCCCTGCTTGAGACCCAGGATCCCGACTACTATCGGCACATGCAGGCTTCGACCGAGCAACGACGCCGTCTTATCCTGCTACTGTGGAACGCTGGAGTGCGGGACATTGGCGACGTCGCCCGCATTGTCCCCGCAGCCGGGCAAGTAGTGCGTGTGAGTACGGCAACGCGAGGTCGAATGCAGCCGCTGGAGTTTGCGGTGGTTCACCCAGACGACCGGCGGGCGCTCGAAGATCTCTTTCGGCGCTACGGCTGTCCGAGCGCAGGGGTGGATGCCATTGTGCGTGAAAAAGGGGCGCGCTTTTCGGACGGTGGCGGGGTGCTCGAAATCAATGTGCCCAGCGGTTTTTCGTACATGTCGCTGTCCGGAATCCACACCCCCATTGAGGCGGCAAGAGCGGTTGACCTTGAGCTGCTCCATGAGGCGCGATCGGCGCGACGTTTCCTGTCAAGCGGCGGACGCGTGCCAGTATGGTTGGTATCTGGGGTACATTTTCCTGAAGACTCGTCGGTGCGCCGTGAGTTACTGACAAATTTCAAGCGCTTCTGGCCTCGTGGCCAGGTTGACGTTCTGCAGCCTGAGCGAGGCTGGCTACCTATTCTTACCCACAAGAATGCGCATGCATTTTTGATCTGGGTGAGCGACGCAGCGATCACCCAGCATGGAATGCCCCACCACCTGCGTCCCGTAGTCGTTCACAGTGTGCCGTTTACGCGATTCAAGAAGGAATTTGCGGCTCTAGTAGCGACAGCAAGGAACGCCGGCGGCAGGTTCAGGCCTTATCCCACACTGTGGAGGAAGCTGTTTGCCAAACCGAGGCTTTCGTAGTGGAGAACAACGACAGAAATTCTGATGTTCTAATACGTGGGTCTCCTCGCCATTAGAGGGTCGATCTTAGAAGGTCCGAAGAAGCTTCTCGGCGAGTTCCCAAATCCGAAGGGTCCTGGCTGACACGAATCGCCCCATGCGCAAGTAGCAACCGTAGCGCCTCGCGTAGCGACCGAGCGGCACGTGCGTTGACCTTTCTCTTCCCCGAGCCGCCAATAAGGTCGACCAGACACAGGGGGCGGCCGCGGTTGAGCGCCGCCAACGTGCAAACCAGCGGCTGTGCATCGGGTCTGACGAAACACCAACCGTTGGCGGCAAAAAGGAGCCTGCCGCCCCCTGCTGGCATCCAGACGATCGGGCATTCCGGCCTGCCGCAAACAATGTCGTTATCGTCGAGTTCAACATCGTTTTCTGGCGGGGGGAGCACCTTGAAACCCAGAGCACTGACGTGGCGCAGCCAATTCTTCTTGATCGCCAACGACAGGGGTCCAGAGCGCAGGGTGTCAAGTAATAATTGATACTCATCTGGCAATACTTGTATCATGCCGACAAGCGCACGGCGGCCAACTTTATACGTATCGATAGAATCGGTGCCTATCAAAATCTCGCGAAGCGCAAAGGCGACGATTTCAGGCAAAATAACGAATGGTTTTTGCCCGACGTATAGCGCGATATTGAGCGCCATCGTGGGTTCCAAGTCATCTGTGACCGCCATATGCCAATAAGTGGACGGCCAGTATAAAACGTCGCCGGCTCCGCCTTCGAGAACGACAGCGTCCTTGGCGAACTCTTGGTAGGAGCGAGAGTTAGCGATATCGTTCATACCTTCGCCCCCCGCTCTAATGACCTCGACTCGACGTTCTTCGAAGTAACCTGGTGGCCATAGCAGCATCTTTTTTCGGCCTGCAACGACGAACGAAAAGTTACTCGCTGCGTCGGTATGCGGTCCGCGAGGCGTGGTGCGATACTTTCCGTAGAAAACATCCATGTCCGTCTTAGCGGGCAGGCCAACAACGTTTATGACGTCCAGCAGAAATCGCCTGGCTCGCATCCACAGCTCGGGTGCGAAGCGCTGGATCTCATACTGCACGACACACAGCTCCGTCTTTGGAGCCAGCCGTTGACAATAATCTACGAATGACCGGTCTCGATCCGATGGAAGATAGCCTCGGTCGCGAGAGGAGGGGACATATGCTCGATCGACCCACACTGTGCGCGGGCCGTGGTCGTCGGTAGCGGCGCGTCTTAAAGCAGCGAACACTTCCTCGGGTCGGAACAGAGGGGAATTGAAAAGCCGACGAAGGACCGTAGGTTGTTTTTGCCAAAACTGACGGGCGAATGCTGGCCAAATAGCCAACGCGCGTGTCACTGAGGGCTCGTTGTGACTGAAGCTCGGACCCCTTGGCTTAGCGCTCATTGTTCGCAGACAATCCTTGATTTGGCAATGTGCAAGCAGCTTTTATTTCATCGCCGCCGAAGAGAAGAATAACCTCATCCCATCTGGGGAAACGCACCACGTTTGGTCTGTGGAGAGCTCAAAACCGGCCACCAGGCCGGGACCGGTGTACTTAGTTGCGCCGGCTTCGCGGCCCAAAATATGCACTTGATGGAGGAGTTGCTCGAGGAGCTCGCTAATGCCGGTGCTGCCACCCAACAGCTTTCCCCAATCGTCCGCTCCTCGGCTGGACGCTGCTCATCACGTGATCTCACGGCTTCGACATTGTGCCGCTCCCGGTTCATTGCAACCCTAGGCTTCACCTTACGCCGACGCACCATACACCGCGACGCGGGGTTGCATTAGGGGGCCTCCCGACCCGTCCGAGAGAGGGTATTATACTTAGCGAGTTGGGTTATTCAAGCACTATCTAACCAAGTATCTACCGCCGACTGCCCGAAGCCAATATGAATCTGGTCAAGCTTTGACGGGAAGCTCGAGCGTGGGATCGTGAGCACGCACACCGGCTACTTCAAGGCAGGTGTAATGACTCAGGACCTCATATGGGAACAATATCAGTATCCGGTCGCGTTGAAGACGCGGCTGGAAGCAAACTCTTCCGTTATTTCACGGCAGTTTCAGGATGGAATTTGTAGGCGAAGCCCCTGCGTGGTGCTGAAGATGCCCCACGGATTTACGTTGAGGACCCTCGCGTCAGATCATGGGTGCTGGCTTTGTGCGTCTTTCCTTGTCATTCTGGTGGTTGATTGCTGCCGGAGAACCTTTATGTACAGCTGAAACTACAAGGAAGGCCGCGCCGAGGAACTGGGAGGCCAGGAACCCTAGTCAGCCTATATGCCTTCCTGATGGTGATAGACTGGTTCATTCCAGGTTAAGGAGTGGCAGGTCAGGAGAAAGTTATGGGGTGGGCAACTGAAGAAGCAGTTTGGGATCCTGGCCGCGCTGAGAGATTGAAAACAGATTTGGAGGATTGGAAAAAGAAAAGTGATGCAGATTTGCTGGCACTGGGTCGAAGCATGGCGGCGAAATGGATCGCATACCTTGAGGCGGAGTTGGCAAAGCTGAACACCGAGACTGACGAGAAGCTGCCGTGAGATGGCAGTAGGTATCGATGACGGAGTTCCCCGTTTCCGCATGCAGGGACACCTTCAGCCTGACACAGGAGCCAAAGATGCCCAATGAAGATTGACTTGCCGGCATGGACCGCGATGTCTCTTTTTACGACTTGTGTCGTGCTCAACATGCACCATTGGATTTGTGTTGAGGACCGCAAAACAGCATGGTTCTTTCATCTCCCCTGCGCAATCTTTTATTCCCTGTTGGCCTCCCTGGTGTGGTTCTTTGTGCGCTGGCCCTTGTGGCTGCCGGCTCGATAAAGGCCGTCGTAGGTCCGAGCATTGCTGCCTCTGAATGTGCTGTGCCGAATCAGCCTCAATGGCGTCCATGCGGCTTTGCGCCTTCCTCCGGTTTCGAAGACTTGGCTGCCCGCACGGGCGTTCCACCAGCTAGCACGATCTTGGGGTGAAACAACGTCCCGGCCACACGGGTGGCAATGGCCACCAGTTCCCTTTCGCCGTCAAAAACCTTAACCTGCCTGGCGCGCGAGAGCTCGGAGAGATTTACACTGCGGCCGCTGCGAATTCGCACCAGACTCTCTTCATTGGCCGTCACGAAGGGCAAGGCCGGCAGAATGTCTCGCAGAGGAACGCACAGTTCTCGGGCTCGACCACAGCGAGTAGCAGCTTCGAGCTCTTCGAGAGTGTGCGCCTGGGCGAGATTGAATTCCCCGACTGTTGTGCGCCGTAACGAGTCAAGATGAGCGCCGCATCCCGCCTGTTGGCCCAGGTCGTGAGCCACCGACCGCATATAGGTCCCGGAGCCAACTCGGGCACGAAAGCGGGCTCGCTCAACCTCGAGGTCAAGGATCTCGAATTCCTTGACCTCGACCTGTACTCGTCTAAGGGTAAACGGTTTCTGTTTGCGCGCCAGCTTGTAGGCAGGC
>Ga0187782_10002504_pt1 | contig 13520 bp, 12 predicted proteins | sample 0715_SJ02_MP15_2_FD_132454 | JGI IMG/M metagenome (GOLD analysis project Ga0187782, IMG submission 132454) | Tropical peat soil microbial communities from peatlands in Department of Meta, Colombia - 0715_SJ02_MP15_20_MG | ecosystem: Environmental > Terrestrial > Soil > Wetlands > Peat | place...
TCTTGTTGAGCAGGCACGCAAGGCCGGCGACGCGGTCATGCCCAGCTACACCCACCTGCAACGCGCGGAACCAGTCCTAGTTGCGCATTGGCTGTTGGCCTACGTCGAGATGATTCTCCGCGACGCGAATCGCTTGCGCCAATGCATGGAGCAGCTCAATTATTGTCCTCTCGGGTCTGGGGCAGCCGCCGGCGCAACGCTCGCGCTCGACCGCACCATCGCGGCGCGCGAGCTTGGCTTTACCGCGCCGACTGCCAACTCCATCGACGCCACGAGCGATCGCGACTTTATCCTCGAATACCTGCAGGCGCTCACTTTCGTCGGCCTTCACTTGAGCCGATTTGCCGAGGAGATCACGCTCTTCGCCACAGCGGAGTACGGCTTCGTTGCGCTGCCCGAGGCGTTCTCTACCGGCTCCAGCGCCATGCCGCAGAAGAAGAATCCCGACCTCGCCGAGCTCATCCGCGCCAAAGTCGCTCGCATTCACGGCGCGGCGCAGGCCGTCGCCATGCAACTGAAAGGGCTGCCGCTGGCCTACAATAAAGACATGCAGGAGACCCAGGAGCCGGCATTCGCGGTCGGCTTTGTTCCGCAAATGCTCGGGCTCGTCGCCAGGTTTACTGCCGCCCTCCAGTTTAATCAAGAGCGCATGCGCGAAGCTGCGCAGTCGGGCTGCCTGAATGCGATGGCTGCGGCGACCTACCTGGTGCGCAAGGGCGTGCCCTTTCGCACCGCGCACGAGAAAATCGGCAACGCGGTTCGCTTCGCGCTCGATAAACGCGTGGAACTGTGCGATCTCTCGCTTGCTGAGCTGCGCCAGTTCGGCGCCGAATTCGGCGACGATTTCTACGCTGCCATTTCTCTCGACGCCACGCTCGATTGCCACGACGTGATCGGCGGGACTGCGCGCGAACGCGTGCGGCAGGCGCTTGGGAAGGCGACGGAGAGAATCGCGGCGCTCAAGAGCATTGAAGCGAGTTCTTCGGCTAGGCGGCCGCGCGCCGGCGGCGAGGACGCCGCCGGTACAGCCGGCCAGGAGGCCGCCGCTACGGGGGAGGCTGCTCATGCTGGTGCGTAAGGCACTGCTGCAAGATGCCTCCAACATCTACGACCTGGTGAACTCTCTTTCCGGCGATGGAACGCTGCTGCGCCGGCCGTTTGCCGAAATCTGCGAAAACATTCGCGACTTCACTGTCGCCGAGTCGGACAGCGGCGTGTTTCTCGGTTGCGGTGCGCTCCACCTTTACGGCCCGCATCTCTGCGAGGTGCGTTCTATCGTGGTCAAGCCCGAAGCGAAAAGCCAGGGCGCCGGCGGCGGAATCTTGAACGCGCTGATCGAAGAAGCCGAGATGCACGGCGTTCAGTCCATCTGCCTTTTTACGCGCATCGCGGACTTCTTCTTCAAGTACGGCTTCCGCACCGTGGAAGACAAGTCCGAGCTGCCCGACAAAATCTTCAAAGACTGCCAGGCCTGCCCGCGCCTGCATCGCTGCGACGAGGTCGCCATGGTGCGCGGTCGCATTCCGCGCATGTCGATCCTCGGCCCGCGCCACGAGGCGCAGGAGCTAGTGCGGCTCTCCGGCTGATTCGCGTTTCTGCAGCAGTGCCGCGCCGACAACTGCCTGACCGTAGCTCAAGCCGCCGTCGCCGGGGCTTACGTTGCGATGATGGCAAACCTGGAATCCCTCTTTCTCCAGCCCCTCGCGTATCAGGCGGGCAAGACGGCGGTTATGCATGCAGCCACCGGAGAGCGCGACTTGCGCGATTCCCGTCGCCTCGCGGCCCAGTACCGCTGCGCGAATGAATCCCGCTGCAACGCCAGCGTGGAACCGAGCCGCGATCTCCGCTTTGCCCGCTCCGCGCTCCAGATCGCGCAGCAACGCGCGCCACATCGCTTCTGTAGCGATCGTCGCGGCCTCGCGCTTCGTCCAGTCGCCGGCCGTCACCGCCAGCCTGTAACTCTCCGGAGCCGGCTCGGCGCGTTCGCCATCCGCGACCCCCTCCAGCTCCATCGCCGCTTGCGCCTCGTAGTCCACAACTCGGCGGCCAAGCACCACGGCGGCCACGGCATCGAAGAGCCGGCCGAGGCTCGAAGTCAGCGGCGAGTTCAGGCGGCGTGCAATCATAAGTTCCATTACGCGCGCTTGTTGCGGAGCTGCGCCAGTCAGCTTCGCCGCCAATTCACTGTCGATTCCTACCGCGATCAGGGCGCCCAAGGCCATGCGCCACGGCTCGCGAATGGCTGCTTCGCCGCCGGGCATCGGCACATACTGCAAATGCGCGAATCGCTCGAAGCTGGAGGGATCAGGGCCGTCGAGCCGGCAGATCAGCACTTCCCCGCCCCAAATCTTGCCGTCGCTTCCGTAGCCTGTGCCGTCGAGCGAAAGCCCGATCACCGGCCTTATGAGCCCATGCTCTGCCATGCACGCTGCGATGTGCGCGTGGTGGTGCTGAACGGCAATGAGCGGCAGGCTGCGCTCGGCCGCCCACTCCTTCGCCCAGATCGTAGACAAGTATCCCGGGTGTAAATCGTGCACCACCGTCTCCGGTTCGATCTCGAAGGTGCGCACCAGGTGCGCGAGCGACTCGCGAAAAAAGTCCAGGCTGGTCACGTTCTCCAGATCGCCCAAGTGCTGGCTCTGGTAGGCGAAGCGGCCCTTGGCGAGCGTGAAGACGTTTTTCAGGTGCCCGCCGACAGCCAATAGAGGCGGTGCTTCGAAAGGCAGCTCCACGGCGAGCGGCACAAATCCCCGCGCGCGGCGGATCACCTGCGGCGCGCCGTCGACCAGTGCCATCACCGAGTCGTCGCAACGTTGCAAGATTTCGCGGTCGTGCATCAGGAATGCATCGGCGATCTTCCCGAGCCGCGCCACCGCCTCGTCGTTGTCGATGGCGATGGGCTCCTCGCTCAGATTCGCGCTGGTCATCACCAGCGCCTTCACGCGCGGGTCGGCAAAGAGCAAGTGCTGCAGTGGGGCGTAGGGCAAAAAGATTCCCAGCCACGGAATCCCGGGCGCGACAGAAGGCGCGATGCCGCAGCCGGCGCGACCGCGAGCGAGCACAATCGGCCTTGCCGGCGTCAGCAGCATCGCCTCTTCCGCGTCACTCAGCTCGCACACCGCCCGCGCCGCGTCGAGGCCGCGCACCATGATAGCCAGTGGCTTGCCGTAGCGGTGCTTGCGCTCGCGCAGCCGCATCACGGCGGCTTCGTTTGTCGCGTCCACGCTCAAGTGGAATCCGCCGATACCTTTAACGGCGATGATCTGGCCGGACATGAGGCGGTCGATGGTTTCGGCGACGGGCGAATAATGCGCAGGGGCTAAAGCCCCCTGACTTTTCGGCAAGCTTACGGCACGACTAAAGTCGTGCCCTGACACGTTTCGTTCAACCGGAAAAGCTGTAGCGAAATTGGCGGAGAGAATTTCGCTTCCTGCAGAGTCGACGAGCCACACATGCGGGCCGCACACCGGGCACCCATTGGGCTGCGCGTGGAAGCGCCGATTCGTGGGGTCGTCGTACTCCGCCTGGCAGGCCGCGCACATCTTGAACTTGGCCATGGAGGTCTGTGGGCGGTCGTAGGGAATGCGCCGCGTGATGGTGAAGCGCGGTCCGCAATTGGTGCAGTTCAAAAATGGATATCGGTAGCGCCGGTCGCGCGGATCGAGCAGCTCGCGCAGACAATCGGCGCACGTGGCGGCATCGGCGGGAATGCCGGTGCTCACCTGGCCGCGCGCCTCGCTGGCCACGATCCGGAATTCTCTCTCGCCAACCGGCTCCGCTTCTCGGACGGCAACCGAATCGATCCGCGACAACGGCGGAGCCTCGGCCCGCAAACGCTGCCGAAACATTTCGAGCCGTTCGACCGGCCCTTCGATCTCGATGACCGCGCCGCCGGTGTCGTTGCCGACAAATCCGGCGAGCCGTTCCTCGACCGCGAGGCGATAGACGAAGGGGCGAAACCCCACGCCCTGCACCACGCCGCGCACCTCCAGAACTTCGCGCCGCAGCGCTTCGCGCGGCTTCAACCTCGCCGCCTCGTTTTGTGTCTCGTTCGATTCCTGCACAGGAGACAAGAATAGCGCACGATCGACTGCGCCACGGCGTTTCCTCGCATCCAACGATTGCAGCGCAGCTTGGACCAAGCCAGGAACGGGCCGGCGAAGCATATTCTGAAAGGGGAGCAAGACCGGCGTGATCGATCTCGGAAAATGGAATGCGGCGCGCCCGATTGCATCGATTGCTCTCGCCGCCGTTTTTTGCATCGTCCCCGCTCCGGCGCAGGAAGCGCAATCCACTGCAATCATCGCCCGCATCGACGCCATCGCTAGGGAGCGGTACGAGCATGTTCTCGGATTCACCGATATCGAGAACTACGCGATCTACAGAGGAAACGACGAAGTGCATCCCGCCGCCAGCATGACGGTCAAGACCACCTACAAGAAGGGCGAAGGCAAGAGCTACGCGATCCTTTCGGAAAGCGGCTCGGGATTGTTACTGAGATTCGGGCTGCATCCGCTCCTGGATAACGAGAAGGCCATCAACGTTCCGGGCAATGTCGAAAAATCCTGGTTCACCTCGGCCAATTACGAGATGAAGCTCAGGCCGGGCGTTGCGCAGCGCATCGACGGCCGCGATTGCCTTGCCGTCGCCATGTCACCCCGGCGCAAAGCGCCCAATATGATCGATGGAACGCTCTGGGTCGACGCCACAGACAATACGATCGTCGAGATCGAAGGCGTCGCCTCGAAAGATCCTTCGCTGTTTTCGGGAACTACGCACATGATGCGGCAATACTCGAACATCGATGGCTATGCGATGTCGAAGCACGCGCGCGCGGAATCGAACAGCGTTATCTTCGGCCGCACCGTCGTAACCATCGACTACGGTGACTACCACATTGAGCTCGGCAAGAAATAACAAAACCACTTCAAGGTGTATGCTCGCAACGCGCGGGATGAGTTGGGAGCGCTGGTTGGGACCAACCCAGGCGCGGCTCTGCGCAGGCACAAGCACTGACAGGCACTCAACGCCGGCTCTTTGCGAGCAGGTCAGTGAGTGTGCTCATGGTGCTCGTGATTGTGTTCGTGATCGTGCGGATGCGAGTGCGTGATCTCGCCGTGGGTATGCTCGTGGGAATGCTTTGTGCCGGGGGGCGGCATGACCTCGTGGGTGTGGTGGTGATGCCCGTCATCATGGGAATGTTCATGGGTGTGTGTGACCGCGCCATGCGTGTGCGTGTGAGAGTGAGTGGTCATCGGAACCTCCTTTGCCGCCCAAATCGCCGAATCGGGGGAAGAACGCAGCCTTGGCCCGCAAACCTGAAATCGAACGGGGGGCGCTTTGAGCTGGTCAACGTATAGCAGCTTCCGGGCTCGTCTGTGAAGGGAGACGTGCCGGGGGCAAAAAGAGACATCCGCCGCCGAAATTCCATCTCGTCAAATCACTTTCAATAGTGGATTCCGGGCCAGCTCCCGGCGAAATGGAGTATCGGGTCTGTTTGCGCGCTAGGCCATTCTCAGGCAGCAGAAAAAGTATGGTCATCCAGGCGCGCGTTCGCATGAATTCCATACTCGTGCTACCCTTTGAGGAGCGAATTCGAGTCGGTCCGATGTCGTCTTTTTTGCAGTCGGTGGTGAATGACAAGCCCGGCAACACCAAAGCCGGGGTGATGGGCCTCTACGCCCTATTGTTCGCGTTCAACGTCGCGGCATGGTGCTGGGCGGTAGCCGCCTTTCACGGTTTTCCCGTGCTTTTGGGCACGGCCTTTCTGGCTTACAGCTTCGGGCTTCGCCATGCCGTCGATGCCGATCACATCGCGGCCATCGACAACGTTACGCGAAAGCTGATGCAGCAAGGCAAGCGGCCGGTTGCCGTCGGCCTCATGTTTTCTCTCGGGCACTCCACCGTTGTCATTGCGGGCGCGGCTGCCATCGCGGCTACGGCGCTGGCGCTGCAGCATCGCATCGACGCGGTGCGATCGATTGGCGGGCTGATCGGCACGTTGGTGTCGGCCCTGTTTCTGTTCGCCATCGCGATCGTCAACCTGATCGTCCTTAAATCGGTCTATCGCAGCTTTGTGCGCGTGCGGCGCGGCGAGCCCTACGTGGAAGAGGACTTCGATCTGCTGCTCGGCAACCGCGGCTTTCTTTCCCGGCTGTTTCGCCCCATGTTCAACCTGATTCGATCCAGTTGGCACATGTATCCGCTGGGCTTTCTGTTCGGCCTCGGCTTCGATACGGCCACCGAGATCGGGTTGCTCGGCATTTCCGCGGCCGAGGCTTCCAAAGGGCTATCGCTAGGGTCGATCCTCGTGTTCCCGGTGCTGTTTGCCGCGGGTATGTCGCTGATCGATTCCACCGACAACATTCTCATGCTGGGCGCCTACGGCTGGGCTTTCGTGAAACCGATCCGGAAGCTCTACTACAACATCACCATTACCTCCGTCTCCGTTGTCGTCGCGTTCGCCGTGGGCGGAATTGAGGCGCTGGGTTTGCTCGCCGGGCAGTTTCACCTGACGGGTGGGCTATGGAGCGCAGTGAGCAAACTCAACGACAATTTCGGCTTGCTGGGGTACTGCATCATCGCCCTCTTTGCTGCAAGCTGGGCCCTGTCGATCGCCATTTATAAATGGCGCCGGTTCGACGAGATCGAGTTTGGGGTGGAAGACGCGGCGTAGCGAGTGGGTAGCGCCGGCCTCCTGGCCGGCTGTCGTGCGGGTCTCCCGACCCGCACATTCTGCAGGCGGTGTGGGCGGAGACAGAAAAGCGAGGGAAGCTCTGAACAAGTGGCCGTAGAGCAAGAAAACCATCCCTCAGGGGCTAAAGCCCGCGCTCATTTTGCGGCAGTTACGGCACGAATAAAGTCGTGCCCTTTCAAAACAGGGCTTTCAGAGAGCGCTGTTCAGGGCAGGCTTGAGGTTTCAGCGGAGATCTGTTTCTCGTGGGGCAGGTCCTTCGGGAACCGGTAGACTTCCATCATTTTCGCGATGAGGGCAATGGCTTCGCTTTCAGCAATGCCGACGAAGAAATTCTCGGGCTCGGAATCCAGGTTGAACTGCAGCTCCGACTGGTGATCCCGGTTGACGAGCTCGTAGCCTCTGTCTTTAGGCACGAAGCGAAGTTTGCTCATCAGCCGGGTTTCGTATGAGTGTCTCCTTAGCACAAGCCAAGGTCGCGATTGGATCACGAGCGAGTCCTCCGTCAGTTGAAGCGTCTTGCCGACGGTGAGAACCTTGCTGAGTTCCCCCAGCACCATGCCGGCTGTCACGCAGAGGGGCATTACCCAGTCCCTCTCAGAGTGGTGATGGCCAGTGATGCCATCGAGCAGAAGCCAGAGGAGGAAAAGGAGGGGATACATCCATAGAACCGACGCGAGCGCGGACATGATGGACCGCCTGACCGCAGCCCTGCTATTCGTGGTGCGGAAATCGACGGTAATCCCGTCGGGCGTTGGCTCCCATTTCAGCCGGCCTTCTAACGGTTGCAGCATCGCCCACCTGTTGGCAAACTGACGTCGCCGCGAGTCTCTCAACGAAAACCCTCTTTGACCCGGAAATGCCAACATTGTACGACCGGGCAGTCGATTCTTAGATCCCACTAATGAGCTAGACCTTCGACCGCTCGATCTCGCACCATCGTTGCGTGCCCCAGGTCCCGATTTTGGGACCTGGGATAGCACAAAACCCCTTTGACACGATGCTAGGCACCCGGGAACGCGCAAGGCCCCTAACTGAACTCATTCCAGCACATGAAACCCGCCACAGATGCCCGTGACTGCGGTCACGGTTTACCGGAACCCCCGCCCCGTACAACAATGGTAGATGTCTGTTTGACCCGCGTCGGAAGCAGGTGCCGAAAGCTTTGCGGGGGTCAGGAGACCCCCGCTACAGCCGGTCAGGAGACCGGCGCTACGAATTACCGGCGCTCGAGAGAAATGCGGGTCAAGCGCCAATTTCGATGGAGGAATTGTGGCCGTATTCACCCCCCCGCCCCTACCCAGCGAAGACAAGCGATGGAAGATCGTAAACGGCACCATGCGCAAGAACGGCTTTGCCCGTTATGCGCTGATTGAAACGCTGCACACGGTGCAGTCCTCCTTCGGCTATCTCGACGACGAGGCGATTCGCTTTGTGGCCCAGTCCCTGCGCGTTCCCCTCAGCCAGGCCTATGGCGTAGTCACCTTCTATCACTACTTCACTCTGAAGCCGCCGGGGAAGCACACGGTGACGGTGTGCGCGGGAACCGCTTGCTACATCAAGGGCGCCGACAAGCTGATCGGCGCGGCGGAGAAGAAACTCTGCATCAAGCAGGGCCAAACCACCGCCGACGGCCAGGTGAGCCTGATGGTGGCTCGCTGCGTGGGCGCGTGCAGCCGCGCGCCAGTGGCCTTGTGCGACGGCGAAGTGGTGGGTGAGATGACCCAGAATCAAATGCTCGAGCACCTGGAAAGGTGGACTACGGAATGACAATCGAGGAGCTCGAACAGATCGCCAAAGCAGCCCAGCAGGAGCATGGCAAGTACGACTACGAAGTGAATGTGTGCATGGATCTGGCCTGCGCCAGCCAAGGCGCCGGCGCGCTGAAGGATGCTCTTGAGACGGCGGTGCAGTCCTGCGGCAAAAGGGTCTGCGTGCGGCGCACCGGCTGCATGGGCCCCTGCTCGCATGGTCCGCTGGTGCGCGTCGATCCCGAAGAAACGCTGTACAGCAAAGTGAATGCGAAGAACGCCGAGGCGATCGTCAGCAGCCTGGGCGGCGCGCCGGTGCAGGAAATAGAGTGCGACCTGAGCGACCACTTCGACCGGCAGGTGCGCGTGGTGCTCGAGAATGCCGGCTACATCGATCCGGAAAAAATTGAGGATTACATCGCCCGCGATGGTTACAAGGCTCTGCTGACTGTGCTCACGGAAATGACGCCCAACGGCGTCATTCACCGCGTCACCGAGAGCGGCTTGCGCGGCCGGGGCGGAAGCGGCTATCCCACCGGACTGAAGTGGGGCACCGTGGCCAAGGCTATCGGCGACCTGAAGTACGTCGTCTGCAACGGCGACGAAGGCGACCCTGGCGCGTTCATGGACCGCAGCGTGATGGAAGGCGATCCGCATCGCGTCATCGAAGGCATGGCCATCGCCGCGTACGCCGTGGGCGCGAGCAAGGGATTCATCTACGTCCGCGCCGAGTATCCGGTCGCTGTCTCGCGCCTCACCACCGCGCTGCGCGACGCCCGCCGTCTCGGTCTGCTCGGCAATGGCATCTGCAACACGGCGTTCAATTTCGACGTGGAGATCCGGCTCGGCGGCGGCGCCTTTGTCTGCGGCGAGGAAACGGCGCTGATCGCCTCCATTGAGGGCAAGCGCGGCACGCCCAGGCCGCGTCCTCCCTATCCGGCGGCGAGCGGCCTGTGGGGCAAGCCCACGCTCATCAACAACGTCGAGACCTTCGCCAATATCCCGCCCATCGTCCGCAACGGCGGCAAATGGTTCTTCAACATGGGCTCGGAGCGCAGCAAAGGCACCAAGGTCTTCGCACTGACCGGCAGAATCGCCAATACCGGCCTGATCGAAGTGCCGCTGGGCATCAAGCTGCGCGAGATCATCGAGGTGATCGGCGGCGGCGTGCCGGGCGGCCACACCTTCAAGGCCGTGCAAACCGGCGGCCCGTCGGGCGGTTGCATCCCGGCGGAGATGCTCGACGTCGGCGTCAGTTACGACGCGCTCCTCAAGATGGGCTCGATCATGGGCTCGGGCGGCATGATCGTCATGGACGACACCTCCTGCATGGTCAACGTGGCGCGCTTCTTCGTCGAGTTCTGCATGACCGAGTCGTGCGGAAAGTGCATTCCCTGCCGCGCGGGAACGGCGCAGATGTACACGCTGTTGTCGCGCATTTGCACCGGCGTGGGCACTATGGACGACCTGGAACTGCTCGAGGAGCTTTGCTCCACGGTGAAGGAGGCCAGCCTCTGCGGGCTGGGGCAGACGGCGCCCAATCCCGTGCTGAGCACGCTGAAGTATTTCCGCAACGAGTACACCGAGCACATCCTCGACAAGCGCTGCCGGGCCGGCGTCTGCAACATGGCGGCCTTAGAGGTGACAGTATGAGCGTGGTGGAAAGCGACGTCAAAACCCTGGTCATCGACGAGCAGGAAGTCAGCGGGCGCCGCGGCCAGACCATATTGGAAGTGGCGCAGGAGAACGAGATTCCCATTCCCACCCTTTGCCACCTCGAAGGCCTCAGCGACTTGGGCGCATGCCGGCTTTGCATGGTCGAAATCAAAGGCAGCAACAAGCTGCAGCCCGCCTGCGTGACGACCATCTTCGAAGGCATGGAAGTGACCACGCAAAGCGAGCGCCTCAAGGGGCATCGCCGCATGATTCTCGAGCTGCTGTACGCGGAGCGCAACCACATTTGCTCGGTGTGCGTCTCCAACGGTTACTGCGAGCTACAGACCCTGGGCCAGGAGCAGGGACTGACGCACGTCCGCCTGCCCTATCGCAATCCCGAGCTGCGCGTCGATGCGTCGCACGACCGCTTCACCGTGGACCACAACCGCTGCATCCTCTGCACCCGCTGCGTACGCGTCTGCGCGGAGATCGAGGGCGCGCACGTGTGGGATGTGATGGGCCGCGGCATCGACTGCATCGTGATTACCGACCTGCACGAGGAGTGGGGCAAGTCCACGTGCACGCGCTGCGGCAAGTGCGTGCAGGTATGTCCGACGGGAGCCTTGTTCGACAAGAGCAAGATCGGCTCCGATCACCCCAAGGATCCCGATTTTCTGCCTTATCTGAACCTGATGAGGGAGGCGCGATGAGCAAACTGAAACTGGCGACAGTCTGGCTCGACGGATGTTCCGGCTGCCACATGTCGTTTCTTGACATGGACGAGCGGCTCCTCGAGCTCGCGGAAGTAGTTGACGTGGTCTACATCCCCATCGTCGACGCCAAAGAGTTTCCCGACGAGGTGGACATTGCACTGGTCGAGGGAGCCGTGGCCTCGGTCGACGACGAGAAGAAGATCAGGAAGATTCGCGACCACTCGAAGACCCTGGTGGCGATGGGCGACTGCGCGATCACGGGCAATGTTCCGTCGATGCGCAATCCCATCGGCCCGGAGGCGATAATGGACCGCGCGTTCATCCAGAACGCCAGCGCACAGGCGCAGATTCCCTGCATCGTAGTGCCCAAGCTGCTACGGGTGGTGCGTCCCATTCATGAGTTCGTGAAGGTGGACGTATTTCTGCCGGGTTGCCCGCCTTCGGCCGGCACATTTCACACCGCGCTCACCGCGCTGGTCAACGGCGGACCGCTGGACATTCCGGCGCTCACCCGCTTTGGAGCTTAACTTTTCGGAGCGAGCTTTATGAGCCAAACCATCACCATCGAACCGGTAACGCGCCTGGAAGGCCACGGCAAGATCACCATTCACCTGAACGGCAAGGGCGAAGTCGAGGACGCGCACTTCCACGTCACGCAGGTGCGTGGCTTCGAGCGCTTCAGCGAGGGCCGCCCGTTTTACGAGATGCCGAGCCTGATGGCGCGCGTCTGCGGCATCTGCCCGGTCTCGCATCTCATCGCCTCCGCTAAGGCCTGCGAGGCCATCATGTCGGTGCGCATTCCGCACACTGCCGCGCAATTGCGGCGCATGCTGAACCTGGCGCAGATGGTACAATCGCACGCCCTGAGTTTTTTCTACCTGGCTTCTCCCGACCTGCTGCTGGGCATGGAAGCCGATCCCGCGATCCGCAACGTTCTGGGCGTGGCCGCCGCCCATCCGGAACTGGGACGCGCCGGCGTGGCTCTGCGCCGTTTCGGCCAGAGCATCATCGAGATTCTCGGCGGCAAGCGAGTTCATCCCGGATGGGTCGTACCCGGCGGCGTCACCGAGCCGCTCGAGAGCGCCAAGCGCGACAAAATCCTGGCCATGATTCCCGAGGCCTACGCGAATCTCGCTCTGGCTCTCGGCGCCTACAAAAAAATTGCCGGGCAATTCAAGCCGGAGATCGGCGTATTCGCCAACTTCCCGTCGAATTACCTGAGCCTGATCAACGAAGACGAGTCCATTGAGTTTACCGACGGGGCGCTGCGCATCATCGATCCCACGGGCACGATCATCGAGGACGGCATGACGGCGGCTCGCTACACCGAGGCGATCGGCGAGGCCGTTGAGCCTTACAGCTACACGAAGTTTGCCTACTACAAGCCGCTCGGCTACCCGGCGGGCAGCTACCGCGTGGGCCCGCTGGCGCGGCTCAACATCGTGAAAACCATGGGCACGCCCAAGGCCGATGCGGAGCTCGCCGAATTCAAGCAGTTGGCTTCCGGTCCGGTGGAGAGCTCCTTCTACTATCACCACGCGCGCCTGGTTGAAATGCTCTACGGCCTCGAAAAGATCGAGCAGATTCTCGCCGATCCGCGCATCCTCGAGAAACACGTTCGCGCCACGGCCGGCGTCAATCGCCTGGAAGGCGCGGGCCAAGCCGAGGCGCCGCGCGGCACCCTGAATCATTTCTACAAAGTCGACGAAAACGGCAAGATGCTCTGGGCCAACCTGGTCATCGCCACCGGCCAGAACAACAAGGCGATGAACCTGGGCGTGCTCCAGGTCGCGCAAAGCTACATAAGAAAAGGCAAATTCACCGAGGGCATTTTGAATCGCGTCGAAGCCGTAGTACGCACCTTCGACCCATGTCTGAGCTGCTCCTCGCACGCTGCCGGCCAAATGCCGCTGGAGATTTCGCTCGTCTCGGCCGAGGGCGAGGTACTCGACCGCGTCACCCGTTGACGACCGGTATGCCAATGGACCAACGCAAAGCTCGTTGCCTTGTCCTCGCTTGCGGAAACACTCTGCGCAGCGACGACGGCATAGGCCCCAAGCTCGCCGAATGGGCTACGGAACGGTTTCAGGAAAACCGCGACGTACGCGTCATTGCGCGCCAGCAATGGACTGCCGACTTGGCCGCCGAAATTGCCGCCGCCGATTCCATCCTCTTTGTCGATTCCGCGATCGATTCCGTTCCGGGCCGCGTCAGCCTCATCCCTGTTGCGCCGAGAAACCCGAATGGCTTCGCGTCCTCGCACCACCTCGATGCCCCCGAACTTCTTGGCCTGACGCGCTCGCTCTACAGCGCCATGTCGGCGCACGCCATGCTTCTGACCGTCGGCGCCGGCTCGACGGAACTGGGCGAGGACCTTAGCGAGCCTGTTGAGGCCGCCCTGCCCCGTGCTCGCGGCATCCTCGAAAAAGCCGTCCTGCGGTTCCTCGAGAATTAGCCGACCTACAAAACCTACGCGCACTTTAGGCTTGTCATCCTGAGCGGAGTTTGCCGCGTTCTTTGCGGCAAACGGAGTCGAAGGATCTGCGGTTGCCCTTCCGTTGCGCGCTGACGAGTCGGATCTGTTTCTACCTCCGAACCTGTATTGCCGCCACGGACTGCGTCATCTCCGCCAACTCGCTAGCCGACTTTTCATTGCATTTAACGACGATGAGGAACTTGCCAATCGTTGTGATCACTCCGGAGGAA
>Ga0187782_10002505_pt1 | contig 13519 bp, 13 predicted proteins | sample 0715_SJ02_MP15_2_FD_132454 | JGI IMG/M metagenome (GOLD analysis project Ga0187782, IMG submission 132454) | Tropical peat soil microbial communities from peatlands in Department of Meta, Colombia - 0715_SJ02_MP15_20_MG | ecosystem: Environmental > Terrestrial > Soil > Wetlands > Peat | place...
AGAAGACGCACGATACGCAGACGCGGCTCCGAACCCATAGCCGCAAGCATGTCGGCGTAGCGCGCGACTCGTTCAGAATCTTCTCTCTTGGCCATTAGGCACTCCGTGGCTGTGTTTCGATAAAAGTAGAAATATAGAGAAAATTAAAGCGGTAATCAGTTTCTTCTTGGCTTTCTTGAGTCCTACCAGCCGGTCTCTATCGGCTTGGGTCATCAGTAGTTGTCCTTCCTGCATCCCACAGTGTGGAGTTGTCAAGGGGACATTTCTACTTTGCCCAAAGGGGACATTATCATTTTGCCGCCACATAGCCAATTGATGTTAGGTCAAAATACCCCTTCTCACGGAGTTGCGGTGGGCAGGTGAGGGATTGAACGCAGATTTTCCGACGCCTGCGTCTAAAAACCCACAGGGTTTTCGCTTGAGGCCTGCAGTCATCTCAAAACAAGTCCCTTAGCAAGTGGCGACGAACCTGCTCCGTCTCGCCGCCATAAACCGAATGATGTCCGCAGCGCAAGGAGGCCGCTTAATGAAGCCTAGAAGGTCGCGAAGCATGGCCGCTCCAGTTTCGGTCCGCCAGAAACCGATCAGGACTAACTGGGGAACCAGCTTCGTCCTGGGGATTTTATTGATGATGTTCGCACGACCGGCGGCCGCCGTGCCAAGTTATGCTCGCCAGACGGGCTACGCCTGCAGCAAGTGCCACACTACACCTCCCGAACTGACTCAGGAAGGGAGAGATTTCAAGCTTAATGGATACACCCTGAAACTCGTGCCGGCTGTCACTGCGGAGAAGACAAAGAAATCCGCCCCTCTGGACATTCTCGCAAGCTTGCCCCTTTCGGTCTGGTTCGAAACTTCCTTCACGTCGACTAACAAGCCACAGCCCGGAACGCAAAATGGTAATTTCGAATTTCCACAAGACGTTTCTCTGTGGCTGGCCGGCGCGTGGTCGTCTCATATAGGTAGTTTTTTGCAGGTCACCTATGACACGAAGGACGACCATTTCAGCATGGACAATACCGACATCCGGTATGCCAACCACACCTTTCTCTTCGGCAAAGATCTACACTACGGCATCACGCTCAACAACAATCCCACGGTTGAAGACCTGTGGAACAGCACCCCAGCATGGGGCTATCCGTTTATCTCCACCGAGATAGCACCCACACCGCTCGCCGCAGCGGTGATCAATGGACCTTTAGCACAAGACGTTGCCGGACTTGGCGCTTACGGCCTCTGGAGCAATCACTGGTACCTGGCGACTGCCGTTTACCGATCCGAGCACGTTGGGGGCCCTCAACCTCCCGTGGGTACCAATTACAACTTCAACATCCAGGGCGTAGCTCCGTACTGGCGCGGTGCCTGGCAACATCCGAGCAAGAATAACTATTTCGAGGTGGGAACCTATGGCATCCACATGGCATCGACACCAAACAATGTTGTGGGTACAAGGAACACGTACACAGATATAGCAGCAGATTTTCAGTACGACCGGAGTCTGCCCGCTTTAGCCAGGGACGCACTCTGTGAGAATCCGCCATGCAGCGATGTTTTGTCCGTCCGTGGCACTTACATTCATGAGGATTCGGCGCTAGATGGGAGCTTCGGATCTGGCGCTGCATCTCAAGTTAATCATCACCTGGACACAGTCCAGGCAAACGCCGAATATCATTTCGGTAACCGCGTCTCGTTCGCCGCCGGCTGGTTTAATATCAGCGGCACGCCCGACTCATTGCTGTACGCAGCAGCTCCAGTAACGGGAAGTGCCCACGGAGATCCCAGGAGCGACGGATACATTCTGAATCTCTCGTGGTGGCCGATTATGAATCTAGACCTTGCCGCACAATACACGGGATACCTGCGGTTCAATGGCGCTGCGACGAATTACGACGGAAGCGGCCGCAATGCTAGCGCTAATAACTCGATTTATCTGCTCGCTCGCTTTATGTTTTGAGCGCGCAGCCTAAAACAAACCAAGAGGGGGACTATGAAGTTCACAAAGTTGTTTCCAACGACTCTCGTATTCATTCTGGCTACTGGCTTGACCGCCCGGGCGGGAAGTATCAGCGGCAAAGTAACTCGCGGGCATGGCAGCACAGTTGTGTATGTTGACTCGATTCCTGGGAAGACTTTCCCTGCGCCGGAAAAACACTTCACGATAGATCAGAAGGCTCTGCTGTTCCAGCCCCACGTTCTAGTCGTGCCAGTGGGTGCTACGGTGGACTTTCAGAACAGCGACAATGTGGCCCACAACGTCTTCTGGCCCAACGTAGGGGGCAACAAAAAGGACAGCCACAACCTCGGTACGTGGCCGAAGGGGCAGGTACGGAGCTTCAAATTCGAATCCATAGGCGCCGTGCCTCTGCTCTGCAACGTGCATCCGGAGATGTCTGGATTCATCATTGTGACGCCGACCCCATATTATGCACAGGCGGATGGCTCCGGGGCATACAAGATCGACGACGTGCCCGATGGCGCCTATACCCTCGTTGTGTGGCACGAAGGCTCAAAACCGGTATCGAAGCAAGTTACTGTAGCCGGTGCAACGACGGCTGACTTCTCAAAGTAAAGGTGACGCGTCTCCGCAAGGCTGACTTATGCGGATGCGATTTGAAGACAAGAAGGTCGACCGCGACTGGCTACACAGCAATTTTCCGTGCATGATGGCGTGCCCGGCGGGGACCAACGCCGGGCGGTACGTTTCTCTTATAGCGGAAGGGCGATTCGAAGAAGCCTATCGTTATGCCCGCGATCCCAATCCGATGGCAAGCATCTGCGGCCGGGTCTGTGCGCATCCTTGTGAAACAGCTTGCCGCCGCGGCGCCATTGACAAACCAATTTCGATCCGGGCGCTGAAGCGCTTCTTGACGGAACGGTACGGGCCGGAATCCAGACATCCTCTTAACATTCGTCGGGAGCCAGCGAAGAAGCTGCCCTATCGCGTAGCCGTGGTTGGAAGCGGACCCGTAGGGCTGTCCGCTGCGCACGACTTGGCAGTGATGGGCTACCAGGTGACGATTCTGGAAGCCGCGCCGGCCGCAGGCGGGATGCTGCGGCTGGGAATTCCCGAGTATCGTTTGCCGCGGAGTGTAGTTGATTCGCAAATCCGCGAAATTCTCGACATTGGTAACGTCACCCTCAAACTGAACTCAGCTGCGGGCCGGGATTTTACGATCTCGGAATTACGCTCCCAGGGGGTTGATGCGGTAGTCATTGCGGTGGGCGCACACCGCAGCCGCGACTTGGCGATTCCGGGTGTGGATCTGGATGGAGTGCATAAAGGCATCGAGTTCCTGCTCAATGCGAATCTGGGGTACCGGTTCACGATCGGGAAAAAGGTAATCGTGATCGGCGGCGGCAATGTTGCGATGGACGTGGCGCGGTCAGCGGCACGCGAAGTACTGAAGCAACATGGGGCGGAGGGAGTAGGCGAAGTTCCGAGCGACACCAACATTGCAGCGGTTGCGGCGCACGAGATGGTAGACATTTCACTCTCGGCTTTGCGCCTGGGCGCGCGAGAAGTCAGCATCGTGTGCCTGGAAAAGCGGGAGGAGATGCCGGCGGCACTCGAAGAAATCGAAGAGGCTGAGACCGAGGGTATTCTACTGCGGGATGGGCGCGGGCCGAAGCGGGTCATCGGGCGCGCTGGAAGAGTGGTGGGGCTCGAGACACTCCAGACGAGGTGGGTTTTCGATTCCGCAGGTCGGTTCAACCCGGCCTTCTATGAAAACAGCGAGTCCGTTCTCGAATGCGACACGATCATCATGGCGATCGGCCAGACGACGAAGCTGGATTTTTTGAGACCGGAGGACGGAGTTCAGGTATCGCCTCGCGGCCTGATCGTCGCGGACCGGAAAACCCTTATGACCACGGCTCCCGGAGTTTTTGCGGGTGGCGATTGCGTGTTCGGGCCAAGGCTGATTATCGACAGCGTAGGCGACGGACGGAGGATTGCGGCGAGCGTTGATGAATACATTACGGGACGCAAACGGGCGGAACCGGAGATCGGGATCGAAGTGCTGGATCATCACCGGATGTTGTCCGATTTCGTGAACTGGAACCGGCAGCCGGTACCCATGCTGCCTCTCGACCGGCGGACTGGGGTAACCGAAGTAGAAGTCGGGTATGATGCCGAAGCCGCGATGCGGGAAGCGCGCAGATGCCTGCGCTGCTGGATCAACACAGTGTTTGAAGGGAATGAGGCCGATGTATCGCAGTGCGTGCTGTGCGGCGGCTGCGTGGACATCTGTCCAGAGGATTGCCTGAGATTGGTACCACTTGCTGAGATCGAGATGACGCCGGAGGTGATCGAACACATTCAAAACAACGAACAGCTATACCGGGTGGAACTGGATGATGTCGCGGCCTCGGAACTGGGCGTGATTACGGGGTCGGCCATGATCAAGGACGAGACACGGTGCATCCGCTGCGGGCTATGTGCGGAGCGCTGTCCGGTACAGGTGATCACGATGGAGGCATATCACCTCGTCACCGAGGATTTGCCCCAACTTATTCAGATACAAGGCAGGTGAATTCGTGCCGGAAGAAAAGAAGCCAGACATAAATTGCACACGCCGGGAAACATTCGTGAAGCTGGGATTGGGGAGCCTCGCAGTGGCCGGAGTAGGTGCGCTCGTATCAGGGTCCGAATTCCTTTCGCCGAACGTGCTCTACGAGCCTTCGCCCATAACAAACGCGGGCAAGCCGGAGCGATATCCGCAGGGGTCAGTTACCGCGGACACGAAGACCGGAATTTACATCGTGCACGGGCCAGAGGGTTTTTATGCGCTCTCGGCGGTGTGCACGCATCTCGGCTGCCTGACGACATGGGCGCCGGAGCAGAACCGGATCGCCTGCCCCTGCCACGGCAGCAAGTTCAGTGTAGAAGGCGGCAAGATTGAAGGCCCGGCACCGCGTCCGCTGCCGTGGCTGAGGGTCTGGCTCAGCGATGAAGGCGATCTGATGGTGGACCGCTCGACGACGATTCCCGCGCGGCAGTTCCTGAGGACATAGCATGGCGAAGGCAATCGAAGCATACGTCAACGAGCTGCGCGAGACGCGCCTCTGGCGTTCTGTTTTCCGCAGCGGAACCGGCGCGACGAACCTGCATCGGGCGTTAGCGGTGCAGCAGAACATTTTCCTTCACCTGTTCTCGGTGAAGATGCGGCGGGCGGCGCTGCAGTTTAGCGTCACGTGGTATCTGGGAACGCTGAGTCTGGCGACCTTTCTGATTTTGGTGAGCACGGGGATTCCGCTGATGCTCTACTACCATCCGTCGGTGCCGCAGGCGTACGCGGACATGAAAGACCTGCAGTTTGTGGTTTCGGCGGGAGTATTTTTGCGGAACCTGCACCGCTGGTCAGCACATGCCATGGTGCTCCTGGTATTCGCGCATATGTTCAAGGTGTTCTATCGCGGGGCATACCGCGCGCCACGGGAGTTTAATTGGGTGATCGGAGTGGTGCTGCTGATCGTCACTCTATTTCTCAGTTACACGGGATATCTGCTGCCGTGGGATCAACTGGCATACTGGGCGATTACCGTGGGGTCGAACATTATGTCCGCGGTACCGCTACTGGGACAGAAGATGCGGTTTCTGATGCTGGGTGGAAATTCGGTGAACGCGAACGCCCTGCTGCGTTTTTATGTGCTGCACTGCGTGATTTTGCCGCTGGCTGCGATTCTCTTCATCGGAGTTCACTTCTGGCGCATCCGCAAGGACGGCGGCCTCTACACGGGTGAGGGCAAGACCCATGAGTGATCCCAAGAAATACGAAGCGGCGCTCGACTCCGACAGCCGCAAGACGCCGGTGCGCGTGGCGTTCGTGACGCGGCGAACATCGCCGTACGTCAAGGCCAAAGATGACGCGTTGGTGACGACGTGGCCGGAGACGCTGTTCCGGGCCGCGGTGGCCGTCGAGGTTCTGGCGATCGCTTTGGTGCTGCTGTCGCTGTTCTGGGACGCGCCGCTCGAGGAACTGGCGGATCCGATGCAGACGCCCAATCCGGCGAAGGCGCCGTGGTACTTCCTGGGCTTACAGGAATTGCTGCATTATTTTCCGCCGGTGATTGCGGGAGTGCTGATCCCGACGATGGTAATCATTGCGCTAGTGGTGATTCCGTACTTCAACATCAATGTGGAAGCAGAGGGCGTCTGGCTGCGGGATAAAAAACGGCGGATGCGCATTGTCGGAAGTGTGGTGGGTTTGCTCACCGTAGTGTTTTTGGTTTTGCAGGTCTGGGTGATTCTGATTCCTACGCTTGTGGTGGCCGGCTTTATGTTTCTGGCGGCGGCCAGCACACCGAAATCGCCGCAGCGATTCCGGAGGTGGCTGGTATCGAAGCCGCTATCGTTCTGGATCATGACCTGGTTTCTGATACAGGCGTCGGTGCTGACGATTGTCGGGACGTTTTTCCGAGGCGCGGGCTGGAGTTGGGTCTGGCCCTGGAGAGCGTGATGGGAAAAGGCAAAATCGGGCAGCTTTGGCAATTCCTGTTTGGAGACAGCGCGCGAGCATTCGGGACACTCAGCGTGGCGCTGGTGCTGTTACTAGCGGTGGTGCCGGTGAAGCACCACTTCCGCGAGTGGGCGCAGTATCAGAGCCGGTATTTGCGTCTGATTCGCCAACGCGGGGATGCGGCGACTTTGCAGCGGCGCTTTCAAAGCGGGCTGCAGCAGACCTGGCTGCCGGAGATTGGTGTGGTCGATCGCTGCACGACTTGTCATGTAGCGATGAAAGAGGCTTCCCTGGCGGACGTGAGCACGCAGCCGTTCCGGCCGCATCCGCCGATCCCACATTCGCTGGCGGAGTTCGGCTGTGTGATGTGTCACCGGGGACAGGGTGCGGCCACTAACGTGGAAGAAGCGCATAGCAGCACAAAGGCGTGGGAGCAGCCGATTCTGCCGGCGCGGTATATCGAATCCGCGTGCGGGCAATGTCATCAAAATGCTCTCACGGGAACGCCGCAGCTCAATGCGGGCAGAAAACTTCTGGCGCGTTATGGATGCGTGGGCTGTCATACGCTCAAAACGCCTGAGGGCGTGCAGGTGGCGCCGACGGATGAGCCGCCGCCGCTGACACACATCGCCGAGAAGACTACGCGGGAATGGATGTACGCATGGCTGAAAAACCCGCAGGCATATTCGGTTTCAGCCACAATGCCGGATTTCAAGCTGAGTGATGGTGATGCGCGGGATATCGCGACGTTCCTGATCGAGCAGAGCACGCCATCAGGCGCGACGCTTGCGAAGGCGCCCGCGGCTGGCGAGGCACAGGAAGGCGCCAGCGTCTATGGCGAAGCTTTCTGCGCGTCATGCCACGCCGTGCAGAATGCCGCCGGGATGATGGTAGGCGGCGACATCGGGCCGGACTTGACGCGGGTGGGATCCAAATTGAGAGCGGAGTGGCTGGATGGATGGCTGCGGAATCCGAAGGGGTACGCGGCACACACTGCGATGCCGCGCTATCGGTTCACCGATAAGCAGCTCGGGTTGTTGGAAGGTTTTCTCATGGAGAAAACCGACAGTGACCTGCTGGCGAATGTGCATCTGGACGCGGCCACGAAGGAGCAGGCGGCGCACGGCAGGATGCTAGTGAATGAGCGCGGGTGCGCATCGTGCCATGAGATTAGCGGCGTCAACCGGCCGGATAACTTCGCTCCGGACCTGACCCTAGTTGGTAGCCGATCGCTGGCGAAGCTGGTGTTCGCACCCGGCGCGGCGCACACATTGCCCGATTACCTGGCGGCGAAGATCCGGCAACCGCGCGCATTCGGGAACCAACTGAAGATGCCACAGTACAGTTTCGCTTCAGCGCAGGTATACGAGCTGGTTACCGCACTTTTGGCGCAAACCGAGCGCGCGCAGACGTTGCCGACCGAGTTGCGACAGCCGGCTCAGACAGTGTCGAACTATCAGCCGGCGGGGAAAGCGGGAAAGCTGATTGATGATATGCAGTGCTTCAGTTGCCATGCGATCAACGGTCGCGGAGGGGATATGGCCCCGGATCTGACATGGGAAGGGAGTGCCGTAGACCGGCAATGGCTAGTGAGTTTCCTGAAGAACCCGAATACCCTGCGGCCAGCGCTCATCCGGCGCATGCCCAAGTTCAACCTGACGGACGCTGAGACTACAACTTTGGCGGACTATATTCTGACGGCATACCAGACGCCAGCGTTCGATGCGGACTCGATGGATGCGAAGAACTTCTCGCCACAAGACCGCGAGCATGGAAAGCAACTGTTCTATTCGCGGTATGCATGCCAGGCGTGCCACATTGTCGATCCGCAGAACGACAAAGGGTACATTGGGCCCACGCTAACCCATGTTGGAGCACGCTTGACGCCAGCTTGGATTTTTCACTATTTGAAAAATCCACAAGCCATGCGGCCGGGGACAATCGAACCCAATCAGCACTTGAGTGACGAAGATGCGCGAGGGCTCACAGCCTTTTTGGTGGCTCAGAAGGAAGCGAAGAAATGAGGCGTGTTTATGGGCTGGCCCTCATGTTGGTTTTCGTGGGCGGCTGCGGAAAGAAGGCTCCCACTGCCGAGAAAGTGGAGCCAAAGGCTTTCGGTGCAGCATTGGTGGAGATTAGCGGCGACAAGCAACTTGCGGTTACCGGTGCGCCAGTCGATCAGCCGTTGGTGGTGCAGGTCAATGATGCGCAAAACGCTCCCGTCGCGGGAGCGTTGGTATCGTTTCACGTTTCTGGGGGAGCGACTGTGGAACCAGCAGTTGGCCTGACAGGCTCTGACGGACAGCTGAGTGTAAGTGTTGCTCTGGGCGGTGTAGCCGGGCGCTACCAAATCGTTGCGACGACGCGGGATAAAACGGGCAACGCGATTGAGCTGCGATCAGAAGAAATTGCACTGGGGTACCAGCAGAATCTGGGCAGACAGCTGAACGATCGATACTGCTCACGCTGCCACGATTCCGAATCGACGGCGGAGCGGGTCTCGAACCATGACAATCTGAAAGCTCCTCCCCATGCCTTTACCGACGGGTCGTTTCTGAACAACATGAGCGACACAGAACTCGCCAACATCATCACGCATGGGGGACCGGCGTACAACAAGTCTGCAGAGATGCCACCCTACGGCGGTACGTTGCGGAAATCGGAAATCGATGCCCTGATCGCGTTCATTCGTGCGGTTGCTGATCCCCCTTATCGAACGAAGGGATTGGTCTATGCGAAGAACTAGCAACTCCATTACGGCAAAGGCGTTAGCGTCAGCAGCGGAAAATCGGGTCTGCCCGGGTTATTCAGCCTCCCCAGGTTCGGAACCCTGAAGAGGCACAGCTATAAGATAGATGCCTGGGCAAAAAACAAGTCTGAAGCGAGCCGCGTTTCTGAAAGGCATGTCGGAATCCCATGTTGCTAAGCTGGCGGGTCTTGGTTATCGCGTGCATTTCGAAGAAAATCAACCGATTCTGACCGCTGGGGAGCGATCCAGGAAGTTCTATCTTCTGCTTTCCGGCAGCGCTTGTGTTGAAGTCCGAGCGCCTTTTTACACGATATGCGTCCAGGAGATCAATCCGGGTGACGCATTTGGATGGTCTTCCCTGCTTTACCAGCAGGATACGTTGTTCCAAGTGCGTTCCCGCGAGGCCTCTTCGGGATTCTGCTGGGACGGACCGCAACTCGCGCTAGCTTGCCAGGAGGATCGAGAATTTGGCCTGGCGTTTTTCTATCGCGTTCTGGAACTCCTGGCAGGGCGCGTGAAAGCAACAGAATCGAAGCTCGCCGAATTCTGCGGAGTCCTGCCGATCAGAGAACAGTTGTAGGTCGCGCTGCCTCTATTCTGGCTGTATTTTCCGATTTCGGAGTTGAACTGCCAGGGTTGTTACCGTCGGAGCCAGAATGAGAGATTGATTGCCAGCGAAACGCTCCCGTCGGCGCTGAAGCGATCGTCTCGAAAGAACATCGGTTGTTCACAACTGTTTTGTTTCTCCAGGCCTCAGAAGCCGGAGTGGTTCACTCGGATCGTATTCAAACCCGTTTAGCGAAGGCAAAGCATTTGAACGGCGTTGCTTAAGCGCGGCGATTCTTTGACGAACATCAGCACCCGCCTGGGTTCGAACATTGCGTTCGATAACCGGCGCGTTCTTTGGGGCCACACGCGCCTGTGAGATTGTTATCTGGGTCTTTCGTGAATTCTTCTTCACAGTGAGAGCTTCACAAAATGGTGCACGTTGCTGGGCGAAACCTTAACGTTGCATTTTTCCCCAAGCAGACGAGCAATCTCGCGGAACGTCCAGTCACGCAACCGCATCTCGTGGATCAAGTCAGCATACGGTTCAAGGCGTGAACGCGGGCGTTTGGGAGGCAAGGTCTTGAGCATCTCGCTAAATTGCTTTTTCATACGCGCCTCTTCTAGTGTACTGCGCTGTTGAACGGGAATTGAACGAACTTTCAACAAAGATTGGACATACATTGGACAACGATTGAACGGCCATAGCCTCGCGCCGTCCAAATGAACCTAAGCCAGCGGGCTTAGGGATGGTGTCTTTTTGTTAATTTTGTACCGGCACCTCCGATTCGCCGTGCGGCACCTGATGAGCAGCTATTAGGACACGCGAAAGACGCGGCTCTTGCCGATTCGATCGAGGTGGAACATTAGGCGGAGGATGCAAACGCGCCCAAGACGCCCGAGAGCGTTCGAACGTGGCGATTCTGATTCCAATGATTTGGACTGCGGAATCAAAAGGCCAAGACCGACTTGCGCGGATCGAGCAACTAGGCTTCAGAAGGGGTTCGGCGCCGGGAGCGCTCCGCATCACTGCCGTGAACGATTTGGCCGAATCAATTCGCAGGGCACGCGATGGGCGGCATGGTAAGATATTGGAGTAAAGGCATTTACGCCAATGGCGACGATCCTCTATCCCATTAGCGAGCAAGAGCGCGCGAGAAGGGGAGAAGAATATCATCAAGCGCTAGCCAGCCTACGTCTTGAGGGCCTCGCACCGGGTGGCGAGGCGAGAGCGATCTTTCAACGCTACGTCGACGGTGAGCTAACTCTCGAGCAAATGGGCGCGGAGATCGACACACTTAATGAGCGGCGGATCGGACCCGTACGTCTATCCGGGGACTAACACTCTCAAAAATCTCGCCAACATCCGCGATCCGCAAGAACTGACAACCTTTGAAGCGGAAGCAACTCTGCGCCGCGTCCTTGAACTCCTGCGGCGGCCCATCCAAGGGAACTTCGACACCGCCTACCTGAAGGCCATTCACAAACATCTCTTCCAGGACGTGTATCCGTGGGCAGGGCGATTCCGGACAACGGTACTCGCCAAACGAGAATTTGAGGGCGGCCCGGTTATATACTTCACAGAGCCGCACCTGCTTGAATACGAAGCCGAGCGCATCTTCAGCGCACTCCATCGAGCGACGCCACTGCGGGGCATTCCGTCGCACAGGTTTGCACGTGAAGCGGCAACGCTGCTCGCCGGGCTGAACACGCTGCATCCCTTTCGGGAAGGCAACGGGCGAACCCAGCGAGCTTTCGTGCAGGCCGTTGCTCAAAAGTCCGGGCACTCCCTGTACTTCGATACCGTAAGCAGGGAACGAATGGTGCGGGCCAGCATTCTTTCAACGCATGGTGATCCCTCCATGATGATCCGGCTCTTTCAGGAGATCACCGATGCGGACCGGGTGAAACCCCTGCGGCGCGCCATCGCCTTCCTTGAAGCCAACGGCTTCAAGTGGAATGACATTTATATCGCGACAACAACGCCGGGGCAGACCTATACCGGGCGCCTGGTCGGACGCGACCAGGATGCGTTTATGATGCGGACGGTTGCGGATCAGATCATCATTGGAAAGCAGTCGGACATACAACCGGAAGCGAGGAGTGAAGACCAGCTTTCGTTCACGGCGAGTTGGCCGGAACCGAAGACAGCGATTTAACGGTACACTCCGCGGCTATTACCGTGTGCAATCACACATCTGCACAGCCCGGCAGCCGTTGTTTGCCCGAGCGCGGACTCAATCGCCGCTACATAGCAGGGTTGATCGGCTGCCATTTTCCGGGGGCGCTTGGAAGCATACAGAGGCCTGGGCAATTCTATGCATTCAACATTGTCCCTCCTAGTGCCCGCAAGCCTTCCACTCTTCTTAGCGCGCTCAAAACGATCGATCAGATCCTGGGACATTGGATATTGCGCCTTGATCTCTTCAAAGATGCGGTCCTGATCCTGCAGATAGGCTTCGACTTCTGCGGGGTGCTCGAGAATGAATGTGATGGTGCCGTAAACCTTGGCCAGCGATCCGAGCGACGGATAGGCCTCGAAGATCGCTTCCGCCGACCGCCCGCGCGAAATTCGTGCACCACAACGTCCAGTCCGATACGCGTGCCGGCTACGTAACAGCCGCCATTCCGTACCTCGACGTATTCGTTGGTCGGCATGATCCTACTCTTCCTCTCTTTCAGTCTAGAGCCCGAGGACCCAGTTCGTGCTACAGTTCTGGCGGTAGATTATGCCAGTTCTGGCATACCATAGATGAGTGCTGGAGAAGCCCTAGCCGCGAGAGTTGGTCTGGCTCGGCGACTCCCTCGACCGGCTCACTGATTTTCCACGGCCAGTTCGACAAAAGCTTGGTTTTGCGCTGTACCAGGCACAGATTGGGCAGAGGCATGAAAGCGCGAAGATGCTCCACGGTTTTTCGGAAGCAGTCTGGCAAGTTCGAGCGGACGGATGCTAGCGGCACCTACCGCGCGGTGTACGTCGTTCAACTTGGAGGGTCGATTTATGTGCTTCACGCTTTTCTCAAGAAAGCGAAATCGGGAATCGCGACGCCTAAACGAGAGCTGGATATGATCCGGCGGCGGCTTCAGCTTGCACGCAGGCTGGCCGGAAGGAAAGGAACCGAGAATGCGTAATGCTGAATATACGGCGAGCTCCGGCAACGTGTTTGCCGACCTGAAGCTTCCGCAACCGAATGACCTGATGGCCAAGGCCGAACTGGCCGCAAAGGTCATCGCCGAGATCCGGCGCCGCCGGCTCACGCAGAGTCAAGCCGCTGAGATTCTCGGAATCGATCAGCCCAAGGTATCGGCGCTCAAGCAGGGGAAGCTCTCCGGCTTTTCGATCGAGCGTCTAATGCGGTTCCTGCTTCTGCTTGGGCAGGATATCGAGATCAGCGTCAAGGGGCGCTCGAAGCCAGGCTCGGCAGCACGGTTGCGCGTCGCGTAACTTCATCGAAATCGCTTCTTGATGTCGTGGAACATCGACCGTTCGTTCGACAGAGCAATGGCCTTCGCCCGTACCCAACAAACTTCCTACGATGCGTAACCGTTTGCTTCGACCCTAACAACTGAAACCTCTCGGATGAACCGTCAGCCTCCGCTTGTCAACCGGTCCGCTCTAACAGGCTGTTCCAATCGTACGATACGTTGAGCTGCCAACTCGACGAGCAACGAATTCAGACCCGAGCCTTTTATCAGTACATCATGCGTGGTGAAAGCAACGCGGATTTCGTCATCGCCGCCTTCAGCATAGAGGAATTGGTGCCAG
>Ga0187782_10002506_pt1 | contig 13516 bp, 9 predicted proteins | sample 0715_SJ02_MP15_2_FD_132454 | JGI IMG/M metagenome (GOLD analysis project Ga0187782, IMG submission 132454) | Tropical peat soil microbial communities from peatlands in Department of Meta, Colombia - 0715_SJ02_MP15_20_MG | ecosystem: Environmental > Terrestrial > Soil > Wetlands > Peat | place...
CGTCGAGCTCTATCCCTACATCGAGTACATGAAGTACCTGCTGCCGGGATCGATCACGCTGGCTATGTTCGTCTCGGTGATGATCGGCGGCGGCATGCTCTATATCGACGACAAGGCGCGTGGCGTCCACGAAGGCTACCTGATCACGCCCATCACCAAGACGGAACTGATCCTCGGTCTGAATCTGGCGGGCGCCATCAAGGCCGTGCTGACCGGCATCATCATCACGGTGATCGGCGCGCTGCTGGCGGGCGTGAACACCATCTGGGATCCCTTCACCATGTTTGGACTGGTGCTGATGATCCTGCTGACCTCGCTCGCATTCAACACCATGATGTTCCTGCTCATGGTGCGGGTCGAGGACCCGCTGGTGCCGCGCGCCACCTTCGGTATTCTCAACACGCTGCTGTTTTTTCCCAGCGGGGCGATTTATCCCATCCAGGCGTTTCCCGGATGGCTGCGCGTGATCGCGAAGGCTGATCCGTTCACCTATGCGGTCGAAGGATTCAAATCGCTGCTGCTCAAAGAAACCAGCCTCGTCGCCATCTGGCCCGACATGCTGTTTCTCCTGATCTTCGCACTCGTTACCTTCAGCATCGCCGTGCCGCTGTTCAAGCGAACCCTCTGAACCAACCTGATACCGGCGAGTGCGGCGGAGGCGCGGGCGCGCGAACTCAAGGGTTGTAGGCAACCCCGGTCGGAGAAGCTTGGCGTAGGACGCATCGGAATCCGATGTGGTTCGTGCTCGAGCTGGGTTCGCCTTTCCCTCGTCCGCCCGGCATGTATCGCAAACAATACTGGTCCGAGCACAGGAAGGACCCGCCGCGCTGAACCCTCTTCTTGATGCCCGGTTCATCAGGATCATAGCTGTCGGGCGGACCGCTTGGATTCAAGGCGACAGCGCCTTCTTTGGCTAGGATCGCGTAATAATCCGGGCGATACCAATCCGAAGTCCACTCCCACACATTTCCAGACATATCGAACAGACCATAACGATTAGGCGGGAAGCTTGCCACCGGGGCAGTGGCCCTGTATCCATCAGATCTCGTATTAGTGTCCGGGAAATGCCCTTGGAAAGTGTTTGCCATGTACTTACCGTGGGGCATGAACTCGTCGCCCCAGGCATAACGCTTGCGGTCAAGTCCGCCGCGTTCGGCATATTCGAACTCGGCTTCGGTTGGCAGGCGCTTGCCCTGCCAGCCGCAGTACGCGACCGCATCGTTATAGGCGACCTGCACGACTGGGTGCTTTGCGCGGCCCTTGATCGTACTGCCCTTTCCCTCGGGATTCTTCCAGTTGGCGCCCTCCTTGTAACTCCACCAGGCGTACTGGTTTCTGAGTGAGACAGGGTGATCCGGTGGCGTGAATACTAGCGAGCCTGCAACGAGGTTCTCAGGATCGGCCCCGGGAAAATCCTCAATGCGAGGCTTTCTTTCGGCCACCGTCACGTAATGCGTCGCCTTAACAAATCGCTCGAACTGCTCATTGGTGATCTCGGTCCGATCGATCCAGAAACCGTCGAGCCGGACACGGTGCACCGGACGCGAGTCCGGAAACTGCGGCTCCTCCGAACCCATCCAGAACTCGCCGGCCGGAATCCACGCCATTCCAGGAGGGCTGGTTCTTTTTCCGACGGAAGTCTTCGTATCAGCAGGCGGCCAGGGCCAAGCAACGGCGGAAAATACGAAAGCAAAAACTACAGTCAGAACGAAGCGAATTCGAGTCGCTAGCGCCAACACAATCAATCCCCTCAACGCTTGGGATAACACCGTGCGCCCAAATGCTGGAGGATAATGTCGAGGTCAGCAGTGTCGGTCTTGCCATCAAAATTAAAGTCGTACCAACTGGAGCCGACTCCTTCAAAGATCTTCCACCACAGGATGTCTTCTTGATTGACGACACCGTCTTCATTGCCATCTCCCGGACACGCGGGTTGGGAATCGAGTACCTTGTTCATATCGTCGAGAAGGCTATTGAAGCTAGCCAGGTGGGCCTGGGTGAGCCCGCTAGGGCAGGCAACCGCCCCCGAATTCGGCACGTTGGAACACAACGCAGCGCCTTCTTTGTCGATCGCAGGGAGGGGAACCGCTTCGTCGATCTGGTAAAACTCGGTCTGCGTCACATCGGGGGAATTGGGCTGGCTACAATCCGGGGCATGTATCTGCACCAGCTTGTATGTGTCGTTACGGATGGCCTCTTCAAAATCCGGCAAGATGGTCAGGCCAGGCTTGCCAGGCGAAGGGGGAGGATAAATATTCGCATTCTGTATAGCGCAGCAGCTTGAGAATTGTTGCGGCGCTCCGGGCCCATACCAGTCTCCCCCCTCGTACTCGCAGAGCGCCTGATGAGTGAGAAGTTGCACGCAGGTCGGCGGAGTTGTTAACGCGATCACACAGGGAGGTGGCGGTGTCGGGTGAATGTTATTGCCGGTTTGGGTGAAGTTGGTCCGCCGAATGCTCATTTGGCTGGGATTCGTGAGATAGCTCAGCATGTGAACGGAATCGAGAATGTGCGATGCAGGCACCTCTTTGTGGACATCAATCCCGGCAATTTCGCCAAACAGCTCGAAAAGATCGGCGATGCTGACCATGGATTCGACATCCCGATCCGGAGCGCTCACCAACGGCCCCGAAACAATGAGCGGAACCCAGACACCGGTCTGATAGACGGTGCCTTTGGAGCGATTCGGATCGAATGGAACCTTCACGCCGGCGGCGTAAGTGCCGTTGTCGCCGATAATAACGATCACGGTGTCGGTTTTTGCGGGCTGGTAATTCAGGGTGCCATCCGGGTTGTAGCTGGCAAGGCCGGTTTCCACCAGTAAGCGTCCAATCTCCGTGTCCATGCCTTCGAGCATTTGATTGCTCAGCAGATGGTAGGCGGCGATATTCCTCGGAAGGTTGCCGGTACAGGTCAGATTGCTGAGGTCGACAAAACCGGGCGCTAAAAGAGACTCCGGCACCTGTTGGTAGGGGGTGTGGATCTGTGGAAACGCCACGGTGGCCATCCAGGACTGCTTGGCCTTGTTCTCGGCGTTAATCCAGCGCACCGCGGAGGTGGCAGTTGCTTCGCCGATGTAGCCGCGGGCTCTCGGGTCCGTCAAAAGCACATTTTCGACGCTTCCGTCAGGATGGTTGATGACCCTGGGCCAAACGTAGTAGCCGTTGGTAAGGTTGAAATTAAGATAACTCGGCGGCGCTTGCTGGCAAGTGCTGTTCGGCACAAAAATCCCACCCTGCTCGAGACAGTAACGCCCAGGTGTGGGATGGGCGGGAGTTGCCGCCATGACCTGGCAGGACTTGTCGGCAAAACGGCACGCACCGATATCCGCGCCTCCGCCTTGGGAATTGGGGACGAATCCACAAGTGTAAGCGCCGCTAGCGGAGATGCCACCAGCCGTCTGGTCAATGGGATGCGGGGCCCCGTCCAGAAATCCGTCGAAGTATTCCCACCCGAGGGACAGCACAATACGATCGCCGAACGGATTATTTTGCACCTGGGCAAGATGAAACTTTCCAAAATCCGCACTGTGATAACCGCGACTCTGAAGGAGTTTCGGGGTGGTGACCTCGAAGGGGGACACCTGCGAATTCGCAAGGTCGCTGTCCAGCAACGCGCTCATGACGTTGGTGCGCAAAGGGAATCGCCCTTCAAAGAAAATGGCGCGGCTGGGTGAGCACTCGGGCATGGACCACACGTTTCGGAAGCGCACGCCTGCATGGGCGATGGCATTGATATTCGGGGTGTTCGGCGCGTCCAGCCCGCCGTAACCGAAGACAGGCAATTGATCAATTCCGACATCATCCATGATGATGAACAGGATGTTGGGCTGGCGCGAAGGTGCGCCAGTGTCACCGGTGCTCTGTGCCGGCGCCAAGGATGTGACCATCAACACAAGCATGATGAGAGTGCTGAATTTGCTTGTTTGCCTCATGGATTCCCTCCCACTGGCTCTAACCGGGATTCCCGTTTCGATCGGCTTTGCACTCACACGCTCACTTCATACCGACTGCCGCTGAATTGTTTTCTGTTCTCGAGCAGGTCCGGATGGACATCTTCATCAGTTGCACATCAGCTTGTTTACGACACCGTCCCCAAAGTGTCTTATCCCGCACACTCGCTCCGAGAATTCATTCACATCAACGCTGCAAGGAGCTAAAAAAAAACGATGCTGGATGCCAACCCCCGAAAATGAGGTACGCAGCGCAATTCCTCTGCCAGTCTGACTCTTAACGTGCTAGGAAGTCGACGCCGTACAGAAAAGTAGGGGGTGGAATTTACTGAACGCATAGCGAGGTTGTCAAGACACTTTGAAAGCTAACCACCACTTTAGTGCTATCCCCGGCACTTAGGTGGCGTTGCTTTGTACGGCAATGCAGGGGGACGCTCGTTGAAGACGAGATGCTCTCCGCGGCCTCTGAGCCGCCGGCCGAAATCCCGAGCGTAGCGATGGATCTCAGAACCTTGGCGGAAGCGTGTCGGAGTCGAACCGACCCGAGCCAGGCAAAACCTGACTCACACCGCCGGTTCGAAGACCGGGAGAGTCACAGGATCCCATGCGCTTCCTGAAACCAGTTGGCAGTGACGGCGCGTTGGCTCAAACGGATTTCCGGCGAGTGCGGCCAAGACGCCGGCGCGCGGCCTCCAGCGCCTTCTGCTCGGCCTCCTCGCGGCTTGCGCCCGTCGCGCGCACCAGGGTTGCGCCCGGGGACACGTTGTCCGCCTGGCAGTGAAACACCTCTCCCAGCTTGTAGGAGATGAGCCGCACCGGCCAGCCTTCCGCCTCTAATCGCTTCTCTTCGTAAGCTTCAGGTGTCATCTTTGGTGTCATCTTTCTAGTTTCTAGAGTGGATCCGCCGTTGATGTGTCCACTTTTTGAAAAGTGAAGGGGCACGGCTTTTAGCCGTGCCGTTAACGCCCGCAGATGAACGGGCCTTTAGGCCCTGGCAAATCATCCCTCAGCGGCTGAAGCCGAATTTGTATCTGCTCTCTACGGCACGCCTGAAAGGCGTGCCCCTTCACTTGCCCAGATGCCCTTTCCAAATCTGCGCTATGCCGCGCGCGCTGACGGACTCGCCGCTCCTCTTTCCACCGGCGCTCCCACCAGGTTGCCCCACTCCGTCCACGAGCCGTCGTAGTTGGTGACGTTCTGGTAGCCGAGAAGGTACTTCAGCACGAACCAGGAGTGGCTGGAGCGTTCGCCGATGCGGCAATAGGTGACGATGGGCTGCGTGCCGTCGATGCCTTCGGCGCCGTAGAGCGCTTTCAGTTCGTCGTAGGACCTGAAGGTACCGTCTTCATTCGCGGCCTTGCCCCACGGGATGTTGCGAGCGTTGGGGATGTGGCCGCCGCGTTGTGCGGTCTCGGGCAGTCCGGGAGGCGAGACGATCTCGCCGGTGAACTCCTGCGGGCTGCGCACATCCACCAGCGGCAGCCGGTTGTAGCTCTGCAACTGCACCTGCGGCAGGAAGGCGCGGATGGAAAGGTCTGGCGCCGACGCCGGGTAGCTGGCTCGCGAATAGGTGGGCACGTCCGTCGTGAGCTCGCGGGCTTCCGCAATCCACTTCTTGCGGCCGCCGTCGAGGATGCGCACATCACGATGCCCGTAAATCTTGGCCTGCCAGAAGGCCCAGGCGGCGAACCAGTTGTTGTTGTCGCCGTAGAGCACAAGCGTGGCATCATTGGAAATGCCGGAGTTCGCCAGCAGGTTCTCGAACTCCGCCTGCGAAAGAATGTCGCGCCGCACCTGGTCGGCGAGTTGCCGGCTCCAGTTCCAGGCAATGGCGCCCGGGATGTGTCCCTGGTCGTAGGCGCTGGTATCGACGTCCACTTCCACCAGGCGGAGCTTGGGATCGTGCAGGTGCCCGGCCAGCCAGGAGGTTGTCACCAGGACCTCGGGATGAGCATAGGTGGTCATGTTTTGTTTCTCTCCTTTATCGTTTTCGAAGCGCAGATTCTTCGAAACCACGCTCCTTGAAATGACATCAATAAGTGCTCCCGCGCGGCTCGGCGCCGCGCCACAAAAACAAAAGACCCGCTCGTCAGCGACGGCGAGCGGGTCTTTGAAAACTTGAGTCGGTTGCTCTACCCACACGCCGGCGGCAAGGCGCTACAACAACAGCAGCAGCAACAGGCCGCGAGCGTAGAGTGGGTCCACATCCGGGTATTAGGATAAGCATCGAGGAAGAGCATGTCAAACTCCAGAAAGCCCGCCAGCAAGAGCAAGCAGCGCCATTTCAAGTTCGTCAAAGTCGATGTGTTCAGCTCGCGGCCTCTCGAAGGCAACCAGCTCGCCGTTTTTCTGGACGCGCGCGGTCTGCGCGATGGCGAAATGCAGGCCCTGGCCCGCGAGATGAATCTGGCCGAGACCACGTTCGTGCTGCCGCGTCCGCAGGCCCTGGAGGCCAAAGAGGGCGTCAAGGTGCGCATCTTTACCGTGCAGGAGGAACTCGAGTTTGCCGGACATCCGACGCTGGGAACTGCCTTTGTTTTACGCAAGCCCAATCAGCGCGAGGTCATTCTTGACCTGAAGGTCGGCAAAATCCCCGTTCGCTTCGAGGAGTTGAACAGCAAGCTATTTGGCGAGATGCGGCAGCGCGATCCGGTGATGGGTTCGTTTCACGATAAGCGGGCCGTGGCGCTCGCTGCGGGACTCGAGCCGGACGACATCGCTCCCGACCTGCCCATCCAAACGATTGATAACGGCCTGTCCTTTGCGATCGTCCCGCTGCGCAGCCTCGACGTGATCCGCAATTTCGCGCCCAGCTGGAAGCGCATGGCGGAATATCTCGAGCCCACCGACGCCAAGTTCTTTTATTTCGTCACCCGCGAGACCGTCGATCCGAAGGCGCGGCTGCACGCGCGGATGATCTTCTACAACGGGGAAGATCCAGCCACGGGATCCGCCGCCGGCTGTTGCTCCGCGTGGATGGTCGAGCACGGCGTTGCGCGTCCTGAAGAGCGCGTGCTGATCGAGCAAGGGTTGGAGATCCGGCGCCCCAGCCGGATTTTAGTGCGGGCGTCACGCACGGGTAACGGAATTGTCAATGTGCGCGTCGGTGGAAATGTGGTGGAGCTGATGCGCGGCGAAGCCTTCCTCTGAAGTGGAGGGTGCTGGAAGGCGCGTGCGGCGCGGCGCTCGCGGAAAATTTTTGGGGCGAAACTGCGCGCAGGAAAAATTCACCTGTTGGCACGGTCGGCACTTTACAGCTTCGCCCATCTCCTCTAGGATTCTCACTCGCTGCATTCATTCTTATCGCGGTTCTGCGCGTCTTCTGGCGTAGCAGGTCTGGCCGCCGCTCCCGGAGAACGAATGAAAGTCAAGAAGACGATATTGTGTGTTGACGACAACGAGCAAAATCTTTCCGTGCGCAAAGTCATGCTGGAGACGCGTGGCTATCGCGTGGTGGCCTGCAACAACGGGCAGGATGCGCTCGAAGCCTTCCGGCGGGGAGGCATTGACCTGGTACTCAGCGACCTGCTCATGCCTGGCCTCGACGGCACCGACCTGATCGACCGGATCAAAAGCGAGTCACCCTGCCTGCCCGCCATCCTGTTCTCGGGCAAGATCAAGGTGTACGAGAAGGACACGCGTGCCGATGTCTTCCTGCCCAAGGGGACATACGCGCCGGCGGAATTGCTGGAGCGGATTCGCACGCTGCTGGTGCGCAAGCGCGGTCCGAAGCGCGCGGTTCGTCCTGAGGAAAGCGACGTGGCCGTGGCCTCATAGCGTCTGCTGAGGCTCGCACCGGCGGTTCCGGAAGAGCTGGCCGTCACCACACCCGGCAAACTTTCTCCGGCGCCATGGGCTGCCCGGCCTTGCAGCCGAACGCCTTGCCGAATTCCGGCATGTTCACCAGGACCCCGTTCGTACGGAAGCGGTCCGGCGCATGCGGATCCGTGGTCGCGACCAGCCTTTCGAGTTCAGGACGCCACTGCGAGCACCAGTTCTGCGCAAAGCCGAGAAAAAGCTCCTGCACGGGCGTATAGCCATCGGCCGACTTCTTCTCCAGGTCGACGCTCTCCTGCGCAGCCCGCGCCAGGAAGGCCATGTGCGCCAGCCGCATGCCGCCATTGTCCGCAGTATTTTCCCCGAGGGTGAGCTTGCCGTTGATCTTCGTATCTCCCACGCTGAACCGGGAATACTCGTCGACGATACACTGCGCCTTCTTGGTGAATTTTTCGGCGTCCTCTTTTGTCCACCAGTCGTCGAGGTTGCCGTGCCCATCGAACTGGCGTCCTTCATCATCGAAACCGTGCGTGATCTCGTGCCCCATGAACAGCCCGATATGTCCGTAGTTCACTGCATCCGGCTGCGTGGTGTCGAAGAATGCCGGCTGCAACACGCCGGCAGGAAAATTGATGTCGTTCATGTTGGCGTTGTAGAACGCGTTGACGGTCGGGGTGGAGGTTAGCCACTCCTGGCGATCGACCGGTTTTCCGATCTTCACCAGTTGCCGCCGCGACTCGAATTCCGCCGCCCGCAGATTGTTGCCCAGGGCATCGCCGCGCACCATCTCCAGCTTCGAGTAATCGCGCCACTTGTCGGGATATCCCACCTTGTTGGCGATCAGATGCAGCTTCTCTTTGGCGCGCGCCTTGGTGACCGGGCTCATCCAGTCCAGCGCTTCGATGTCGCGGTCCATGGCCGCTTCGATGTCGCGGATCATCTGCAGCGCCTTCTCTTTGCTGGTCGCCGGGAATTGCTGCTCGACGTAGGCCTTGCCCAGCGCCTCTGGAAGAGCTTCGTCGGTGCTGCGGACACAGCGCTTCCAGCGCGGCTGCAGTTGCGGAACACCCGCCAGCTTGCGCCCGCCGAAATCGAACTTTTCTTCATCCAGCGCTTTGGGAAGGAACAGCCCGCTGATGGAGCTGACCAACTGCCAGCGCAGGTAGGCCTTGATGGTCGCGAGGTCCGTGGTGGCGATCACCTGGTTCATGCCCTTGAAGAACTCGGGTTCGGCAACGTTGATCTCCGTGAACGCGGGCGATCCCGTGGCGGAGTAGAGGCGCTCCCAGTTGAAGACCGGCGTCAGCGCCTGCAATCCTTTGTTGGGCATCATGTGATAAACGTTGTTCGGATCGCGCTGCGACGTAACGTCAAGCGATACCTTGGCCAGCGCTGTCTCCAGCTTCATGATCCCCGCCGCTTCCCGTTCCGCCTGGGCCTGGCTTGACCCGAGCAGGCGCAGCATGTTGGCGACGTGCTGCACGTACTGCTTACGGATCTCCTCATCCTTGGCGCCGGGGCGGAAGTAGTAATCCTTTTCGGGAAGTCCCAGGCCGCCCTGGCTGGCGACCGCGATGTTTTTCGTCGCGTCCTTGAAGTCCGTTTGCGACCCAAATCCCAGGAACGCGTTCACATTGATGAGCTGATAATGTGCCAGCAGCTCCGGCAACTGGTCCTTGCGGGTGATCGCGTTGATACGGTCCAGCTCCGGCTGCAACGGCGCCAGCGCTTTCTTCTGCACCGCGGCTTCATCCATGCAGGCGGCGTAGTAATCCCCGATCTTCTGGGTGGTGGCGTCGCGTGAGGGATCGTCGGCCGCCGCTTTCTCCAGAATCCCGCGCAGCACCTGACGGTTGTACTGTGCCAGGTTGTAGAACTGGTCGGATTCGGGTGAGTCGTTCGGGATCGGGTACAGCTTGCTCCAGTTGCCGCAGGCGTAGCGGTAGAAATCGACGCAGGGGTCGGCTGTCGTGTCCATCAGGTTCTTATCCAGGCCAGGAATAAGCGAGAAGGTTCTGGGCGCCGCGGAAGCCGCGGCATTGGTTTGCGCTAAAAGCGCGCTGGCTCCTGCCAGAAACAGGAGAAGAGTGATTGCTTTCTTCATTAAGGTCGTTCCCTCCGATTCGAGGATGATACCGGAAGCGCCGCGCGCCTGCAGATGCGCACGTTCTACGTTTGGACGCGGAGCCCCCGGCACCGGGAAGCACGCTGCTCGTGTAATATCAGTCTTCGGCATGGCGGCGATCATCGAGGCGGAAAATCTGACGAAAATCTACCGCGTGGGCAAGGTGGAAGTGCCGGCGCTGCGCGGGGTAAGTTTCGCGGTGGAGCGGGGCCAGTTCGTCAGCATCGTGGGCCCGTCGGGCAGCGGGAAATCCACACTGTTCTACCTGCTGGGCGGGCTGACGCGGCCCACTTCCGGACGAGTGACCATCGATGGCGACGATTTTTCGCGCATGAGCGACGCCCAGCGCACGGCGGCGCGCCGGCGCAAGATCGGGTTCGTCTTCCAGAAGTTCAATCTGCTGCCCACTCTGGATGCCCGCGGCAACATCGATGTCGCCGCCGATATCGCCGGCACCAACGGACGCGCCGACCGGGATTTTTTCGAGCACATCGTCGGCATGCTGGGTATCGGCGATCGCATGCACCATCGTCCGGCGGAGCTTTCCGGCGGCGAGCAGCAGCGGGTGGCGCTGGCGCGCGCGCTGATCAATCGTCCGGCGATCGTGCTGGCCGATGAGCCTACCGGCAATCTCGACTCCGTGAACTCGGAGATCGTGCTGCGCATGCTGCGCCAGTCCAACCTGGAGCTGCGCCAGACTGTGCTCATGATCACGCATAATCCGGAGGCCGCCGCCTACGGCGATCGCATCCTGCACATGCGCGACGGGCAGATGGTGCCGCCGGAAAAGGACCCGCAGTGGGCGCCACACGGGCCCGCATCGGCAGCGCACAAGCCATGACCCTCCGCGCGTAGCCGCCATCGTGCATTTGTTTGACCCGCTTTTCGCGGCTTGGCTATAATCGCAATTGGTAGAGCGGGAGTAACTCAGCGGTAGAGTGCGACCTTGCCAAGGTCGAAGTCGCGGGTTCAAATCCCGTCTCCCGCTCCAGTTTTTTCTTCCTCGTAACCAACGCTGTCTCGGGGCGCGGTACCCAAGTGGTAAGGGAGAGGTCTGCAAAACCTTTATACGTCGGTTCGATTCCGACCCGCGCCTCCAATGTTTTCCCGTGATGGGTTCCGGCTCGCTCACGCGCGCTAAACCCCTCAGCTTCGACTCCGACACGCTTCCGCCAAAGTTGCTTCGACTGCGCTCGGGATTTCGGCCTACGGGTTCCGGCCTCAAGCTGAAGGCGCCATATCCTGCCTGTGTTGTATAAGGCAACGCCACCCAATTGCCAGGAATGGCACGAAAGTGGTGGTTAGCGAGCAGTCAATATCTTGACAACCTCATTGTGCTCTCAGTAGATTCCCCTCACTTTTCTGGGCAGCACCGACTTCCTATCACCTTAAGAGCCAGACTGGCGAAGGAATCGCGCTGCTTGTCTCATGTTCGGGGGTGGCATCCGGCATCGTCATTTTTAGCTCTTCGCAGTGTGGGAATTCCGACTGCTCCTCAATGATGTGAATGAAACCCTGGAGCGAGTGCGCGCGGAGGAGGGACGTTTGATGAAACGCTTCGTAGCTTCGGCCATATTCTTTGTGCTCGCATCGGGGATGTTAAGCGTCGCGGCCTGGGCGCAGGCCGCGGACCACCAACAGCAAACGACTGCGGCCTCGCAGAAGGCGGCAAGGGCCGGCCATCCGAACAACATCGTCTTTATCGTGATGGACGATGTCGGTATCGATCAATTGGCCGTTTTTGGCCTCCCTACGGCCAACCCAATTCCGACGCCGAATATTAATGCCATCGCACTCTCCGGAGTCATGTTTGGGAATACGTGGGTGATGCCGGAGTGTTCTCCGAGTCGAGCTGCCTTTTTTACCGGCCGCTATCCGATGCGGACCGGTGTCACGAGCGCGCTTATCGACAACATGCTGCCCGCATCGCAGGTCTCGCCTTACGAGACGACCATTCCGCGAGTCCTGGCCCAGGGTGGATATTCGAGCGCGTTGATTGGCAAGTTCCATCTCGGCGAAGCCAATCCTTCCGGTGATTGCTCTCCGGCGACACTGGGATGGAACTATTTCAACGGGAACCTGGGCGCAAGCCCCGGCGCGATCGATAACACCGCAGGCGACGCGACATTTCCCGTCGGTACCGGTCCGTATGGCTGTGGTTTCAATCAGTCGAACCAGCCTGGAGCCTGTTATCAGAGCAATGGAAGTTGCCAGAGCGCGGCGAGCGGGGAGGCTTGCCTTGATTCCGGGGGACTTTTTCTGGTGAACCAGGCCTGCACTTCGCCCACCCCATCCCAGTTGGATTTCAATCGCACCAATTCCTATTACGTTTGGCAGGACATCATCAATAACCAGGCGCTTCCCCAAAACTTTGGGCCGAACCAGTGCTCTGTAGAACCGGTCATCTCGCGCGAATACATGGCGACGGCGCAGACCGATATTGCGGTCAATTGGTGGCGGCAACAAACCGGTCGGCGAATGGTCACCGTTGCCTACAACAGCATCCATACTCCTTTTCAGCAGCCGCCGGTTTCCCAGGTTCCCAATGATTCCACTACACCCCCCCTTGTCCGTCCTTGATTGCCAGGGAACTACGGATATTGCTCGTTTGCAGCAGCGCGCCATCGGAGCTGCCATGCTCCAGGCCATGGACTTGGAGATAGGCCGCTTGCTGCAGGGAATGGGGCTTGCGGCGCTCAACAGTAATGGCGTGATTCAGACGACCACCGACCCATACGGTCACTTGCACATTCCGCAGCTCGAGCAGAGCGACACGATGGTGGTCATCATCGGGGACAATGGCACCTTTGCCTATGTGGTCAGGCCGCCCTTCGATCCAGCCAAGTCGAAGGGGACCGTATACCAGACCGGTGTGTGGGTCCCTCTCATTGTTGCAGGGAACCTTGTCCACGGGCCCACCGGCCGCATCGATAACCACATGATCAACGCCGTGGATCTGTTTGAGCTCTTCGGCGAATTTGCCGGAATTAACGTGAAAGAGGCTGTTCCCCCTGCCCATGTGCTTGACAGCAAGCCGATGCTGGCTCACCTTACGGACTCCAATCACGGCGAGACGCGGACTACGAATTTCACGCAGCTCGGCCCGGGCTTGTTCGCAGTTCCCACCAATCCCGAGACCCGGAGTTGGCCATGTGTGCTGGGAGCGACTGTCAACGGAACCAGCCCGAACCAGACCATCTCTAATGGCACGTGCTCCGAAGTCCTTTTCAGCACTCGTGCGTTCTGCGAACAGGAAAACGGGGGCATCTGGTTCGGTCCGCCGGATGCCACAGATCAGAGTCCACTGGCGTTCCCGAACCCGGCCAGCGCCGACGGATCGTGGAATTCCTGCTGCTCCGTTTTGGCGCTTAACCCAAATCAAAGCAACCCGGCAATGCAAACGTCGATTTTGCCGATCAACCAATGGGCCGAGCGCGACGAGATTTTCAAGTACGTCGAGCTCCAGTTTGCCAATTGCAGCAAGCCGCTCTGTCCCGGGCCGAATTGCAATCTGGTTTTCCCTCCTTATGAAAGAAAAACCGTGTCGCAGTTCTACGATTTGCAACCGACGCTCACGAATCCGGCGGGCCTCGATAGCACGAATCTTGCCTGTGATCCCACCACCGGCCAGAATCCCATCCAGTGCGTGCCCGTGGCCTTGC
>Ga0187782_10002509_pt1 | contig 13508 bp, 9 predicted proteins | sample 0715_SJ02_MP15_2_FD_132454 | JGI IMG/M metagenome (GOLD analysis project Ga0187782, IMG submission 132454) | Tropical peat soil microbial communities from peatlands in Department of Meta, Colombia - 0715_SJ02_MP15_20_MG | ecosystem: Environmental > Terrestrial > Soil > Wetlands > Peat | place...
CTCCGCGCACCCTCTGTGTGAACGAACTCGGTGCAATCAGCTTTCGGCCTTCAAATCCGAACTTCATCGAATGTACGCCCTTGCTCCACGAGACCGCCTCGGAGAACTGATAGGTATTCTGGTACCCAAACTGCGGCGCGTCCGGGTCCGGGCCGATTTGCAATGTGTTCAAGTCATTGAACACCAAGTTCGGGAACGAGTCCAATCCCGGATAACTGAAGTTTCCGGAGGGTGTATTATAGTAGTACCGGTTGTACCCCAGACGAAATTCGTTCTGTATGTTGTTCGTGAATTGATGATATTCGTTAATAGCTACCAGGTAGTTCCTGGACGGCGTGCTGGTGAAGAACACCGGCAGGTTCGCTGCGGTGTCGATGCCCTCGTAATAGTTCCAGATATACCGGACCCGCAACTGATCTTTGCTCGATATATCCCAGTCACCCGAAGTCGTCAGGTACTTTGAATTCGAGTAACTCGGCGCGTACACGGCAACGCCGGCGGTCGGGATCGAAATCGGAGCACCCCCCTCAACCGGGTTCGGCCAGGACAGCGGTGCACAACTCGGGTTGGCTATAGTTCCAGCGCTGACGTACTTCGTAAACTCGCTGAGGTTTGTCTGTGATAGGCCCGGATATGCATCAATAGTGGTAAGTCCGGCTGAGGTTGGCGCACATACGTTGCCCGCCCCGCCCGCCTCACCCAGCGGGTCGTATTCGTAATTCACGAAGAAAAACAACTTGTTCTTGAGGATTGGCCCGCCGACTTGGCCGCCAATACGGTTGAAGTCGTAGCGAGGTCCCGGAGAGTGGCAATAGCTTCCGCCCAACGCCGCGCACTGTGGCCCCGAGCCCAAGGCCTCATCGGCGACGTAGGTATCGAGAGCGTTATAGTCGCGGTTGTTGTTATAGATGTAAGCCAAGCCATGGAACTGGTTTGTTCCACTCTTAACGATGGTATTGAACTGTCCCCCGTTGGAGTGCCCAAACTCCGCGGAAAAATTGTTTTGCAGCATGGAGAACTCGGCAACGGCATCGTTCGGCACGTACACGAGTGGGCCGGTCACGGCTTTATCGTTATTGTCCACACCCTCGATGGTGAAGTTGTTATCCCGCGGCCTCTGGCCTCCGACCGTCGGACCCGTTCCTGCTCCCACACCACCGCTCGTACCGACACCGCCGGCCAATAGCGAGAGGTTCAAGATACCCTGTCCCGTAGTGGCTGACGGCAGCGTCGCTGCCGTTTGATCTTCAAAGGTGCTGCTCAGCTGCGAGGTCGTAGTGTCCAGCGTGGTCACTCCGCCAACCACTTCGATCGTCGTCGCTGCCCCCTTCACCTCTAAGGTGATTTGCAACGTGGAAGTCTTGTTTAGTTCGACGTGAAACCTCTCCACCGTCGTAGTCGCAAAATTCGCAGCCTTTGCAGAGACGTCGTATGTCCCCACCGGCAGATTCGAAAATTTATATTCACCCGCCGAATTGGTTACCGTCTCGTGTTCCACTCCCGTATCGACGTTCTTGGCGGTGATCGTCGCGCCGGGCACCACTCCTCCCGACTTGTCGAACACCGTCCCGACGAGGTCGCCGCTGACAATCTGAGAATACGTGGGCGCTGCAACCAGCAGCCCTAGTCCTAGAACCACCACACAAAGCCAAGCTATAAACCCCGGATACCTCTTCATACCCCCTCCTGGAAATTCGCCTGCTCTGCTTGTCTCGGGCGGCTGCCGGGGGGTGGAAGCTCGAAGAGGAAAACAGCTTCGCGGAATCCGATCTAACCAGGAGTGCAGAATCCGCGATATCAGCTTCGAGAGACAATCCGACCAGGCAACCGTTGGGAGACGACAAAGCAATCTCTTTTCCAAACTGCCCCTCAATCCATATCGTTGATATCGCATAATCCTCTGCAGATAAATGGCTTACTCGCACACACCTTTTCCCGCGGTTTGCCGCCTGTCGTCGCATTCTCCACTTCCTCATACACTCTATGGTTTTTTGAAAAAGCACCCCTTCCGATTTGCTTTCCCAACCTGCCTCGCGCTACAGTTTTTCTTGGTACCAGCGGCGTTGCACCTCCGCACTGAGGCGATTCCCTCCAGCCCTCGCCCTCTCCGCCAGCCAACTGCAGCGCTTCGCTAAAGCGTCTCACCCTCACAGGAGGATCCATGTCGCGATTCAGGCTTCCGCGCTATTCATTCTTGGTCTTAGCCCTGATGTGCTCTTGCAACCACGTCAGCGACGACTCCATCACCACCGACATCAAGGCCAAAATGTTCTCCGAGCCGCTTCTCAAATCGGCCACCGTCAATGTCACCAGCAAAGACGGCATCGTCACCATTACCGGCCTTGTTCCCGATGACGCCGCGCGCCTCGCCGCCGAACAAATCGCCTCCAAAACAAAGGGCGTCAGGCAGGTCATCGATTCCACTACCATGGCCCCCCCTCCCCCCCAGGGCACCGAAACCTTCACCCCTTCTCCCCCGGAACCCACCCCGCCCCCGCCCAAGCCTGCTCACAAACGAGAACAACCTCACCCCGCCGCTACCGCTGCCACTCCCGCCGCCGCACCCGACAATGCCTCCGCTTCCGCCACGCCCCCAGCTCCTCAAGCGCTGGTGCCTGCAACTCCCGCCGCCGCTTCTGCGCCCGCGCCGCTGGCTGCTCCGCCTCCTCCACCGCCTCCGCAGCCCATTACCCTTACGATTCCCGAGGGTGCCGTCGTCAACGTTCGCACCATCGACGCCATCGACTCCAACACAAGTTCCACCGGCCAATTTTTCCAGGCTTCTCTCGACGCGCCCGTGATGGTCGGCGATCAAGTCGTTCTGCCCAAAGGTCTGAACGCTAAGCTCAAACTCGTTCAGGCTAGCTCCTCCGGAAAGTTTAGTGGCTCGAGCGAACTCACCGTTTCGCTTGACAGCGTCACGTATCAAGGCAAGACCTACACTTTCGCAACCAGCGATGTGCAGCAAAAAGGCGCGTCCCGCGGCAAGCGCTCTGCAGAGGTGATTGGCGGCGGCGCAGTGCTCGGCGCCATAATCGGTGGTCTGGCCGGCGGTGGCCGGGGTGCGGCCATCGGCGCGGGCGTCGGAGGCGCGGGTGGCACCGCTGTTCAAGCCACCACGCACGGCCAGCATGTGAAAATCCCCTCCGAGACGCGACTCGATTTCACGCTGCACGCCCCCGTCGACGTCACCTTCCTACCCAAAAAGACAGCTCGCACTGCACCAACTCCGGTCCCCGACCAATCGCAACCCGCCACCCAACCATAGCCGATGTGGCGCTGGCTTGTTATATCAGCGTTCTTCTCCGTCGTGTGTCGAAATACGGCGCCCCATCGTTTGCACTAAGATGCGAACTCTGTGGTGAGACTCCGTTGATCGATTCTGGACGATCCGCTTTAGTCCAACCGTTTTGTTATATCCTCTTAGTCCATGACCCACTCCACGCGCCGCGAGTTTTTGAAATCCTCGGCCTTGATTTCCTCCGCCGCACTATTCCCGCAACCGCGCCAGGTACCGGATTCTTTCTCCTCGCTCAAGCCTCTCGCCGATCGCGTCCACCCCATCGCCCCTGACGAATTCCACGCCCGCCTCCTGCACGCGCAAGAACTCATGTCCCAGCTCGATTCGAAATTCGACGCACTCCTCGTCGGCCCCGACACATCTCTCTACTACTTCACCGGCATCCGCTGGGGCCTGAGTGAACGCCTGCTTGCCCTGATCCTCCCGCGCACTGGCCAGCCCATCCTCATCTCTCCCGCCTTCGAAGAAGCCCGCATGCGCGAACTCATGCGCTTCCCCATTGACGTGCGCATCTGGCAGGAAGACGAAAGCCCCACGCAACTCATCGCTACCTCACTTGCCGACCACAACCTCCGCACCGGCCGCATCGGCATCGAAGAGACTTTTCCCTTCACTTTCTTCGACCATTTTCGCAATGCCGCTCCCGCCTACGACTGTGTCTCCGCCGATCCTGTCACGATCGCCTGCCGCGCCCACAAATCCGCACACGAACTCGAACTCCTGCGCTTGGCTTGCGAAGCCACCTGCGACGTCTACCGCCAGGTTTTTCTGTCGTTGAAAGAAGGGATGTCCGAACAGGAAATCGCCGGCCTCGTCAACGCCGGCTACGCCAAAATGAATTTACGCGGCTACGCCCTCGTTCTCCTCGGCGCAGCCGCCGCTCTGCCTCACGGCTCGCAACAACCGCAGAAACTCAAGGAAGGCGACGTGGTTCTCATCGACGGCGGCTGCAAAGTCGAGGGCTACGAGTCCGACGTCACCCGCACCGCCATTTTCGGCAAACCCACCGAAAAAATTCAGCGTGTCTACGAAACCGTGCGCAACGCGCAAAACGCCGCCCTCGAAGCCGCACGCAGCGGCAAACTCTCCGGCTCCGTCGACGATGCCGCCCGCGCCGTCATCACCAACGCCGGCTTCGGTCCCGACTACAAATATTTCACCCACCGCCTCGGCCACGGCATCGGCCTCGACGGCCACGAGCACCCGTACCTTGTGCGCGGCAGCAAAACTGTCCTCGAACCCGGCATGACTTTCTCCAACGAGCCCGGCATCTACATCCCCGGCGAATTCGGCATCCGCTGCGAAGACGTCATGGCCATCGCCCCCGACGGCCCCGCGCAACTCCTCACCCCGGCATTCCAGGTTTCTTTGGAAAGACCATTAGGCTGATTCCGTAACTCTTCCACTTTTCTACTTTTTTACTTTTCCACTTTTTTCGGCGACAAACTCCACAATCCTCTCCTCCGCCCAAAAGCGCTCCGCCCCCGCAAACCGCGAAATGAATCCGCAATGTCCTCCATGCTCCGTCCCCACAAACCGCACGAGCGGATTCTCCTTCACGCGCACCCGCAAGAACGATTCGTATGGCACAAACGGATCATCTTTCGCGGTAATCAACAACAACGGCACCGCCACTTTCCCAATCACCTTCTTCGCGCTGGCCGCCTCGTAATATTCCTCCGCATCCTTAAACCCAAAACACGGCGCCGTAATTTCATCATCAAACTCCCGCACCGTGCGTATCGGCCCGAACCCATCCTTTCGGTACCTCTCCGGGAACAATTCCGCCTTCCACCGGTACCTTGTCATCAGCCCGCGCACAAAATGCCGCTCGTACAAGAAATTCACCGGCTTCTCCAACGCATCCGCACACGCCGCCAAATCCAATGCCGGGCACACCACCGCCACTCCTTTCAGCTCCGTGGGCGCTGCCGCACCCAACTCACCCGCCATCTTCGTCACCAGATTTCCGCCCATGGAATACCCAACGAAAAAGACCTGCTCGAAACCCTCCGCTATAAGTTCCTCCAACACCGCCCGATAATCCCCGCTCAACCCGCTGTTGTAAAGCGTCGGCGTCAACCGCTCCGATCCTCCGCAATTCCGCTGATTCATCCGCACCGAGTGAAATCCCCGCGCCCAAGCCTTATCCGCAATCCCGACCGAATACTTCGATTCACACGACCCCTCCAAGCCATGCACAGTCACCACCACCGGCCGTTCCAAATGTAGTGGCGGGTCTTTAGACCCGTGCTTTTCCGCTCCGCTGGCCTCTAACTCATCCGATTGGGCTCGCGTCCGCCGCTGCGGCTCTTCTCGCTGCCAATGACACATGCCCTTCACCTGCGTCTCTGCATCCACCCGAAACAACCGCTCTTCCCCCGCCGGCAACAAAAATCTCCGCATCGCAAACGACGCAGCAATCGTCTGCGCATGCCCATTCCTCAGCCACCAATGCGGCTCAAACCCCTTCATCGTTTTTCCCATCCTCCCACTCTATCAGGTTGGGTTTTGGGCCCCGAAAACAACCGGGGTCGGAGCTTTTAGCTCCGACAATCAGTTGTCTGGCAATCCATCCCTGCTTCCGGGAGCTATGCTCTTCTTCTCTTCGCCCACTCGCCACTCGCCACTTCCACCTTTTCACTCTTTTGCTCTTCTACTGTTCCACTTTCTGTGTTAACACTCGGCCCGCTCTCCTCGTCTACCAAGGAGAAGCCTAAGCTCTCGATGCGCCCATGGCCGCACTCTTCGAACTTCGCTCCTCCCGCGCAGGTCTCTTCGCCGTGACCCACGCCCCCGACCCTGCCGGGCCTGATGACGCCCTGGTGCGCGCCGCGCAACGCGGCGACCGCTCCGCCTTCGGCCTCCTCTACTCCCGCTACGCGCGCATGGTCCACGGCATTCTGCTCTCTCGCGTGCCTCCTTCCGACGCCGAAGATCTCGTCCAGGACGTCTTTCTCCAAGCCCTCCCGCGGCTCGCGTCTCTCCGCGAAACTGCCAAGTTTCCCGGCTGGCTCGCCGCCATTGCCCGCAACCGCGCCACCGATTTTCATCGCCGCGCCAAAGATGATCTTCCGCTCAACGAAGAATCCACCCCTGCCGAACTCGAACGCGACAACTCCCCTGCCTCTCACCGCCGCACTCCGCACACCTCCGCCGAAGCTCACTCCGTCCTCGAGGCCATTCGCTTGCTTTCCGAAACCTATCGCGAAACGCTCATCCTTCGCCTCGTCGAAGGCATGACCGGCCCCGAAATCGCCGCGCGCACCGGCCTCACGCACGGCTCGGTACGCGTCAATCTTCATCGCGGGATGCAGCAGCTCCGCGAAATACTTGGCCAAAGGGCAATACCCGCCACAGGCGGTGACTCATGAGAGACGCAAACAACAATCCAAAAGAACCCGCGAACGATTATCTTTGGGACCGCTCCGGCGCTCCCGATCCCGAAGTTCAGCGGCTCGAATCGCTGCTCTCCGAATTTCGCTATGACGAGCGTCCCCTTATTCTCCCCGCCGAACTGCCCGCCGTGGCCAAAGATGCCCAGGGTGGCCTATCCTTTTTGCGTTTTTTGCAAAAAGGGTGGGTTCTTCCTAGTTTCGCCGCCGCCGTCGTCCTTCTAGCGCTCGGCGTGAGTATCTTTATCTCTTTTCGCCCGAAAGTAATCGCGCCTGAAGCTGGCTGGAGCGTTTCGAGTCTCGAAGGCGCACCCCAAATCGGCACGCAAGTCCTTTCCGCGGACCACGCTGCAACAAAACTCCAAGTGGGCCAAACGCTCACCACCGACTCCTCTTCCCGCGCTTCTCTTTCGCAAACCGATCTCGGCGAAATCAAGGTGGATCCCAATTCTCAACTGCGTCTTTTGCAATCCGGTCCAAATCGCAAGCGCATCCAACTCGACCTCGGCACCATTCACGCTTACATCTGGGCCCCGCCCACGCAATTCGTCGTCGACACACCCTCCGCGACCGCGGTGGACCTGGGCTGCGCCTACATGCTGCAAGTCGCTGCAGACGGTTCCGGCACCATTCGCACCACGCTCGGCTGGGTCGGCTTCCACTTGAACGGCCGCGACTCCTTCATCCCCGCCGGTGCCATGTGTCACACGCGCCCACAGGTCGGCCCTGGCACTCCGTACTTCGAAGACGCTACGGAGCGGTTTCGCGAATCGCTTGCCGAATTCGATTCCGCCGGGGAGAATTCTGTGGATCAGGACGTCAGCTTATCCTCCGTACTCGCTGAAGCGCGCGCGAAGGATGCCCTCACCCTCTGGCACCTTCTTTCTCGCACCGATGGCCGAAACCGCCAACTCGTTTACCACCGCCTCGCCGATCTGGTTTCTCCGCCATCCGGCGTCACCCGCGATGGCATCCTCCAACTCGATCCCCACATGCTCGATCTCTACTGGAACGCCCTCAACCTGGGCGACATCACCATCTGGCGTTTTTGGGAACAATCCTCCAGCCCCAGTGCGCAGCCTGCACCGGAACTCCTGCAGAAAAAGGAACGCCTCCTCAAACAATCTCCTGCTGAGTAACCTCCTGCTACTTTCCGCGGTCTAGCGCCGGAGGCGCGGCAAAAGTTAGCCCAGCCCGTGAGGGTTGGGAACGCATGCGCTCACCTCCAGAGCACCGTAGGTGCGCCACACACCACTAAACGCCCTTGCTGTTGCACTCTCTTCTGCTCTTCCGTTAACACCCTCTCGCTCCCTGCAGCCCAGGCCCTCCTGCCTGTGCTCTTTTCTCTGCCCAAGCGCCAGACGAAAAAGCAAAAAAAGTCGTACCAAGTGCAAGGTATAAAGTGTAAGGTCCCTTTCACTTTTCACCTTTGACCTTATACGGTTTTTTCCCCTTCTTTCCCGCCACTAGCCACCTCGTTAACACCTCCACCCCGCGCCGCGTCTTCTCTCCGTACGTTCATTCCCAAAGGAGCCACCAAAATGAGAATTCGCCACCTCGTCGCCGCCACTTTTCTAGCAACACTCGTCGCCACTTCCGCCCTAGCCGGCCCGCCGCTCGTGTGTCACGTCTTCGACATCGGCAACGCCAAATCCCTCCCCTGGATCGGCCACGACTGGAATCTCTCCGGCTCCGCATCCTACGACACCAACAACCTCGCCGCCGACACGCTCTCCATCCTCGACAACGACTCCACCGTCCTCGTGCATATGGAAACTCTTCGCCGCGCCGCTCTCTACGGCCAGAAGAATTCCGTCGCGCTAAAACAGCTGGTAATCAAACTCAAAATGCGCTCCGACAGCGGCGCCAACGACTTGGCCACTTTCGATCTTGGGTATCTCGCTGCCGTTCTCAATCAGGTGCACTGGGTGTACAAGGGATTCTCCAACCCTGCACAAAACCTCGACGCTTTCGCCCTGGTGAAAAAAGTCCTCGCCACGCATCCCAGCGATCCGCAACTCCAATTCGCCGCCGCTCTCATTACTCTCGAGGGTCCCGCCGCCGAACATCAGCAATACGCGCAAAACGCCCTCGCCGGCGCGAAATCCGATCCCCTGCTGGCCCGGAATCTGTCCGCTCGTTTTATGCGCCAGGAATCCGAAACCATGTCCGAAATGATTACGCGCAACTCCGAAACGAAAGCAGCCAGGCAATAAGCCTGGCTACCTTCACAAGCTCGCCCATTTAGGAGCCTGAACATGAAACTCTATCGCTTTGCAATCATCGTTTCTCTGCTGGTCGTTTCCGCCGCCCCATATCTAGCCGCACCGCGGTCGTTCTCTTTGCTTTCACGAGTCGCGAGCCACCAGTCACGAGTCACTGCCCATGAATGGGGCACTTTCACCTCCATCGCCGGCCCTAACGGCCTCGCCATGGACTGGCTCCCGCTCACGGGTTCCACTGATCTCCCGCCCTTCGTCGAGCATCTCCAAAACACCGATTTCAAAGGCGGCCTTCGCGGCACCATCCGCATGGAAACTCCCGTTCTTTATTTCTATTCCCCACAAGAAACCACCGTGTCCGTGCACGTCTCTTTCTCGCAAGGCCTGATCACCGAGTGGTATCCCCGCGGCGACGCCCCCACTCTGAATCCCCGCCGTGATGTCGCCCTCCAACAAAAGCACACCGAAGGCGCCATCACCTGGAATTCTGTACAAATCGAGCCTGCCGCTCCCGCCGATCTCCCCGCCGACGGCTCCAGCAATCATTACTTCGCCGCGCGCCAAACTAACGCCGCCTCCCTCACCATCAACACCAAGTCCGGTCCACAACACGAAAAATTCCTTTTCTACCGCGGCGTCTCCGCCATCCTGCCGCCTCTAACCGCCGCGCTCTCTTCCGAAAACACCGTTCAACTCCAAAATCACTTCCCGGCACCCATTGCCAACGCCATCCTCTTCGAGCGCCGCGGCTCCAAGGTCGGCTACCGCATCCTCGGCCCACTCACGGATCAAGCCTCCTTAGCCGCACCGGCTCTCGAAGGCTCTCTCGATTCCCTCTTCAGCGACATCGAAGGCCTCCTCATCCAGCAAGGCCTCTACGCCGACGAGGCCCACGCCATGCTCGAAACCTGGAAAAACTCCTGGTTTGAAGAAGGCTCCCGCATCCTCTACATCGTCCCGCGTGGCTTGGTCGACTCGGTCCTGCCGTTGACCATCACTCCCACGCCCCAGCAAGTGACGCGCGTGTTCGTGGGCCGCCTCGAACTCATCACGCCCGCCACCCAAAAATCCGTAGAATCCGCCTTCGCCACCAACGACCAGGCCACTCTCGCCAAGTACGGACGCTTCCTCGACCCCATCCTCCGCTCCATGCTCGACTCCGCTAGCGATGAGCCCACCCGCGCCCGCCTCACCGCCTACCTCGACTCCGCCTTCTCAAACTTCTACTCCCACCAATCCCAAAACTAATTGCGTAGCGCGGGCTTTACACCTGCGCCTTGGAGTGCGGCGGCTTGCCGCCGCTTTTCCCAGTGAACTTGACCCGTTTCTTCTGCCTCCCTAAAATAGAAGTTTCACCGTGACTCAATTTTCTAATCCATTTCCTTCCACTCACAGCCCAGCACCCACCCGCTGGGCTGCGCTGTTTTGGGGGCACTTCTCTTACCGTGGCCCTGACAAACACTGTCATCCTGAGCCCGCGTCTTTTGCTGGTGAAGGATCTCAACTTACGTGTTCCCTCGGTGTCATCCGCGCCGCGACTCCCCTGCCGAATTTCGCATTTCGTTTTTCGAATTTCGGTTTTCCATTTTTCTCTTTTCCAATTTCCATTTTCTCTCGAGGTTTTCAATGATTGATGCCCCCGTCCCCGAAGGCCTGACCTTCGACGACGTGCTCCTGCAGCCCGGCCGCTCCTCCGTGCTCCCCACTGAAGTTGACACCACCACGAACTTCACGCGCGCTCTGAGTCTCAACATCCCGCTCGCCTCTTCCGCCATGGACACGGTCACCGAATCGCGCCTGGCCATCGCCATCGCGCGCCAGGGCGGCGTCGGCATCGTTCACCGCAATCTCTCCATCGACCGCCAATTCGAGGAGATCGATCGCGTCAAGCGCTCCGAATCCGGCATGATCGTCGACCCCGTCACCATCTCCCCCGACATCACCATCCGCCAGGCCCTCGAGATCATGACCAAGTACCGCATCTCCGGCCTGCCGGTCACCCGCGGCACGCGTCTTACCGGCATTCTCACCAATCGCGACCTGCGGTTTGAGAAAGATCATTCGCAACTCGTCGGCCAGGTCATGACCAAGGACGACCTGGTCACCGTTCCCGTAGGCACTACCCTCGACCAGGCCGAAAAAATCCTGCAAAAACATCGCATCGAAAAGCTTCTTGTTGTCGATCAGGACTTCAACTTGAAAGGCCTCATCACCGTAAAAGACATTCAGAAAAAACTCGAATTCCCCCGCGCTGCCAAAGACGAGCAAGGCCGCCTTCGCGTCGGCGCCGCCGTTGGAGCCACCGGTGACTTCCTGGAACGCGCCGTCGAAATGGCAAAAGCCAAAGCCGATGTTCTCGCCATCGACACCGCCCACGGCCACACCGAGCGCGTCATCGCCGCCATCAAAGCCATTCGCCATCGCCTCCCCGAACTGCAACTCGTCGCTGGCAACGTGGCCACTTACGAAGGCGCCAAAGAACTCATTTCCCTGGGCATCGACGGCCTGAAGGTCGGCATCGGCCCGGGTTCCATCTGCACCACGCGCATCGTTACCGGCGCCGGCGTTCCGCAACTCACCGCGATCATGGATGCCGCTCGCGCCGCAAAAGGCACCGGCGTCCCGATCATCGCCGACGGTGGCATAAAATACTCTGGCGACATCACCAAAGCCATCGCCGCGGGCGCTTCCGCGGTGATGATCGGCAGCCTGTTCGCCGGCACCGAAGAATCCCCAGGCGAAACGATTCTCTACCAGGGCCGAACCTTTAAGTCCTACCGCGGCATGGGTTCCACCGGCGCCATGGAGCGGGGCTCCGCCGATCGCTACGGCCAGGAAACCGCCGAGCGCGGCAAGTCCGTCCCCGAGGGCGTCGAGGGCCGCGTAGCGTATAAAGGCCCGCTCCAAGGCCTCACCGATCAACTGGTGGGCGGCCTGAAAAGTGGCATGGGCTACGTAGGCGCCAGCACGCTGAAAGAACTCACCGAAAAGAGCCGCTTCGTGCGCATCACCGCTGCGGGCTTGCGCGAGTCCCACGTCCACGACGTGGTCATCACCAAGGAAGCGCCCAACTACCGCATGGAGTAGCGCTGGCCTTACGCCAGCGTCTTCGTCTTCGTCCAGAGAGAAAGTATAAAAGTAGAAAAGTAAAAAAGTGCAAAAGTAAAAGATGCAGGTACTCTTATACTGTTCCACTTTCTTACTCTTGCACTTTCTTCCCTTCTGTACCCATTCGCCACCCGCCAGCCGTCCATCAACGCAAGCGTGCTAATCTGCTTTCTACGTGCCGAAATGCGGAAAATATTTCACAGCGTGGCGATTCTGCTGTTGTTATGCGCGTCCCCACTCGCTGCCAACAACAAAACTCCTAAGGCGGAGGAGCTCCTGAAAGCCGCTCAATCGAAGGCCGCCGACCAAAACAAAGCCATCTTCTTGGTCTTCGGCGCGTCCTGGTGCGACGGCTGCCACCAATTGGACACGTTTCTCGCCTACCCCGAAATCGCCGCGGTCTTCGACAAATATTTCATCGTCACCTCACTCACTTTCGGCGAAGGTGCCGCCGGCCATCGCGACTGGGACACGCCGGGCGCTGACTCGTTGATTGAGAAATACGGCGGGATATTCTCAGACGGCAGCGCAGACTTGCCATTTGTCGCCATCCTAGACGCCAAAGCCAAGTTGATCGTCAGCAGCCATCAGCCCGGAAGGGTCAGGGTCCCCGGGGGGCCCGGCGCCGGTTTTCCCACCGCGCCCGATCAAATCCCATGGTTCCTGAGCATGCTCCGAAAGTGCGTCCCCGCGATTACGCCAGAAGAAACAGCCAAAATCCAGGACGCCCTGCGAAGAGCCGCCGCGGAATAGCGCTTTAAAAAAAAACAGAAAGTCGAAAATAGAAAATGGAAAATAGAAAGGCGTGAAAGAAAAACCGTACAAGGTGCCAAGTGAAAGGTGAAAAATTTTACCGTGCACCTGATACCTTGTACCTTCCACGTTTTTCTTTCGCTTTTACTCTTTCACTCTTCCACTCTTTCACTGTTCCACTCTCTTTTCTTCTGACCATATAAAGTGCAAGGTGTAGGGTACAAGGCGTACCTTGCACTTTTCACCTTGCACCTTTAACGGTTTTCCTTCCGCTTTTACTCTTCCACTTTTCCACTATTTCACTCTTTCACTTTCTTCTCTTCTCTTCTCTTCTCTTCTCGCCGCCCTCGCCCGCACCCGCTTCTTCGTTTACAATAAAAGAGGAAGTTATTTCTCGAATGGCCGCGACAGAACCCTGGCGCAATCCTCCCCCCGCCCCCAACCTCGACGAGGTGCGCGAGCGCGTTTCTCCGCAGTCTATGCTCCTCGAACTCCTGCGCCGCTGGTGGCCTGCTCTTCTCTGGGCGGCGTGCATTTTCGCCATGTCCACCGATTCCTTCTCGTCCGCACATACTCGCGCCATCATCGAACCCTTCCTTCGCTGGCTGTTTCCCTGGCTAACCAGGCACCAGTTCGACGCAGTCCATCACGTCATCCGCAAATGCGCGCATCTCTTCGAGTACTTTGTCTTCTTTCTTCTCCTCTATCGAGGCGTACGCGGTTCGCGTC
>Ga0187782_10002511_pt1 | contig 13504 bp, 12 predicted proteins | sample 0715_SJ02_MP15_2_FD_132454 | JGI IMG/M metagenome (GOLD analysis project Ga0187782, IMG submission 132454) | Tropical peat soil microbial communities from peatlands in Department of Meta, Colombia - 0715_SJ02_MP15_20_MG | ecosystem: Environmental > Terrestrial > Soil > Wetlands > Peat | place...
ATGCACACGGCGAGCGCGGCGTAGACTCCGCCGGACACCAGCCCGGCTAGCATTTCAGCGACCATGGGGGTCCTCCTTTCCGCAGTGCCGTTAGGAGCTGGCGGCGGGCAGCAGGCCGCTGACGGTCTCGAAGCTGCCGTCGTTCTGGCCGGGGGCGACCACCCACGTGCCGTTCTTGATCAGCAGCATCTGCGATCCGCGGTTGCCTGGGTGGCTGCTGCCAGGACCGAAGTCCAGGTTGGTGGCCGCGAACCCCGAGTTGTAGGGCGTCATGTGCTGCAGGGCCGCCAGGACGCCGCTGGCCGTGGTGATGTTGTAGTGCGACGCGCCCTCCTTGAGCGCCGTCACGAACGTGGCCGCGCTCACCCAGCCGATCTCCGTCCAGAAGTTCGCCGGGACCCCATCGGCCTGGAAGGTCTTCACCATCAGCTGGACCTGGGGGTTGGTGGAGTTGACGGCCGCGAGCTCGGCGCCGACGAATACGCCCTGGTCCTTGGGCCCAAGCGCACCGGGGTCGCCCAGCGCGCCGAGCGTGCCGGGGACGGAGGTGTCATATCCGCTGCCGAGGCAGATGAACGTCGCGTCCAGCCCGACAGCCTTAGCGGCCTTGACGAAGGCCACCATGTTCGGGGCCACCGTGGACAGCTCGATGAGGTCGCAGCCCAGGGCCTTGGCGTGGGCCACGGCCGGGGTCGGGTTCTGCGTGGCGTCGTTGGTGTAGGTGATCTCCGTGAACTTCGCGGCCACCCCTGGGTTCTGCGATTCGAACCAGGTCCGCAGCTGGTTGTAATACGGAATGGAGGTCGGGTCGTTCTGCTCGATCTCGCAGACGGAGGTCGGCTTCAGCACGTCGAAGGTGTACTGCCATTGCACGACCTTGCCGTAGTAAGGGCCGGCGTTGATGGGATCCCAGTTGGCCTGGCTGAAGCACAGCGGCTCGGTGCCGCCGCCGATGACGCCGATATTGTTCGCGGTGTAAAAGCCCTCGTTGGTGTTGCAGTCGGCCAGGCTGGTGTTGCCGACCATGGCCACGACGTGATCCTGCAGGACATACAGGCGGGCCAGTTCCGCGGCCTGCGAGGCCGTGCCCTTGTCGTCGCCGTAGAGGAACTGGATCTGGTGGCCGTCGACTCCGCCTTCGGAGTTGATCAGCTTGAAGTAGGCCTGGGTCCCGGTCACCACCCCGCCGAACGGGTAGCCGCCTGAGATCGTGGTTATCTGGGCGACCTTGATCGGCGCTGTTGAGGCGCTGGAAGAACTCGCGGACGTACCGCTCGAAGAAGAAGCGCACGCCGAGGCGGCCAGGACGACTACGGCGGCGGCGGCCAGGGCCGCCGAACGCACGATTGTGCGTCTAGCTCTAGTGAATAGCGACATTGGAACCTCCGGTCAGGACCGTGCCGTGCTGCACAGGTTGAGTATTTGTCGGGGAATGTTGGTGTTCTTTGTTGATGTCGGGATACCGGGATTTGCCGGGGGTTACCCGGCGAATTTCCATCGCTGGAAGAAAGCGTCGCGGCCTGCGGTATCGCACAGCTCGAGACGTATGCCGACTGCGGGCACCTGGAAGTAGGCCCAGTTGCCGCCCCAGATGGAGGTGCCGCCTGCCTCGCGGCGCAGGCCCAGGCCGTCCAGGTGGGCGCAGTCGGCCTCGAAGGCGTCCGTCCAGTAGGCCAGGTGATCGACCCGCGGGCCGGCGGCGGTCGGCCACAGACCGCCGGGGTTGCCCTCGATCAGCTCGATGTACGGTGGCGTCCGCGAAAAGCACACGCGGACTACGCCGTCCCCGTCGGGGCGTTCCTGAGGCGTCAGCCACCGGGCGCCCGTCGCCTGCTCAAGCTCGGTCATCGCCTGCTCGAGATCGCTCACCACGATCCCTGAGTGGAAGAACGATGCCGTGATGCCGGCCGGCCCGGATCCCATGGCTACTCAGCCTTTCCGCGCCAGGGCCGCTCGCGCGGCACCTTGGCGATGCTTGCGGTCGAGTCGAGGAAGGTCGCCTCGAGCGTGATCGGCACGTCGATGACGTAGGGGACCGCGCTGGTCCGCGCGGCCTGCAGGGCCGCGGCCACGTCGGCGACCGATTCGCACCGCACGCCCTCGCAGCCCATCGCGCGGGCGATCGCGGCGTAGTCGAAGTCGCGGAACTCGAAGAACTTCTTGACCTCGTCGGCCATCACGTGCAGCGGCCAGCCGAGCGCCCGGTTGTTGGACACCACCACCGCAAACGGCAGGCCCTCCTGCAGCGCGTTCATCAGCGTGTTCATCGTCATGGGAAAGCCGCCGTCGCCGCAGATCGCGAGGACCGGGCGGCCCGGCTCGGCGATCTTGGCGCCGAGCGCGGCCCCGATGGCATAGCCCATGCCGCCGCCGCCGTGTGGCACCAGGTAGCGGCCACCGCCGGCGCTGGAGAACCAGTTGAGCATGTAGGTCCGGCTCTCGCCGGCGTCGGTGGTGATGATGCCGTCCTGCGGCCAGTGCTCCTGGATCAGGGACACCAGCCGCTCGGGCCGCAGCGGGAACTCGTCCGAGGTGTGGGTGGGCTTGACCGGCAGGTCGTACCGCTCGACGGCCGCAGCGATGCGGTCGGTGCCTGCCACCACGCGGGCGCTCCCGGTGGCCAGGCAGGCCTGGGCCAGGGCGCCGAGCACGGCGTCGGCGTCGCCGAGCAACAGGTGCTGAACCGGGAGCGTCCAGGCGCTGTTCAGCGGGTCGATGTCGATCTGGATCAGGGTCTGGCGGGCCGGGTCGATCAGGGCCGGGATCTGATCCACGGTGTCGAGCGGGCCCAGTTTTGTGCCGACCGCGACGATCAGGTCAGCCTCGCTGACCAGCGCGTTGGCGCTCTCCCTGCCCCACTCGCCGAAGACGCCGCCGGCCAGCGCGTCGGTCTCCGGGTAGGTTCCCTTTCCGCCCTGGGTGGTGACCACGGGGGCGTCTGCCGCGTGGGCGAAGGCGAGCAGGCTTTCGTAGGCCTGGCTCATCCGCACGCCGTTGCCCGCGATGACGATGGGGCGTTCCGCGCCCTGGATCACGTCCGCGGCCGCCTCGATGGCGGCCGGGTCAACCGATCTCGGCCGGTCCTTGATGTAGCCCGAGGCGTGATAGATGCGGGGGAAGGAGTCGGGGCCCACGTCTCCCTCGAACGCGGCCGAGTGGTAGATCACGGCCACCGGCCCGGGATCGCCGGCCATCGCGTGCTTGACCGCCAGCTGGGTGTGCTGGACCGCCTGGGCCGGGTAGTGGCTGACGAACACCTTCTTGCAGATCGCCTTGAACGCCGCCACGGCGTCGTAGCTGGCGTGGTCGCCGACACCGGAGTGATAGGTCCCGTGATGGCTCATCCGGCCGCCGTCGAACATCTCGGTCAGGATGAGCATGGGCGCGCTACCGAGCAGGGATTCGATGATGCCCTGGGTTCCCGTGCCGAGCATGAACTCACCCTCGCCACTGATGACCGCGGGCTTGCCGGTCAGCCGGCCGTAGGCGTTGGCGGCCAGCGACCCGGCCAGTTCCTGGCGGACCTGCATGGTCCTGATCGAGGGGTGGCGGTACAGCGCCTCGAAGATCGCCGTCGTGTGCCCGGCGCAGACGCCGAGCACCAGATCGATGCCGGCGTCCTCGAGCGCCTGGGCGATGGCCTCGGGCACCGAGACGTGGCGGGCGAAGAGCAGGCTGCTGCCTGCGGCGACGGCGGGCGCGGCGGGGTGGTCGAGCGAGGTCATCAGGGCTACTCCGAATCGGTGGAAGGGGCAGGGGGCACGGGACGCGGATCGGGGTGCAGGCGCAGCGTCACGGTCTTGAGGTAGGTGTAATCAAGGGCGCCTGCGATGCCCTTCTCGCGGCCGTAGCCGCTGTTCTTCACCCCGCCGAACGGCGTCTCCACACCACCGGCCCAGTACTCGTTGACGTAGACCTGTCCGGCCTGAAGCTGCGCGGCGACCCGGTGGGCGCGACTGACGTCACGGGTCCACAGGCCCGCGGCGAGGCCGTACTCGCTGTCGTTGGCCAGCGCGACGACCTCCTCCTCGGTCTCGAACGGGATGATCACCAGGACCGGGCCGAAGATCTCCTCGCGCGCGACGCGCATGTCGTTGCTCACCTCGGTCAGCAGCACCGGCCGGGTATAGCTGCCGTGCGGCAGGTCAGGTGCCGGCTGCCCACCCACGTGGACGGCCGCGCCCTCCTGTTCGGCCAGGGCCAGGTAGAAGTCGACCTTCTGCTTGTGCTCGGCGGACACCAGCGGCCCCATGAAGCAATCCGACGGCCCGGGCCCGATGGTGAGCGTGCTGTTCAGCTGCTTCAAGCGGTCGACCACCTCGTCGTGCACCGAGCGGTGCACGAACAGTCGCGACCCGGCCGAGCAGACCTGGCCCGCGTTGACGTTGATGCCGAGCCAGGCCCCTTTGGCGGCGGCCTCGAGGTCGGCGTCGGCGAAGATGATGTGCGGCGACTTGCCGCCGAGTTCCAGGGTGACCGGAATCAGGCGCTTCGCCGCGACGCTGGCGATCAGGCGCCCGGTCTCCACCGAGCCGGTGAACGCCACCTTGCTGACCAGGGGATGCTCGACCAGCGCGGCACCGGCCACCTCCCCGAACCCTGGTACGACGTTGAACGCGCCGGCCGGGACCCCGCATTCGAAGGCGAGCCGGGCGAGCTCGAGGCAGGACAGCGGCGTCTGCTCGGCCGGCTTGGTGACGACCACATTGCCCGTCATCAGCGCGGGGGCGACGCTCCGGGCGGCCTGCTGGATCGGGCCGTTCCACGGGATGATCACGCCCACGACGCCGAACGGCTCGCGGCGCGTGTACGACACGTAGTCGTCGCCCAGCGGGATCGTTTCGCCCTGCAGCTTGTCGGCCATCCCGCCGTAGTACTCGAAGTAGCGCGCGGTACCGCGGACGTCAGCCAGGGCCGTGGCCGTCGGCTTGCCGCTGTCGCGGGTCTCGAGCTCCGCCAGCGCCTCCGTTTCTGCCTCGATGCGCGCGGCCAGCTTGAGCAGGATCCGGCCCCGCTCCAGCGGCTTGCGCGCCCGCCAGCCCGGGAACGCCGCCGCGGCGCTGCGCACCGCCGCGTCGATGTCTTCGGGGCCGCCTTCGGCCACGTCGGCGAAATGCTCGCCCGTCGACGGGTCGATGGAGGCGAACCGGCGGCCGGAGTGCGCAGCGCGCCATTGGCCACCGATGAACGCGTCGCGGGTCAGGCGCTGGTCAACAACTGTCATGTGCGCTCCCCTTCAGGCAGACGAGTTCACCGGCGGCGTCGGGCGCGGCTGCGCAGAACTCCTCGATCACGCGGATGAACCCGGCGGCGGTGAGCCCGGTCCGGCCGACGAACAGGCCATCGACCGCGGTCTGCTTCGCGTAGCTCCTGGCGCTGGCCGCGCCGACGCTGCCGCCGTACACCACGCGCACCCAGTCGGCGGCCCGGGGACCGTGTGACTGGCGCACGGCCGCCCTGATCACCCGGTGGATGGCCTCGACGTGGGCTGGTTCTGCCTGCTGGCCGCCGGCGCCGATGGCCCAGGCCGGCTCGTACGCGAGCACCACCGAGGCGAGAGCCTGCGGCGGGAGCCCGCCAACGGCGATCTTCACCTCACGCGCCACGACTTCGGCGGCGACGCCGTACTGTCGGTCCTCCGCGGAATCGCCGACGCAGATCACCGTCTCAAGCCCGGCCGCGATCGCCGCCCTGGCTTTCAGGTTGACCGAGCGGTCGGTCTCGCCATGGTGGCGACGGCGTTCGTAGTGGCCGAGCTCGACGACGCTCACGCCGCAGTCCAGCAGCATCTCCGCCGAGATCTCGCCGGTCTGGGCGCCGCTGGCCTGCCAGTGCATGTTCTGGGCGCCCAAGTGCAACGTCGGGCTCGGCGGGCCCGCGCCGTCCGCGGGCGCCGGGCAGCGGGACGAGTCCAGCTGCGCCGCCGCGGCGGCCAGCGCCGTGAACGGCGGGAAGATCGCGATGTCAGCGTCCAGCCCGGACGTTCGCGACCAGTCGCGCAGCTCGGCCAGGTAGGCGACCGCCTCGGCCCGCGTCTTGTTCATCTTCCAGGACGTGCCGATCCATGCTCGTCGTGACCTGCTCATCGGGCGAGCTCGATCCTGTTCCGGCAGGTCAGTGCCCGGGCCGTGCATCTCAGATCTTCCGTGACAGGTAGTAGTAGGCGGCGTTCCAGCGGATCTCGTCAGCGAACCGCTCGATCCGTGTCTGGTCGTCGATCTGGAGGAACTCGATGTCGCACATGGCGGCGAACAAGCGCAGCAATTCCGGGCTGGCCGCGCTGCTCAGCACGGTGTGGTGCGGGCCGCCGGCCATCAGCCAGGCCTCCGCCGAGGTGGCCAGGTCGGGTGCCGGGCGCCAGATCGCGCGGGCCACCGGCAGCCGCGGCAGATCCTCGGGAGGATCGACGACCTCGATCGCGTTGAGCACCAGCCGGAACCTGTTGCCGAGATCCAGCCAGTTGGCCACGATCGCGGGCCCGGCCGCGGCGTTGAACACCAGCCGGACAGGATCCTCCCGCTGCCCGAGGGACAACGGCGCGATCTCGCAGCGTGGCGTCGACGCGGCTATCGACGGGCACAGCTCGAGCATGTGCGCGCCGAGGATCAGCCCGCGGTGGGCGTCCAGATCGTAGGTGTAGTCCTCCATGAAGGAGGAACCGCCGGGCAGGCCGGCCGTCATTACCTTGACGATGCGCAGCAGCGCGGCGCTCTTCCAGTCGCCCTCCGCGCCGAACCCGTACCCGTCGTTCATCAGCCGCTGGGCAGAGATCCCCGGCAGCTGGCGCAGCAGGCCCAGGTCCTCGAAGTTGTCGGTGAACGCCGAGAACTGTCCGGCCTCGAGCAGCGACCTCAGGGCGATCTCGATCCTGGCCTGCTCGAGCAGCGAGTCGTGCCGCGGCCCGCCCGCGCGCAGCTCCGGCGCGACCTCGTATTCGTCCTGGTAGCGCTTGGCCAGCTCGGTCACGTCGGTGTCGCTGACCGCCGCGACCGCGTCGGTGAGATCGGAGACCCCGTAGGTATTCACGGAGAATCCGAGCTGCAGTTCAGCCTCGACCTTGTCGCCTTCGGTCACGGCGACGTAGCGCATGTTGTCGCCGAACCTGGCCACCTTCAGCCGCTGCGCCTCGGCGCGGCCGCACGCGGCGCGCGCCCACATGCCGATGCGCTGCTGGACCCTGGGCTCAGACCAGTGCCCGACCACGGTGGTGCGGGTCACCCGCATCCGGCTCTCGATGAACGCGAACTCCCGGTCGCCGTGCGCCGACTGGTTCAGGTTCATGAAGTCCATGTCGATCTCGGACCACGGCAGCCGCTGGTTGAACTGGGTGTGCAGGTGAAGCAGCGGCTTGTCCAGGGCGCTCAGCCCGGCGATCCACATCTTCGCCGGCGAGAACGTATGCATCCAGGCGATGACCCCGATGCAGCCGCCCGCGCTGTTGGCGTCGAGCATGACCCGCCGGATGGCGTCCCGGCTGGCTACCACCGGCACGGCCTTGATCGTGACCGGGATCTCGGCGGAATCGTTCAGCGCCGCCACCAGGGCCGCGCTGTGCTCGTCGACCTGGCGCAGCGAGTCCTCCCCGTACAGGTCGACGCTGCCGGTCACGAACCAGACCTCGGCGCGGCTGAAGGGCCAGGTCATGTCGATTCCTCCGTGCTGTAGGCGTCCGCCATCGCGTTGAGGGCCAGCGCGAACGAGCGCGCTCCGGCGTCGACCGAGCCGCGGCTCCGCTCGCCGAGCCGGCTGGCCCGGCCTACGCGCGCGACCAGGCCGGCGGTGGATTCGGCTCCGGCGTTGGCGCCCGCCGCGGCGGCCGCGAGTGTCTCGGACGCGCTGAGGTCCCGCGCGGCGGCCGCGGCGGCCGCGACGTGCGCGCTCGCCACCGCGTCGACGATGGTCTTATCGCCGAACTTCGCGCCGCCGAACTCGCTGAGCGCCTCGCATACGGCTGCGAGGTAGTCCGCGACCTGTCCTGCGGACAGCGGGCCGCTGGTGCCGGCCAGCCGGTCGCCGAGCGCGCCGAACGCCACAGAAAGCAACGCGCCCATCGACCCGCCGACCGCGCCGAACTCGTCGGCCAGCAACTCGGTCAGGCCCGCAAGATCAGGCGGCGGATCGTTCGCGAGCCGCCGCCTGATGGCCTTGGCGGCCGCGCCCATCGCGAGCCCGTGGTCGCCGTCTCCGGCGACCGAGTCCAGCGCACAGAGCTCATCGGTGGCGACCTCCAGCGCGATCGCCCCGGCCTTCGTCACGCGCAGGGCGGTCTGGAGCTGGGTGGCCATCGCCTGGGTACTCACTGACACCACGCAACCGTCCGCACCGGAGCATCCAGGAGTGCGCGCTGCTCGTCGTCCAAGACGGTCAGGGTGACAGAAAGCCCGGCCATCTGCAGCGACGTCACGAACTCGCCGACCATCGACCGGTAAATGCTGATCCCGCTGGCGGCCAGGTGCCGACTGACAGCCCGGTGGACCAGGTACTGCTCCACGAGCGGGGTGGCGCCGAGCCCGTTGACCACAAGCGCGACCGCTGCTCCCGCGGGGCAGTCAAGATCGGCTAGCAGCCGCTCCGCGAGGAGCGTACCCACCTCATCGGCGGTGCCGAGCTTCTGGCTGGTGATCCCGGGCTCACCGTGCACGCCGAGGCCGACCTCCATCTCGTCCTCGGCCGTGGTGAAGATCGGCTTCGGCGCGCCCGGCAGCTCCGCGCTGCTGAGTGCGACGCCGATCGTGCGCGTGCGGGCGTTGGCGCTGCGGGCGATGGCCTCCACCTCGTCCAGGCTCGCGCCAGCTTCGGCAGCAGCTCCCGCCAGCTTGAACACGATGACGTCGCCTGCGATGCCGCGCCGCCGGTGCGACTCATCCGCTGGGGCCGAGGCGAGATCGTCGGTGACGAATAGCTGCCGTACGTCGATGCCGGCCGCGGCGGCCTTGCGCACGGCCAGGCGGCAGTTCATGACGTCACCGGAGTAATTGCCGTAGATGAGCAGGACGCCGCGCCCGCGGTTGGCGTGCTCGCTCGACGCGAGGATGGCATCCGGCGGGGGCGCGGCGAAGATGTTCCCGACCGCGACCGCGTCGGCGCAGCCAGCGCCCACATAACCGAGGAAGGCCGGCTCATGGCCGGATCCGCCACCGGTGACGATCCCGACCTTGTCGGCCGGCTGCTCAGCCCGCACCAGCACGCGGTCGGCCACCCTACGGACGATGTCCGGATGCGCGTCCGCGAACGCGGCGACAAGTTCAGCCGAGATGTCGGCCGGGTCGTTGACGAGCTTCTTGATCGTCCCGGGCGTAGTGGTCACTGCGGATCACCCGCGGTCATAACCTGCGGCTCGGCCGCGTCCGCCTCGTCCGCGTCGGTCTCGGCCGCGTCGGTCTCGTCCAGGTCCAGGTCTGGCTGGTCCGAGCCGTCGGCGACGATGAGTTCCACGCCGAGGTCGCGGATCTTGTTCTGCTCAGAGGCGGAGATCGGCTGGCTGGTGATGATGCGGTTGAGCACGGTGAGCGGCGCCACCTTGACCATCGACGCGCGCCCGCTCTTAGTCCCGTCAGCCAGCAACGTCACATCGGCGCCTGCGCTGATCATCGCGCGCTTCACGGCGACCTCGTCAAAGCTCGGGTAGGTCATGCCGGCGTCAGCCGAGAAGCCGTGGGTGGCGATGAACGTGTGATCGGCATGCAGGGAGGACAGCGACTCGACCGCGAGCGGCCCTGCCGCCCCCATGGTGGCGCGGCGGATCAGCCCCCCGGTCACCACGACGGTGAGGGTGGGGTTGCTGAGCAGGTCCTCGACGTGGGTGATGCCATTGGTGATGACCACCAGGTCCCGCTTGCTGCGCAGCTGGCGGACCAGATGCGCCATCGTCGAGCCCGAGTCGATGATGATCGTGCTGCCGTCCTCGACGTAGCTGGCGGCAATCCTGACGATCTGCAGCTTGGCCGCCCAGTTCTCGCGCATCCGGCGCTGGAACGAGGTCTCCAGGTGCACGCTCTCTGCCAGCGCTCCGCCGCGCGTCCGGGTCAGCAGGCCCTGTTCCTCCAGGGCAGTCAGGTCACGCCGCACGGTCTCATCGCTGACGTCGAACATCTCCGTCAGTTCCCCGATGCGCAGGGAACCGCTCTCCTGCAGCAGCGTCATGATCTGCCGCTGCCGGTCCCCGGCCAGCCGACGAGGTGCCAACGCCATCTCCTTGCTGAAGGCCATGTGAGCGTGCGCAGACCCGTTCGGCGCGTTCCAGGTGGCGAGCGGGTTGGCTCACCTTAAGACGCTATGCGTCATAATGTCAAGCCTTGACACACAATCCCAACTAAAAGTCCTCGCCAGCACACAGGGAGTCTGGATTAGTTTTCCGAATAGTGAGATTTGCCGTTGACACAAGGCGCTGGCCGCCTGAATCTCCTGAGGATGGCGCATCTGGAAGCCGCAGGCCGACGAGAGCGCCGCACCCATAGCGAGCGAACTGGCCCGCAAAACGCTCAGGTCAAGCCGGGAATCGCGGCTGCGGCGACCGCTCTGGCCCGGCCAGAGCATGCCGAATCCTCGTTATGCCACACTATGCCAACGCATCGGTCACCGCTTGCGCCTGCAGGAAGCCGGACGTTCATACGCTGAGGAGGGAACATGACCGGTCGACCCGGCTGGGCAGACGGCAGCGCCAGCACGCGGGCTCCCGCTGACGACAAGCTGAGCGCCGAACAGCGCGAGATACGCGCCGAGTTCGTCCGGCGCCGTGGCTACTGGGCCGATGACTGGCAGCTGATCCTGGAACTGGCGCCTGACATCATGGCGGCGTACACCGATCTGTCCGCCTACGCGTGGGAAACCGGTTCGCTGGACCCCAAGACGCGGGAGTTCATGTACATCGCCACCACGGCGGCGGTCAGTCACATCCACCCGATCGGAATCCGCACCCACGGGCGGAACGCGCTCAAGGCCGGGGCCACCCCGCGCGAGCTGGTGACGGTGCTCGCCTTGCTGGCCGGCCTGGGGATCGCGGGATACCTCCTGGCGGTCGACGTCCTGGAGGAGGTCAGCCCGGGCTCGACTGCGATCAGGCCATGCCCGGCCGAACGCTTCGGTCAGCTGCGCGCAGAGTACGAGCGGGTCTTCGGCGTCTGGGACGACGGCGCGGCCGCCGCCATCCGGTCCGATCCGGAGTTCTTCACCCGGTTTCTCGCCTGGGCACGCGCAGCGCGGGTTTCCGGCGTGCTCAGCCCTCGCGTGGTCGCGCTCCTGTCTATCGCGGCCAACGCCAGCGTGACACACCGGGACCGATCGGCCCTGACCAGGGAGGTCAGGGCCGCGCTGGCCCTTGGAGTGACCCCGGCCGAGATCCTGGAGGTATGCAACATGACCTCCGGGGTAAGCGTGCACTCGCTCACCGTCGGCGTGCCCATCGTGGCGGAACTGGTGCGCGAAATGGCTCCGCAGGCCGCGGCGCGGGAGTCCTGACGTGCCCGGCTACGGTGACAGTACCGATACGACCCTCATCCCGTTGCCTGGCCGCCCGCCAGACCAGGTGGCGTACGTGGTCACGGACCTGGAAGAAGGTGTCTGGCGGCTCGGGCGCCGGCTCGGGGTCTCGCGCTGGCTGGGCTGGCGCTACACCGCCGATTACCTGCCCCAGCGCATCTTTCGCGGCCAGCCGGGCGACTTTGAGTCGCATGGCGTCATCGCCGAGTACGGCCCGAGCCTGGAGATCATCGCGCCGCTGAGCGGCCGCAGCGTCTTCACCGAGTTCCTCGAGGCGCACGGCCCGGGCCTGCATCACCTGGGCTACTTCGTGCCATCGCTGGATGACGAACGCGAACGGCTGGTCGCGCAGGGGCTGTCCGAAGTGCAGTACGGCGGCGGTCACGGCATGGATGGAGACGGCAAGATCAGCTTCTTCGAGGCGCTGGACGGCGCAGCCTCGTATCTGGAGCTCATCGAACCGCCCCGCCGCAGGTTCCCGCCCCACTTCGAGATCTGCATCGACTGACCCTCGGGAGGCATCGTGCGGCCCCTTCTGCTCGCCCCGAACACCCTGTCGTCGTTCTATCCGGGCGCCGGGCGGATCGGCTCATTCCGCCGGGTGCCGGGGCTGGACCCGACCCACTCCGAGGACTGGATCGCCTCGACGACCCCGCGGACCGGCGCCGCCCCGCGGGGCCTGACGACACTGCCGGACGGCTCGCTGCTGGCCGATCACGTCGCGGCTGACCCGCTGCGCTGGTTCGGGCCCGGATACACGGCACGCTACGGAGCGCGCGGGGCGCTGCTGGTGAAGCTGCTTGACGCTGGGGCCCGGCTGCCGCTGCACATCCATCCGGACCGCGCCTTTGCCCGCCAGCATCTGCACAGCGACTTCGGCAAGACCGAAGCCTGGCTGGTGCTGCACGCCGAGCCGGGCGCGGTGGCGCACCTGGGGTTCAGCCGCGACGTCAGTGCGGCAGAGTTGTCCGGCTGGGTGACCCGCCAGGACACCGGCGCGCTGCTGGCCGCCTGCAACCTGGTCCCGATCCGGCCTGGCGACGTGGTGTTCTGCCCGGGCGGCGTGCCGCATGCGATCGGCGAGGGCTTGCTGATCCTGGAGATCCAGGAGATGTCGGACCTGTCCATCATGCTGGAATGGGCCGGCTTCCCCCTCGACCCGGCCGAGGTGTTCCTCGGCCTGGCTCCCGACGTGGCCCTCGGCGCGGTCTGGCGGCGCGGCATCACCGGCGAAGACCTGCAGGCCCTCAAGGGCGTGTGCATCCGCGCCGCGGCCAGCGGGACGCCGGGAGTGTGCCCGCTGCTGCCGCAGGCGGCCGGGGACTACTTCGCCGCCGAGCAGATCATCCCGGCCGGCGACGAGGTGCGGCTGGATCCGGGTTACTCGGTCCTGGTGGTCAACGAGGGCACGGGCACGCTCGCCTGGGAGCGCTCCGAGCCCGCCGAGGTGGCGGCGGGCCAGGTGTACCTGGTGCCCTACGCGGCGGGCGCGATCCGCGTGCGCGGGCACATGTCGGCGATCCGCTGCTATCCGGCGGTATGAGCGGTGCCCGCACCTGACCGGCTGGCCGAGAAGGGGCCCGGGATACCCGGCGGCCAGCCTGATCAGCTCGGCTTCGTCGCCACCGACCTAGCCGCCATGGTCACCGCGCTGTCCCGGGCCTGGGGCTACGGGCCGTGGGAGATCTACGAGTATTCCTCGGCCACGCTGCGGCACCGCACCTACCGCGGCAGGCCGGGCGCGTTCGAGTCGCGCAACGCCGTCGCTCCTGGCGGCCGGCTCGGGGTGGTCCAGCCGGTCACCGGGCCGAGCGTGCATGCCGATCTGCTCGCGGCGCGCGGCCCGGGCCTGGCCTACGTGACCTGGTTCGTCTCCGACCTGCGGCCGGTCGCCGAGCACATGGCGCGGGCCGGGATCGGTGAAGCCATGCGCGGGGGCGGCCACGGACTAGACGGCGACGGCGAATTCATCTACTTCGACACCGCCGGCTCGCTCGGTGTCTACACCCAGTACGCGGTGGCCCCG
>Ga0187782_10002512_pt1 | contig 13500 bp, 9 predicted proteins | sample 0715_SJ02_MP15_2_FD_132454 | JGI IMG/M metagenome (GOLD analysis project Ga0187782, IMG submission 132454) | Tropical peat soil microbial communities from peatlands in Department of Meta, Colombia - 0715_SJ02_MP15_20_MG | ecosystem: Environmental > Terrestrial > Soil > Wetlands > Peat | place...
ATCTGGGCGGGATCACCCGCGGCCGCGACGGTCAGAAAACGTTCTCGTTCATCTGGCTTGACTTTGGGCATGGGAAACGCGTCCACAACCACGCCGCCACCGATGGTCACTACGGGAGAAAACTGGCGAATGATAAAGCGGTCTCCCGGCAGAAGTAGGGCCGGTTCAGCGAGAATGAGCTGCGCGAAGATCTTTTCGCCTGATGCGATCTGCTTCTTGCCAGACAAAAGAAGCCTGGCAATTGTTTCAGAAGTGTAAGCGTGAAAATGCACGCGAGCGCGGTCTTTCAACGCCTTAGCCGAGGGCAGCACAGTCACTTCGACATCGAGTCTCGAGGCAACGCGCAATGCGCCGGGAGCAGCCAACGTCATGCCACGTGACAATTCCTCTGTGGCCACCCCGACAAGGTTTAGTGCGGTGCGTTGGCCGGCTATCGCCTGATCGGCGGGCTTTCCGTGGACTTGTATGCCGCGTACCCGGACTTGCTGGGCCTGGGGAAAAATCTCTAGTGCGTCTTCTTTGCGAACGGTGCCTGAAATCAGAGTGCCGGTGACCACAGTCCCAAAACCCTTCATGCTGAACACGCGATCAATCGGCAGGCGCACAAAGTTGTTTGAGCCTCTGGCCGGAATCTCGGCAGCTACCTTAACAAGGGCGTCCTTGAGTTCCTCGATTCCTGTGCCGCTCAGCGAACTCACTGCGATTATTGGCGATTTTGAACTGTCCAAGAATGATTCGCGCAGGAAGTCTTCCACTTCCAAACGCACCACCTCGAGAGTTTCCGCATCCACCAGGTCACATTTTGTGAGCACCGTGATTCCCCGCCGCACCGAGAGCAGGCGGCAGATGTCGAAGTGTTCGCGAGTTTGCGGCTTGATGGATTCGTCGGCGGCGATCACCAGCAGGACCAGGTCAATTCCGCCGACACCGGCGAGCATGTTGCGGACGAATCGTTCGTGGCCGGGCACATCCACGAAGCCAAGCCTTAGAACATCGCCTTGCGGAGTGGGCAATTCCAGATGTGCGAAACCAATGTCGATGGTGATGCCGCGGCGCTTCTCTTCCTCCAGGCGGTCGGCATCAATTCCAGTCAATGCCTTAACCAGCGCGGTTTTGCCGTGATCGATGTGCCCGGCAGTGCCAACAATGATGGACTTCATGCACCCTGAATAATACTAAACAGAGTGGCTATCCATCGCTGCCTTGTCATGCGACAATAGAATTTCCCCATGAATAGCGTTGCCGTTCCAGCCATCAGCCCAGAACTGGTCCAGGAACACGGGTTAACGTTTGAGGAATACGAGAAAATCAGACAACTGCTCGGCGGACGGGAGCCGACAATTACTGAGCTTGGCATCTTCAGCGTGATGTGGAGCGAGCACTGCTCCTACAAATCTTCACGGGTTCATTTGAAGCGACTGCCGACGCGCAGCCGCCGTGTGGTGCAAGGGCCCGGAGAAAACGCGGGGATCATCGACATTGGGGACGGCTGGGCGTGTGCTTTCAAGATTGAGTCCCACAATCATCCATCGTTTATTGAGCCGTTTCAGGGAGCGGCGACCGGCGTCGGCGGGATTCTCCGCGACATCTTTACCATGGGCGCAAGGCCGGTTGCCATCATGGATTCGCTGCGCTTCGGCCCGATCACGTCCGGTGTGGGGTGGACACTCTTAGCCGCCGAAGTTGGTGGTATCCGTGGCGAGCCTCGCTCGGACGCGGACAGGAATGTCCGCGCCACACAGGCGGAGATCCACAAGAATCACTCGTTGCTGGAAGGCGTGGTCAGCGGCATCGCCGCTTACGGCAATTGTTTTGGGGTTCCGAACCTGGGCGGCGAGACCAAGTTCGAGCCATGCTACTCCGGAAATCCGCTGGTGAATGCGTTTGCTCTGGGACTCGTTAGGCGGGATCAGATCTTTTACGCCCGAGCGACTGGCGAAGGAAATCCGGTTATTTATGTGGGAGCTAAAACTGGGCGCGACGGAATCCATGGTGCAACCATGGCCAGCGAGGAATTCAGTGAGGCTTCCGAGGCGAAACGTCCGAATGTTCAAGTGGGTGATCCATTCCTGGAGAAGCTGCTGCTGGAAGCTTGCCTGGAGGCCATGCAAAGCGGTGCGGTTGTCGGCATTCAGGACATGGGTGCGGCTGGTCTCACCTGCTCAACCTGCGAAATGGGCGCACGTGGTCACGTAGGAATTGAAATCGAATTGGACCACGTACCGCAACGCGAAACCGCCATGACTCCTTACGAGATCATGCTCAGCGAATCGCAGGAGCGCATGCTGCTGGTGGTGCAAAAAGGCCGGGAGCAGGAAATTTTCCGGATTTTTGAGAAGTGGGGCCTCGATGCCTCCGAGATCGGCCGCGTCACCAATGACGGCAAAATGCGTGTGCTTGAACACGGGCAGATCGTTTCAGAGATTCCCAATGAGGCGCTTACCGACGATGCCCCGATTTACCAGCGGCCGATGCAGCGCTGGGAGCCACCGGTTTCGCGGGCAATGCCGGGAGATGTCAAGTTAGGTAGCAAGGCCGAACTTACCAGTGAGCTGAGGCAGCTGTTATCCAGCCCGAACATTTGCGGCAAGCGCTGGGTCTGGCAACAATACGATCACATGGTTCAGACAAACACGGTGGAAGCGCCCGGTGCTGGGGACGCCGGGGTGATTCGCATCAAGGGTTCGAAGCGCGGCCTGGCGATGGCGCTCGATGGCAACAGCCGCTGGTGTTATCTCGATCCGCAACTCGGTGCCACGCACGCGGTAGCGGAGGCCGCTCGGAATGTGGTGTGTGCTGGCGCAACACCGGCAGGTGCCACTAACTGCCTGAACTTCGGAAATCCAGAGAAGCCCGAAATTATGTGGCAGTTTTCACGGGTTGTCGATGGGATCACGAAAGCCTGCGAGGAGCTGGATATTCCGATCACCGGCGGCAACGTCAGCTTCTATAACGAAACTTTAGGGCAAGGAATTTATCCCACGCCAGTGTTTGGGGTGGTGGGAATTCTTGAGGATGTTCACAAGGCTGTATTCCCGCATTTCCGTGAACCCGGGCGTGCGGTTCTATTGCTGCGGGCCTCGGAACCAGGCGACCTGACCGATGCGGAATGCGAATTTGGTTCGTCGGAGTATGCCAAAGAGATTTTCGGACAGCTCTGGGGATTTCCTCCAGCTCTGGAACTTGCACGCGAGGCCGCGCTTCAGAAGGCGCTAGTCGAAATGATTCAGGCCGGGGTGCTCGACTCTGTTCATGATTGTTCGGGAGGCGGGATTGCTGTGACGCTGGCCGAAGCGGTTTTGCCTGCTGGAGTTGGAGCCAAAATCGATTTGGGCGGGCAGGATCTGCCGCCTGAGTTCGTTCTGTTTGGAGAAGATGCCAGCCGCGTGCTGGTCTCTTGTGACCATGCCGGTCTTACGGAAATCCAACGAGTAGCAGGCAAATACAACATTTTCTGCGACATGATTGGAGAGTCGACTTCAGAAAGCTTGGAAATCAAGGTAGATGGCAGGGTGGTGGTGTCCTCGAGTGCAGCCGATTTGCGCGACAGCTATGAAAATGCGCTGGAGAAAGCCTTGAGGACTGAACCGGCTGTAGCCGCAAACTAGCGCAAGATAGGTCGAATGCTAAAGGCTGACTGCTAAATGCTTCCCTTCGACAAATTTCGTGAAGAGTGTGGGGTAGTGGCGATCTATGCCCATCCAGAAGCAGAGAAACTTGCCTACCTCGGATTGCACGCCTTACAGCATCGCGGGCAGGAGTCGGCTGGCATAGCGACCTCTGACGGGATGACTCTGCACGTGCACAAGGCGATGGGATTAGTAGCCGATATCTTTGTTGAAGATGTTTTGGCGGCACTTCACGGAACTCTGGCCATCGGTCACACCCGCTATTCCACTGCGGGCGAGTCGGCCCTGCTCAATGCCCAGCCGATCATGGTCCAATCCAATAAGGGCATGATTGCGCTGGCTCACAATGGCAATCTAGTGAACGCCACCGAGATTCGCAGCCGGCTTGAAAGTCAGGGCTCGATCTTTCAGACCAACAGCGACACGGAAGTCATCGTGCACCTGATTGCCCTCTCGAAAGAGCAGACTTTGCCGCAGGCGATAGCAGACGCATTGCGCCGAGTGGAAGGTGCATTCTCATTGGTGATGGTCAGTTCCGATCGGGTTTTTGCAGCGCGAGATCCCCGCGGCTTCCGCCCGCTGGCCATGGGAAGAATTCCTGGTGAGAAGCAGGATACGATCGTTTTTGCATCTGAAACCTGCGCGTTTGACTTGATTGGCGCTACGTTTGAACGCGATGTGAAACCTGGCGAGCTCATTGTCATTGGTCCGGAGGGGATAACATCTCGCTTCTACTCCGCGGCCCAGCCGCAATCGAGCTGCATTTTCGAGCACGTATATTTCTCGCGACCAGACAGCATTGTGTTTGGACGGGCGGTGCAGGAGAGCCGTGAAGAATTGGGCCGCCAGTTGGCTCGTGAAGCGCCAGCCGACGCAGACATCGTTGTTCCCGTGCCGGATTCCGGAGTTACGGCAGCTATGGGTTACGCCTCCGAGAGCGGCATTCCTTTTCGCTTTGGACTGATCCGCAATCACTACGTCGGACGTACCTTCATCGAGCCGCGGCAAAGTGTGCGCGACTTCGGCGTGAAATTGAAATTAAACCCGGTGCGGAGTTTGCTGGAAGGCAAGCGCATCGTCCTAATCGACGATTCCATCGTGCGCGGCACCACCAGCCGAAAAATTGTGCGCATGGTGCGCGGGGCCGGAGCCCGGGAAGTCCACATGCGGATTTCGTGCCCGCCTACCATTTCCCCGTGTTTTTATGGCGTGGACACTCCCTCAAAACGGGAGTTGATTGCAGCCAACAAGTCCATCGAAGAGATCCGCCAGTTCATCGGCGCAGACTCGCTCGCGTACCTCTCGCTCGAGGGGTTGAAAACAGCTTGCGGCGGCGAGCAAACCACTTACTGCAGCGCCTGCTATACGGGTTGCTATCCTACGAACTGGGTCGATGTGGAAGAAATCCAGGCGGCTAGCGTTCGGCGATAGCCGCGAAAGCCGCTCCGGTCGAGCGTTTTCCACGTTCGCACGAAAAACGCGACGAGGAAAGCAGGTTTACAACTGTGACTGGTTCGCGTTATACCTCTACTTCCGTCTATGAAAACAAAACGTCTGCTGGTATGCCTGGTTATCATTCTCGCCTTCAATTTCGCTCATGCTGCCGATAAGCCCAAGCTGACGCTCGATGAGTTTTTTGATTCCGTAGATTTCAAGTCTGTGAAGCTCTCTCCTGATGGCGCTGCTGTCCTTATCGAGACCGAGCGGGCGGACTGGGACCAGAGAATTTTTCGCACCGACCTTTGGGTCTATCGTACCGATGATCGAGGCACAGGCACGCTAATGCAACTTACGCAGTCCGGCCGTGACTGCAAGCCAGAGTGGTCTCCCGATGGGCGATGGATTGCTTTCCTCTCCGAGCGAAAAACCCATACCGCGAAAAGAACTGATTCTGACGACGAACCGACAGAAGATGAAACAGCCCATTTGTATTTGATTTCCAGTACCGGCGGGGAATCATTTTCTGTGACTCGCGGAGAAGAAGAAGTCCACGCTTTTGCCTGGTCGCCAGACTCGAAGACCCTGTACTTTGCTACCCGCCAGCCGTGGACCAAGGATCAGAAAGATGCCTACAAGAAAGAATGGAAGGATGTGACGCAATATCGCGCTGCGGAACGCGGGGACGCGATTTTCAGCCTGGATGTTGCGGAGGCACTCGCTCGGCACCTGGCCGAACCCAGTAGGATATCTGACGATTCCGACAACACACCCGACCTTACGCCCGGCTCGCGAGCGATCGCGAGCACTTCATGGCGAGTCAATGGCATGGATGTATCGCCGGATGGGCGCCGGCTGGCGTTCGCCACGGAATCAGTTTCCGAGCGGGAGGAGAAGATTTCAGAGTTTGAAATTTATTCCGTCGATCTGGTGAACGCCTCGCCCGATCGCCCGCCGCATCAAGTCACGCACAACGAGGCACAGGAGGATCATGTTCACTGGGCCAAAGACAACAAACACATCTTGTTCGAGGTCGAATTCGGCTCGGTAGAAGGGAAGTATAAAGACACTCAGAATCGCCTTTATTGGGTGGATGCCGATACAGGTCTAACTGCGCGCTGGGCGAGCGATTTCACTGGCTCGGTCCACCGCTATTGCGTAAATCGGAACGAGGGAGTCGTAGTGGCCGGCCGGGTGGGCACAGAGATTCAACTCTATTCCCAAGCTAATCTTAATGCCACATTTGCGAAACAGGGGGGCTGGGCAGGCACCTACGATTTGATTGCTTTCGCTGAGCACTCCTCGCGAATCGCAGTTGTTTATTCAAGCCTTGAGAAGCCGACCGAAGTTTACGTCGCTGATAGCATCGATAAGCTTTCTGATGCCCGGCCGATCACTTCGTTTAACCTTTTGTTTGCGGAGCGCGATCTCCCCAAAGGGAAGCCCTACCGCTGGACCGCCGATGATGGCTCCAGCGTGGAGGGCATGCTTATGTACCCGCCAGGAAAATTTGAGGCCAGAAACTTGCCTACGTTCGTGTTCATTCATGGTGGCCCGGATGACGCGGATGGCAATCACTTCGAGGCGGATTGGTACCAGTGGGATCGTTTAGCGGCGACTCAAGGCTGGTTGGTTTTCGAACCAAACTATCGCGGATCATCCGGCTATGGGGACAAATTCCTGGAGCAGATCGTTCCGGAGCTCGTTTCCCGTCCCGGCAAAGACATCCTCGAGGGCGTCGATGCTTTGGTCAAAGATGGAATCGCCGATCCGAATCATCTTGTCATCGGGGGTTACAGCTACGGCGGCTATATGACAAATTGGTTGATCACGCAGACCAACCGCTTTAAGGCTGCGGTTACCGGAGCAGGCGCAGTGGAGCACGTTGCCAACTGGGGCAACGACGATACAACTTTCGACGACGCTTATTTCTTGGGTGGAACACCGTGGGAGGCTGCCCAGCGCTACCATGACGAGGCCGCCATTTTCCAGATCGATAAAGTCCGCACCCCCACTCACATCGTGGCTGGGGCAGATGACATTCGTGTAGCGGTCGAGGAGAATTATCTCCTCGATCACGCTTTGCACAACCTTGGAGTACCGAGCACCTTCCTGATATTCCCGGGAGAAGGTCACGAACTCGACAAGAATCCGTGGCATGGCAAGATCAAAGTGCGGGAAGAGCTGAAATGGCTGGCAAAATATGGCGGAATGTAGATGTAGCACGGCGCTCTCGCTCGCGCTGCGAAATGGCCGGCTAGTTTGTTCCCGATTTACTGGCCGCGCTGGCAAGCTTGATCAGCCCGGATTTTTCGGTGTATTGCGCTAATCCCTGGTAGAGTGCCTCCGCAACCTGTTGCCGGTATGTTGAGCTTTGCAGGTTATTCTCGTCTGTCGGGCTGCTAACGAAGGATATTTCGGCGAGGATTGCAGGCATCGTAGTTCCGGTGAGCACGACATACTGCGCCTCTTTCACCCCTCGGTTAGGCAGCCCGGGGTTTTTCTTCGCGAGGGTGTCGTACAACGCGTGCTGGACACTTGTAGCCAAATGGTGCGACTCACGTACCTTTTCTCGAATATCTACCTTGGTCCAGTTCACCTCTTGCGGCACCTGGTCAGTTGTTTCGCTCTCCGGGGGTCTCGCCTTCACAGATGAGTACGTGTTTGTGTAGTAGGTCTCCACTCCACGGGCGGAAGCGTAGTCACTATAATTCGCGTGAACCGAAAGGAAGAGGTCGGCTTGGGACAAGTTCGCAATTTCGGTGCGCTTTTCGAGCGGAACGTAGCTGTCGTCTTTACGGGTGTAAACGACTTCGGCGCCCAATCGGTGCTCCACCAGCTTGCCCAGGCGGGTGACGATGTCCATCGCCAAATCCTTTTCCAGTAATCCCTGTCGTCCGACGGTGCCTAAATCCCATCCTCCGTGACCAGCATCAAGAGCGATGCGCAGCCGGGGCAAGGCGACATGCGCCTGCGTAACGGCAAGCGGCGACTGTTCAAGAGGCGTGAATAGATCAAATCTTGTCATTGCTTCAGGCTTGGAACCGATCTTGCGTACTTCAACCACCAGCCGGTAAGGATTAATTTCCAAGCTCACAGAAAAATTTGAGGCGCCCTTGGTTTCCAACACGATCCTGGTTATCCCGGGGATCGGCTGGGCAACACGAACGCGCTGGATCAATGGGTCTGCCACCTCGAAGCTCTTGCCAAAGAGATCGGCGGCCAGTCGGGTTTCGTGCAGATCGAAGTAGATTCGCTCGGGGTTGCTGAGCCGATGGGCCTCGTATTGAACTTGATCCTCTAAATCGATCACCACCGAACTGGAATCCGGCGAAGACCAGTGACGAATCCCGGTAACCTCCGGAAAACCCGAGATGCGGGCCGGACTCGCCGGCGTCCCTAGATTTTGATCAGCCGAAATTAACAACTCCGGGTTGGGCGGCGCCGCAGTCGAAGGGGGTTCTGCGGGTCGTGCCGTCGGCTGAGGAGGAGTTGACGGAGTCTGACGAACGCTGGCTTGGCCCTGTGGAGGACGCATTCTCCACCATAGTCCAGTTCCCAAAGCCAATGCGAACAGGATGACTGCAATTACGATTCCTAGCCCTGGCCTGCTGCTCACGACAGCTTGATTCTCTGAGGAACTGATGACATCAGTCGGCAGCTTCAGGTTCTCGTCCGGAACCTCGCCCATCGGCATGGTTTCGGCAACGGTTGGGCCCGAGTCCAGCGACGCGCGGTCTTGACGGCCTACTATTTCTCGAGAGATTTCCGCCAGGCGATTTTCTTCTTCCGGTCGCATGGCTGCCAAAATTAGTTCCGCCATTAAGCTCAGGCTTCGAACATCGCTGTCATTAAAGCCATAAGCTTCGCTGGAGAACGCCTCCACCAAACCGATCACCGTCCGCTTTGCCGACAGCGGTACGGCCACCATGGAGCGAGCCCCCAGGCTGCGGCAGGCGTACGAATCCACGCGAGGGTCAAGCTCAGTGTCATCACAGCGCACGATCTGCCCGGAAACGAGACACGCCCCCGAAAATCCTGAATCCGAATCCACGCTCATCCCGTGGTCAGGAGCAATTTTCCCGCAAGAAGCGCGGCACACAATCGCATGTCTTTCCGCAAGGGCAATGGCGATTCCGTCAGCACCCGTAATCGCCAAGGCGCGCTCTGCCACTAATTGCAGAACTTCGTCCAGGACAAATTGCTCCACCTGCCAGGAATCCTCTTGATCAAACGTGCGCTCACTATTCCTGCGTGCGCGCATCTGCTGATGCAGAGCAGCAAATGCCAAGAGGGCTTCCAGGGCGTTGCGCCGCCCCTTCTCGACATGGATTTCGGCTTGCGGATTCGGGTCGAGAACGGAGGTTGCACTGTCGGGGGCCGACTGCTGTTCCGGATTGGTGGGAGCCATGCTCATCGGAGTAGTGGCGAACTCCTGAGGCAAAACCATCCTACCCATGCGAATGGATTTGTCAATTCACCGATTCTGCCTAACAGATTCAAGTCCAACAGGTTGGCAGATAACATATTTGTAACTTATCGTCATTCGCTGGCAATCACAATAGATGCGGTAGGCACCAAGGTGGAAATCCCGCTATGCTCTTTCGTAAGCCAAACTGTTTGTTTTTAGCGTTTTACATGCCCGTTGCACGCGGGTGGAATTCGTCATATCCTGAACTGGGCGAATGACTTACAGGTTCTGGGCAGTGGCTCAAGAAAACAAGAGGCGCTGGTTTTGGCCGTGGGGTTTACTAGCAACGGGTTTGGCAGGTGCCGGAGTGGTAATCCTGCGGGGTTGCTGGCACAGCAAAATGAGTTGGCCGGTGCGAGCCCAGAATCACTCCTACCAGGTTTGCCTGGGCTGCGGTATTAAACGGCTATTCGATGAGAGTCAATTCCGGTCCTATGGCCCTTATAGCTACGACCTGAGTCGCCTGATCGCCTGGGACCAGTCTCGACTGGCGAAGTTTCAAGCCGCCGATTCGAAGGAACACCGCACCGCTTCGTGAAGTGCGGGAATCATTCCGGTTAATCAGTTCTGGCGGTCCTCAAGCTACATTGGATGACAGAGAAACTCTCGGATATGGGCTCCTCTGCCATGGTCGGGCGGTCTGTGGGTAATCGGCGCGTGTACCGGCGCAAGCTACGTAGCTTAGCCCAAGTCAAGTTGGATTCCGCCAACGGCATCCTGCGCGATGTTAGTGACGCCGGCCTCGCAATCCAGGTGCTCTCACCATTGGTTCCTGGCCAGCCGGTTCACCTTGGGCTGGACTTACCCCATCCTCGCTTGCGCTTCGAGACAGAGGGGAGGGTGCTGTGGTCGGATTCGCTGGGACAAGCCGGTATTCTTTTTGTGAATCTCTCCAGCCGTTCGCGGCGCTTGCTGAAGGAGTGGCTGTTTACGCAGATCCTTGCTGATGCGCATCGAGCTTTAGGGGATGACGGTTCTGAGTTGCTGTTCTCCAGCACCTCCCGACCGGCCATTCGGCTTGCGCCGAGTTATTGCTCGCAGCAGCTTCGCAGTTCTGAAGCCCAGAGGGTCTGCCTGTTTTGGCTCAACATGTCGGCCCTCAGATTTTCTCGTTTCGTAGACGGTACTGCCCTACTGTGTGCGGTGCTGCTGTTCAGCTTGCTGGTCCTATTCTTTACCGACTCCCTTCCCTCTTGGCCATTGACCGGAGCTTTTGTGCTTGGCGCGGCACTGGTCTTTAGCGCTGTTTATTGGTTTGTATTTGCGGTTTGGTTCGGGATAACGCCGGGAAGCCGGCTGGCAGAGTTGGCCAGCTCGGATGCCGAAAAAAAACCAGCACTCGTCGAAGTAGAGCTGACGCGCTTTCGGTAGGGTGGGTGGGTTTAGGTGTTCCGCCGGGAGGGAAACCCTCAAGACCCTAAGTTGTGAGGTACTGCTGGGCCAGCCAGAGCTGCAGGCTCCGCATCTGTCGGCTGGTCATGCCCACAAAGCGGATTCCGGCACTTTCCGCTTTCTTCCAGACAAGTTCGCCTTTTGCCCTTACATTCAGCTTGCTTCCGCTTAGTGTGAAAGCCAAGCCCACCGCGGCAGGCAGATTGATGACGCGATCAGTTCGGATTGCCAAACCGCCTTGGCTGAGATTCAAAAGATCTGCGGTGACACGTTTGCCTCGCCCATACCTCACAACAACGGGTGACGCCAAGGGATGGCGATGATACCGCAACCTTCCGTTGAGGATGAGACTGCGCGCGGCCGAAAGTTTTCGCACCGCTTGTTCCACAGAGATCGGCTTCTCAAATATGAAGGTAGCAGGCGATGTCTTCAGGTGCTTGCAACGTCTTGGGCTGCCGATGACCAGCAGCGGCACCGTGTTTAGTTCCTGCTTCAGGCCGCCTAAGAACTTTGTGGTTCCATCAAGATCGCAATCCACGATCAAAGCGTCAATCTTCGACTTAGCTAGTTTGGCTGAAACCCGCTCCAGTTCCGGTTCGACATCTACTCGCATGTGCAGACCGCCAAGGATGCACTCCAGCACGCTGACTTCAGGCCAATCTCGGGAAACCACCATGGATGAGAGCGTCACACGTCCACTGTAGATCGCAGCGCAGCCGGGCTACAAATCACGAAGGTAATAACAGGGGCTGGCCGCCCCAACCATGCGCGACTGCAATGTTAGCCGGCTGGTATCGCAGATACTTTTTCGCAGAACGTGATGTCACACGGATTCGTGCCCACAGATCCCAAGAGATTACTTGACAGGTGCTTGCAGATGAGCGACTTCGGAATGCGCATGGTGGCTATGTGTGGCCTGGCAGATCTGACGCCAGAGTTCGTCGCGACCCGCGCCAGTCCTGGCAGAGAAAGGAAGAATGATTGCCAGTGGGAACTCCTGGGCGATGCTCTGCAGCGCATGGCGCAGTTGGTTTGCAGACAAGCGGTCGCTCTTGGTTCCCAGGATCACAAATGGCCGGTCGATGCTGGACAGAAATTTTAACAACAGGGTATCGCTCTGTTGTGGCGGAACGTTCACGTCCACAAGTACCAGGCACAGCGCCAGACAAGGTCGCTCCTTCAAATAAGGCTCGATGAAGTCCGGCCAGCGGCTGGAGATTTCGCGCGAGAGTTGGGCATAGCCGTAGCCAGGGAGATCGGTAAAGATCAACTCCGGCTGGGGCTTTCCGGGCCAGCGCAGCTCGAAGAAATTTATGCTGCGGGTGCGCCCGGGAACCGAACTCGTTTTGGCAAGCTTCTTGCCAACAAGCGCGTTTATAACGCTGGATTTGCCGACATTTGATCGACCGAGAAATGCCACCTCGGGCAGCGCCGGAGCAGGAAACTGCCGGGGATCAGTGGCTGCGATAAGGAATCGCGACAGAACTCGCATACGTCAGTTTGCAGTGAGATGCGGATAAGTTGCAAGAGGTAACACCAGCCGTTATCTCAAGCCCAGCGGACGTTTGTTCTCTACGTCCTCCTCCCGGATCGGCCGAAGCTTGTGCCAAATGAAGAGGATCAATGCCACTCCTAGTCCTATTCCCACGCTGATGGCGAAAAACCACCGGTAGGCCGGGAAAGAAAATAACAGAATCACGACGACGCCAACAGCCACGATTAAGCCGGCTGTGCCCTTGAATGCAGCTTTGGCTTTGCCCGTTTGAGAGTTGGTTTCCACAAGCGCTCCGCTGAGGGTGATTCTATCCCAGGTAAATGAGAGAATGCTGGTCATTTACCTTCAACCTACACGATGCGGCTTTCGTCGGGTCGTGCCGGACTTAACTGACGTCGATTATTGGGTGCGTCGTCACAGCAACTGGGTGGCGCTATCATAAGTCATGCCAAAGCCGCGTCACAACACAGTGCTAGTGCCGAGAGGCGATAGCTTCTTACCGGTCAAAGCCCGCAAGGCCGCTCCGCATGAATTCGTGCTTGAGGCCATCGCTTCACTGTCCCCCTTCACCCGACCCATGTTCGGCTGCCTCGCAGTCTACGTGCGAGACAAAATTGTCCTGATCCTGCGGGACAAACCCACAAACACGGCGGATAACGGGGTGTGGCTGGCCACCACTGAGGAACATCACGAGAGTCTACGGCGCGAATTCCCGAACATGCGATCCATTCACGTATTGCGGAAGCCGGTAACGGGTTGGCAAGTCCTTCCAGCCGATGCACCGGATTTCGAAGCCGCGTCACTGCGCGCCTGCGAGCTCGTCCTCGCCGGCGACATGCGAATCGGCAAGATTCCCTGAGCACGGCGGACTTCGAAATCGAAAACTGAGAAGTTGTCGAAATCTTCGAAACGGTCGAAGGTGTTGAAGAGCTCAGGCAGGGCACGCTCATGAGGAATGCGACACGACCCCTCCATCCTGTCCCTACTGGTGAGCGGTAGGTCCCTCAGCCGGGGCCGCAGGCAAGGGCGCGATGGGCTGTGTCACGTCAGTTACAACTTCCGGCTTGGGCAGAGGC
>Ga0187782_10002513_pt1 | contig 13500 bp, 9 predicted proteins | sample 0715_SJ02_MP15_2_FD_132454 | JGI IMG/M metagenome (GOLD analysis project Ga0187782, IMG submission 132454) | Tropical peat soil microbial communities from peatlands in Department of Meta, Colombia - 0715_SJ02_MP15_20_MG | ecosystem: Environmental > Terrestrial > Soil > Wetlands > Peat | place...
CCGTCGGCGTCGGAAAAGGCGTCGGCTCGGCCGTCGCAACCTCGGTCGGCGAGGGCTCGGGCGTCGGCGCCGGCGTCGCGGTCGCGACGGGGCTCGGCGCCGGTTCGGGCGTCGCTGTGGGGACAGGCGTCGGCTCGGCGGTCGCAACTTCCGTCGGCGAGGGCACGGGAGACGGGGTCGTTGTTGCGACCGGATTCGGCGTCGGTTCAGGCGTCGACGGCGACGGGGTCGCTGTGGGGACAGGCGTCGGCTCGGCCGTCGCAACTTCCGTCGGCGAGGGGGTCGGCGTCGCCGTTGCGACCGGGCTCGGCGACGGCTCAGCCGTCGACGGCGCAGGCGACGGCGTCGCCGTAGGGACAGGCGTCGGCTCGGTTGTCGCAACTTCCGTCGGTGAGGGCGTCGGCGTCGCCGTAGGGACAGGCGTCGGCTCGGCCGTCGCAACTTCTGTTGGCGAAGACTCAGGCGTCGGCGTTGCCGTGGCGACCGGGCTCGGCGTCGGCTCGGGCGTCGAGGGCGCCGGCGACGGCGTCGCCGTGGGAATAGGCGTCGGCTCGGCCGTCGCAATCTCCGTCGGCGAAGGCTCAGGCGTCGGCGTTGCCGTAGCGACGGGGCTTGGCGTCGGCTCGGGCGTTGACGGCGCCGGCGACGGAGCCGCTGTCCGAACAGGCGTCGGCTCGGCCGTCGCAACTTCCGTCGGCGAGGGCGTCGCGGTCGCGACGGGGCTCGGTTCCGGCGACGGGGCCTCTGTGGGAATAGGCGTCGGCTCGGCCGTCGCGACCTCAGTCGGCGAGGGCTCCGGCGTCGGCGTTGCGGTTGCGACCGGGGTCGGCGCCGGCTCAGGCGTCGAGGGCGCCGGCGACGGCGTCGCTGTGGGAATAGACGTCGGCTCGGCCGTCGCAATTTCGGTCGGCGTGGGCGCGGGCGTCCGCGTAGGGACAGGCGTCGGCTCGGCTGTCGCGACCTCAGTTGGCGAGGGCTCCGGCGTCGGCGTTGCCGTCGCGACCGGGGTCGGCGCCGGCTCAGGCGACGACGGCGCCGGCGACGGGGTCGCCGTCGGGACAGGCGTCGGCTCGGCTGTCGCAATCTCCGTCGGCGAGGGCTCCGGCGTCGGCGTTGCGGTCGCGACCTCCGTCGGCGCCGGCGACAGCGTCGCTGTGGGGACAGCCGTCGCGACTTCAGTCGACGTCGGTTCGGGCGTTGGCGTTTCTGTTGCGACAGGTCCCGGCGTCGACGTGGGAGGAGGAGGCGTCTCGATCGTCACCGCCACAAGGCGCGTTCCCATAGGTAATGCGTCGATCGCCAGCCGTGCGTTCTCGGCGGAGGCGTCGTCCGCGGCGCGACCCGAGAGGCTCACCTCGTCGTCAGCCAGGGTTGCGCGTCCCTCCTCTAGGCTTTTCAGCGCCTCGAGCATGATCGCGACGGCGCCTGAAAAGTCGACGCCGCGCGGCAGGCCCACGGCCAGCAGCGTCTCATCTTCGACGGCGTGGCCTTGCCCTTTCGCCTCCGCGTCGATTGCGACGCGCGACGCTTCGTCGGGAACGAAGCCGGAGACGGCAATTCCCGCTGCCGACTTCGCGATGTCGAGCGTGAAGGGATGGACTTCGGCAGGAACGACGTCGAGCCGTTCCAGCGTGAAGCCGGCCGGGGGCGGCGAGGTCTCGATTGTTTCGATTACGCCGGGCGCGCGCGCTTGCCCGACGATCTCGAGCCGCTGGTCGGTTAACGTCGCGGTCGCCTCATTAAGATCGGCGATTGTCTTCAGCGCATAGGTCACGGCGGCCAGAAAATCGCCCACCGGCGCGCCGAGCGCGACCCCAAGTCGATTCTCGACGGTCAGCGCGCCCTGCATGGACGATTGCGCGGCGTCGGCAATCGCGTCGCGCGCTTCAAGCGACGGCGCCGAGCCCGACAGGACGAGCTTGCCGTCGCGATTGCTGGCCGAGAAGACATAGGGGCTCACGGTCGGCGGCGAAATATCGACCGTGTCGAGCGTGACGCCGGTCGGACGCCAACCGACAAGCGAGAGCGCGCGGTCGTAGTCTACCGAAGACGTCGCGTCGCCGCGCACCGTCAACGCGCCGTCGCGAAACGCGACCGATCCGGTGGCGAGCGACTGCAAAATGTCGAGCGCATAGTCGACGTCAACGAGATAATCCGCGCCCGCCGGCAGTCCGCTCGCCAGCACCGTGTCGTCGCTGACCGAAAGGCCCGTCGCCTCCGCCTTGGCTTCGAACGCCGCGCGCGCTTTGAGATCGGGCACGGCGCCGACCAGCCGCAGGACGCCCGACATCTTATGGATCTCGAAGGCATAGGGCTTGGCGGGGAACGGCGCGATCTCCGCGTTCGCGACGCTGAAGCCCGCGGGCGGCAAGCGCAAGGCTTTAAGGGTCTCTTCCGCGGCGCCCGACGCGACGGCTTCGCCTGCGACCGAAAGCTCTTCCTCCGATAGCGTCGCCCGGCCGTTTTTCAGCCCGACAAGCGCGGCGAGCAGGAAATCGACCGCTGCGCGAAAATCGCCCTTCGGCGCGCCGGCGGCGATAAGCGCGCCGTCGGTTAACGACGCCTTCGGGAAGATCGCCTTCGCATCGTTGTCAATTGCGTCGCGCGAGGCCGCGTCGGGGACAAAGCCTGCGATCGTAATTTCGGCCGCGGATTTGGCGATGTCGAAGGTGAACGGGTGGACCTCGGCAGGCGCAACGTCGAGCCGGTCGAGCGTGAAGCCCGAAGGCGGCCCACGCGCGCTCTTAAGCGCCTCGATTGCGCCTGGCGCCCGCGCCCGGCCGACAATCTCGAGCCGCCGGTCGCTCAGCGTCGCCGTCGCATCGTCAAGATTGGCGATTGCTTCTAGCGCATAAGTGACGGCGGCGAGAAAATCGCCGTCCGGCGCGCCGAGCGCCACGCCGAGCCGATTGTCGACCGCTTGATCGCCGCGCGCCCACGCCTGCGCCGCCTGGAGAATAGCGTCGCGCATCTCGAGCGACGGCGCCGATCCCGTCAAGACGAGCCTGCCGCCGATGTTGCTCGCCGCGAAGACGTAAGGGCTCACGGTCGGCGGCGAAATGTCGAGCGTGTCGAGCGTGACGCCCGCCGGACGCCAGCCGACAAGCGAGAGCGCGCGCTCGTAGTCCGCCGACGAAACCGCGACGCCGCGCGCCGTCAAGGCGCTATCCCGTAGCGCGACGGAGCCCGTGGCTAGCGAAGTCAAAATGTCGAGCGCATAGTCGATCTCGCCAAGGTAATCCGCGCCCGCGGGCAGGCCGCTTGCAAGGACCGTCTCATCGTTAACCGAAAGCCATGTCGCCTCCGCCTTGGCCTCGAACGCGGCGCGGGTCCTTGGGTCGGGCACGGCGCCGACGAGCCGCAGGACGCCCGGCGTCTTGTAGATTTCGAAGGCGTAAGGACTTGCCGGGAACGGGACGATGTCGCTTGCGGCGACGCTGAATCCCGCCGGCGGCAAGCGCAGCGCCTTAAGAACGTCTTCGGCGGCGCCCGGCGCGCGGGCGGCGCCTGCGACCGAAAGCTCCTCGTCCGACAGGCTTGCCCGCCCGCTCTCCAGCCCGACAAGCGCGGCAAGCAGGAAATCCGCCGCCGCGCGGAAATCTCCGTTCGGCGCGCCCGCGGCGATCTGCGTGCGGTCGGTCAGCGAGGCCGCAGGAAACATCTTGGCCGCGTCGGCGTCGACCGCGTCGCGCAACTCGAGCGAGGGAGCGCTGCCGACGATGGTCAACGCGTCGCCTTGCCGAAAGACCATGAACAGATAGGGCTTGGCCTGGGGCGGCTCTACGCCCTGCCGCGCCAGCTTAAAGCCCGCCGGCAGCCCCTGGAGCGCTGCGAGCGAGGCGACGTAGGCGTCCGAATCGGGAGCGACGCCGGCGATAGCGAGCGTCGAGTCTTCGATCCTCGCCTCGCCCGTGTTCAACGGCTTGAGCGCCGCGAGGGCGACGTTTGCGGCCCCCAGGAAAACCTGCGCGTCGGGGCCGCCGGCGGCGATCAGCGTGGAGTCGTTGGCCGCCGCCGCCGACGCGGCTGCGGCCGCGTCTAGAGCCTTGCGGACATCCTCGCCGGGAACGAAACCGCTGAGCGCAAGCCCGGTTTCCGATTTCGCAATTTTAAGGACAAACGGCGCAACGACGGCGGGTGTGATCGCCCTGGAGGCCAGCGTAAAACCTTTCGGCAGGCTGCCGACGTCGGCGTCCAACGCCTCGACGGCGCCGGGGGCCCGCGCCTTGCCGGCAATCGTCAGCTCAGTCCCGGTCAACGTCGCCTTCGCGTCGTCGAGTTTCGCCATCTCGGCAAGAGCGAACGCCGCGGCGCCGACAAAGTCCCCGGCCGGCGCGCCCGAAGCGATCCCGATTTTCTCGTCGATCGCAGCCAGGGGAAACGCTTGCTTCGCGGACTCGACGATCCGCGCGCGCGCCTCGAGCGAGGGCGCGTCGCCCGCCAGGACGACTGCGCCGCCTATGCTCGAGGCAGAAAACACGTAAGGGGCCGCAGGCGGCGGAGCGATGTCGATCTTGGTCAGCGTGACGCCTTCGGGAAGCTTCTTGAGCGCGGCGATTGCGGCCTCGAACGACTGCGAGGTCTTAGCGACCCCTTCGATGGTCGCCGTTTGATCGCTGAAGGTCACGGCGCCTCGTGAAAGTCGCGAGACCTGATTGAACGCCCAGTGCGTGCAGGCGCCGAACACGGCCGTCGCGCCGCGTCGATATTCGGTCGAATCAATGAATTTCACGCTGGCGACCGCCTTCGCCGCCGCCAAAATGTCGACGCGCGTCGCAGCATCGGGGACCGCGCCTGAGGCGGTCAGCGTGTCGCCCTCGCGGGTCAAAGACCACTTATAAGGCGTCGCCTCAAGGATAACGCCAAACGCGTCGACATTCAGGCTTCTGACGCCTTGGAGCCTGCGAAGATCGTTAGCGACCGCGGTTTCCGCCTCTGGCGTGAAGGCCGCGCCGGCGAGGGCGAGATCACGACCGGCGACCGCAAGGCCCGGTTCGTCGAGCGGCGTGTGGGAAATGACCTCGGTCGCGCGCTCGGTCAGATCGGCCTCGACGCGTCCGATCTCGTCTTGCGTGGCGAAGACAAACAGCGCTGCGAGTGGAACAACCCCGATCGCCCACCGCCGCGTATCCAAGGCCATGAACGCTCCCCGCCTCCGAGCGTCGCGTGATTGGGCGGCAAGCGCCCGCATGCGAGCCCGCCGGCCGCTTGGCGTAGCCAAGACGCCAAGGCGCACCGAGTCAAGCGCTTACGACCCGCCCTTCCCTGCTCTGTCGGCCAAGGAGCGCCCATGCTCTTCGTCAGCCCCCGTTTCGGGCGCCGGCGGTCAAATGCAGAAAAGAAAAAGCCCCGGGGATTTCGCCCCGGGGCCTCGCGATCTTTTAGAGTCTAAAGATCAGAACTTGCGGGTGATTGCGAGACGGCCGTAGAAGCCGTTCGAGTTATCCTGCCAGCCTGCCGCCACCGGAAGGGCCGCCGTCCCAACCGGCGTTGACTCATGCAGCGACGCGTACATCAGGTCGAGCTGGAAGTCCAAATTCGTGACCGGATCCCAGTTCGCATGCGCGCCGCCGAACCAGCCGGACACGGTCTGCGTCAGCCAAAGCGGGCTGTTGTTGTAGTGAACGTGACCATAGGCGAGTTCAGGCGTGATCGAGATTTGCGGCGACAGAACCAGCTTCAGGTTGGCGCCAATGGTCCAAGTCGAAGGATAGGACCACACGCCGCCGCCTAGGTCGACCGCGTCCGAGAGCATGGCGTCCGCGCCGTTGCCCGCGAACCCGCCGCCATAGGTGTAAAGCGGGGTCGAGTTGAAGCCGGCGCCCTTGATCACGGCGTAGCTGTAAGCGCCCTGAACCGTGAAGGCGCTGCCCGCGCCGAGGCCCGGGATGTTGACGCTCACGGCCGCGTTCAGGCCCCAGCCCCACTTGTTGACGGCGTCGCCGAACGAGCCCGACACGACCTTCGTGTCATGCAGCAAGCCGGCGATCTGGGCGCTGCCCCAGCTCTGCGTGACGCCGAGGATGGCGATCAGGTCGGGATATTGCACGCCATGATAAGTATTGGCCGCGTAAGGTCCGAACGTGCCGTTGGTCCGCTTGTCTGTCGGATCTTCAAGGTCGATCGTGGCGGAGAAGCCGCCGCCGAACGTCGCGGTGTAGGCGATGAGCGCGACGGCGCTCGGGTCCGGCGAGGGATAGTCGAGCCAGCCGCCGCCGTTGCCGAGGTCGTAGAGCGACGTCGCAGCGCCGACTTCAAGGCCCGCCCACTTCAACCAAGCGTGGTCGAGGCTGACGCTGTTGCCCGTGGCGTAAGCGGAAAGGTTGTTCGACCCGCCCGGCCCGCCGTTGCTGCTGGTGTTGCCGTTGTCGTTGATCTGGATTTCGGCGGCGAGCGGCCCATAGGCCGTATTCGAGACCGCGTCGAAGCCGATATACGCGCGGTAGCCCATCTCGAAATTGTCGCGAGTGGCGAGCACTGACGGCACCGCCTGAGAGCCATGGCCATAGTTGATTTGGCCGAGCGTATCGCCCGCAACCGGCACCGTGCCAGGCGCGATCGCGACGCCCGCAGCAGTAAACGGCGTGGCGTGGAACTGATCCTTGAGGTTCACGAGAGTGAACTCGCCGGAGAGTCCGCCGAACAGCTTCAAGCAGGTGTCGGAGCCCGGAACGACAAACCCGTCGTAAGTCGTGCCAAAGGCGGTGATGTGGCAAATCTTCACGTAGTCAGCTGCGGCGGGAGCGGCCTTCTTCGTGGGAAGATCCGCAGCCTGCGCGCTGGCGACGGCGACAATGCCGGCCGCCGAACCCAGCAGTAAGCTCTTCATGAGCGTCATATTGACCTCCAGTTGATCACCCCGGGAGTCGGTGCCTTCGTCTAACCTTGCGCCGCCGACCGTGTTAGCCAGACGAACCCGAAGGTTTTTCGCCCCTATTCCCGTCTCGGGCCTCTGGCGCTGCCTTAGGGACCCCCAGCAGCCGCCCTAAACCCACGAGTCGCGACCGGGATGCTCCCGTTCACGTATCGCAACATACTTTCTCTGGGCGCGAGTTCAACCCGAAAATGCCCGATTCCGGCCAGAATGCCTGCTTCCCTCACCGTCTGTTGCAGAAAGGTCACGAAATTGACCACGGTTAAGCCAATATTTACCGCCTCCCATAGGCCGGCGGCCGCGAATTAACCTCCCGTTACCACTACCAGATTCTTTTTGGCGGCTGAACGATGGATAAATTTGTCCACAAGCCGCCCGAGCTGCGTCGCGTGAGCGAGAATCAGCCCCGGAAAATCGTCCTATTGCGGCGATCTCGAGCGCTGGGCGGCCGCTCAAAAAAAGCCTTTCGTCAGCCCTCATGAAGGCCTGGCGAAAAGCCAGCAGGCAGCGCCTCGATCACGACAAAAGCCTGGGCGATCGGATCCTCGTCGGTCATCGTGAGGTGAACGAATATATCACAACCATTCGGCGTGATTTCCGCAAGGCGTCGGGCGGCGCCGCCCGTCAGGCGCATGGTCGGCTGGCCGGAGGCAAGGTTGACGACCCCCATATCGCGCCAGAACACGCCGGCGCGAAGGCCGGTGCCAAGCGCCTTGGCGCACGCCTCCTTGGCCGCGAAGCGCTTGGCGTAGGACGCGGCGCGGCCGACGCGGCGGTCGGATCGGCGACGCTCGACGTCCGTGAAGCAGCGGGCGGCGAAACGGTCGCCAAACCGCTCGAGCGTCTCGGCAATGCGGCGGATGTCGCAGAGGTCGCTGCCGACGCCGATGATCATGCCGCCGCCCGCCCCTCGTCCATCGCCATGCGCATCGCGCGGACGCTTGTGGCGAGGCCGACAAAAATGCCTTCGCCCACCAGGAAATGCCCGATATTGAGTTCGACGATCTGTGGAAAAGCGGAGATCAGCCGGGCCGTCGCAAAGTCGAGGCCGTGGCCGGCGTGACACTCGAGGCCGAGCCGCTCGGTTTCGAGAGCGGCGGCGCGTAGCCGCTCGAACTCGTGATGAACGCGCTCGGTCTCGGCGCGCTCGACCGCGTCGCACCAGGCGCCGGTATGGAGCTCGACGACCGGCGCGCCGAGCGAAACGGCGGCCTCGAGCGCCCCCTGCGCCGGCTCGATGAACAAGGATACGCGGACGCCTGCGCGTTTGAGCTCGTTCACGAAGGGTTTCAGCCAATTATGGGCCGCGACGACGTCGAGCCCGCCTTCGGTCGTGCGCTCGGTCCGCTTCTCGGGCACGAGACAGCAGGCGTGCGGGCGTACGTTCAACGCGATGTCAAGCATCTGTTCGGTCGCCGCCATCTCGAAATTCAACGGCTTCGAAATCTCGGCCTTCAGCCGGACCATGTCGTCGTCGCGAATGTGGCGGCGGTCTTCGCGCAAATGCGCCGTGATCCCGTCGGCGCCGGCCTCGATCGCGATCTTCGCCGCGCGAATGGGATCGGGCCTGGCGCCGCCGCGCGCGTTGCGCACGGTCGCGACGTGGTCGACGTTGACGCCGAGACGCAGGGGCTTCGCCATGGCGATGTCCTTTAGGCCGCCGGAGAGGGACGGCTGCCGGGCTTTATCGCCGGCAACGCGGCGAGGGCAGGCGGCAGTTGATCGGCGGGATAGGCCGGGATGTCGAGCGTCGCGAGCGCGACGCGCGGCACCCCGATTTCCGCCTTGCCGCCCGACCGATCAATCAGGCACGCCGCGCCGACGATTTTTCCCGGATGCCGGCTCAGCGCCTCCAGGCACTCGCGCGACGAGAGCCCTGTCGTGATGATGTCTTCGACAATCAGGAGGCGCGCGCCGGCGGGGATCGTAAAACCGCGCCGCAGTTGGAACGCGCCCTCCTCGCGCTCGACGAAAATCGCCTTCGCGCCGAGCCAACGCGCCGTCTCGTAGCCCGGCACGATGCCGCCGAGCGCCGGCGAGGCGACGATGTCGATCGGGCCGAATGCGGCGGTCGCCTTGGCGGCGAGCGCCCGGCAAAGCCGCGCGGTGCGGACCGGATCCTGGAAGACGAACATCTTCTGCAGAAAAATCGGCGAATGCAGCCCCGAGGAGAGGATAAAGTGTCCCTCGAGAAGGGCGCCGGCGGCGCGGAATTCCGCAAGCGCCTGTTCGGCGGTCATCGTCGTCGCGGAGGCGTCCATCGCCCCTCCTTACTCCGCCCGCGCCGCGGCGGGGAAGCCCTCGCCGCGCGGCGCGCCGCCGTGACATGGTCCACGGCGCGCGAGTCGATTTTTTCAAACGAGACGACGATGGCCGACCCAATCACCGTGAGACCAAGCGTTGCGCCCAACGCCATCGCCCCCGACGGGACGGAGGTCCGCCTGCTGGCCGCGCTCGCCGGCGGCAGCTTCGCGCATTTCCAATTGCCGGCGGGCGAGGTCTCCGGCGCGGTCAGACATCGGACGGTCGAGGAAATCTGGCACTTTGTCGCCGGGCGCGGTTCGCTCTGGCGCCGGAAGGACGGCTACGAATCGATCGAAGAAGTTAAGGCCGGAACATGCGTGACGATCCCGCTCGGCACGGAGTTCCAATTTCGAGCGTCCGCCGAGGCGGCGCTCGCCTTCGTCGCCGTCACGATGCCGCCATGGCCCGGCGCCGACGAGGCGATTGCAGTCAAGGGGCCATGGACGCCGACGGCGCGGCGCCCCTGACCGATCCTTGCGCATTCCGGTTCGCGCTGCTAGCGCTGACGTCCGTGTCGCGCCGGCTTAGCTCAGCTGGTAGAGCAACCGATTTGTAATCGGTAGGTCGGGGGTTCAAGTCCCTCAGCCGGCACCGCGCTTAAGACTTCGTCTCGCTCCTTCGCCCGTCTCCGGCCTTGGCGAGCCGCGGCTGTTTGAGGCCGTTTAAGAAGCGAAGTCGCGCAGAACGCCGGCGACCTCTTCCTCGCTCAAGATGTACGGCGATCGGCGCCCAGGCGAGCATGTCCGCGGTCATCGTCTCATAGGCGATCGCCGACGGCGTGATCGGCATGCGCTCTCTATCGCGCGCAGACAGATTTCAAGACGCCCCTTGGTTAAGGCCGACGTCATTCATCGATCTCGCCTTGGCGACGACCGCAAGGCGCGTCCGCCGCTCCGCCATCGTTGTCATCGCCGGCTCTCCGCTCTCGCCTCATCTCGCGCGTTGCGCGCCGGAAGCAGGTCTGTGGCGATGGGCCGAGCGGAAGCAACCGCCAGGCCGCAGAATGCCCGAAACGTCGCCATACCTTCGACGGCTTTCGCAAATATGCGACGCATCCAATCTCTGACCGAGGAGAGCCCAGGAGGAGAACCCTGATGGTCTTGCGCGAGATCATTCGCTCCTGCTCGCACCCGATCGTGGCCGAGGCGGCTTTGCGCTCGCTCGGTGGCGCAACCGCGCTGCGCGTCGCGTCGGAGGCGGCGAGCGTTCATCGCGACAGCGGCGCGCATGTCGCCGAACGCGTGCGCGATTTTGCGGCCGAAGCGTGCGTGTCCGATTGGCGGGCGCTCGCCCGCGCGATCCGCGGCGCCGACCAGCCGGTCTTGGCCGGGCTGAAGCATATCCTGGAATCCGCGCCGAAAAGCGCGGACGATCAGGAGACGGACGACGCCGGCGCAATTCCGGCCTGGCTCATCACGGCGATGGGGATGAGGCGCCGGTCAGGGTGATCCTTAAGCCCGACCGAACGATCCGCGGGCGCCGCGCGATCGATGCGCGGGGGCGCTGCGCTACTTTTCCGGCGGGGCGGCGACCGTCGCGGCCTCCGCCTTCGCCGCCGCCGTCCTTAGCGCCTTCTCAAGGCGCGTCGCCAGTTTTTCGTCGCCATGCGCCTCGTGCGCGGGATTGCGCATCGCCTCGCGCATGCGCCGCATCAGATCGTAATCGTGCTCGTCGCGGTAGGGCTTGAGGTCGAGATCGGCGGGGAGTTTCGTCAACCGCTCGTCGCCCATCTCCTTGACGAACTTCTGCATGAATCGATCGTAAGCGCGCCATGACACGCCGTCCGCCCTCACCGCCGCTTCCTCGGCGCGCGTCGCGATCTGGTGGGCGTGTTGATAGTGAAGGCCGAGCTGGTCGATCAGCGTCTTCTCGACCTCCTCGTGCAGCAACAGATAGCGATCGACCTCGATCGCGCGGCCGCGAAACTCGAAGCTCTTGGGCAAGTGTCGGTCGATATAGATGCGTTGTCCATCAAGGCTGTAGCCGGCAAGATAGGGAATGTCGTGTTCGCGGTCGACGCGCCCGACCCGCTCGATGATCGCATCGAGGGCGCGATCGAGCATCAGGCTCGAAACATAAGTGTCGGGCACGCGAAGCCGCGTGTGGGCGGCGATCGGATGGCAGGAATTCTCAGGCATCGCTTTCCCAAAACGAACGCGCCGCCCGAGGCTCGAACCTGAAGGCGGCGCGCGCGGTCAGCCGTTAAAGCCTTTCATATCGAGCTTCAATTGGGTTTCTCGTTTTTGGCCGGCACGTAGCCGGCGGCGTTGGCGTCTGCCTCGCACATGTAGGCGCCCCTCTTGGTGTGGCCGTAATCCGGATGGCCGGAATAGTGATACTTCTTCGAGTGCAGGTTGACCCAAACGACCGTGTCGGTTGGGCACTTGGCCTTGGCGTCGGCTTCGTTTGCGAACTCGCCTTCGCCGCTTGGCGAAGCCTTCGCTATCGCCTTGGTGGGCTTGGGCGTCGGAGTCGCCGTGGCGGTCGCCACTGGCGTCGGCGCCGGGGTTGGGGTGGCCGAAGGCGCGGGCGTGGGCGTCGCCATGGCCTCATGACGGGCCCGGCAATCCTTCAGGAACTGGTTCCAGGTCTGCCCGTTGGTGGTGCCGGCGGCCTTCGCCGCCTGCCATTCGTCGCCGCACTGTTTCATGACGCTTTGCGCGCTGGCGCCGCTCATCGACGCCAACGCAAGCGCGCCCCCGAGCGCAAGGGCCGAAATCGCGGCCCCGAGAGTTCTCGTCATCGCTCCTGCTCCCTTCCCAGGCCGCTTAAGGCTCCAATGATCGAGCTTCGTGCGGTCCCCTCGTTCGCTGCGGTTCACGCCGCAGCCGCGTTTTCACCGGCGACTTCAGGCCGCTGAACCCTGCGTGAAAAACTCCTTGACGCGCTTCAACCGCGTCAAAAATCGGTGGCGGCGCTGCTCGCTGTCGGCGACGCTTTGCGACGTCACCCAATTGAGCTGGATCGCCCGTCGCTGGCCGGAAATCGGCTTGTGTCCGTGCCAGGAATTGTTCGCGCGTCGGAAGACGAGCAGCGTGCCGGCGAACGGCGGAACTTCGGCGACGTAATCTTCGAGGTCGTCGGGCCCGCGCAACAGCCTCAAGCGCCCGGCGTCCTCCTGCCACTGCTCGTTCATATAAAGAAGCACGGTGATGATCTTGGTTTCGGAATCAGTGTGGATCGCGCCGTCCTTCTCCCGCACGTAGCCGCGCACGGTGTACATCGTCGGACGATCGCTCAGGTCGATAGCGAATTTGCGTTCGATCGCCTGGCGAAATTGCGGTCCGAGCAGCTCCTGCATCAGGTCGCGGAAATGGCCGCGAATCGTGAGTTCTGAGGGCGGATGCGAGCCCGGCCCCGGCACGTTCGGGTAATCCGCGATCACCAGGGGAAACCATTCGCCGCGCAAGAATCTCGGAACGATCACATAGTCGAACGGATCCCGCTCCAAGGTCGTCCGCTCGAGGGCCTCGAAATCGCAATACGTCATCAGGGACGCGCCCCGCTTTTCGTTAAGATCCACGAACGCGCGCCCTATAGCAGACCGGCGCGCGCGCGCCAACGAATCGGCCCGCCGTCGGCTGGGGACAGAGCGAGGCGCGGCTTTCAGAAGAGGCCTTGAAAGCCTCTTGCTCGGCATTGTCCGACAAGACGCGAGCCGCCGACGGGCCCGGCGCTTGCCCGGGCTCGGGCGCCCGGGATACCAAGGCGTCGATGTCCGCTCCGGTTTTTGACGTCGCGATCGTGGGCGCCGGTCCCGTGGGCCTTGCTTGCGCGGCCGTGGCGAAGCGCGAGCAGGGACGCTCTCTCCGCGTCGTCGTCGTCGATCCGCGGACCGGGCCGTCGCGCGAGCCGGCGCGCGCCTACGCGATTTCCGGCGGCTCGCGACGGCTCTTCGAGCGGCTGGACGCCTGGGAAGGGCTGGCGAAGGCGGCTCAGCCGATCGTAGCCATGGAGATTTTCGACGGACTGGCCGACGATCCTGTCCGCGTTCCGCATTTGCGCTTCGAGGCCTTGGGCGAATTGGGGCTCGCGTTCGTCGCGTTCAGCGACGACGTCGTCGACGCGCTTGAAGCGGTTTGCAGCCGCCTCGGCGTCGAGCGCAAGGCGGGGACGGTCGCCGGTTTCGAAGCCGGACGAGCGACGGCGGCCGTGAGCCTGATAAACGGGGACAGGGTCGCGGCGCGTCTCGTCGTCGCCGCGGACGGCGCAAGCTCGAGGTTGCGGGCGCTGGCGGGAATTCTCTCGACCGAATGGGACTATGGCCAGGAGGCGATCGTCGCGACGTTGTCGCACGAATTTGAGCACGACGGCCGCGCCGA
>Ga0187782_10002514_pt1 | contig 13500 bp, 7 predicted proteins | sample 0715_SJ02_MP15_2_FD_132454 | JGI IMG/M metagenome (GOLD analysis project Ga0187782, IMG submission 132454) | Tropical peat soil microbial communities from peatlands in Department of Meta, Colombia - 0715_SJ02_MP15_20_MG | ecosystem: Environmental > Terrestrial > Soil > Wetlands > Peat | place...
CGGGCCGCGAGAGGAGATCTTTCGCAGGCCACCAAGCATCGAGGCGGCGCGGCTGACGGGATGCAAGAATTTCTCCCGGGCGCGCGCGATTTCGGGCGACACAATCGAGGCGAGTGATTGGGGTTGCAAGTTGCGCGTCAAGCAGGTGTTTTCGCGCCCGCCAGCGCACGTAGGGATTCGCGCGCACCATATCGACTTCGCAGAATCGTCCGGCGAGGCACCGAAAGAAGAGAATGTGTTCCCGTGCTGGCTCGTCCGGTCCTCGGAGACGCCTTTCCGCATCACCCTCTATCTGCGCCTGCACAAGCCAGCCGACGAATCCGGCAGCCACGATCTGCAAGCCGAGGTGTTCAAGGAAAAGTGGGAGCGGTTTCGGAACCACCCGCTGCCGTGGCACGTGAGACTCTCGCCCGACTCGCTCTTTGTGATGCCCGAATAGACGGCGCCAACCCCTATTTGAAGTGCTTCACAAATTTGATGTCGAAGCCGTATGTGCCGTTGATATCGCGTAAGAATTCGACCGAGAGACCGCGGCGCAGCGTGTACTCGACCTGGATCAGCTGATACTGGTTCGAGGTCGCAGCGTTTGTGGAATACGTAATCGTAAGGTCCCGCGCGATCTGCTCCTGAATCGTGACGCGAGCGGCGGCGTTTGATTCCGTCGCGGTTCCGGCGACGAACGGGTCCACGCGGAACGAGCTGATGCCAAAGAGGTGCTCGATGCGCCCGCCGATTCCGCTCGAGATCGCTTCGGAAAGCAAGGCCGTGGCGCCGTAGTTCTCCGCTGCGCCGGGCTGCGCGCGCAAGGCCGCTCCCTCACCCGGACTGCCGAGCGCGAGCAGCGCGACGATATCGGCATCGGGCAGCGGCGGATCGGACCGATAGTTCAAGGAAAGATGGCTGGCTGGGCCGGAAAAATCGATTGTGACTTCATACTGGTTGATCGTCGAAGTAGCTTCGACGTTGAGCACCGGGTCGAGGCGAAACGGGTTCGAGAAATTGATATCGCCGCGCGTCAGCTCAAAATTGTTACCGCGGAAGGGCATTTCGCCGCTGAGCAAGTGAATGTTACCGAGCAGCACGGGCCTGTCCCAAGTCCCGCGGAGGCGGACGTCACCTTCGACTTCGACGTGCGCGCCAGTCCATTCCATACGTGCTCCGGGAGTAGTGCGCCCCTCCACATCAAACGCTAGGTTCTGCAGGAACGGCGACGTGGAAGTCGGGCTTGGGCCCGTCTCTGAGGAAGAGGCGAAAAATGCGGCGACATCGACGCCCTCGGCGAACAGCAGCCGTTCCACCTGCACGTGCCCACTGACGAGGGCAGCGTCGCTCGTCCCGGAAAGCTGAAGAGAGCCGGCGGCAAGCCAGCTCATGCCGACTGGGTAGCGAATGCGAAGGGTCGAGGTGGTTGCAGTGACCTGATACCGCACAGGCCCTTCGCCATACGCGACGTTGCCGCTGAGCGTCAATTGTCCGCCGCCGGCTTCGGCCGTGACGCGATCGAAGAGCAACCGGCTCTTGTCGAAGATGAAGTCGCCGTTCACATTGCTCAAGCCGACAGGAAAGTCAGCGTACGTGGCCGAGGCACCTCGCACTGTGGCGGTGCCGGTCACTCGAGGCTGGGCCATGGTGCCTTGCACGGAAACGTTTACGTCAGTTCGGCCATGCGCGTTGAGGTCCGGTAGAAAACCAGTGACGAGCCGCAGGTTCGCGCCTCCGGAGATCGAAAAATCGAGGCGCCGGTCGCGGTCGAACCGCGCCGAGCCGCTGAGCTGCAGGTCGGTGTCCGGTCCGTGAAGCCGGGCTTGCTCGATGCGAATCTCGTTGCGGCGATACGCCAGACGAATACTCTGATCGTTCGTCAGTTGAACGAGTTCGTAGTTGAACGAGATTCGCGCGATGTTCGCATCCACTTCGATCGAGTCGGGCTGGCGCAGCGATCCGGAAATCGTGAAGGCGGCATCGGCGCTACCATGGCCGGTCAAATGAGAGAGATGCAACCCGGCCGCAATCAGCGGGTCGAGATCGAACTGCTGCACGGACATTTTTCCGGAGATTGGTTCGCCGCCAGTGAGTCCCATTATGAGGTCCGCCTGAAGCTTTTCAGATGACGGTTCGCAGGAAAGCATCAGATGGGCTTTTGCGCCGTCCGAGACGAGTTGCCCCGCAAAGTCTCCCTCGTTTTCGGTGCCGAGGAGGAGATTCGTTATCTTCAAGTGGCCTTGGGCAGTGGGAGCGAACAACGGTCCGCCACCCCGAAGATCAAAATCGAGGCGCCCCCCGATCGGCAGGGACGCCGTCTGCAGACCCTTGATCCGGTCGAGCGTGATGCCCGTGCTCGCCAGATTGAACTCCACTTGTTGTTCGGCCGTCCGATACGCCAGATCGCCGGCAATGGTTCCGAAACTTTCGCGGAGTTCAGCGTGGGACAGCTTGACGAGATCGTGGTCCCAATGAAATTGGCCGCTCAATCGGTCTGCGTGCCAACTCTGAGCATCGATGTTCTCGGCCACGAAGTTGGCATCGATCACCGGCTCAGCTCGCGTGCCGGCGGCATGCACGTCCGCGGTAATTTCGACAGAAAGCGCGTATTTCGTCCCGAGTATTGCCTGCAAATCATCACCGGAAGCACGCGCAACTTGCGCGTCGAGTGTCCACAAGCTTGAAGGCAGAAAGTTCCAGTCGCCGGCGAACTGAAGCGACAGATTCAGCCTAGACGAAGCGCTACCACTGCGAAGAGTGGCGTCCCGCAAGAGAAAGCCGTCGGGCGAATACTCCATGTCGCCGTCCAATTGGTCCCAAGCGAGAGTGTCGTACTGGGGGTTCGTCGCGGTGATGTGGCCGACGAATGCGACTTCGGTCAGGGGACCGACGACACGCCCGTGCCACGCCGCCTTTCCTCCGATGCGGTGAGCGCCAGCCTCGGGGCCGCGGATCGCGCTGATGAAATCGTTCCATTGGAAGAGGTCGTCGGTGGTGAACCGCACCTCCAGCGCCGAATCTTTGGCGCCGAGCATGCCGTCAAACGCGACCTGAGCGGACGGGGTCGTGATCTCGCTCTTCGACGCGGAAACGACTTGCTGGTCGCTGCGGTAATCGAAGTTGATTTGGGCCGTGGCCGGGATCACGCCTGCGCCGGGCGTGTTGGGCGGCGACCATCGCATTTGGCCGGTCGTGCGGAAATTCTTGAAGTTGGCGTTCCAAGTGTTCGCCGAGTCCACGTCCACGACGCTGTCCCAATGTAGGGAGCGGACCGGCAGCTCGTCGTTGTCGAGCGTGTCGAAAAGCCGGGCCAGGCTCGCGCCGCGAACCCGCGTTTGCGTATGGAAAGCGAGATCTTTGAAGTCCATTTCGAGCTGGCCGTCGATCGCGCCGCCGAGAGCTCGCACCTTGAGGTCGGGAACAACGAGCTTGCGCTTGGCAACCGTGTAGTCTCCCGACGTCTCGATTCCCTTTTCATGATAGAAGCGGTAGGGCAACGCAACATCTTGACTGGAGTAGTAGCCGCTTGCGGTCCATTCGCTGCCCGCGGCAGCGCCGGGCCCGGCTGTCGATCGGTAGTGAGCCTGGCCAGAGAAATCCGCGTCGCCGTCAGGCGTGGTGGGCTGGCGCATCACGTTGCGAATATCCGCTAAAGACAGCCGCCCCCGGTATTTGAAGTCCCAGTCGGAGCGTGCAAAGGTCGGCAAGTCCGCTTGCAGATTGAGCCTCGAATGCAATGCCTCGAGCGCGAGTTCGTCGAGTTCAAACGAGTCGCGACGCAGCGTGAGCTTCGCGGACAAATCGAACGGGAACGGAACGTCGCGCCGCGCCGCGAGTCTCACCTGCTTCCAATCGAGGCTTGCGACGTAGGAGTCAGCGCCATTCTGCGGCGCATCATAGCGGAGGATGAAACTGAGATCGTGGCCTTGCATGGCAAGCGGCACCCGCACATTGTTGTACGCTGCGCTGCCGTTTCGCAAATCGAGCCGGCCGATGCGCAGATCGAAAAGCGTCGTGCGCCAAGGCCGGTTGCTCTGCGGGCGCTTGGACGACGGGAGGTTGCTGCGTCCGTCCGCGTCCAAACGAATTGCCACCTCCGGCCGGTCCACAATTAGGCGATCCAGAGCGATCTTTCGTCCGAAAAACGAAAGGATACGAATGCGCACGTCCACACGATCGGCATGAAAGAGCGGCGGTTGATTCGCGGTTTCCAGGCCGTGCAACGTCAGATTCTGAATCTCGATGCGCAGGCTCCACAAATCGAAATGAAAAGCGCCCATCTCGACCCGTGCTCCACTCGCCTGCTCGAGCCGGGTGATCAGTATTCCGCGAATCCATCGCTCAGCAAGACCTGACTCGTACACAACCGCAACAGCCAGAACCACCATCACCGCCCATACGAGCGCGTGCCTCGTCCAGCGTCTCCATCGGGGCTTCACGGACGGTCTCCTTCGGGCATGACATCGATCTTGAGACGCAAGCGCGTTTCATCGAGCCACTGCGTGGCGCGCTCGCTGATCGCGCGCTGGACAAGCACCTCGCGAATCGTATCTTCGACATCGTCGAGCGGGGGGACGGGCTGGCCGCGCGATTTCAACTGCGGAGCAAGCTCATCGTTGTAGTAGGTCTCGATCTGTTTCTGGTCCACTTGCGCGGCAGGACGAAATCGATAGTCGAGGAATCGCGAAAGATAGATTTGCTGCGCTAGCATTCGCCGCACCTGCGCTTCCGTCAGTTCGACGGCAGCACAGCGAGCCTTGAATTCCTCCGGCGACGAAAAGCGCGCGGCGAGTTGCGAGTAGGCGTGATCCACATCGTCTGGCGACGGCTGGGGATACTTCGCCGCGTCCGCTTCTCCACGCACGACCCACTGATCACCGAGCTCGCGAATCAGATCGGCGCGCGGCTTCGATTGACCGTCCACCAGCTGCTGAAGCGCGGCGAGTTCGCGAACCTCGCTTTCCATCAAGACGTCGTCCTCGATTCGCGCGGCGACTTCGTCGATGCTTCGGGAACTATCGGGCGTGGCCGCGTTCGCCGGAGAGGGCGATGAGCCGGCGGACTGGCCGATCGCGCCATTCGACGCTGTGACGGCGAGGCACGCGATGCACCCGAAAATGAGGCTCGTGCGGCGCATCAGAAGACCGGTCCGATATTGAAAAAGAATCCGAAATGGGGAAGCTGTAGGGCCTGCGTCGTCATCGTTGTCGTGTTGAAGACCTGATACGACGGCGGATTCAGTTGGTAGCCGAAGTCCACCCGCACCGGCCCAACGGGAGTCGGGTAGCGCAGGCCGAAACCAACGGTGTGCGAAAAGTAGTCGAGATCAGTAAGCGAAGGCGCTTTCCACCTAAGCGAGATGTGATTCACATCCGTGTACACGTTGCCGCCATCGTAAAAGACCGTTCCGCCGATCCGATTGCCCACGAACGGGAGCCGCATCGGAAAGCGCAACTCCTGATTGAAGACGAGCGATGCCAAACCGCCGATCGGAAATCCGGTGCACGGATCGCGTGGGCCTGCTTGATTCAGCCCGAAGCCACGCAGCGATGTGCCGCCTCCCGCAAAGAAGCGCTCCGGCAGAGGAATCACGGGAAAGGTGACGGCCGGCGGCGTCCCCGTGCACTGCGAGGGATTGAAAGCCGTGTTGCCCTCGATTGTGTTGCCAAGGGGCTCCTCAAAACCGAAGCGCACCGAGCGAGCAAACACAAACGAGCGGCCGAACGTATGGAACGACGAGTTCTGGAAGTAACCGCGAAAAAAACTGGCGCTAGATCCTACAGTTGTGAACGCATCGCTGACGTCAATCGTGTTGAAGGTTCCGTGCTTGGCGTCGCCGGGATCGTCACGACGATCGCGCGCATAGGTAACTCCGACGCCCGACACGAGCGTGGGCTGGCTCAGCAAGGGAATCTGTTCCGGGTTGATCGTCTTGGCGATGTTGGAAGCCTCCACCCGGCGGTAGAAATAGCGGTACAGAAGTGAGCTTGCGGGAGAAAGTTTTTGGACCAATTGCAGCCCACCCTCGAAGCGGGTCGAGGTGAAGGTGTTGATGTCCTGTGTCTTGTCCGCGTACCCGGTGAGCTGCAAGCTCAAGCTTCGGTCCGTTAGGAAATTGTCGGCCGTGTAGCCCAGCGCGGCGCGATATTCGAGCGTGCTGGCACGCACCCGGAGAGAAAGGGTTTGGGCGCGACCGAACATATTGGCGCGCGCAATCTCGAAGATTCCGCGCGGGCTGGCGCCAATCGTGGTGCCATTGGGATTGGTGCTGCCTCCGGCGATTCGTTGAACTTCGAATCCGACGCCGTAGCCGATCGTGTACCGGTCGCCTTCGTGTACCTCGACGACGACGGCTTTGTCCGGGTCGGTGCCGCCGGGATTCTGCGGAGCGATCTGCACGCGATTGAAGACGCCTAGGTTGTATAGCTGGCGCTGCGTGGTGGCCACATCACCTTCCCGCAGCGGACCATCTGGCTCAATTTCGACCTGCCGCGCCACGACTCCCCGGCGCGTGTATTGATAGCCCGAAAGCAGCACCCTAGAAACATGAACCGGGTTGCCCTCGGTGACGCGATAAAGAAGGCGAACCTGGTTCGGGGCGTCGGCAGGCGACACTTCCTCGCGAAAGGAGGCGTCCGGATAACCTGCGTTGTAGTAGAGCGCGAGGATGTTGTTGCGATCGCTCGCGACGGCGGATTCCGAATAGGGCTGGCCGGGCGTGGAACCGATCACGTTCAACAGGTCGGGTGTGCCGATGGCATGATTTCCTTCGATTTGAAGCGCAGAGACGCGCGACTGGCTACCCTCAACGACATGGAATGTGACGAACAGGTTGTCCTTCTTGCCTTGATACTGATCGTCGACCGAGGAGCTGACCTGCGCATCTTGAAAGCCATTCGCGAGATAGAGGGTGCGGATTGAGTCCGTGTCCGCACGCAGAAGCTGCTGGCTGAAGCGGCCGCGCGAGGCGAAGGATACAGGCTGGAGCTGCAGCCGGCGCGAGAGCAGGCCGCTCCCGAAATATTTGTTGCCATCAAAGGCGATACCGGCAAGACGGAAAAGATCGCCGCGTGTGATGTCGTAACTGATCACGCGGATGTTATGCTGTTCATCCTGCTGCGAGTGAACCTGAACGTCCGCGTCAAAATAGCCCTGGCTCTGCAGATAATCGCGAATGTTTCTCCGTCCCTCTTGAAGCAGATCCTCGTCCACAGCGCCCTCGGCAAAAATCGGGAGCAGCTTTCTCTGCTTTCCCTCGCTCAGATGTGTGCCTTCGATTTGCACACGCACGCGCGGCCCAGCAGTGACGGCCAGATCGAGCGGTAAACGATTCGACTTCGGATCGTACGTACCGGGGGTGATGACGGCGCCCGCACCGAGATAACCCTGATCCACCAGAAATTTCCTCAGCCTGTCCTTGCCGTGCGAAAGGCGGGCGACCGTCACATCATTCTTTCGCGAGAATTTTAGCCGGCGCAACAGGTCTCCCTCGCGATAGGGCGTCTTGTTCACCAGAGTGATGTCTCCCACCAGAGCGCGAGGCCCCGGATCCACGGTGACCGTAATGTTCATCTGCCGCGTATCGTCGTTTGGTGCGAGCGCCCATGTGATCTTCGCCTGATAGAATCCATCGTCGCGCAAGGTTCCCTGCAAGCGGTCGATCCCTTCGCGCAGCGCGCTTTCGCGAAACGGCTCGCCGAGCGTCAGGCGCAGCGCCGCAAGCGCCGCCGCCTCCGTCGGAGGCGGTCTCAGGCCTTCGACCGTGATCACGTTGTTGTAGAGGTTGTGTTTGACCACAAATTCGACCCGCAGCCCAGCCGCGTCAGGGGTCGCGGCGACCCGAATATCGGAGTAGTCGCCCATGCGGTAAATCTGGCGCAGGCTTTCCCGTTCGGCAGCGAACTCAAAAGGACTCCCAACTTCCAGAGCGAGGGACGGAACCTTTTCGGCGACCGGCGTTCCCGATTCGTCCACAACGCTGATTTGCGCAACGCGCTGGCCTTCAATGGAGAAATCTTGAGCGTACGCGGCCACCGACGAGAGGAACACGCTGCCCACCACGACAGCAACTCCGAGGGTTGCATGGCGCGCCAATCCGATGATGGCAGACGGTGCTTTGCGTGGAAATCTCATTCGCTCCAGAGGTTAAGAAGAGAGGTTAGCACAGCCGCGTTGCCTGCCCGGCGCGAATTGGCGCTATGATTGTCTATTCGATAGGAACTACCGAATGAAACCTGAAGATCGCGCGAAATATTCGCGGCAGATTCTTTTCTCCGAAATCGGCGAATCCGGCCAAGAGAAGATTCTGGTGTCGAGCGCTGTCCTGGTTGGCTGCGGAGCGCTAGGCACTGTGATCGCCGGGCTGCTGGTGCGGGCGGGCGTCGGACGGCTGCGAATCATCGACCGAGATTTTGTCGAACTTTCCAACCTCCAGCGCCAGACACTTTTCGATGAAAGCGACGCGCGCGACGCGCTCCCCAAAGCCGTTGCTGCCGAGCGGCATCTGCGGGCAATTAATGGCGGAGTTCGAATCGAGGGCCTTGTCGCGGACCTAACTCCTCAAAACGCCGTCGAACTTCTCGGCGGATTCCCCGTGATCCTCGATGGCACGGACAATTTCGAGACGCGGCTTCTGGTGAATGACGCGACGATTTCGTTAAGCATTCCCTGGATCTATACAGCCGCAGTTGGAAGCTACGGGGTGACGATGGCGATCCGCCCCCGAATAACCGCATGTCTCGCGTGCCTATTGGAGACCAACGAGGCGGTCAACGGAGCCGGCGCACACATCGGCAATGAGGCAACCTGCGACACGGTGGGCGTTCTCGGCTCCGCTGCCAACGTCGTCGCCTCCCTTGCTGCAACCGAGGCGTTGAAAGTCCTTGCGGGCCGAGCGGAAGCATTGCACGGACGCCTCGTTTCTTGCGATGTGTGGACCGGGAAGTTTCAGTCCATTCGTGTGCCGCGCAATCCCGACTGCAGGGCATGCGGACGGCGCGAATTGGTTCATTTGGCGGGAGAGGCGCAACCGCACCTCACGCTGTGCGGGCGCGATTCCGTCCAGATCCACGAGCGAAGGCGGCAACTTAATCTCGCGGAACTCGGCCAGCGCCTTACGGCGGCTTCGGCTGTCGAAGTTCGCAACAATGATTTCCTGCTGCGCTTCCGCGTCCCCCCGTACGAGATGACCGTGTTTGCCGACGGCCGCGCGATTATCAAAGGTACGAAGGACCCCGCAGTCGCCCGCTCCCTCTACGCCCGCTACCTAGGGGCATGATCAAACTCGCTGAATTGTAAGAGTCTTAGCCGACGAAGCGCCGGAGGGCGGACTGGCGCATCGCGGCGCGATCCATGTTTTCGCGGCAGTTCATGAGCGTGAGAAGCGTGCTCAGGATGCGCGCCTTCAGTTCGTCCGACATGGTGAATCCGCCCGTTGCAATGTGGACGAGCGATTCACCCCGCCTCGCGATCCGGTCCATGAATTCGGCCTGGCGTTCGTGATTGGCGTTGCCGAGGGCCGTTTCACGGCGCATCTCCGCACACTCCTGCTCGATAAAGAGCGTGAAGTGTAAAACGCAGAGGTGCTCTGCAGCGAGTTCCGCTGGCACGGAAGCTTTACATCCTTTGGCGGAGCAAAAATCTGGCACGGACCCACCCTGGCAAGCTCTTTGTTTTTAGCATCTTCTAATTCCGATTGCCAGTTCAGGGGATTGACTTGCTGCGTATCAGGCAGCAGGGCAAGTCACGGCGGGCACCCGCCGGAAGATCAGTACATAAGGCACCGATGGCGCATCTAAATCAATGTAGTCGGGTCATAACCTCATAACGATCTTAGATCGAACGGAGGATCTCATGCGCCAGTCCAAGCCGATTCATTTCAAGAACCGATCCATTGCATTCGTTGCATTTACATTTACATTCGCAATCCTTCTCTTCGGTGCGGGAATCGCGAGCGCCAACAAACAGCCACAAGTTCCACCGCGAGACTCAGCGGCTTATCAAGCGTGGCTCACCAACCAGGTTCGCCACGAGCTCGTCATGCTTCCCTTCTATTCCGTGTTCGACAACCTGCAGTGCAGGGTTGACGGCTCCAGGGTGACGCTGCTCGGTCAGACGGTGCGGCCCACGCTGAAGGATGATGCGGGAGCGGCCGTCAAACACATCGAGGGCGTCGAGGCGGTGGACAACCAGATCGAGGTGCTGCCCGTTTCGCCCAACGATGATCGCATCCGCCGCGCCGAATTTGGTGCCATCTACTCGTCTCCAAGCCTCAGCATGTACGAGGTACGGAGCGTGCCGCCGATTCACATCATCGTGAAGAACGGCCACGTGACCCTCGAAGGCTCGGTGGCGACGCAGGCAGATAAGGAGACTGCCGGAATCGTCGCGAATGAAGTGCCGAATGTGTTCTCGGTGACGAACAACCTGCACGTCGATAACAGCTAGTCGTGCTTCCAGAAGCCGCTACTGCGCCGTCTGCGCGACATGCTCGCCAATGTGAAAGTCGGTCCACGGACCCGCGACCATGTCGCGCAGCACAGGCGATTCCCAAGAAAACTCGGGATGGTCGGCGAGAAATTTCGCGGCATCGAAATTGATTCCGCACGGGTGACCGATGCGCGCGATGAAATACATCGACGCGGCCATGCGGCTGTCGGTCACCTTACCCGAGACGGCTCCGCTGGGATCGAAGGGAGGAGCCGTCGAACCGGGAAGTGTCTGTGAGTTGGTCTCGCCGTGGCCGCAGAGGGTCCGTTTGTTCGCGCCTTCCTTTTTCGTGAACGTATCGTAGTGGTCTCCCAGGAAGATTTCGGCGAGAGAGGTGTCGATCTGGCCCTTGTTTCCATTCAGCAGCTGGTCCCAGCGGATGCGGCGTCCGTTCGGGCCGCTGGCGGGATTATCTGGATCGAACGTCGTTTCGTCTTTGATTACGTCCGGATCGCTTGGGAAATTGGCGCCTGAAAAGTAGCCATCGGATGTGCGCCAGAGTTTCGTGCGCTTCAGGCCAAGCTCCAGGCGGGCGATTTCGCCGGTCTTGCGATCGCCGAGCAGCCAATCGTTGGCATAGCCGCCGTTGTTTCCATCGAGCATGATCTTCGTGTAGCTGTCGATCGAGTCGGCGTACTGCATGGCTTTGCGGGCACGCACAAACTCGGCCTTGCCATTTGGATCCCAGCCGTTGAAGTTTGCGATGGTCGTCTCGGTGACCATCATTCCGGCGGAGTTGACGCCGAAATCATCGTCGCTCGTAATCACGCCGGGAATTCCGTCCATCAGAATGCGGTAGCCGGTCTGCGGCACGATGTCGAAGATGATGCGCCAGCGCACGCCTTCCATGTAAGTCGTCCAGTTGTCGTGGGCCATCACGATCTGGTGATCTTTCGTCCAGCTCCCGGTCGCGACGAAAGCGCTGCAGTTTTCTACGGTATGGCGGGCGGCGTGGTTCTCCGCGCGCGTCTGCTGGTTGAGCCACGGGACGTAGTAGTCAGGGAGCTCGGAGAAGGCGTTGAACGCCACGATGTCGTCCAGGTCGAGCTTTGTCTTCCTCGCCTGCAGGCCATCGACGATCCCCTGCAATTCGGCCTGATACTCGGCGTCGATTTTCGGCCAGAGCATCGTGCGTGCAGCGCGGCGGAAGAAGTCCCAGTCGCGGCCTGTGTCGTGCGTAGCTTCCAACCGAATCACGGCAAATGCATCGGCGATTTCGGTGGCCAGAAGGTAGCCGTGCTGGAAGCCGATATCGTGAGGCGAGCCTTCCAGGTGGACGTAAATCCATCCGCCGCGCTGGAAGCGATAGCCCTTGTCCTGCGTCAGCTCAAGGTAGGTGTCTGGAAGCTGCTGTGAGAGCTTCGGCGCGGCGGCAGCTGCAAGTCTCAGCGGTCCTGCGATGATGCACTGTGACACGACCAGCGAAATCGAAATGACAGCCCTAACGATTCGCCGGAGGATCGACTGCCGACTTTCGATTTCAAGCGCGCAGCCCATTACCTATCTCCATCTGACTGTCGATTAATTCGATTTGTTAGCAGATCAGTGGCCGCTCGAAGGAGGCGGCCCGACCAACTTTTCGACGACCGGAACAGGCAACGGTCCCTCGTCCAGCACCGCATCGTGAAACTTCAGCATGTTGAAATTCTCCCCGGCCGCAGCCTGATAGCGCTTTCGGAACGCAAGCCATTCCCTGAGTCCCACGTAGTAGGTCGGCAGTTGCGTCGAACTCAACTTGGCCCGTGTGAGTTTGCCTTCCGCTTCCGCCCGCGTCTGGAAAGCATCTTTTGTCATGAGGTCCATGGCCTGCTCGTCGGTCATGCCCATCGTCTGCATTCGCACGTCGAGAATCGCGTTGGCCAGCAGACGCAATCGAATCTTGCGCATTTCGAGCCGGAACCGCGGGTCGCTGTTGAGGAAGCCTTCATCCATCATCACCTGCGCGATGTATTCGGCCCAGCCTTCGACGTACGCGCCATTGGCAAAGAGCGAGCGCAAGAGCCGGCGGCGCTCGGGCTGGATATTGTTGAGATGCTCGAACTGAATGTAGTGGCCGGGCAACGCTTCGTGGATGGAAAGCCACTTGAGCACCCAATTGTTGTACTCGCGCAGCTTCGACTCGGCCTTGTCGTCGGGCGTTTTCGGATCGATTGGCGTGACCCAGTATTGCGCTTCGGCCTTCGGCTCAAGCGGTGGCGCGCTGAAAAAGCCGGCGACTGAATAGATCCCGCGCATGAAGGGCGGCGTGGGGATCACCTTCAAATTGTCACGGTCGCTGAGCGATACGATCTTCTTTTCGCGAATAAACTGCTTGATCGTCTCCAAGTCCGCTTCGATCGCGGCTTGCAGGTGGTCGCGCTGGGGATGATCGACTGCGATTTTGTCGAGAACCTCGCCAATGATCCGGTTTTCGCGCTCGCGGCCGGTGAGATCGGAATGATCGCCATGATCGGGGTACATCGTCGCGTGCATGGGCAACGCAAGCTGGAGCATTTCCGCGCGCACCGCCTTCAGCTCTTGCTCGGCCGACGACAGAACCTCTTCCGGCGTAACCGAAGTCTCCATCACGAGCTTGAATTTCTGGTCGTAGAGGTCTTTGCCGAGCCGCCAGTCGAGATGCGAGGTGCGCTTGCCGAGATCGTCCTGCAACCAGCGAGAAAAATCCTTCAGCGCTGCAATCGCCGGCGGCGCGACCTTGTCATACTCGGCCTTGAGCGGCGAACCCGGATCGATTCCGCCTGCGACTGTGTTCTGTATCAGATCGATGTTGCCGTCGTTTTCCTGAATCGCAGTGGTGACGAAAATCGGGTCGGCATCGGAGAGATACTGCTTCACCTGATCGAGCATGCGGGGTATCTGCCCGATTCTGGACAGCACGTGGCCCACGCGGACGTCCTTCGGAGCGTAGCTCTGCGAGAGCGGGAGAAACAGCCCGTTGCCAATCAGCTCGACCACGACGGTCGGATGGTGGCTATAGCTTTGAATCTGGTCGAACTCGAGCAGACTGAGGCCAATCTGATCGTCGATCAG
>Ga0187782_10002515_pt1 | contig 13494 bp, 5 predicted proteins | sample 0715_SJ02_MP15_2_FD_132454 | JGI IMG/M metagenome (GOLD analysis project Ga0187782, IMG submission 132454) | Tropical peat soil microbial communities from peatlands in Department of Meta, Colombia - 0715_SJ02_MP15_20_MG | ecosystem: Environmental > Terrestrial > Soil > Wetlands > Peat | place...
ATCATCCCCTTTGCGGTGGCGGCGGCGGCGCGGGACGGGGCGCTCGGCGCGGCTCGTGGTCCTCTTGTCCGCGTCGCTCCATACCGCATCCGCAAAGTGGGCGTGGTGTCCACGTTGCTGCCGGGTCTTTCGCCCAAGGTGATCGACAAGACGCTCAAGATCACCGGCGAGCGGCTCGCGCCGGCCAATGCCACTATCATCGCCGAACGGCGCGTACCGCATGAGCGCGACGCGCTCGCGCGCGCGATTGGCGAAGTGCTCAAGCAGGGCGCCGAGCTGGTGATCGTTTTCGGCGCCTCGGCGATCGCCGACCGGCGCGACGTCATCCCCGCGGCGGTGGAGGCGATCGGCGGCCGCATCGAGCATTTCGGTATGCCGGTCGATCCGGGCAATTTGTTGCTGATCGGCCGCGCCGCCGGACACCCGGTGCTCGGCGCGCCCGGCTGCGCGCGCAGCCCCAAGGAGAACGGCTTTGATTGGGTGCTGATGCGGCTGTTGGCGGAGGTGCCGGTGCCGCCCGCCGATATTACCGGCATGGGCGTCGGCGGCTTGCTCATGGAAATCGTCACCCGGCCGCAGCCGCGCGAAGAGCCGCTGCATCCGGCCCGCAACATTGCGGCGCTTGTGCTTGCCGCCGGGCGGTCGAGCCGCATGGGCGGCTCCAACAAGCTTCTGGCCGAGATCGGCGGGCGGCCGCTCGCGCGCATCGTCGTCGAGCAGGCGCTGGCCTCGCACGCGCGCCCGGTGATCGTCGTGACCGGCTTTCAGCGCGAGGGAGTGGAAGCGGCGCTGAGCGGCCTGCCGGTGCAGTTCGTCTACAACAAGGACTTCGCCGGCGGTCTCGGCACGTCGCTGCGTGCCGGCATCCGCGCCCTGCCGCCGCAGTCGGATGGCGCCGTCGTCTGCCTCGGCGACATGCCGCAGGTCGACGCCGCCATGATCGATCGCCTGACCAGCGCGCTCGATCCCGACAAGGGAGCGCTCATCGTCGTGCCGACGATCGAGGGCAAGCGTGGTAATCCGGTCGTTTGGTCGCGCCGGTTTTTTCCCGAGCTGATGGCCGTCGAAGGCGACATCGGTGCCCGCCATCTGATCAGCCGCTATGGCGAGGCCGTGGTCGAAGTACCGCTCAGCGGAACGGCGGCGCTGACCGACGTCGATACGCCCGAAGCGCTCGAGGCGGTGCGGGCGGAGCTGGAGGGCATGTAGAACTTCATCCCCCGCGAGCGGCGGGGGAGGGGGACCATGCGCAGCATGGTGGAGGGGGTCGGTCTATTTAGCACAGGGCATCGTCGCGCTTGATGCCCCTTCCACCGCGCTCCGCGCGGTCCCCCTTCCCCGCTTCGCGGGCAGGATAAATGCATTCACCAACTGGAAACCCTTCCCGGCTAGCGTCCTTGTTGTCCCTGGGGAGGGGCTTCCATGATGGGATTTGCACGCAATTCGGCGCGCGCTGCGGTCACGGCGGCGCTCCTTTGCGCGGCGATTGGCGCGGCGCATGCGGCCGGGGCGTTGGCCGTCGGCGCCTGCGGCGCCTATGGCTACGGCTACGACTACCACAAGCTGACGGATGCGCGCGCGGCGGCGATGAAGCAATGCGCGGCCGCCGGCTGCAAGATCGTCGGCGCGATCCGCCACGGTTGCGCGGCCTTCGCCATCGACGCCAAAGCGCCCTGCGGCTCCTATGGCTGGGCCGTCAGTGGGCATCTCGGCAGGGCCGAAAACGCGTCGCTGCGCCGCTGCTATGAATTCGGCGGCCGCGACTGCGTGGTGCGCGCCTGGGCCTGCGACGAGAAGGGCTGAAGCCGCTCCGCGTTTCGAGCAAAATCACAGCCGCCGGCTGACGCCGACGCGCAGATAGACGCCCTCGCGGCGAAACGATTCGAACTCCCAGCCGGCCGCCGCCGACCAATCCAGCGCATCGATGCGGAAGCTCGTGACATGCGCGCCGAACCGCAGCTGCTGGTAGTCGATGCACCAGAAAGCCTGAACCTCGGGACCGACAAAAAAGGATTCGGGCGATGACCTCCAGCCGACCGCGGCGCGTGCCGCTCCGATGAGAGAGATGGAAGCGACCGAAGCGTCGAACGCGATCATGGTCGCCGGATCGGGCTGGTACCAGACGTCGCTCGCGAGCTGGGCGCCCGCATATGATCCGTGCAGCAGGCTGCCCGGATCGTAAGGCGTCAGCCGGTAATCCTGGACAATCGGTCCGATGAACACGTCGATGGTTAGGCCGTCGTGGCTCATTCGCGCGCCGGGCAGGGCGGAGGCGGAAACGAGCGTGCCGTCGACATCCACTCCGAGCCCGCTCGAAGGATAGACGTAGCGGCCGCCGGCGAGCAGAAGCTTGAAGGTGAAGCCGCTGCTGTCCAGCCCCGCGGGCGTCCACAGGAAGCCGCCGTCAAGAAACGCGCCGTCACGCCAAATGTCGCTGCCGGCAAACAAAAGAAATGACGGATTGTCCGGCGCAACGGGTTCAGCCCGGGCCGCGACAGTGCACAAAAATATCATCGTGGCGGCTGTCGCCCCGAAACTTCTCGATACGCGCACTGAAAGGCCGCTTCCCCCGGAGTGGCCTCGAATTCCGCCGCTACCTGAGCGTGTAACCAAGCGAGAGGTTTTAGTCGATTGGGCCTTGCAACTGCCGATTGCGGTCGCCCAGGCGCCGTGTGCGGCTGGGCTGCCCTGCGAAATAGGGGTAGGTCGAGGTGGTCTCGCCGGTTATATGAAAATCGGATTAGCCCGGGTTTGCCATGACCACTCAGGCCTCGACGTCAGGTCATCTATCCACCGCCTTCGCCGGCCTCTCGCAGCGGCGGCTCCGGATCGGCTTCCTCAATTGGGCGCACGCGCTCGATCACTTCGTGATTCTGATCTACCCGACGGTGGTCATCGAACTCGAGGTGGCCTATGGCCGCTCCTATTCCGCGCTTATTGCGCTCTCCACCGCGTCCTTCATCGCCTTCGGATTATTCTCGCTCCCGGCAGGCTGGCTCGCCGACCGCTGGAGCCGGCGCAATATGATGGCGGCGTTCTACTTCGGCTGCGGATTGTCGCTCGTCGGCGCGGCTTTCGCGCCTTCGCTGATGGCGCTTGCGGTGGCGCTGTTCGCACTCGGCGTGTTCGCGGCCATCTATCATCCGGTCGGCACGGCGATGGTGGTCGCGAGCGCCACGCAACGCGGCCGCACGCTCGCCTTCAACGGCGTCTGCGGCAATCTCGGCATCTCGCTCGCGGCCGGCACCACGGCGGTTCTGACGGCGGCGTTGTCCTGGCGCGGCGCCTTCCTCGTGCCGGGCCTCGTCTGCATCGCCACCGGCGCCGTCTTTCTTTGGCTTGTCCCCGACGAGGCGGAAGAGAAGGGCGCGCGTAGCGCCGCGCCGGATGTGCCGCTGTCGGCCGTCGTCGCCGCCACGATCTTTGCGCTCTTTGTCGTCGTGGCGCTGTCGGCCGGCCTCGTCTTCAACACGCTCTCGGTGGCACTGCCGAAAATCGTCGATGAGCGCATCGGCGGCAATATTTCGCTCATCGAGATCGGCGGGCTGACGACGGCGGTCTTCATTTGCGGCGCGCTCGCGCAAATAACCGTCGGCCGCCTGGTGGAGCGGATCCGGCTGCATATCCTGTTCGCCGCGCTCGCGGTGATGCAGTTTGGCGGCGTCGTGTGGACGGCCTTCGCCAGCGGCGGCATGGTGCTTTTTGCGCTCGCCTTCACCATGGCGGCGATCTACGGACAGATCACCGTCAACGATCTCATCATCGCGCGCTACACGGCCGACGCCTGGCGCGGCCGCGTCTATGCGGTGCGCTATTTCCTCACCTTCATGGTGTCCGGCGTGGCCGTTTCGATGATCGCGTTCCTGTACGGCCGCGGCGGCTTCGGGCTGGTGCTCGGCACCACCGCGGTGATCGCGCTCGGCTTCCTGCTGGCGGTTTTGGCGATTGCGTTTATCGCCAGCGGCGTGGAAAAGGCGCGCGTGCCGCAGCCGGCGCCGGCGGAGTAGCCTCTAGCTTCGCAACGGCGGGCGAATGTCAGCTCGTCGCCGGATGCCGGGCGGCGAGCGCTATCGCGATCAGTGCCGCGCCGCCGAACACCAGATTGATGCCGACAAGCAGACCGAGCGCCCATTCCGCCGTTCCGGGCAGGCCCGCGAAGATGATGGCGGCGAGAATGAGGTCGATAACGCCGCTGACCAGCATCCAGCCCCAGCGGCCGCTGAGCTGATTGCGGTGCTCGATCGCGTACATGATCGAGGCGATGCCTTCGACCACGAAGAAGGCGATCAGCACCAGCGTCAGCGACAGTGTGCCGGTGATCGGCCGGGCCAGCAGGACGACGCCGGCGGCGATGGCGATGATCGCGGAAATGAGCGCCCACCAAAACCCGGGCACCCCGCGCGCCCAAAAGGTCGTTATCAAACCGACGATGCCGCTGACCAGAAACAGCCAGCCGATAACGATGGTGAAGGCGAGCGTGGCGAACGGCGGCTCGATGATCGCTATGGCGCCGAGAATGACCAGAATGATGCCTTCGATCAGAAACAGGACCCAGTGCTCGCGGATGGCGTTGGCAAAAGCGCGGCCGATCTCGGTCTGCTGCGGCAGTGTCATCGTTTGCTCCCCTGAAAATCGGATCGGCTGTGGCGGACAGGCCCGATCGACGGTTAAGTCTGCCAAGCAATCGATAGCCGGAACATCCGGCTTGGCAGGGATACTCGCACAAAAATCGGGCCTTGCATAACGCCGGGAGCGCACTTATCTGTCGCAACAGCGATGTCGAGCCTTCGGGCTCCATCGCGGGACGGCCACGGTTACGACAGGTGACGCCGGAAGTACGCGCACCTTCGTTTCGTGGCCGTTAGCATTTCCCGCGCGCGCTTTAGGCAATTTGATTTCATTTCCCGCCGGCCTGATGGTTGTTATTTCCGTCGTGAGACTGCAATAATCCGTCACAAGCAAAGGGATGCATAATGGCCGTGGCGGCACCGGATACGCCTGTGGATTTTGCCATACTGACCGGCGCCGGTGCTCCGAGCCGCAATTACAAAGCGGGCGACGTTATCTTCCGTGAAGGTGACCCGGCGGAGGAGTTGTTCGTCGTCAAAAGCGGAACAGTGGAAATCCGGCTTGGCAACCGCCTGCTGGATACCCTGCCGGAGCGCAGCATCTTCGGCGAGATGGCGTTGATCGATCACGGTCCGCGCAGCGCCACCGCCGTCGCGGCGACGGACACGACCGTCGTTCCGGTGAGCGAGAAGCAATTCCTTCTGATGGTCAGCCGCACGCCTTACTTCGCGCTCAACGTGATGCGCGTTCTGGTCCAGCGTCTGCGCACGTCGAACACCATCATTTATTAAAAGTATTGAAAGGCGGCGCCCGCGCACCAGAACCGCGGAAACCGCGCCGAACCGGCTGCATGGATATTTATGACGGGCAGATGAACGTTGGCCGGGGTCACCCCGGGGTGATTGAGTATTGCGGCAATTCGGATTTTATTCTTTAATTCAATCGAGAGTGTGCAGGCCGGATGAATCCGGGGAAACGCGCCTCGATCACTCGGTCTCGCGCTATGGCGCGCCGCCCACGGGCCGGAGGCGATAATGGGTGTTCCCTACACCGGGCCTTATCCTTTTACGAATAGCGCCGGGCATACGCTCACCGCGGTCGAGGTCGACGACACCTCGTTCGCCGGCGGCATCACCAACGCCGGAACGATTACCGGGGCGCTCACGGTCAGCAACAGCACCATTGTTGGTGCCATCGATGACAGCGGCTTTATCGGCGGCGGCATTTCGATCGACAGCGCCAGCAAAATCAGCGCATCCAACGGCACCGCCATCCAAATTACCGGTTCGGTGTTCTCCGGCGGCATTGCCAATGCCGGCACGATCACGGCCGACGACGGCATCCTCGTTTCCGGCGTTTCGCACTTTACCAGCGATATCGTCAACAGCGGCTTGATCTCGGCCGCCGGAACAAACGGTACCGGCATTGAACTCGTCGGCGTCTCGACCTTCAGCGGCGGCATTTCCAATTTCGGCACGATCAGCGGCGTGCTCGGCATCGGCATCCGCGACACCGTCCTCGACGGCCAGATCGTCGAGAATGGCGAGCTTGCCGGCGGCATCTTCATCGACAGCGCCAGCGTCATCTCTTCATCGAGCCCCAGCGCCATCAGCATCGGCGGTACGAGTTTCGGCGGCGGCCTCATTAACAGCGGCACCGTCGATTTGGACACCGGCGATTTCAGCGGCGAGGCTATTTATGTTGCGGCCGCGACTTTTGCCGACGGCATTACCAATGCCGGCACCATCTCGGCGACGGCCGGATTCAATGCGACCGGCATAGAGCTGTACGGGGTGCAGCAATTCTCCGGCGGCATCACCAATGCCGGCGACATTTTTGAGCCGTCGCAAGGCTTCGGCATCAGGGTCGGCAACTTCAACTTGAACGCGCCGGTCGCGACATTTGTTGGCGGCCTCGTCAACGATGGCAATATCTCGGGATTTGCTGCTTCGGGCATTTCCATATTTGCCGACACATTCTCCGGCGGTGTGGTCAATAGCGGCAGCATCGAAGGACTGGGTTACGGCCTCAGGGTCGAAGGCGGCCTATTCCAGGGTGGAATCGCCAACAGCGGCACCATTTCGGCCACCTTCGAAGGCATCGATGTCGAAGGGCTGACGGCGTTCTCCGGCGGCATCATCAACGCCAGCGGCGGCACCATCGACTCGAGCGCAACCGCAATCTATATCGACTATGATCACAGATTCTCCGGCGGCATCAGCAATAGCGGCAGCATTACCGCCGGCCATACCGACATTGTGCTTTTCCGTGACCTGACTGTTTCCGGCGGCATTACCAACAGCGGCACGCTCTCGGCTCATTACGGCGGCATCTTCGTCGACCAGGTCGGGGTGTTCATGGGCGGCATCAGCAATGCCGGCACCATCACGGTGACCGGCGTTGCTCCGCGCCACACGCAGGCGTCCGCCGCCATCGAGGTTCTCGCGCAAAATTTCGCCGGCGGCATCACCAACACCGGCTCGATCACGACGCCGTCCCACGGCATCAAAATCTACTCCAGCGATACCACCAGGGGCGCCCTCGACAGCGGCACCATCACCGGCGGCATCGTCAACGGCGGCACCATCACTTCAAGCGAAACCGCCATCGTCGTCTCCGCGCGCGCATTTTCTGGCGGCATCACCAACAGCGGCCATATCAGCGCGGTTCACGACGAGGGCATCTATATCAACGTTACCTCCTTCTTCGGCCAGGGTAGTCCGGGGAGCGGCGGCATCGTCAACAGCGGCACGATTGCGTCAACCAGGACCGGTATTGAGGTCCATGGCCAGACCACGCTGGCCGGTGGAGAGAGCGGCGCATTTGCCGGCGGCATCAGCAACACCGGCACGATCAGCGCCAGCAACGGTTCAGCAGGGATTTTGCTAAATTACCTGGCGGCGTTCTCAGGCGGCATCAGCAACAGCGGCACGATAAACGCATCCGACACCGGCATCGTGTTGGCAAATGTCGGAAATTTTTCCGGCGGCGTCGTCAACAGCAACGTCATCAGCGCTACTAATGACGTCGGCATCGGCGTCTACGCCTTCAGCACTTTCAGTCGCGTTGAGATTAATGCGAATTTTGCCGGCGGCGTCATTAATAGCGGCACGATCGCCGCGCCCGATACCGGGATCAAGGTGGCCGACATTGCCAATTTCAGCGGCGGCGTCGCCAACCACGGCACCATCAGCGGCAACATCGGCATCAATATCGTCGGCACGACGACGTATGCACCGCTTGCCGCAAACTTTGCCGGCGGCATCAGCAACACCGGCGCCATCGATGCCGTTGCCGTCGGCATCCAAGTCGGAGAACAGCTCGCCGGCTTTTCCGGCGGCATTGTCAACAGCGGCGGCATCGCTCTCGGCGCGGCGGCCGGCAACGTCACCGGCATCAGGATATTCGAGGTTTCGAGCTTCGCCGGCGTCGTCAGCAATGCCGGTACGATCTCGGCCGTTTCCGCCACCGTGAATTTGGACGGTGTCGTTGTCCAGGACGATTCCTACGTGTCCGGCGGCGTCGTCAACGACGGCACCATTGCCGGAGCGGTTGACGGCATTGTGCTACTCGGCGATTCGACATTCATCGGCGGCGTCGCCAACAGCGGATCGATTTCAGCGGCCGATGCCGCCATCTTTGTCAGCGGGGTCGCCAATCTTTCCGGCGTCATCGCCAACGGCGGCCGCATTTCGGCGGCCACCGGCATCGCCATTCTCGGCAGCACCATCGACGGGGCCATCGTTGCCGGCGGGACGATCCTGGCCAACGCCGGAGTAACGATAGATGCCGCCAGCAAGATCGCCGGCGCCGCCACCGCCGTTACCGTCGACGGTCCGACCTTCACCGGCGGGGTCACCAACGACGGCGTGCTCTCGGCCTCGCACATCGATATCGCCGTCGAGAATGTGACGAAATTTACCGGCGGAATCGGCAACTCCGGCAATCTGTCGGCCGGCGGCATCGGCATCGCCGTTTCAGGCGTGTCGACGTTTGCCGGCAGCGTCGTCGACAACGGCACGATCACCGCGGCAACCGGCATCCACATCGCCGACAGCACGATCACGGGCGAAATCGTCGACAACGGCAACATCCTGGCAACGAGCCACGGCATCGCAATCGGTAGCGGCGGCAAAATCGAAGGTACCGCTCTCGGCACGGTCCAGATCAATGCCGCGACCTTCACCGGGGGCATCAGCAACGCCGGCGTGCTCGCGGAGGGCAGCTTCGGCGGCATTTATCTCGATTCCAACGTTACAACCTTTGCCGGCGGCATCACCAACACCGGCAGGATCGCAGGCAGCCATTCGGGCATCGACGATTTTGGCGCCACAGCGTTTACGGGCGGCATCACCAACAGCGGGCAGATTCTTGGCCAGTTCGGCATAATTTTGGCTTTTGCTTCCACATTCGCCGGCGGCATTACCAACAGCGCCAGCGGCACCATTGCCGGTTCGGTGACGGCAATCCTGCTCTCGGACCTCCAGAGGTTTAACGGCAATATCGTCAATGCCGGAACGATCGACGGCAAGATTGCGATCGGCAGCCCCTCCTACACCGTCGGCACCTTTGCCGGCGGTGTCACCAATACCGGCACGATCTCCGCGTACACGGCCATTTTTCTCGACAAGGTCGGCGCCTTCACCGGCAATATCGCCAATGGCGGCAGCCTGCTCGGGCACGCGGGCATCGCTCTTTACTCAAGCACCGTCGACGGCGCCATCATCGATAGCGGCACGATCTCGGCGACAGACTTCGACATCCTGCTCACCGCGAACGGCATCGTCTCCGGCGGCATCGACGTCAACAGCGCCGGCAAGGTGCTGACCGCCGGCAGCACGGCTATCGCCGTGCTCAGCGAGACCTTCGACGGCGGGATCAGCAACAGCGGCACGATTTCCGCGCGCTACTACGGCATCGACCCGGTCTCCGGCGCAGCCTTCGCCGGCGACATCGTCAACAGCGGCGTGGTCGGCGCCGGTGACGACGCCATCGTCGTCAATGCGGTGACGCATTTCTCCGGCAGCATCATCAACGCGGGCACCTTGCAGGCGGGAAGCCAGGCGCTGGTGCTCCTTGCTGTCTCCACCTTTATCGGCGGGATTTCCAACAGCGGCACGATTACCGGTCTGTCCCACGCCGGCGGCGACTCTTACGGCATCGCCATCGACTACGGTTCAGCCTTGACCGGGGGCGTCGTCAACACCGGCGCGATCGACGCCGTCAATAATGCCATCGTCGTCAACGGCGAGACCCGCTTCTCCGGCGGCATCACCAACCGCGGCACGCTGTCGGCCAGCGCGAGCGCGGACATCTTCGTTCTGGACACCCCTTCGTTCACCGGCAGCGTCGTCAACAGTGGGACTCTCATCGGGCCGACCGGGATCAAATTCGCCGGCAGCACCATCGCCGGCGCAATTGTCGACTCCGGCACCATCCTTGCCGGGCGCGCCATCTATATCGACGACGCCAGCAAGCTCGTTGCCGCACAGACCGCCATCGATATTACCGGCCGCACGTTTACCGGCGGCATTACCAATTTCGGCGCGGTCTCGGGCGCGATCGGCATCGACGTCACCAGCGTGCGCTCGGTCAGCGTGTTTGACGCGGGAACCATTGTCGGCTCCGGCGGCACGGCGGTCCTGCTGCACAGCGGCTCCGACACATTCACCCTCGGGCCGGGCTTCACCATCAGCGGCGACGTGATCGCCTCCGGCACCAGCAACACCTTCCAGCTCGGCGGCGCCGGCGCCGGCAGCTTTAATCTCGACGAGATCGGCAGCCAGTATCGGGGCTTCAGCACCTTCGATGTGATTGGGGCAACCTGGGCCGTGAGCGGCGCCGGCAGCGGCTGGAGTGTCGACGGCGGCACGCTGCAGGTCACGAGCGGCGCATCGTTGAGCAACACGATCGTGCGCGGCGGCGGCAGCCTCGTCGTCGAGTCGGGCGGCTTCGCCGATCCGACCAAGATTCTCAGCGGCGCCACCGAGATCGTCGCGTCCGGCGGCAGCGACACGGGCGCGCAAATTTCCGGCGGCCTCCAGGAGGTGTTCGGCCTCACCAGCAGCGCCACCGTTTTCGCCGGCTCGCAAGTCGTGGAAAGCGGCGGCACCGCGCTGGGCACGACCGTCAAAAACGGCGGAGTGGTGGTGGTGCTGAGCGGCGGCACCGCCGCGGGCGTCGTGTCCGCCGGCGGCGCGGTCGAGTTCATGGGCAGCGCCGCGGGAAATACCTCCGCGCTGCAGATGGAGCGCGGCGCGATCAAGGAGTTGGGTTCGGGCTACGTCACCGACGCCAACGTCAGCGCCGGGATTCCGGTGAAAGTGCTGGCCGACGGCATTCAAAGCGGCGGTACGATTCTGTCCGGCGGAATCCTTTACGTGCTGTCGGGCGGACTGGCCAGCGCCGTCACCGTCGCCCGCGGCGGCGAGCTGATCGTGTCCGCGGGCGGCACCGACGAGAACGCGCTGGTGCTGAGCGGCGGCAGCGAGACCGTTGTCGCCGGCGGCATCGACCTCGGCACGACCGTCAGCAGGGGCGGCAGCCTGGTTGTTTCGTCGGGCGGCGTCGCCGAGCTGGTCGGCACCGAGACAACATCCGGTCTGGATCTCCTCGCCGGCGCCATTCTTGAAGTGGCCTCCGGTTACACGCTGAGCAACTTTGTCGTCAGCAAGGGGGTGACCCTGGAAGTCCTGTCCGGCGGCACAAGCCTGAACACCAGCGTCGGCAACGGGGGCGCGCTTGAGCTGGTCGGCGGCAGCACCGCGTCTTACATGCTTGCGTCCGGCGCCGCGCTGGAAATAGCGTCCGGCTATGCGTTGAGCGACTTTGCGGCGAGCAGGGGCTACACGCTGGAAGTTCTGGCCGGCGGCACCAGTCTTTCGGCGCACATCCTTTCCGGCGGAAAACTGGAATTACTCGCCGGCGGCAGCGCCAGCGCAACGATCGTCTCCGGCGGCGGCAGCGAACTGGTCGGCGCCGGCGGCTCCGATTTCGGCGCCGCGCTCGACGGGCCGGCCGTGCTCGAGGTGTTGTCGGGCGGAGTCGCGACCAGCGACACCATTGGAAGCGGCGATCAGCTGATCGTCTCTGCCGGCGGCACGGCAGTCGACCCGACGATCGACAGCGGCGGCACCGCCAGCATTCTCCGCAGCGGCACCCTCGATGTGCAGCACAGCGCGACCGCTTTGGGGGTTCTGATAAATTCCGGAACCGTCAATGTCGCGGACGGCGCGACGCTGACGATTGGCGCCTCGGTCGACAATGCCGGCACTATCTCGGCGAACGCGGTTTCGACCACGACCGAGCTGGTCGTCTCCGGCGCCGTGAAGCTGTCCGGCGGCGGCAAGGTCGAATTGTCGAACAACAGCGACAACGACATCGTCGCCGGCGGCATGGCGGCGACGCTGATTAATGTCAACAACACGATAGCCGGCGCCGGCACCGTCAGCGGCGGCGGCCTGACGGTGGTCAATTCGGCAGGCGGAGTGATCGACGGCAACGGCGCTTCCGCGGCGCTTAATCTTGACGCCGCCACCAGCAACTTCGGGGTGCTGGAAGGCGCCACTGCCCACGGACTGGTCATATCCGGGGCGGTTACCAACGCCGGAACGATCGAGGCGCTGGGCACGAGCGCGACCGTCGAGCTCGTTTCTACGAGAATCACCGACACCTCCGCCGGTGTCATCGAGGCCTCGGGCAGCAACGCTGCGGTCGAGCTTGATGGCGCCACCGTGGTTAGCGGCAAGCTTGCGACCAGCGGCACGAATGCGGCGATTGCGGTCGTCAGCGCTGCCGGCGCCGCGATCAGCGGCGTTACGCTGGCGGCCGGCGCGCTGGTCAAGGTCAACGACGGCGGCACGCTCGTCCTTGCCGGCGATATCGCCAATGCCGGCACCATCTCGGCGAACGCGGTTTCGACGACGACGGAGCTGGTCGTCTCCGGCGCCGTAAAGCTGTCTGGCGGCGGCAAGGTCGAGTTGTCGAACAATGACCGCAACGAAATTGTCGCCGCAGGCGGCCCGGCCACACTGACCAACGTCAACAACACTATCGCCGGCGGCGGCACCATCAGCGGCGGCAGTCTGACACTGGTCAATTCCGGAACGATCAGCGGCAACAGTTCCACCGCGCTGATCCTCGACGCCACGACCAGCAACTTCGGCCTCCTCGACGGCGCTACCCCTGCGGGCCTGGTCATTTCCGGCGCGGTGACCAACGCCAAGACCATCGAGGCCAATGGCACGAGCGCCATCGTCGACATCGTCTCGACGACGGTCACCAACACCTCGGCCGGGGTCATCGAAGCTTCGGGATCGGGCGCCCAGGTCGTGCTGGACGACGTCTCTATCACCAGCGGCAAGCTTGAAACCCTTGGCAATGCGGCGATCGAGATTTCGAGTTCCAGCGAGACCGGCGTCTTGAGCGGGATCGGCATTGCGCCGGACTCGTTGCTGGTCGTCAACGACTGCGCCACCGTCACGCTCGCCGGTACCATCAGCAATGCCGGCACTATCTCGGCGAACGCCACCTCGATGACGACGGCGCTCGAAATTTTGGGCGCGGTAACGTTGACCGGCGGCGGTCATCTGCAGCTGTCGGACAACTCGCTCAACGTCATAGATGCGACGGGCGGCGCGGCGACGCTGACCAACGTCAACAATACCATCGCCGGCGGCGGAACGATCGGCGGCGGCAGTCTGACACTGATCAATTCCGGAACGATCGAAGGCAACGGTTCCACCGCGCTGATCCTCGACGCCACGACCAGCAACTTCGGCCTCCTCGAAGGTACGACGCCGGCGGGCCTGGTCATTTCCGGTGCGGTGACCAACGCCAAGACCATCGAGGCCAACGGCTCCGGCGCGGCCGTTACGATCGTCGACACGACGGTCAGCAATACGTCGCTCGGCGTCATCGAGGCTC
>Ga0187782_10002516_pt1 | contig 13492 bp, 10 predicted proteins | sample 0715_SJ02_MP15_2_FD_132454 | JGI IMG/M metagenome (GOLD analysis project Ga0187782, IMG submission 132454) | Tropical peat soil microbial communities from peatlands in Department of Meta, Colombia - 0715_SJ02_MP15_20_MG | ecosystem: Environmental > Terrestrial > Soil > Wetlands > Peat | place...
ACGGGGACGGGGACGGGGACGGGGACGAGAAGACGATCGAGCTTCACGGAGCTTGCGCTGAGCTCACGCGATGACAACTATGATTGCGCTTCGACTTTTTTCTGGAATCGATGGCGTAGGTGGCCGGTTAGGCCGGCGAACCACGGGTCGGCAAGCAAGGAGAGAAGCGTGAACACGAAATATCTGGGACGTGTGTGGCCGGGGATCGGGATGATCGGCGGCCTGTTGACGTGGGCAGGTTGCGGATCCGCCGTGACTGCGAGCAACGGCTCGATCTTCCGGCAGACCGATACGACGTCCGATGCGTTCTCGGTGGCCCTCGCGGCGAGCGCCTCGCACGATCTGCCTTGCGCCGATCGCAATCTCGAAGTCACGCACCTACAGGCGCAGCGAGAGTACCTGGTCACCGGGTGCGGCTCGCGGGTGCTTTATCGCGTGCTCACGCCGACGCTCACGAGCCGGCGCATCGAGCTCGTCTCCCGTTCCGCCCTTGCGACGCCGAAAAGCGTCGAGGCGGAGTCGAAGTCCGCCGCCGCCGAGCTTTGAGAGACCCCGACGGGCTTCCGTCGTGAAGTCCGCGACGGGCATCCGATCCGGGCGGTGGCGGAAGCGGCCGGGTGCCGCTCCGTGTGGTATGACGCGTGCAGCTGACGGCCGCGCATGTCAAGACACGCACCGTTACCTGCGGTGAACCGATTTTCGGGGAGAAGCCGTCGTTTCGCGTGGCTCGCCCTTGCGGTCGGCTCTGCGTGTTCGCCCGCCGAGGACCAGTCGCGCGTGTACGTCGGCCAGGACTGGCCGGGTGCCATGGAGCCGATGGCCGACGACCGCCTCGCCACGGACAACGGCTGGCCGCGCGCGTTCACGGCGGGCGACCATCAGGTCACCGTGTATCAGCCTCAGGTGGAGTCTTGGGACAATGACCGGATCCGCTCGCGCGCCGCCGTCGCAGTTCAAACCAAGGCGTCGGCGGTCCCGTTCTACGGGATCGTCTGGCTGTCGGCGCGAACGGACGTCGATCGCGAGAACCGGCTCGTCACGCTGAACGACATTCGGGTCGAGAGCGCGCAGTTTCCCTCGAAGCCCGATCGGGCCGAGGAGTTCGCGAGCGCGATTCGACAGCACATGCCGACCGGCGGCGTCTACCTGGCCCTCGACCGGATCGAGGCGAGCCTGGCCGTCACCCTCGCGGAATCGAAACACCCCACCGTACACGTCCGCAACGACGTTCCCCGCATCTTCTATTCGAGCGCCCCGGCGCTGCTCGTGCTCATCGATGGCCAGCCGGTTCTCCGGCCTGTGCCGGGGACCAGCCTCCTTCGCGTGATCAACACGCGAGCCTTGATGCTCTTCGACCCCCAGAGCAGCCGCTACTACCTTTCCTTGGCCGGCCACTGGATGACGTCCACCGATCCGACGGGCGCCTGGGTCGAGGCGCGCGACGTCGCTTCCCCGCTGTCTTCCGCCCTCGAGCGGGCCAAGGAGGCGTCGACCAGCGACAAGCTCGTTGATCTTCTCGACGTCGCGGGGACGCCGATCGCCGACGACCTTGGACGGGGGGTCATGCCGACCGTCTACGTGAGCAGCTTTCCCGCAGAGCTGATCCAGACGCAAGGGCCGCCACAGCTTGACCCCATTTCCGGGACTCGTCTCTTGCAAGTTGCAAATTCGACTTCCGATATTTTCGTCGATACCGCGAACAATTTCTATTACGTCCTCCTTTCGGGTCGGTGGTACCGGGGGCCGTCGCTGGAACGTGGCCCTTGGGCCTTCGTTTCGGCGAAGAGCCTTCCGGCGGACTTCGCGCAGATCCCGGAGAACCATCCCAGAGGGGTCGTTCTCGCGTCGGTCGCGGGAACCCCGGAGGCCGAGCAAGCGATCATTGCGAACGAGATTCCACAAACCGCGACGGTGAACCGTGCCACTGCAACCCTCACCGTCGCGTACGACGGAGCGCCTCAGTGGGCGCCCATCGAAGACACGCCGCTGGCTTACGCCGTCAACACGGCGACTCCCGTCATCCGCGTCACCTCATCGAGCTACTACGCCGTCGATAGCGGCATCTGGTTTTCCGGCTCGTCACCCGTGGGGCCCTGGGCCGCGGCCGCGTCGGTCCCCGACGTCGTCTATACGATTCCGCCGACCTCGCCCATCTACTACGTGACGTACGTTCGCGTCTACGACTCGACTCCAGACACCGTGTACGAGGGCTATACGCCCGGGTACCTGGGCTCATACCTGAGCGACGACGACGTCATCGTCTACGGGACAGGTTACCTGTACCCCTGCTGGGCGGAGACCTTCTGGGTAGGCTCGCCGTGGACCTTCGGCTTCGACGTCGGTTGGGCTCCGGGCTTCTACTGGGGTTTCGGATGGGGTTATGGAGTCGGGCTTGCTTTTGGCATCTGGCCGGGGCTCCTTTTCCATCCCTGGTGGGGGCCAGCAGGATGGGGGTGGGGACATCGCAATGCGATCGCTCACAACGCCCATCGCACAAATCTCTATCGAACTTCGTGGGGCCGGAATGTCGTCGGCAACCCCTGGGAACGAAATGCCGCCGGGAATCGCACCGCCATCCCGATCCGCACCGGTGGGATCGGCAATGTCTATGCAGGTCGTGACGGGCAGGTTTACCGCGCCGCACCGAACGGGGCTTGGGAGCGGAATAACGGCACGGGCTGGCAGCCGGCCGCTCCGACGGGAGACCTAGGACGCGAGAACGTTGGACGCCAGGTGGGGGGCGCGCACTGGCAAACGTTCCGCGGCGGCGGTGGGTCCGGAGGCGGCGCGTTCCACGGAGGCGGCTTCCGTTCCGGCGGGGGTCGTCATTAGAGCTCGCGAACCCCGAGCCTCCGACGGTCCGTCGTGTGGTCAGAAGATCCGCACTTCGCCGGAGACCAGTGATCGCCAGAGCGTTCCGATTTCCGCGATCCCGGCACGGACCACCTCCTGGATGTGCGGCGCAACGTCGTTCAGCTGGGTGTTTCGCTCGAGACCTACTTGCAGGTCGACGATCTCCGGCTCCGTGACGGGCCGGCCGATCCTGCTCGCGAGACGGCAATGGCATTGAGTGACGGGCCCGATGGCTTCAACGACGGCCGCAGCGATGCGATGGGCCGCCACGTTGTACAGCTTGCCGGAGTGCGCCACCGGGTTTTTGCCCGCGGCGGCCTCGAGCGTCATCGGTCGATAGGGCGCGATCAGCCCGTTCACGCGATTGCCCCGTCCGACCTGCCCGTCATCACCGGCCTCGGCGGACGTGCCCGTCACCGTGAGGTACACGTTCGAGGCGACCACGTCGTCGGCGACGTTCGCGCAGATCTCGACGCTCCGAGTGCTGAGCGTGCGCGCGTGCGTGAGCAGCTGGTCGATCAAGCTCGCGACGCAATCGACGTAATGGCGAATGCTGCGGACGTACCGATCCACGAACGCGCACGCGACGGTCAACTGGATGCGGTCGGCGCGTCGGAGGCCGAGGATCTTGGTGTCTTCGCCGATCTCCGGGGTCCCCCCGCTCGCCGACAGGCTCCTGAGTCGATCGGCGACGCCCAGGACGACGCGCTCGAGCTCGGACAGGGGCGCATAGCCCGCCCCGCACGACGAGTCGTTGGCCAGCCAGACTCCCGACTGCGCCTGGCGCACGAAAAGGTCGACCAGCTCGGTAGACCCGGGACGCACCAGGCAGTGCAGCTTCACGTGGCGGTCCACGTCCAGCGCATGCAAGTGGCCTCGTAACCATGCCTGACTCGCCTCCGTCGCCAGGGCGCGGATGGGGACCGTGGCCCCGTTCACTTCGCAGGTCGCACGTCCTGCGAGAAAGATCTCCATCGGCGCGATGACCTCGCCGCCTCCGAAACGGGGTCGCGACGTGCCGGCCCAGAGAAGCGCCTTGTCGACGTTGTGGTGAAGGACTGACCCGAACCTCTCGAGATAGAAGCGGCAGAGCGCGACGCTGAGCTGCTCCGCGAGCGCGTCGCAAATCGTGTCGGGATGCCCGATACCCTTGTGTTCGACCAGCTCCACGTCCGATTCGCTTCTCGCGAGTGTTTGCAGAGCGACTTCCATGGATCCTCCGGGCGAAGGAAAGCCGGCGAGGCCTCCCCGGTCGTGCATCGCCCGCGCCAAGTCCCCGCTCTTGCCGCGTTCGCGAAGAACTTGCGTCTCGGTGCAAATCGTGCCGGCGCGTTCGGCCGAAGCAGCCTGTCCATGCTCGGGAATCCTCGGTGGATTGCCCGTTCTTGAGGGGACGAAAGCCCGCTCCCGCTCGGTGGCGTGCAGAGTGCTTTGACGGTTGCCGACATGCCGCCGCCTTCGACGTCTCCTTGGCGCCAGATGCGCACCAGCATCGTCGCGATGGCCTTGCTCCTCGGGAGCCTTTGGTTGGTTCGCTCGATGTCCGGACCGGCACCGAGGCTCATGCCCTACACGGAGCTCTTGGCCGACGTTCAGAATGGAAAGGTGGACGAGGCCGACTTCGACGCGAAGCAGATCAGCGCGACGTTGAAGAAGGAGGGGGGAAAGGCAGGGGAGATCGTCGTCGTCGAGCGCATTCCCGGCATGGACGAGCGGCCGCTCCTGGAAGCGATGGAGCAACAGCACGTCGTGGTCAAGGGAGTCCAGGAGGCAGCCCCCTGGTGGACGCTGCTGCTGTGGCTCGCTGCGCCCCTGCTGATCCTCCCGCTGGTTCTTTTCGGAATGTCGCGCGGGGCCGCGGGAGCCGGACGCAACCGGCCCATGACGTTCGGCCGCAGCAAGGCCAAGCTGTACGACCGAAGCACCGAGCAAGGCGTGCGTTTCGATGACGTTGCCGGTGTGGACGAAGCGAAGGCGGAGCTGGCCGAGGTCGTGCGCTTCCTCAAGGAGCCGCGCAAGTACCGGGCCATCGGTGCCCATGTTCCCAAGGGCGTGCTCCTGGTCGGAGCGCCCGGCACGGGAAAGACGCTGCTGGCCCGCGCGGTGGCGGGAGAGTCGGGCGTGCCCTTCTTTTCGATGAGTGGATCGGAATTCGTGGAGATGTTCGTCGGCGTCGGCGCAAGCCGCGTGCGTGACCTTTTCGAGCAGGCCAAGGAGCGCGCTCCGTGCATCATCTTCATCGACGAGCTCGACGCGCTCGGCAAGACGCGCTCGGGCGCCGCTGGCTTCGCCGCCAACGAGGAGCGAGAGCAGACGCTCAACCAGCTGCTGGTCGAAATGGACGGCTTCGAGCCGGGGTCGGGCCTCATCATCATGGCGGCGACCAACCGTCCAGAAATCCTTGACCGTGCACTCCTTCGCGCCGGTCGATTTGATCGGCAGGTGCTCGTCGACCGGCCGGACATCCGCGGCCGCGAAGCCATCCTTCGAGTGCACGCGCGCAAGGTGCAGCTCGCTCCCGACGTGGACCTCGCAGTCGTGGCGCGGCGCACGTCGGGAATGGTCGGGTCCGATCTGGCCAACGTGGTCAACGAGGCGGCGCTTGCAAGCGTCCGGCGCGACGCGACGGCCATTCAGATGTGCGACTTCGAAGAGGCCATGGATCGGATTCAGCTCGGCCTCAAGAAGGAAGGCCGGGTCATGACCGACGAGGAGAAGCGCCGCGTGGCGTTTCACGAGGCCGGTCATGCGCTCGTGGCCCTTTCGGTGACGCATGCGGATCCCGTTCACCGCGTGACCATCATTCCGCGGTCCATAGGGGCTCTCGGCGCCACGCTGCAACTGCCCACCGAGGAGCGCTATCTGATGACGCTCGACGAGCTGCGTGACCGCATCTGCGTGCTGTTCGGCGGTCGTACTGCGGAGGAGCTCACGTGCGGGGCGCCCTCCACCGGTGCGCAGGACGACCTCGAGCGGGCGACCGAAATCGCGCGGCAGATGGTGTGCCGGTTCGGCATGAGTGAGGCCCTGGGTCCGGCGGTGTGGGATCAGTCGCCCTCGGTGCGCTTGTTGTTCGTCCCCGGCGAGCGGCCCAGGGCGGAATGCAGCGAGGAAACTTCGCGGCTCATCGACTCGGAAGTGCGCCGCATCCTCGAATCGGAACACGCCCGCGCGCGCAAGCTGCTGGAGGCCCGCGCCGAGGCTCTCGAGGCGATCGCGAAGGAGCTTATCGCCCACGAGACGCTCGAGCAGAACCAGCTCGAAGGCATCGTCCGCGATCACGTCCGACCCCTTGGCGTGCCGGCCGCACTCCCGTTGACGAATTGAGGTGCGCGGGCACGTAGTCTCCGGCTCGCCCGGCCCGCGCCCGGCGCAGCAAGCTTTGGGCCGGGCATGAGGCTAACGCGGGCCGCGTCGCGAGCCGAAGCGCTGAAGATTGCGCCGCTGCTGATCGAGCAGTCTCTTCGGGAACGCGCAAAATACGCGATGGTCCCCTGCGCGCGGACCGAACGCGATGTGGATGCGTGCGGCTTGCATGTAATCTTGTCCGAGGACGACGTCGACTCCGCCGACCCCCGCGCGTCGCACGAGCGCGTCGCTGACGCCGACGACGATGGGAAACGGTGGGCACGAACGGTGTTGGAGCTCGATGGTCAAGAGCCTCGCCGGGACCGACCTCCCCTCGAGCGGGACCGTCATGTGCGTATCCACCGAGCTCACGCTGTCGATGAGGTGCTCCGTGACGATCGTGCGATCGGATCCCGTGTCCAGGTATGCGAGGAACCGGTGCTCGTAGGCGAGGATCTCCGGATCGTCCGTTGTCCCGACCGTGTCGTGCACCCGCACCCTGCGCAGGACATTGCCCATCGATCGGCGCGATGATAGCAGCGTCCCCCGCGACCAACGCACCATGCTGCATCGCCTCTATTTTTCGCCCGGGATGTTCGGCTTCGGCCGGCTGGCGTCGTACGACTACTTCGGGCATCTCGAGCGCGCTCTGTGCGAGCGGCTTCGCGCCGGCGGAGAGCAGGTCGACGCCCACGTTCTTCAGGTTTCACCAACGGCGTCCATCCGTCGTCGCGCGGCAAGGCTTGCCGAGCTCGTTGCAAGCACGTGTGACGCCGACGGCGTCGAGAGCGGTCCAGTCCATCTCATCGGACATTCCACCGGAGGGCTCGACGCCCGGCTCGTCGCTTCACCTCGCGCCTCGCTCGGGGTGGCGCCGGCGGTTCTCTCCTGGCGCCGTCGTCTGGCGAGCATCACGACGATCAACACCCCACACTTCGGGACGCCGCTCGCAAGCTTCTTCACCACGGTGAGCGGTGCGAGGGCGCTGCGCGCGCTGAGCGCGCTGACGGTCACGGCGCTCACCGTCGGCTCGCTGCCTCTCGGGACGCTCAGCGCACTGCTGGCCGCCTTTTCACGCGTCGATCGAGCGTTCGGACTGGATCTCGCGATGCTCGATCGCGCGACCGACCGGTTCCTCCAGATGCTCGACGGGGCACGCAGCAGTGAAGTTCGCGAATACGTCGACGCCATCGAGAACGACCAGGGCGCCATGGTTCAGCTCATGCCCGAGGCCATGGACCTGTTCGCCGCGGGCATCGAAGATTGCCCGGGCATCCTCTGTCAATCGACTGCCTCGATGGCTCCTCCTCCGCACCCTCGCATGTTGTTGCCGGCTCTCGCCCGCCCGTGGGAGGTTCGACCCTGGAACCTGCTGAACGCGGCGATCTTCTCGATCCTTCATCGGATCACGGCGCGCTGCGACCCGCATTATCCGTGCTGCGGTTCTCCCGTATCCGAGGATTGCGAGCGCATGTTGCGCGTGCTCGGTCGCAATCCCAGGCCGGGTGACAACGACGGCGTGGTTCCCTTGCGATCTCAACTCTGGGGCAAGCTCATCTGGGTGGGATACGGCGATCACCTCGACGTGCTCGGGCATTTCCCCGACCGCACATCCCGCCTGTGGAGGTTCCGGGAGCACGAGGCGAGCAGCCGGTCTCCGCCTCACGTCGACTGGCTGTACAGTGGGAGTGGGTTCGATCAGTCTCGATTCGCTTCGCTCGTCGACGCCGTGGCGGCCGGGCTCGTGTCGAGCTCGCGGTCGATCACGGTTGCGGCCTGAACGGCACGCGGCTGCCCCGGCGAAATGTCGCCGGGGCTCCGAAGCGTCGGGCCGGCGGGCGCGCGCGGCGATGGAGCCGCCGAGCTTCGAGCCGGGGTCACGGGAGGTGCATTGGGCGCCTGAGCGATGCAACCCACCGCGGGTCCGGCGATCGGGCCACGATCGACCGGGATGCGATCGACAGTAGCGCGATCGATCGTGGTGGGGTCACGGTTCCCGCTTTGCTTGAACCCGGGGTCGACGATCCCTCGGCGCGAAATGGGTCGCTTGACCATGTGGCGGTACGCTTCCGCGACCGCGGTCTGCATCGCTCGCGCGCTGGGCCACCGGTCCTCTTTTTCGGACCTGAGGGCGCGATCGATGATCCGTGCGAGCGGGAACCCCACGTCGGGAGCCACGCTGGACAGGGGCGGCGCCGAACTCGAGGCACAAAGGAGCATCGTCTCCACGGCCGTATGTCCATCGTGAACGTGGCGCCCCGACAGCAGCGTGAACGCCATTGCACCGACCGCCCACAGGTCGGAACGCGCATCGATGTCGTGGACGCTCCCGAGCGCTTGCTCCGGCGGCATGAACGCGGGCGTGCCCAGCGGCATCTGGCTCGGCGCGCGATGTCGCGCTCCTGCGACGAAGGCGATTCCGAAGTCGAGTAATTTGAGCCGGCCGTCGCTCGTCAACAACACGTTTGCGGGTTTGATGTCGCAATGAATGACACCCTGCGCGTGGGCGGCGGCGAGCCCGTCGAGCAGCTCGTGCAGCACGCAGGCGACCTCGCTCTCGCCGAGGCGCCCGCCCCTTCGCCTCCACCTCGCATCGAGGGTCTCGCCGTGCAGGAGATCCATCACCAAGAATGCGGTCCCGTCGTCGTCTCGGTCGTCGTCGATCACGCGTACGATTGCGGGATGGCCGACACGGTTTGCCGCGGCGCCCTCGTTGGCAAAACGCGCGAGAACCTCCGCGTGGGCCGCGGCCTCCCGGTGCAGAATCTTGATCGCGACCGGGCAGCCGGTTCGAACGTGCGTCGCGGCGAAGACCGAGGACATCCCCCCCTCCGCAAGTCGGCGCTGCAGTCGATACCGCCCGGCCAGAACGCGGCCCGTCCAGTCGCCTTCGGGCGCGTACGACCTCGAGGTGTCCACCTCGGCCGCGGGGCCCGGCGCGAGGACCTCGATCTCGTGCGAAAAGGCCGGCGTCGACTCTCCGCTCGGCTCGGCAAGCGGTCCGTGCAGGACACGGAGTCGACGGGCGAGCCGGGGCCGGCGAAGGCCCGGGCCGCATCGTCGTCGCGCGATGGCCGGCGAAGAATGCATGAGTTGCCCCGCTCTGAGCAAACCGCGAACCAGCGAGCCGCCGCAGGCGCGGGCGATCGATCGATCGTCTCGAACGGCCCGTATGTCCGCGACAAGACGGCGCCGGACGGCTTGCCAGTGCGCGCTCGGGGGGCAGCGAGCTATGACGCCGGAGTCTTTCTTCGCGTCATCGCCCGGCTCGCGGTGAGGCGGACCCGCCGCATGGGCGCGCGATCTGCGGCCGAAGCGCTGACGGATGCGACCCGGGTCACCGGCTCCGGCAGGTCGCGTGGCACACTTCGGCTCACTGCCTACATCGGCGAGACGGCCATGCGAAATTCCACTCCGGAGGCGCGGCGCTTGTTTTCGCGTCCGATCGCCATCACTACGGCGATCCACCCGAGCGAAACGACGACGGCGCTGGCGGCGAACCCGGTCGTGTGCATTCCCGACCGCACGCCGATCCACACGACGATGGCGGACAGCAAGTCGCCCGAGCGCGCTCCGACGCTGTCGACCAGCGTTTTGCCCACGTATTTCTCGGTCCGCGACGCGACGAGGAACAAGGCATGCCTCGCCGTGCTCGTCAGCGAGTAATCGAGCGCTCGGTTCGCGATGACGACGGCTCGAATGAGCGAGAGCGTCGGGAGGATGGCATAGGCGCCGTATCCGAAGACCGCTGCGACGGGAAGGACAAGCAGGGCGGTCCGTACCCCGAACCGCACCAGGATGCGCGAAACCGCAAAGAGCTGCAGGAGCAGCGCCAGGACGTTGTACCAGCCGAAAAAACTCGACTTGAACGTCCCGATGAACGCGCTCGCCTCCGCATGCGGAAAGCCCGCTGACGAAACGTGCGCAAGTAGAGCGCGATCGAGGACGTAGTCACCCAGTCCGCTCACGCAGTTGAGCGCGAGGGTCAACGCGCCGATGAGGACGAGGTAGTTGTCGTGGATGAGGAGCTGCAGCGGACTCTCGACTGCGACCGGCTGTTGACGCATCTTGGCGCGCTCGGCGCTGCTCGAGTCGGTGCGCAGCTCGACCCAGCCGAGCAGCACGACGCAAACGACCACGAACACTGCGGCCCCGACCATGAGAATGTCGGGTCCGCGCTTGACCAGCGAGTGTGCGAGCGCCGATCCCGCCACCGACCCCACGGAGCTGCCGGTGCCCATGAAGGCGAAGAGCCGCTTGCCTTGCTCCTCCGTGAAGATGTCCGCCGCGAACGCCCAGAACTGTGCGACCGAGGTGTAGCTGAACACGCCGACCCAGAGGAAAAACGCGAGGCCGATGTGAAGGTTCGTCCTCGCAAGCGCGGCGAAGACGACCATGTTGGACGCGAAGAAAAGGTACACGCTCGCGAGCAGCTTCATCCGCCCCACGCGGCGCGCAATCGCGCCGTAGACGCGCACGACTGCGAGCAGGATGAGCGCCTGGCACGCCTCGGCATAGAGCTTGGCTTCCGCGCCCCACTGGAGAAGAATCAGCGGCTCGCGCGCCGTCTTGAGCAGGTAATACCCGGTCATCAAGATGAACGTGATGAGCGTCATCAAGATCGTGGTGATGGCCTCCTCGGGCTGGATTTTCACGAACGGTCGCAGCGACCAGGCCAGCGCGCGCTCGGTTCGCGACGGGCGCACGTGCCCACCGATGCCGAAGTGCCCGGTCCCTGACGCGGATTCGGGACCTTCGACGATCGATGGCGGGGGGGCGAAGAAGAGCGCGCTCCTGGACGTTGGGGGAGTAGATCCGCCAGATCCGCTAGGAGCTCGCGCAGCTTCAGCCTCGCCCGATGTGCGCGCTGACGCACCGCTTCCGGAGATACCCCGAGAATGTCCGCCGCCTGCTCCGCCGTCAGCTCCTCGAGGTCGCGCAGGACGAGCGTCGCCCGATGCGCCTCATCGAGCTGCTGCAGGGCTTGCCGCACGCGTCTGGCGAGTGTCTTTCCGTCGACGAGATCGTCGATGCCGCTTTCGGCGCACGCCACCGTGCCGGTGTCGGCGAACCTCGGAAGCACATCCTCGAGTGAATCCACGGGGCGGCGCCTCGCGGCGCGGCGACGCATCAGCGCCTCGTTCATCGCGATTCGATAGAGCCACGTCCCAAAGCGCGACTCGCCCCTGAAGAACCTCATGCAGCGATGCGCTCGCAGGAAGGTCTCCTGCGTGATTTCCTGCGCATCACTGTCGTTGCGTGACAGCCGCATCGCCAGGCGGTAGATGCGACACTCGTAGCGCGCGACGAGCTCGATGAACGCGGCGCGATCGCCCCTTTTGGCACGTCCTGCGAGCGCTTCGTCGGAGCTCGGGCAGTCGTCCGGCGCCTCGTCGGCAGTCTCGCTGCGCGCCGGCGCTTTGTCGGCGTTCTCGTATTTCGTCGGCTGCTTCGGGGCTGGCGGGGACTCTTGGGCTTGCGACGAACGGATGCCGGCTCCGGAGTCGATCCCGAGAGGTCGCTGGTTGGCGGCGGCGGCCATGGGAGCGACTCGACCGTGCAACCGCGAGGCCACTTCTTGCACACGCGCGATCGGGCGCCGGAGCTGCGTGCCTCCCGATTCCCGACGCCGCCCCCCTGGTTCGCGAGCAAGGTGCACAGACTGCGTCCCCGCGCAAACTTGGCACGTTGAGTCGCCTTGCCTCGGTCAGAACGAGCCGTTCAGAACCGCCGATGCGCCATGAGGGATGGGCGCGAAACCCACCCAGACCGCAGGGGGCTCTTGCTTGTGACGATGAAGATGCGGGACCAGGATGCCGATTCCGGCTCCTGCCAGCGAGCCGGCGATGACGTCCGTGGGGAAGTGCTCTCCCGAGCGCACGCGCTCGTAGCTGACGAAGGTGGTGAGCACGACGGACGCGGCGAGCGTGACCCAGGGCCGCCACGTGTCCGGCGATCGGACGAAAGCCAGATACGTGGCGGTCGCCCCGATCGAGGAGACGATCGCGGCATGTCCGGAGAAGAAGGACAGCCCGAGGTCGGTGGAAGCGCAACCCGGGGAGGAAGTGGTTTTCGGGGGCGCGCAGTTGAGATAGTCAATCGGCCGCGGCCTGCGCACGGCGATCTTCGTGATGTCCGTCAGCGCGAGGGAAAGGGAGATCGACTCGGCATACATGAACCCGTCGACGATGGCCGCGTCCCACCCGTCTCGAAAGCCGGAGAGGACAGTGTCGGCCACCGCCCACCCGAGGGCGCCGTAAAGGACGATGTAGGAATACGTTCCCGCGTTGGGATCGATCTTCTGGGTAACCGCGATCCGGTCGATGGCAAGAAGCCCACTGGCGCTGATCGCCGGCGACGGAGGCGTGATCTCTCCGGTCGAGAGGACGAGGCCGAGCAAGCCGGACAAACCCAGACCGATCGCCGTGAGCGTGCCGTCGGCCACGGGGTCGAGCACGAAGTGCTGGCCCAGCTCGAGGGATGGGCCGGAGGGCAGGGGAGCCGAATCGGACCGCGATCGGGAGCCCGTCGGCCCCTGGGCCTGGTTGCCCGCGGGCGCCTGGACCTCGTTGACCGTCGGCCCCTGGGCCTGGTTGCCGGTCGGCGCGAGAGTGGGATCGCTGGAAGTGCCCGAGGCGGACGGTGCGGGCGCCACATCCGCCAGCGACTCGTTGCGGGAGCGGGGCTGCGTTGCGTCTGCTTCTGCGTTGGAGCCGCGGAACACTGCCACGGCCACCACGCCGGCGAACAAGGCTCGGGATGCTCTCATGGTCGGCGCGACCTCGCCGCCATCGGATGCCGCAGCCCGTCGCTCGTGACAGTGCTCGGTGAGCCTTCAGAACGATCGGCGCATGGGGAGGGACGCCTCGAATGCTTTCTCTCGCTGGAATCCCAGCGCGGCGAGCGTGGCTCGGAGCATGTCGGAATGCTCCTCCATGAGGTCGAACCAGTCCTCGACCCGGAACGAAAGGAGTCGAGCTGTCGTGAGAGCGTGCGCCTCCCATTTGAGTGCGGGCTGGCCGAAGGCCGCCGCTCCGCACACGAGCCGCCCCGGGGTGAAACGGCGCGTGACGATTGGGTCCGTGTGGCGGGCTTCGACCACGCCCTCCACGACGACGTACATCCGTTCGCGCGGGATGCGACGCTCGAAGATCGGGCTGCCGGCATCGTAAGCGGACTCTTCGGCCAGCACGGACAGATCGCTGATGGTCTGGACGCCCGCGCCCCGAAGCAGAGGTTCGTCGAGCAGCGCCTCGATGCGCTCGAGCACGTTGAGCGGCCGGCCGCGGCG
>Ga0187782_10002517_pt1 | contig 13492 bp, 11 predicted proteins | sample 0715_SJ02_MP15_2_FD_132454 | JGI IMG/M metagenome (GOLD analysis project Ga0187782, IMG submission 132454) | Tropical peat soil microbial communities from peatlands in Department of Meta, Colombia - 0715_SJ02_MP15_20_MG | ecosystem: Environmental > Terrestrial > Soil > Wetlands > Peat | place...
TTCTGGACGATCTGATTGGCGATCCACTGGTTCACGTCGACGATGGCGCTGTCTTTCGAGCTCCGATATTCCTTGACCAGGTCCGGGACGGACGCCAGATTGGTGCGCTTGACGACCTCGAGCGCGACCTGATTGCTTTTGGCGAGGGCGACGAGATTGCCTTGCATGAGCATCAGGGCCGTCGCCGGTCCGCTGAGCTGCGTGTTCGCCACCGGATCGAGAGCGCTCGCGTCGATGCTCGCGGTCGCCACGGCGTCGTAACGCGCGGGCACGAGCAGCATCGTCAGCACGGCGCCGATCAATACGCTCGCGAAAGAGAAGCCGATGACTCCTCTTCGCTGCCAGAGGATGTAGAGCACCTGATCGAAAGACATCGCTGTCGCCTCATGAACTAGATTCGTTCGCGACGATCCCGTCGCCCGGTCCAGGGGATCCGCCAGGCTGACCGTTCCGAGCGTCCGCGCTTCGGATTCGGTTGACGTCCCACGAGGCGCATGCGGATCTTACAAATGACTGTCCGCTTGAGGCGGCCGCAGCACTTCGACCTTTCTACTGATTCTCTCGCGATTTGATATCCGTCAGCGGCGCGCTGTCAATATAACGGTTGGTAAACGCTTGGATATATGCGTGGAAAACCGCGCTCTCCGCCCGATTTGCCGCCGCGTTAATCTTGTTTGAGGGAAATTGGCGACCTGCGGAAGCGCGGAAGCGTCAAGGGACGCGCCGCCCAATGTCTCGCATCGGGAAAGGCGACGCGCACCAGGGGCGGGGCGAAATAGAGCGCCCAGATTGCGCAAATTGAAACGGCGCTGGAGAAGACCGCGATGCTCAGCGGCAGGCTGGCCTCCAGACGGAAGACATGCGACAGGACGATGGCGCCGGCGAGCAGCCCCATCGCTCCAAAGATCGAGACGAGGAAGTCCCTGCGGGCGTCCCGGAATTCTTCGCGCGTGACCCGGAGGGAGACGAAAAGCGCGACGATTTCGCCGAGCAGGCGCCCCGTCATCAAAGATTCGAAATTGCGAAAGATCGACAGCAGGATGAATTCGAATCCGAGCGCCGACGAGGAAGCGAGATTGGATGACGTCAGGCGGCGCGTGCGCCCGGAGTGCAGCAGCATCGAGGTGAAGGGCTCGCCCCGCACGAGGCGCAGGAACACGCCGACGCTCAGGATCGCGACCGACGCTTCCGAGAGCGTAAACTTCGCGCCAAACACCCAAGGGGTGACGAAGTTCAGGAACAGCAGCACGCCCACGCCGTACAGCGCGGCGAGCAGCGCGACTCCGCGGGTCGAGAGCTTGACCCGGGCGCGATAGGCGTCGGCGTTTGGCGCATTGCACAGGGCTGCGAGCAGCACCGCGCCGACGATCCGGCCCAGCATGTTCAAGGGCAGCAGCGCCGCCAGCGTGACGATCGCATAGATCCCGAGTTCCGGCAGACCGAGCAGCGCGCCGACCACGAAGCGATCCCCCTGGAAGGAGGCGGCCAGGCCGAAGCCGTTGATCATCAGGGGATAGCCGAAGTTGAAGCCGTCCCGAACCATTTTGGAGCGCCAGTTGATCCGATAAGGGTCGGCGGCGAAGCAGCGGCTCGCAAGCGCCTGCGCCGCCGCCTGCGTCAGCAATGACGCCAGCACGGCGCGATGACCGGCGCCCGTCAGGAGCCCGATGAGCAGCACGGCCAGGGCTGCGCCATTGGCGACGACGGACGTCTTGAACTGCGCGCCGTAGCTATAGTCGCGCTCGGCGACGCGAGGTCCGAGATGTTCGAAGGAGCGCAGCAGCGCCACGGCGCCGAGAAGCGCGAACTCCGGCCATTCCGCGGAGAGCGAGAACGCCCGCGCCGCGAGCGGCGCGCAAAGCGCGGCGATGGCGCCGACTGCGGCGCCGCGCATGATCGAGAGGGCGTGAGCGCTCGCCAGGGCTTCGTCGTATCGCTCGCGCGGCGCCGACAGGACGAAACGGTAAATCGAGAAATCGGTGATCTGCTCGAAGGCGGTGTAAGTCGCAGTCAGAGCGGAAGCAAAGCCCAGCTCCCTGAGCGTCAGCAGGTGGCTGAGCGCGAGCATGCGCAGCAGTGGCGCGCCATACTCGATGAGGCTGACGAGAAAGAGCGTATTGCCTTTGGCGAGGAGTTTCCGCATGTCAGGCGTCCGCTTGCCCCCCTGCTGCGAAGACCGAAGGACGCCGGAGGTTTCGCGATTGAGCGAAGCCCAATTTTTGCGCATAGGCGGATCAGGGCCGCTCTATCGCCGCGCGCCGGGGGCGTCAAGCTCGCGCCCGCAGAGATGTTTAACGCCTCCGCCCGCCGACAGGCGCCGCCTGGGAGGTTCTCAAAATTTGCCCCGACCCGAGCCTTCCTGCTATGCGACGGCGGGCGGGCTTAACCTCGGGCGGCGCAGGCAATGGCGATCACGGCGCAGCGGCGCAAGGCCGCGATCATCTTCATCCTCATCACGGTGTTCCTCGACATGCTCGCGCTCGGCGTCATGATTCCCGTGCTGCCGAAGCTCATCATCGCTTTTGAGGGCGGCGAGATCGACAGCGCCGCGCGCATCTCGGGCTTCTTCAGCTTCTCGTGGGCGCTGATGCAGTTCCTGTTTCAGCCCGTGCTTGGCGCCCTCTCCGACCGCTTCGGCCGTCGTCCCATCGCGCTCGCCTCCAATCTCGGCCTCGGCGTCGATTATCTGGTCATGGCGGTCGCGCCCTCGCTCGTGATCCTTTACCTCGGGCGCCTCGTTTCCGGCGCTTTCGCGGCGAGCTTCTCGACCGCCACCGCCTACATCTCCGACATCACGCCGCCCGAAAAACGCGCCGCCCGCTTCGGCTTGCTCGGCGCGGCCTTCGGTCTCGGCTTCATCATCGGGCCGATGATCGGCGGCGTGCTCGGCCAATATGGCCTCCGCCTTCCCTTCTATGGCGCGGCCGCCTTCAGCCTCGCCAATTTCCTCTATGGCTATTTCATACTACCAGAGTCGCTCTCGCAGGAGCTGCGGACGAAGACCATTGAGTGGCGCAGCGCCCACATTCTGGGGTCGCTCAAGATGCTGTCGCGACGCCGGGAGCTCGCGCTGCTCGCGACCGGAGTGTTCCTGTCCTATGTCGCACATGATTCGCTGCCGAGCCTCTTCGTCCTTTACACCGACTATCGCTATCGCTGGGACGCCGAGACGACGGGATGGGCGCTAGCGCTCGTCGGCGTCGCGCAGACCTTCGTCTCGGGCGGCGTCGTGCGTCCCTTCGTCGCCCGTTTCGGCGAGCGCCTCGCGCTCATCGTCGCGCTCATCGCCGGCGCGGCGGGGTTCGCGGTCTACGCCTTTTCGGCGCAGGGGAAGCCGTTCATGGCCGGCGTCGCGCTGATCGCGCTCTGGGGCATGGCCAATCCTTCTTTCCAGGCGCTCGCGACCCGCCTCGCGGGCGCCGACGAGCAGGGCCGGTTGCAAGGGGCGCTCTCGAGCCTGCGCGGCGTTTCCGGCATGATCGGACCGCCCTTGTTTACGCAGATCTTTGCGGCGAGCGTCGCCGCCAATTTCTTTCCCGGCGGCGCCTATTTCCTTGCGGCGCTGCTGCTCGGCGCGAGCCTCGCCGCCGCGCTCGCCGCGACGTCGCGGCGAGCCGTCGTCTGACCGGAGCCGGATCGCATTGAGCGGCGGCGCTTCGCCCATCGTCGTCCTCGTCGTCGATCACGGCTATGTCAGCGGGGGCCAGTCGAAGGTCGCAATCGAGAGCGCCATCGGGCTCAAAACGGCGGGCGCGCGCCCGATCTTCTTTTGCGCCTGCGGTCCGGTCGACGCGCGGCTGCACGATGCCGGCGTCGAGACGATCCTCCTCGAGCAGCAGGACATGCTGAGCCATTCCTCGCGGCTCGCGGCCTCGGCGCAGGGGATGTGGAACGCGCGCGCCGCCGACGCCCTTGCGCGCGCGCTCGCGCCGCTGCCGCGGGACGAGACAATCGTGCATGTCCACGGCTGGGCCAAGGCGCTGTCGCCTTCGATCGCGGTTCCGATCCGTGCGAGCGGCCTTCGCGCCGTCTATACGAACCATGAATATTTTCTGTTTTGCCCGAACGGCGGTTTCTATGACTATCGCGCCGACGAGATCTGCGGCCGGCGCCCGCTGTCCCTTTCCTGCTGGAGCCGGAACTGCGATTCGCGCAGCTATCCCATAAAGCTTTGGCGCAATGCGCGTCTCGCTTTCGCGCAGCGGATCGGTCTCGCCGCCTGCTTTTCCGACTTCGTCCTGATCTCAGACCTGCAGGAGCGGCTGCTCGAACCCTGCCTGCCGCGATCCGCGCGGCGGCATCGCGTCTGCAACCCGGTCGATGTCGCGCCGCTCGGCGAAAAGACTTCGGTCTCGGGCGAGTTCCTCTTCGTCGGGCGGCTTTCGGCCGAGAAGGGCGCTGCGCTCTTCGCCAGGGCCGCGCGCGCCGCGGGCGTCACGCCGACGCTCATCGGCGACGGGCCGATCGCCGGCGAGATCGCGCGCGATTTCCCCGAGGCGCGGCTCCTCGGCTGGCGCGCGCCGACGGAGGTTCGCGCGGCGATGCGGGCGGCGCGTGCGCTCGTGTTCCCCTCGCTGTGGTACGAAGGACAGCCGCTGACCGTGCTCGAGGCCAAGGCCCTCGGCGCGCCGGTCATCGTCTCGGACGCCTGCGCCTCGCGCGACGAGATCGCCGACGGCGTCGAGGGGCTGTGGTTCAAGAGCGGCGACGCGGCTTCTCTCGCAACCTCGATCGAGCGGCTGAAGGATGACGCCTTGGCTCATCGTCTCGGTGCGGCGGCCTATCGTTCCTACTGGGCCAATCCTCCGACGCTGCAGCGCCATGTCGACGAGACGCTGCGGGTCTACCGCAAGATGCTCGCTTGAGCTTCAGGCCGGATAGCCGTGCCGCGCCTTGCTCGCGCGAATGAGCGCCTGGGCCTTGGCGTCATCGCCCGCCGCGCAGGCCTTTTCGGCGTCCGCGATCTCGGTCTGGATCTTGTCGTAGACGCTTTTATTCACGTGGCCCATGGAGAGATCATTCTCCTGGATCGCGCGATATCGGGCGATGGCGCCCGTGCAACCGGCGCCTTCTGGCAGCTTGAAATCCGGCGGCGTGACGGCGCGGCTGCCGGGCGCGGGCGCGGCGGCCACGGGCTGCGGCGGCGGCGCGGCGCCGTTGCAGCCGGCCAGGGCGAGGAGGGCGGCGGTTGCGAGGGGAAAAACAATTGTTCTGCGACTCATGAGGATGTCCCCATTGCGAAGGACGCGGCTTTTCCTGGCGCCGAGTAGAGCCGCGCCCTGCGGCCCTTTAACGGCGAACCCGGGGTCAGGCTCGCTCACAGCGAGCGCTGGAAGTGCAGCACGCCCGCGCCCTTATATTGCTTCATTATGAGCTCGTCGCCCTTCGTGTCCCAGTAGGGGCCGTTGAGCAGGATGGCCCAGAACTCCCGCTCGTAGGCGAGTTGCTCCGGCGTGCACTGCTGCTCGGTGAAAGCGGGCATCGAGCGCGGCCCTAGGCGGTCGGGGCCGATCACGAAAATGCCCGACCAGCTCTTGCAGCCGGAAGACCCGCTGGCGCGGCCGGTCGAGTCGATGCGCAGCCAGATGTCCTTCGCCGGCGCCTTGCCGCTCAGGTCGACCAGGTTGAAGATGATGTTGTGCGGAAACGGTTGATAGCGCGGAAGCCCGCCCGTTTCGGCGTTTTCCTCCTGCTGTTGTTGCTGCTGATCCTGCGGCGGCTTCTTGGCCTTCGCCAAGGCTGTCGGCGCGAAGGCGATTGCAAGAGCGGCGATGGCCGCGAGATTCCTGTTCATTGCGTGCTTCCTTAAATTTTTTCCGCTCCGACGTCCGGCTAGAGCATGCTCGGCAGCACGCGGTCGGGGGGGCGGTGGCCATCCATGAAGGTCTTGATGTTGATGATGACCTTCTCGCCCATGTCGATGCGGCCCTCGATCGTCGCCGAGCCCATGTGCGGCAGCAGCGTGACCTTGCCGGCCTTCGCGAGCTTGAGCAGCTTCGGGGAGACGGCGGGCTCGTGCTCGAACACGTCGAGCCCCGCGCCGGCAAGCTCCTCCGCCTCGAGCATGCGCACGAGCGCGTTCTCGTCGACGACCTCGCCGCGCGCCGTGTTGACCAGGATCGCGTGCGGACGCAGATGCTTGAGACGTCGCGCCGACAGCAGGTGATAGGTCGCCGGCGTGTGCGGACAATGGATCGAGACGATGTCGACGCGCGCGAGCATCTGGTCAAGCGAGTCCCAATAGGTGGCCTCAAGCTGCTCCTCGACGTCAGTCGGCAGGCGGCGGCGGTTGTGGTAGTGGATCGAAAGACCAAATGCGTTGGCGCGTCGGGCCAGGGCCTGGCCGATGCGCCCCATGCCGACGATGCCGAGGCGCTTGCCGGTGATGCGGCGCCCGAGCATCCAGGTCGGCGCCCAGCCGGACCAGGCGCCCTCGGTGATCGTGTTCGCGCCTTCGACCAGGCGGCGCGCCACCGCCATGATCAGCGCCATGGTCATGTCGGCGGTGTCCTCAGTCAGGACGCCGGGCGTGTTGGTCACGGTGATCGAACGCCGCAGCGCCGAGGCGACGTCGATATTGTCGACGCCATTGCCGAAATTGGCGATGAGCTTCATCTGCTCGCCCGCCTGGGCGATGAGACCTGAATCGATGCGGTCGGTGATGGTCGGCACAAGCACGTCGGCGGTGCGCATCGCGTCGACGAGCTCCTCATGGCTTGCCGGCCTGTCGCTCTCGTTGAGGCGCGTGTCGAAGAGCTCGCACATGCGAGTCTCGATGACCTCCGGGAGCCGGCGGGTCACCACGACGAGCGGCTTCTTCTTCGGCATCTTCCCGTTCGCCTCCCAGATCGCTTGGTTTCTCGTAACCGGAAAAAGAAAGACTCGATACGCGCATTTTCTCGGCGCCCTGCCCGCGCTGCGGCAGGGGCGTCCGGATCGGGAGCTCCCGGCGTTTCAACCGCTCGTTAACGATGCGGCGCGACAAGGAGGTTCCCCGTCGCTGCGCCTTCGGCCTTCCTAGCAGATGGGAAGCCAAAGACAAGACGACGACCTTGCGCCGTCCTCGCCAACACGCGAAAAGTTCGGGGCCGCCGCCGGAGCAACTGGAATTGAGAGACATGCCCTTCCGTTTTCGCTTCGCCGTCCCGACGCTCGCCGCGACCCTCGCGATCGCCGTCGCGCCGTTCGCCGTCGCGCAAACCGGGCAGATGGGGCCGGTCAGCAGGCTGCCGCTGCCGCGCTTCGTCTCGCTCAAGTCCGATCGCGTCAATCTGCATGAGGGGCCGAGCAAGGATCATCGCACCCTCTGGGTCTATGAGCGCGCTGGCCTGCCCGTCGAGATCACCGCGGAGTTCGAGATCTGGCGCAAAATTCGCGATTCGGAGGGCGTCGAGGGCTGGGTGCTGCATTCGCTGCTCTCGGGGCGCCGCACGGCGATCGTCGCGCCCTGGAAGAAGGAGCCGCTGCTGCTCACGTCGAGCGACCACACGACGCCCGTGGCGAAGCTCGCGCCCGGCGTGATCGGCATGTTGCGCCGCTGCGACGGCTCCTGGTGCCGCATCGTCGGGCCTGGCTTCGACGGCTACATGGCGCAGGAAAGCCTCTGGGGCGCCTATCCGGGAGAGAAAGTGGAATAGGAGCCGAGGACGCGCGTGAGGAGCTCTCATGTCGCGCCCGTGCTCGCGAGACCGTCACCTGGTAGCAGCGACAAGGCGATTGGGCGGGCCGCCTCGGGGACCAAGGGCGATCGGATGTATCGCAGGACGCATGTCGCCGCGTCGCTGCGCCGTGGTCCGGACTACCGGCTCGCCGCGAAGCGCAAGTGATCGCCCGTCGCGAATTCCGGCGCGGGCCGGCGCGGCGCGCCGGGCTCCCGCCAGCCGAGCGGGGCCATGCCGCCTCAAGCTGATCCCGACGACCGACGCCACGAACGCCAGCCGGGCGCAATAAAACCCTCAGAAGACTGACACTCGCGAAAGTCCCGGCGCCGCGCGCCTGGCCTGCTGACAATTGAGCGCGCAGCCCGCGCCTCCGTCTCGGACCGGCCAACCCCGCGCCAATCCCCCGAAACAGCGTCAGGACGCCAGTAGCCCGAGAGCCTGTCGCAAATTGAGACGACAAGCGTCGCCGAAAGGCGAGTCGTTTAAGAAGTCCATTTCCGTTTCGTTCGCCCAACACGGCGCCGCCCCCATCAACCATGACGCAAAAAACGTCGACTCCGCCGTAACTTGCGGGAAAATCGCAAAATTTAAGCCAAATCCTGACCAAACGCTGCAGAGTTAACTCGAATGGTCTCGACTTTCGAAGATACAATTTAGATTTCATTAAGAAGTGTTTGCAAATCGTTAATTCGAGGTGCGCGTTGCGTCCAGGTAATCGCATCGCGGTGTGTGGGGAGGTTCGGGTTATGCAGGGTATGTCCAACGCGCGCGACGCGCGTATGTTCGCGCGAACAAACGTCGCAAAGGTCTTAGTTAATAGTGCGGTCTCTAAAATATTCGACCTTTTCGTTCCATTGTTGCTGGCCCTAGGCGTAACTTTGATCGGGTTTCCTGTTGTCGCGCAGACGTCCATCTATATGCACCACGTCGACATGGGCAGAACGGGCTGGAACCCGAACGAGACGACGCTCACGCCGCAAAACGTCGCGACCTCGCAGTTTGCGGCGCTCGCGACGACGGTCTATCTCGACGACCAGATCGACGCTCAGCCGCTCGTCGTCGCCAACCAGACGATCGCCGGCGTCACCGGCGCGCGCACGGTCGTCTACCTCGCGACCGAGAGCAATACGATCTACGCCGTAGACGGCGGCACGGCCGCGATACTCGCAAGCCGCAACTTCGGGCCGCCGGTGCCGTTGCCGCTCGGATGCACGAACAACGGTCCGAACGTCGGCATCAACAGCACGCCCGTCATCAGCCCGGGTCTCAATACATTGAATTTCGTGGCCTATACGCTGGTTGGCGGCGTGCCGACCTACACGCTGCACTCAGTGAGTCTGAGTTCGCTGGCCGATGTCGTCACGCCCGTCGTCGTCTCCGCCGCGCAGACCATGAAGAACGGCGCCACGGCGACCTTCAACGCGACCTATCAGAGGCAGAGGCCGGCGCTGCTGTATGCGAGCGGCAATGTCTATGCTGCCTTCGGGAGCTTTTGCGATTTCGCGACCAATCTCTCGCGCGGCTGGCTGCTCGGATGGAATGCGAGCACGCTCGCGCCCCTTCCGTCCAATGAGCTGATCAACGCTTTGCCGACCTCTCCTAACCAGTTCTTCTTGTCTTCGATTTGGATGTCCGGCTCCGGTCCGGCCGCGGACCCGTCGGGCAATGTCTATGTCTCCACTGGAAATTCGGATCCGGCCGGCACGACCTTCGATCCCGTTTACAATTTGGAAGAAAGCGTCGTTTCGATGCCCGCTTCCCTGGATGGCGCCCTGACCTCGTTCACGCCATCGAACTATGGGGCGCTCGATGCGGCCGATAATGAGATCGGCGGAGCGGGCCTCACGCTGATCCCGACGACGGCCGCCAATGCGCCGCCGCTCCTCGCGGCGGGCGCCAAAGATGGACGTCTCTTCGTCCTGGATCAGCCCTCGCTCGGCGGCTACACGCCAGGCGGGCCAGACAACGCGCTCGTCATCATACCCGACACCGGTCCCTGCTGGTGCGCGCCCGCCTATTTCACGGGATCCGACGGCGTGGGACGCATCGTCACCAGCGGCGGGACGAACCTCATGACCTGGCAAGTCCTCCAGTCTGGCGGCTCGACGCAGCTCGTTCAGGACGGCGTCGGTCAGTTGACCGGCGCTTCCTATCAGGACCCAGGCTTCTTCACGTCGATCTCGTCCAATGGAACTGCGGCGAATTCCGGAGTCATTTGGGCCTTAGGACGCCCCATCGGCGGCTACGTCCCTCTCTACGCCTTCGCAGCGACCTCCTCGAGCGGCTCGCTTCCGTTGCTCACCACGGTTCCGGCGGGCCAATGGGCCGGGGGCGGCAATGCGAACCTCGTTCCCGTCGTCGCAAATGGCAGGGTCTATGTTGCGAGCAATAAGCAGCTCGTGATCTTCGGTCTCAATCCGGCCGGCCCAACGCCGCTCCCTGACCTCGTGGCGACGCAGCTTTCCTACAACCATAATGCCGGGGTCTTCAGCAGCGTCATCAAAAACATAGGCGCGGGGCCCACGCCCTCTGGCGTGACCATCGGGGTCGCCTACCTGGTCGACGGGCAGAAAGTCGCCTACGGTTACGCCAGCGGACCCATCGCGCCGGGCGCCTCGCTCACAGTCGGCGTCAACAAGACCTACGCCATGCCGAGCGGCCCGCACACGATGACGGTCTTCGTGGACGACGTCAATCGCTTGGTCGAAAGCAACAAGGCCAACAACACCCTGAGCTATGCCTACAGTTACCCCCTGCCGGACCTGCGCCCGACGCAGCTCACCTATAGCCCGACGACGGGGCTCTTCGGGACCGTCGTGCTGAACCAGGGTCTCGGCGCCGCTCCCCCCGCCATAATCGGCGTGGCTTATTCCGTCGATGGCGTGAAGCAGAGTTGCGGCTGGGCTTCGGGGCCTCTGGCCGTCGGCGCGACGCTGAGCATAGGCTCTCAATGCGGGACGTACGCCATCCCGTCCACCGGCAGCCACACCGTCTCCGTGCTCGCCGACGACGCCTATCGGATCGTTCTCGCATCGAGAACGGATACGACTCTGACCGCCGCCTATTCTTACCCTCTGGCGGATCTGGTTCCGACGCAGCTCAATTACAATCCGACGACGGGCCTCTTCAGCAGCGTGATCTCGAACGTCGGTCAGGGGGCGACTCCGGCGGGCGTGACGGTCGGGGTGGCTTATTTCGTCGACGGCGTGAAGCAGAGCTGCGGATGGGCGACGGGAGGCGTGGCGGCGGGCGGCGCGGCGAATGTCGGCGGTCAGTGCCATCCTTACACGATCCCCGCAGGGACCCATACGATCTCGGTTCTGGCGGACGACGTCAACCGCATGATCCTGGCCTCGAGAACGGACACGACGCTCACCCAGTCCATCACGATATCCGGACAGGGCGCTACGGCTAAGGTCACGGCGCAGTCGACGGTCAAGAGCGCGCCGGCGGAAGAGGCGAGCCCGGCGCTCGTGCTCGGCCCCCCGAACCAGATCACCGGCATGCTGCTCGCGATCAATGGCTCAGCCTTGACCATCCAGAACCGAAACGGCGTCAAAGTCTCCGTGGACGCGACCGAAGCGATGCGCAACAGGCGCACTGGCGTGCTTGTGATTGGTCATCCCTTCACGAGCAGAGGAGCCTATGACGCATCGGGGACGCTGCACGCGATGACCATCGTGCGGGCCAAATTCTCGTCGGCTTCCTGGCCCGAGGACAATTGAAGACGGGTGCAGGGAAGGGGCGGCTCGCCGCCGGCGGTCGCCCGCTTCCTTCTGACGTTAGTCCATCGGCGGCCGCCCGCCGCCTTTTTTCGACGCGCGATTAAGTGATAAGAGGACGTCGAGCCTGTCCAAGCAGTCCTACCGAGGCGCGAGCCAAAAAATCCAGATGACCGACCAGGAACGCCGCCCGCGCCCGCGCGCTGTCCGCCTCGACGGCGACAAGGTGGTCCCCCCCAGATCCGCCCCACAGCCGCCGCAGGGCTTCACCGCCGAAGTCGTCGAGCCCGGGATCGATCCATTCGCAGCCGCGGAGCCGCTCCTTGACGCCGGGGAGAGCGCGGTCGAGGCGGCGCAGAGCGTTGGCGTCTTGCAGCGCTTCATCATGTCCTGGAGCGGCGTGTTCTGGTCGGCGCTGGGCGTGCTGCTCTCGCTCGCCTTCACCATGTGGGTGACGGCGCTGGTCGAGAACCTCTTCGCCCATTCCGCATTTCTCGGGACGATCGGCCTCGTTCTCGCCGGCGCTCTCGGAGTGGCCGGGCTATTCCTCATCGGGCGCGAGTTCGCGGCGTTGATGCGACAGAACCGGATCGCCCGCCTGCACATCGCGCTGGCGCAGGCGCGCGGCGAGGACGACGGCGCCGCCGCGCGCGCGCGCCTCAAGGAGCTGTGCCGGCTTTACGAGAGCCGCACCGAGACGGCGACGGCGCGCGCCCGCATCCTGCACCTCTCCCGCGAGATCATCGACGGGCGCGACCTCATCGACTTGGCTGAGCGAACGCTCGTTCTGCCGCTCGACGAGCGCGTCCGACGCGAGATCGCCGCGGCCTCGAAACGCGTGTCGGTCGTGACAGCGGTCAGCCCGCGCGCGATCCTCGACGTGATCTTCGTCGCCGGACAGGCGATCTGGCTCATGCGCCGCGTCGCCGAGATCTATGGCGGACGCCCGGGACTCCTCGGGTTTTTCAAGCTCGCCCGCTCGGTCGGCTCGCATCTCGCGATCACCGGGGGACTGGCGGTCGGCGACTCCATCCTGCAGCAGCTCGTCGGCCACGGGATCGCGGCGAAGCTTTCGGCGCGTCTCGGCGAGGGCGTGCTCAACGGGCTCCTCACCGCGCGCGTCGGCCTTTCCGCCATGGCGGTCTGCCGGCCGATGCCCTTCGGCGCGGAGAAGCAGCCGGGCGTCGCGGATGTGGCGCCGTTTCTTTTTGGCGACAAGGCGAAGTCGTGACACGCCCATGAAGATCACCACCTGGAACATCAACTCGGTGCGGCTGCGCATGCCGCTGGTCGCGCGCTTTCTCAACGAGCACGCGCCGGACGTGATCTGCCTGCAGGAGACGAAGTGTCGCGACAGCGACTTCCCCGCCAAGGAGTTCCGCGCTCTCGGCTATGGCCATATCGTGATGCATGGGCAGAAGGGTTATCACGGCGTCGCCATCGCCTCGAAGCTGCCGTTGCGCGAGATCGAGCGGCGCGACTTCTGCGGCGCGGGCCACGCCCGCCATGTCTCGGTGGAGCTGCTAGCCGGCGGAGCGCCGTTCGTTCTGCATAACTTCTATGTGCCGGCCGGCGGCGACGAGCCGGATCGCGACATCAACCCGAAATTCGCCCACAAGCTCGACTTCCTCGACGAAGTGACCCGGTGGATCAAGGACGAAGGCGTCGCGCGGGGGCGCGTCGCGCTCGTCGGCGATCTGAACATCGCGCCGCTCGAGCACGACGTCTGGAGCCACAAGGCGCTGCTCTCCGTCGTCAGCCACACGCCGATCGAGGTCGAGAAGCTTACGACCATGTTCGCCGCCGGCGGCTGGGTCGACGCGATGCGACACTTCGTGCCCGCGCAAGAGAAGCTCTACACTTGGTGGAGCTACCGCGCGGCGGACTGGGCGGCGAGCGATCGCGGCCGCAGGCTCGATCACATTCTCGTCAGCCCGGCGCTCGCGGGCGCGCTGGCGCGGCTCGACGTGCGGCGCGAAGCGCGCGGCTGGGAGCGCCCTTCCGATCACGTGCCCGTATCGCTGGAGCTCGACCTTTAGCGGCGCTCAAATTTTGCGCGCGCTGCAGAATATTCCGCTATTGTGCGCCGCACGCCCGCGCACTAGGAAA
>Ga0187782_10002518_pt1 | contig 13489 bp, 11 predicted proteins | sample 0715_SJ02_MP15_2_FD_132454 | JGI IMG/M metagenome (GOLD analysis project Ga0187782, IMG submission 132454) | Tropical peat soil microbial communities from peatlands in Department of Meta, Colombia - 0715_SJ02_MP15_20_MG | ecosystem: Environmental > Terrestrial > Soil > Wetlands > Peat | place...
AGAACTGAGTCACCATGCCCGGAAAGCACTGCGGCGAATGCGCCGACGGCCGACTCTTGTCATGGCCTTCTGGCAACAGGCAGAGCTCTTTCCGTTGTAACTATATTATTCAATTCTTGATAAAAGCTGGCGGAGAGGGAGGGATTCGAACCCCCGATACCCTTACGGGTATGCCGCATTTCGAGTGCGGTGGTATCAACCACTCACCCACCTCTCCGCGCCGTGCGGGCCGGTGAGCGGCCTTTTCGATTCTAACCGAAAGTGCCGGGGAACTAAAAAAACCGCGCCTGTAACTACTTGCTGGCAACCTCTTGCAGATAGGATTTAGCCGTGCGCAGTTCGGGCCGCGGCGACACCGGATCGCTCACCTCGACCAGCGCGCTGTAATACTGACGCGCTTTCTCTCGCTGGCCCGCATTTTGTGCGGCACGGGCGGCGCCATACAGGGCGTTGAACCGGTTGGGCGAACGTTGCAGTGTGCTTTCGAATGCAACCAGCGCATCGGACGGCTTGTCGGTCGTGAGCAGGAATTCTGCCAGCAGCTCGCGCGCGGGTACCACCGGGCCGGGCGTGACGGGATGTTTTTCGGACGCGTCTTCCATGTCCGCGGCCGAGCGCAGCAGTTCCAGCGCCTCGTCCTTCTTTCCCTGGGCAGAGGCCAGCATTCCGGCGGCCTCGCGGCGCTGGATCTCCACCTGTCCTGCCCAGTAAGTTTCCTGCAGCTCGGCGAGTGTGTTGCGGTCGGCTTCAAGCTTCTGGATTGCCCGGCGTGCTCCTTCGATGTCGCCGGTGTGGGCGCTGCCTAAGGCTTGTGCGTAATAAACCGTCGCTTCCGCCCATGAGAGCTTGCCACCAGGAGAACCGGGTGGAACCTCGAGCTTCGCCGCCTCGGACCAGCGACGTGTCTCGATCACATAGCGCGCCGGCATGGTTGCCGTCGCGTAGACGCCTGCGAAATAGCTTGGCAGGCCTGCCTTGTTGGCTTCCATCCGATCGAGCACTTTCTTGGCTTGGTCGTCCTGGCCTATCTGGAGATACGCATACTCCAGGTAATCGCTGGCGTGCAATTGCTCTCCAGCCATTCCGACTTTCTGCGCTGCGCGGGCGGAGGCGATGTTCGAATCAATCGACTCCTGCCACAGACCCAGCCGGGTGAAGATGTGCGACGGCATATGCAGCGCGTGCGGAGCATCGGGAGCGATCTTGGCATAGGCGCGGGCCGCCGGCAGCGCCTTCGCGGCCAGCGGTGGATAATCGTAAGCGTGGATGATGTAATGCGCAGCGCCCGGATGGTTTGGTTCTGCGGCGAAGACCTTCTCCGCGATTTCGCCGGCTTTGCGCTGCCGGGCGAGAGTCTTGTCCACCGGCAATGCCGCCGCCGAGCCCAGCAAAGCGAGAGAGTAGAAGGCGGCCGCCTCGCGATCGTCCGGATAGCGGGTGTACACGCGCTCCATAGCGGTCTCATAGGCCAAAACCCGCGTGCGATGGTCGAGCTTCTCCGAGTCTTTATAAAAAACCTCAATTGCCGCTATGTAATCGCGCTCGCGTTCCGTCTTTGGTGGCACAGCCTTGGCCTTTTCGACCGCTTCCGCGCCCTTCTTCAGGATGGCGGCATCGGGCCCGCGCGTGTCCCATATAGGATGAAAATAGCTCATGGCGATGCCCCAATAGGCCATGGAGCAGCCGAGATCGTTCGTGGCGACTTCGTTGAAGCTCCGCTCCGCTTCCTCATACCAGAACGAGTGCAGCATCGCCACGCCGCGCTGGAACTCCTTCTGCACCGCTGGGGTGCATGACGTGCTGAAGGACACACTTCCCAGTTTCTCCGGATCGCCCGCTGGATGCTGATGTTCCTCATCGGCAACGACGCAGATCGATAACAGGCAGCTTAGAAACAGAAGCGAAAAAACGTGGAAAAGGAGACGCATACGGCACCCCCGCAGGCGAGTGCGAAAACGCTACTACTGGCGAGTGCGCGCGTCAACGCTTTGCGTTGATCGTTTACGCTCTCCGTTTTTCCGCGAAGAACGATTGCAGCAGCTCGGCGCAGCGCGCGGCCAGCACGCCAGAGATGACCTCCATCTGGTGGTTGAGGCGGGGATGGTTCAGCACCTGGAGGACCGAGCGGACGGCGCCCGCCTTGGGATCATCCGCGCCGTAGACCAGCCGGCGCAAGCGCGCGTGGACTAGCGCTCCGGCACACATGGCGCAGGGCTCGATGGTCGCGAACATCTCGCAATCCGGCAGGCGATGATTGCCGACCTCGCGCGCCGCCTGGCGCAGGGCGACGATCTCGGCGTGCGCGGTGGGATCGTTGTCCGCCAAGTTGCGGTTGCCGCCGCGGCCCACAATCTTCTCCCCGCACACCACCACGGCTCCCACCGGCACCTCGCCCGCTGCGGCGGCGCGTTGCGCCTCGCGCAAGGCTTCTTCCATCCACAGTTCGTCGGAGTTCATGTCTTACCAGCGGGTAGCGTCCTAATTTAATTCGCCATTACACTAGTTGCATGCCAACGGATTACACCCTCTGGACCCTCGTCATCAATTTAATGTTGACTGTAGTCACCTTGGCAATAGCCATTGCAGCCATTGTCCAGGCGGTAGCAGCAAAACGCGCCGCCGACGTTGCTCAGTCTTCCCTTATCGCGACGCAACGGCCCAAACTCGTTGTCAAGCATATATCTCTCATTCCGGGCAAGCTCGTAGATGTAAATGAAACGCCTACCCTGCAAGATGATCGCCAATGGCGTATTGCCTGTGTCGTTGCCAACATCGGTGGGAGTACAGCACAAATAAGCGAAAGCAGCCTTACGATTAAGCGCCTCGGAATTGGGTCCCTTGAAGGACTGCTGCCCACGCTGCCACCCTACGATAAGCGGTACTCTTTCGGGCAATTCTCGATTGAACCCGGCGAGCGGAAGGAAAGAATTGTGGTTCTGGATGCAAACACCGATACTATGAATCTCCGACTGGTTCATGCCATGGCCGAAGGAGGAAGTAACACCTCGACTTCGCCGCTTATCTGCTTCGGATTCTTTCACTATCGGGATAAGAGCGGCATTGGAAGACTCACCGGATTCGGGGCGCGATGGAATGCTAAGGATATGAGTTTTAGCAGGCTCGAAGACTCCAATTACGAGTACGCCGATTAGCAGAAACCACGGCATACCCCCATGGTACCGATTGGGGCAATCAAATCAGGACACCACTGACCAGCGGCCGTTCTAGTCGCGCCCCTGCGGGTCGGGGTACAATAACCCGTTATGATTAACCCCCGGCTGAAGCACGTTCTGCGCAAGATTCTGCTGCTGGACCTGATCAAGGGCCTGGCGCTCACCTTCCGCTACCAGGACCCGCGGGAGATCTACACCGAGCAGTATCCGATGCAGCGCCCGCAGGTTGCCGAGCGCTATCGGGGTGCGCCGCGGCTGAACGTGAACCCGGAGACCAACGAGACGCTGTGCATCGCCTGCGACCTGTGCGCGCTGGCCTGTCCCGAGCACCTGATCGTGGTCACGAGCGAGCGCAATCCCAACACCCGGCGCAAGGAATTGACTACCTTCACCTATGACCTCAGCCGCTGCATGTTCTGCGGGCTATGCGAGGACGCCTGTCCTACCGATGCTCTGGAACTCACGCAGGATTTCGAGCTCGCCAACTATACGCGCGAAGGGATGATCTGGGACCGCCAGACCCTGGAACTCGGCCCCAAGCCGACGGTGTACAAGAAATAGTTTCAAGTTTCAGGTTTCAAGTTTCGAGCCAAACCGCGCCAGGGGATTCGTGTCAGCCACGGTACCCACAGACCACCACGGAGACACGAGAGGCACGGAGGAGATCATATTGACCTCCGTGCCTCTGTGGTTGCTGTGCTCTTTTGTCCCCCGCTACGGCGCGAGCAGTTCCGCGCAGCGGCCGGGTTGAGACGGGTGGTGTTTAATCGAGCCGCCCTTGGGGATGCACTGGCTGGGCGGCAGCGGCTTGCCTTGCTCGACATACTTGTCCAGAAGGTCGAATGCTTTTTGGGCGTGGGGCTGGATCAATTGCAGTTGCGGGAACAGGAGCGTATAGGCTTCGATGTGGTTCCCGTTCTGTACTTCGTACAGCCGGTACGCGGCATGGTCGTCGTCGCAACCGTGGTCACAATGCTCGTGGTGCTTGCGTGAAGCCAGCACGCGGTCTTCGTAGGCGCGGGCCTGCTTCTTGATGGGCAACAGCGCGTCCATCGTTCCTGCGACGGTTATGACCGGCCGCTTGATCCTGCCCGTGGTCTCCACGGCCAGGATTTGCGGCAGGATGGAAGGATTGGCAATCAGTCTCGAGTAGTAGTCGTAGGTGCCGGTCCCGGTAATGTCGCCGACTCCATCCGTGTACGTGACCCAGCTGGGATCGAAGCGTTTCTGCCACTGGCACTGCGTGACCTCCCAGAACTCGGTCCAATATTCGAGCCACAGCGTGTCCGTGGGTATGACGCTGGTGTTGACGATGTCAGGAGGATATCCGGCGGCTCTGATGGCCTTGGCGGCTGCGCTGTTGGGGTCGTACCCTGAAGCCACGTATGCGTCGAAGTTTTCGATTGCTGGCGGCAGGGTCACCAGGATGTTCTCCAGCGCTCCGATAAACGTGCCTTCCCAATCGACTCCGCCGTCGAACAGCTCGGGGGCTTCTTCCATGGCCCGCCGCACCTGATAGCCGCCGTTCGAGGTGCCTACGGCATACGTCCGGCGCGGGAAGTGATGATAGTTGGCCTTCGCCGCCTTCTGTGCGAGCGCCGCGGTCTCCAGCATGTATTGCGTCCACTGAGTGAACGGCTTCGGGCGGCCGGGCAAATCGTTGTCGTAGAAATGCACCCAAAGCTCGGAAACGGGGTTCAGGCGGCAGGAACTGGCATCCGGCGGTGTTGCCGAGCCTAAAGAGGTGAAGAACAGGTTGAGTACGCCCTTGTTCTGCGAGGCGTAGGCGTATCCCTTCGGCAGGACGTAGTCGCTCCAGGCCCAGTCGCCGTTGAATTCGCTGCGCGTACCGCTGGAGCCGGCGACCACCAGCTTGCTATTCCAGTTGTCAGGAAAACGCAGCAGGAACCGCGCTTCACCGGATGGATCATCGGCGAACCAGCCTTCCACCTGTATGCCGGGCACGGCCGTAGAGGTTGGCGTTGGGCCGATCGAGATCTTCTCCAGGTCCGTGACCGGAGTGTAGGAGAAGGCCGAGCCCACGACAGTCGACCCCGGCAGCGGCGTGCCATCGGCAAACGTCGTGATCGAATTGTCCGCTGGGGTGACCGGCGGTGTGGGCCCCGTCCCCAGGGGTGGGGGCGGGGGAACCCGCAGATCGTCAGTGTGAAAACACGTAACACTTATCGCCTTGTCCGCCAGGAAGCTTTGGATTTCTGTGCAGCCCGCGTTTGCCGGACGCGGAAGCGCACACAGAACGAAGGCGAGCATAATAGCTAGCATCAACGCAGTTTTTGTCTTCATTGAAACCTTCCTCCACATGAGCTGGTTCGAGTAGAGAGTGGCAATCGCCGCCGGCGAGAGGCAAGGCTGCGACCGTGTGATCTTGAGCGCCGGGAGTCGCCCTCGGGGGAAGAGAGCAGCGGGAATCTACGCGGTGGCCGGTGCGGTGTCAAGGGATTTTGCGATGGTCCGAACACCGTACCAGTCGGCGAAGAACCGTACTGGGCGCGGGATGGCGCAGGTAGCGCCGGCGTCCCGCCGGCCCGAGGTGCGGGCGAGACGCCCGCGAGACAGCCGCCGAGACGGCGGCGCTACTTCAGGGCACTGCCGGCTGCTGCTGGGTCATGCAATGCAGCGTGCCCAGGCCCCAGACGAGATCCCCGCAATGAATGCCCACCACTTTGCGGTCGGGTAAAACGCCGGCCAGAATTTCCAGTGCGCGACGATCGTTGGGATCGTTGAAGGTGGGCACCAGCACCAGCCGGTTGGCGATATAGAAGTTGGCGTAGCTGGCGGGCAGGCGCTGTCCGCGAAAGATCACCGGCGCGGGCATCGGTAATTCGACCACACGTAGGGGCGCGCCGTCCTGGCCGCGCGCCGCGCGGAGGCGCTCCAGGTTTTCGCGCAACGGCTCGTGGTTCTCCTCATTGCGATCCGCTTCGACGCAGGCCACCACGGTATCCGGCGCGACAAAACGCGCGATGTCGTCCACGTGGCCGTGGGTATCGTCGCCGGCGATTCCGCGTCTCAGCCAGATCACGCGGCGCACACCGAGATAATCGGCGAAGACGCGCTCCAGTTCCTCCCGGCCCAGCCTGGGGTTGCGCTGCTGTGTGGAACTGAGCAGGCATTCCTCTGTGGTCAGCATGGTGCCGCGACCATTCACGTCGATGCTGCCGCCCTCGAGCACCACGCGCTGCGGGCGGCCGTTCACGGTCACCGCCGGCTGCCACTGCGGCAGGCGCAGCCGGCGCGCCGCTTTGCCGGCGATGGTAGCGTCCTTCTGCCAGTCGGGATACTTGGCCCAGGCGTTGAAGCGCCAGCTCGTGATGGCGAGTGGCTCCTTTGCGCTCGAGTCCGAGACAACGAAGATTGGCCCGCAGTCGCGGGTCCAGCCGCGGTTTGTTGGCCAGAGATAGAAGTCCACGGCGTCGGTGTTCACGCCGGAGTCAGTCAGGATCTTCAGCGCGCCGCGGCGGGCGGCGGCGTTCTCGACGATGATGGCCACCCGCTCCACCCGCGCCAGGTGCCGCACGATGTCGGCATAGACCCAGGGGATGGCAGCAAATTTTCCCGGCCAGTCGCTGCGGTTGTGCGGCCATGCAATCCAGGTGGCGGCGTGCGGCTCCCATTCGGCGGGCATGCGATAGCCGAGCGAAGCTGGAGTTGTCAACGCGGTCTTCACGGAATGCGGACAGGATAAATGAGCCGGCGCGAGGCGGGAAGATGAAGCGGCTATGCGTGGGTTGCGCGCCAAACGTCGAGCAGACCCGACGGCTGGGTGACACAGCATACATAGTGGCATGATTGTGCGCACAAGTTAGCGGTCTGCACCCGGCAGGACGCAACACTAACGCAGCAGGGGGGGCGGACAAATCAGGAAGTGCCTGCGTAGACCCGAACGTGCCGGCCGGCACAGCCCCCGGAGTCGAAGATGATTTCTTATTGACGATCGCGGGGAATTGGCTGGCCGAGGAGGCCGGTGAGGGATTCCAGGTTGCTGGCCAGCGTGGCGCGCCATTCTTCCACCGTGCGCTGCGCGACTTCGGCGATCTCCCGCCCGCAGGTGGCCGCGGTCTCGGCGGCCTGCGCCCGTAGCGATTCCCGCACCGCGGTCTCGATGTCGCGCTGCAGTCCGCGCAGGCGTTCCGTCACCTCGTCGGCGTGCTCCCGCAGGTGCCGGGCTTGCCGGCCGGCCTGTTCCTGCAGTTGCTCCGCGGCCTGCTGGCGCAGTTTCTCGAGAGGCTGCTCCATCATCTCCGTCGCCATTTGCAGCCTTCCCCGGATCTGCCCCGTGGTCTCGACCAGGGCGTCGTGGAACGTCTTCCGGAACTCCGCGGCGCGTTCCCTCATCCAGTCGTCGACAGTGTCTTTCTCATCCAGCAGCACCTGCATCTGCGTCTGGCAGCGCTCGCTTTCCCGCTGCAGCGCGTCCAGCAGAGGGAGCGCATCCTGGCGCAAGCCGCTGGCCCGCTCCAGCATCGCACCCAGGTGTTGGCTGACTTCGGCGCCGGTGCGCTCGGCCTGCTTTTCAACATCAGACCGGACCTTCTCTTCGAGCATTCGCAAGGAGCGCGCCGCCAGTTCGCCGGCAAGCTCTTCCAGCTTTTCCCGGAATCCATTGGTGTAAGCAGACTGCTGTTCAGTGAACTGCTCGAGCTGGAGATTCACATGCCGCGTATAGGCGGCTTGCTGTTCCGTCAGCCAGAGCTGCAGCTCGGCGCGTTTACTGTCCAAAGAGGCGAGCTGCGCCATGGTCGCATCGCGCTCGCTGCGCAGCGAGTCCGCCGCCCCGCGCAGTTCCTCGGCGGCCAACCGGCCGCCCTCTTGCAAGGATTCCGATTCGCGGGCGAGATCGGCTGAGATCCGCGCGCGCGCCCCGGCCAAGGCCTCCTGCACGGCGGCCGTGATCGGCTCCTGGATGCGCTGGGTCAGGCCCTGCGTCGAGGATTCCAGCAACCCGCGCGCCAGCGCGAGTTCCTTCTGCACGGTCTGGGCGGAGGCCTCCAGCGCTTGCCACCGCGCCGTTGTCTGCTGGTCTTGCGCATTGCGCTGTTCCGTCACCCCGGTGCCGATCTGCTGTGCCTCCTCTGCCTTCTTCCGGCACGCCGCCAATTCCTCCTGCAACGGCTCGAGGGATTCAGCGAGTGTGGCGCCCAACTGCTTGCGGACTTGCTCCTGCGTCTGCTCGTGCGCATCGGCCAGCTCCTGGCGGGTCCTGCCGAGAAGGGATTCTGCCGCTGCCAGCCGCTCCTGCATCTGGGCGATTGCTTCCGTCTGCACCGGGGACTGCTGCGGTAGCGACGCGGCGAACCTGGCGTCGAATTGCTGGAGCGCCTGCGCCAGTGTCTCCCGCCGGGCGTCGGCGAGCTGCTGCTGAATCACGGCCGGCAACGCGGCCATCGACTTGGCCAACCGGTCTTCCAGACCGGTGATCGTCTGCTGGTGTGCAGCCAGTTGCGTCTTGAGCTCTTCGTGCGCCTGCGCGAGTTCCTTCTGCACGGTCTGGGCGGAGGCTTCCAGCGCTTGCCACCGCGCCGTTGTCTGCTGGTGCGCATTGCGCTGTTCCGCCACCGCCGCACCAATCTGCTGTGCCTCCTCCGTCTTCTTCCGGCACGCCGCCAATTCTTCCTGCAACGGCTTGAGGGATTCAGCGAGTGTGGCACCCATCTGCTTGCGGACTTGCTCCTGCGTTTGCTCGTGCGCGTCGGCCAGGTGCTGGCGGATCCTGCCGAGAAGGGATTCTGCCGCCGCCAGCCGTTCCTGCATCTGGGCGATTGCTTCCGCCTGCACCGGGGACTGCCGTGGCAGCGACGCGGCGAGCCTGGCGTCGAATTGCTGGAGCGCCTGCGCCAGAGTCTCCCGCTGGGCGTCGGCGAGCTGGCGCTGAATCAGGCCCGGCAACGCGGCCATCGACTTGGCCAGCCGGTCTTCCAGGCCGCTGATCGTCTGCTGGTGTGCGGCCAGCTGTCGTTTGAGCTCTTCGTGCTCCTGCGCGGGGAATCCGGTTTTTGCCGAAGGAGAAGCCAGCGGCCACACCGGCATTTTGAGTGCGATCGCCGACCGGCCAGCCGCGGGCTCGCCGGCTTTCGATTGCTTTGCTTCTTGATCGAAGCGTGCCCAGTCTTCCGGGAAGCGTGTCAATCCCCAGATATTGCCAGGTTGATCCAGTTCAATTCCCGCTACCCAGCAGGGATGGTCCCCTTGTATCGGCTGGCAGATCACGACCCGGGCTGTAATCTCGCGGCTATCGCGGATGCGCAGGCGTAGCGGCATGCCGATCTCGAGTGGCTGCGTGATCCTGGCCGCGCAACCGTGCACGTTCACCAGCATGGTTTCACAGGGCATGGAAAAGGGAATGGTCGGGTCGAGGCTGGTGATCAGGATCGGGATGCGGGCGCGCACTCTGGTGCTGCGCCGCGTCATGGCCTGGAACTTGGTTCCGCCCGACGTCGTCTCCTGCCTCAGCAGCGCTGGTCCTGAGGTCACGCTCGGCGGGAGATCACGCTCATTCATCTTCTGTACTTGCTAACTTAACTCGGGCTGGAGAAGAACTCGGCAGCGAGTTCTGCACAGGGTACTCAACTCGGCAACAGACGGCAGAATGGCCGAGATTAGACTGGGCTTGCGACGCCGCTCGTGGAACGCGGGCAGCTCTCTGGAAGCCATGACAGGACGCCGACAGAAACCGCGCTTTCGCATGGTGTTGCCGGTCAGCATCTGGGGTACGGACAAGGCCGGCAAGGCTTTCAATCAACTCGCCTACACGCTGGACATCAGCACGGGCGGGGCCAGGCTGGCGGGGGTCCCGGCCGCTCTGAATTGCGGCGATATCGTCGGCGTGCGCTACAAGCAGCGGAAAGCCCGCTTCCGCGTTGTCTGGGTCAATCAGACCCAGGCCGGGCTGCAGTACCTCGAGGGCGAATCATTTATCTGGGTCGAACTGCCTGAGGGGGAGTTCACCGACCTGATGCCGGAGGTTCGCTCCCCGGCGCCCGGCGCGGCACGGTCGGCGAGCGCCGAGCCCAACCCCGCCGCCATGGAAGCTCCTCCGCCGGAGACCCGTGCCGAGCCGGACGTTGCAACGGATGTGCCGCTGGCGCCCGATACCCTGCAAAAGCGCAACGACGAACTCGCCGCCGCGCTGGAGAATTGTCTGGCATCGCTGCGCAGCCTGAATGATCTTGTGAACGCCGCGGGAATGCCGGTGCAGGTGGCGCAGGAATTTCATGCGGCCGCTGCTCATCTGCGCAACACGTCCTGGGCGGTGCAGCAATGGGTCGAGCTGCAGCAGGATCCGAGAGACAAGAGCCACATTCTCGCCAGCGTCAATTCCGAGCGGGTCCGCTTCGCCGCCCAGCTCTGCTGTGAACTGGTGCAGGAGCAACTGAGTCTCACGGCGGGAGTGTCGCAGGAAAACCGGCAAGCGCTGGTGGCAGCGGTGCAATCTCTGGCCCGGGAACTCGGCTTCGGCGTGCAGCCACCTTCCCGGCAACGACGGACCGCCGAACCGGCGGAGCACGATCCGGTAGCGCTGCTGGCCGGGCTGAACCAGGAGATCCGCGCCTCCACGCTCTCGGCCGCGGAGACGTTGCAGTTGATGGCCGAGCGGGCGCGCGCGTTCACCGATGCCGACGGCGCCGCCATCGCCTGGCGCGACGAAGATGAGATGGTTTGCTGCGCCAGTTCCGGGGTGGCCCCTCTGGTCGGCATTCGCTTCTCCATGTCGGGGAGTGTAGTGGGAGAGGCGATCGCCGGCCGGCGTTCGGTGATCTGCCGGGACACGGTGAACGATGAGCGCGCCGATGCCAGCCTCTGCCGCAGCGTGGATCTCAGGTCCAGCGCGATCACCCCGATCGTGGCTCGCGACTCGGTGATGGGAGTGCTGCAGGTCTTTGCCGGCAGTCCGGATGCGTTCGACGCCGCCGCAGTCTCCTTACTGCAGCACCTGGCTGAGTTCGCGGCCTTGCTGGAGCCCGGCCCGCGGCTCGAAGCCGACCCGCGCTAGCTTTTCCGGTTCACGTGCAAAACACGGTCAGCCGCAACCGCCGGAGGCACCAGAAGACAACTCGTCGGGCAGGGGCTTCCCCTTTTTGTAGTACTTCAAGATGGTCAGAGTCCTGGCGGCATTCGTCTTGACAACGGGGTCGGTAGTTTTGTCGCGCACTTGCCTTACGTAGCGGATGGCTGTGTCTAAGGTGATCAACGGTTCGAAAGAAGTGTCTTCAATTCTCCACGCAAGCGGGCCGTTAAATTGCTTCGCTGCTCCGCCTGGTGCGATTTCCCAGTGCTTGTCGGAGAGCAACAGATTAAACCCGAAATAGTCATCCCCGTAGCACGCACTGGCACTCGCCGAATCAGGGGGCAGTCTCATCGAAGGGTAGTTTGAAAGACGCAGTGACGAATCGAGTTCGCCCAAGGAATTCGTGGAAATGGAGACGTCGCTCAAATCCTCGTTTGTGTCGATACCGATATCCACGACATCAATGACATGAACCTTGTTCCACTGCGGCTTGGGAGTCTCAACGAAAAAGTTTGTCAGTTCGCTCCACTGGCCGGGCAGTAATCCACCCTCCAGACGGACGAAGCGGCGGGCAATCTCCGACGAAGACTCCTTGGCAATGCCCGCAGGGTGCGCCGGCTTAGCCGATATGCTCCTCAGGCTCGCGAGGGTTCTCTCGGCGTTGTACTTCATGGCCGGGTCGTTCGATTTGTCGCGCATCTCAGCCACCCAGCGTTGCGCGGCATTCGAATCTACGCTCGGTGGACTTGATAGAGCGATCCTCCACCGAAGGACCCCTGTCTTCTCTTCCTCCCCGGATGGGCTCCTATTCAGGAATCTGTCCGTCAGATAAAGAGTTTCGTACGTGCGCCGCTCAACTGGCTGACCTGCGGCAGGACTTGCTCCTCGTGGACCTCGGGATCTCCTAAAGTTGAGAAACGAATTGATCGAACCCCACTCGAGGTAATCTACCTCGACTTCATAAGCCGCCCTCCCTCCCGCGCCGATGTGTCTTCTCGGATCACCGACCTTGTAGCTACTTACGACGGAAATGGACACAGGGGGAAACCAAGGCCCCACGTCGGTTAGGAAATCCTGTAGCTCATCCCACCGCTCGGGACCCAGCCACCTGCCCTCCACGGCCATTTTGCAGTACTCTTCGACAACTTCTTTGACCGCTTTGGAGGATTGGTCCTGGGCCGACTGGGACTGCGCCCCTAGAGGGATCGCGCCAAGAGCAAGAGCAACCACAACGAGAGCCAGTTTAATGAACTTCATATTCATGGCCCTCCATTGGTGTCCCGCCCCAATTTTCAGGCTCGATTGCCAGTCCAGAATTCATAAAAAGCCTTTCCGGTTCACAGCATCACTGAGGAGAAGTCTTGGGCTGACTGCCGGCACGGTGCGGTTTGCTGCGCGGTGTCCAGGGCGTGAGCTTCACGCGCAGAGCTGCGGGGTCAGCCTGCGCCACGACCGTATAATCAAAGCGCTTTTCCAGGTCCAGCACCGCGCGCACGGTGTCCGCCTGGGTTTGTGCCAGCCGGATGCGGGAAACACCACCTTTATTTATTGCGAGAGTCGCACCCTTGAGTTCCCTCGCCAGGTGCGCGTCGTGCAGATCGATATAAACGCGGTCGGGCTGGTCGAGCCGGTGAGCGTCATACTCGATTGGCTGACTCAAGAGGATGGTGATCTCGGGGTGGCTATCGACGAGTTGGAAATCAACTTTGCGCACCTCGAAGCGTCCGTTTGCGACCGGCTGCAGGCTCACCAGCTGGTTCACTGCGACCGGCCGAGTTGTCGCAGGAGTGGCCGACGCGGGCGCCAATCTTCGCGGCCTGCCGCGGTTGGCAGAATAGCGGTCATACGCCGCGCCGGCGATAAGACCGACCACCAGACTCAGCGCAATCGCCAACCCGGTCACGGTAATACGCACGGTGGTAACCCGTGCGGGGTGCGCATTCGCGGATGGGCTGCGGTCGAAATTTTGGCTTGGACCGGGGCTACCCATGGGAGATCACGGGCTTGCTTCCGTCAGCATACCAAGTTGGGAACGGTCTGCGTGTTGCTCATCCGGTAAACCGCCAATGGCTGAACCGGGGTTTCGGCTGCGGAAAAAAGTGCGCATCTGTGCTAGTGCCTGAAGATCACGGCTGCGGCCATTACTCGCCGCTTCAAGCTGCCCCAATCCTTAGTTCCGAGTGTCGATGGGAATCCGCCGCAGGGTAACACGTCCGTAACACTCCCGTGGACATGTACCGGTCGGGCATGTCCGGACTCCTTCCGTAACTTTCCCGAAATTGTCAGTCCG
>Ga0187782_10002519_pt1 | contig 13489 bp, 10 predicted proteins | sample 0715_SJ02_MP15_2_FD_132454 | JGI IMG/M metagenome (GOLD analysis project Ga0187782, IMG submission 132454) | Tropical peat soil microbial communities from peatlands in Department of Meta, Colombia - 0715_SJ02_MP15_20_MG | ecosystem: Environmental > Terrestrial > Soil > Wetlands > Peat | place...
AAGCCGTATCCACCAAAGCGGCCGCCCTGAGTTACGAGCATGCCTTCGCCACCGCCCTCGGGGATTTCGACTTCAGCCTTGAAGTTGTACGAAGAGTTCAGAATGCTGGGGGCGTCGCCATTGGGAATGCCGGTAACCTTGCCGGAATATGTGAACACCGTCCGCCCGGCGCTCAAGCTTGGCTTCGGAGTGAGTAGCCGCTGAACAACCGTATTGTCCAAAGGCAGGACCTGATATTTGTCCGCTTCCTGCCAGAACAGATCCTGTAGTTCTTTGAGTTTGGCCGGGTACTTGTCGACGACGTTGTCAAACTGTGTCCAATCTTTGGTCACGTCGTAGAGTTCCCAGGGATAATCGGCCGGATTTTCCTTGATGTTCGCGGCGGTATCCCAGGGTGGACGCATGACCTTGGTACTGGCGATCCAACCGTCGTGGTAGAGAGCGTGGTCACCCATCATTTCGAAATATTGCGTATGGTGAGTGGAAGGAGCGCTGGCATTCGCTTTTTTGAAGGTGTACATCATGCTGACGCCTTCAATCGGCTTCTGCTTGATGCCATCCACATATTCCGGAGCCTGGATCTGCGTCGCATCCAAAATCGTGGGAACGATGTCGATGATGTGATGAAACTGATTACGGATGCCGCCTGGATCGTCGATGTGCCCGGGCCAAGAAATAGCCATACCCTGTCGCACACCCCCGAAGTGCGAAGAGATTTGCTTGGTCCACGAGAAGGGAGTGTCAAATGCCCATGCCCATGGCACCGCCATGTGCGCATAGGTCTTGTCCGATCCCCAGGCGTCGTAGAAGTACTTCAGCTGAGCTTCGACGGGAACATTGACCTGGTTGAACATGGCCACTTCATTCGGAGTGCCAAGCAGAGTCCCCTCGGAACTGGTGCCATTGTCGCCTTCGATGTAAATGATCAGCGTGTTATCGAGCTTGCCCTCATCCTCGACTTCCTGGATGACGCGGCCGATTTCGTTGTCGGTGTAGGCCACATAAGCGGCGAATACATCTACTTGGCGGAGGAACATTTTCTTTTCGTCGGCATTGAGTTGATCCCAGTGCTTGAGAAGGTCAGTGGGCCAGGGAGTCAGCTTGGCATCCGGTGGGATCACGCCGAGTTTTTTTTGGTTGGCGAATATCTGCTCGCGCAGCTCGTCCCACCCCTTATCGAACAAGTGCATGTCGCTAATCTTCTTGGTCCATTCGGGTGTCGGCTGGTGGGGTGCATGTGTACCTCCCGGGACGTAATAAATAAAGAAAGGTTGTTCCGGGTTTACGGCGTTGATTCGCTTCATGTACTCAATGGCGTCATCCGCCATCGCTGTCGTCAGGTTCCACCCGGGTTTTCCAACGTAGGGGTAGATTTCAGAGGTGTTGCGGAACAGATTGGGAGCCCATTGGTTAGCATCGCCACCAACGAAGCCGTAGAAATAATCAAAACCCATTCCCACCGGCCATTGGTCGAAAGGCCCAGCCTGGCTTGCCGCGAAGGCGGGCGTGTTGTGGTTTTTGCCAAACCAGGACGTAGAGTATCCGTTCTCCTTCAAGATGCGGCCAATCGTTACCTTGTCTTTCGGAATGATGCTGTTGTAGCCGGGGTAGCCGGTTGCTTGTTCAGAGATAACGCCAAATCCGACAGAATGATGATTTCGGCCCGTGATGAGGGCGGCGCGTGTAGGAGAGCACAACGCTGTGGAATTGAAATTCGTGTAACGCAAGCCGTGATTGGCGATGCGGTCGAGGGCCGGAGTCGGTATAACGCCACCGAACGTGCTGGATACACCGAAACCAGCATCGTCGGTCATAATCAACAGGATGTTCGGTGCGCCCTTCGGTGGCACGATGCGTGGTGCCCAGCATGGCTTTGACTCGCGTGCATCCCGCTTAATCACCCCACCAAACGGCGGAGCTTCGGCGGGCAACTGTTTTTCGGATTTGAGGGACTCCGTACCGGCTGGCGAGCACTTTTCGGCTGCAGGTTGCTGGGCAAGCAATCCGCTCGCTCCCATGCTGGCGAGCGATAGACCCGTCAGCGCGATGCGGCGCATCCGTGCGGTGAACGGACTTCTCACCACTCCACTAGTAAATGATTCATAACGGTCCTTCATTCGTCCTAGCTTCCTTTCTTTCAGAAGTCGCGGCCGGCACTGCCACGTCGACCGGCGATGCAGAGAAACTTCAACATTTCGAGCAAAATGGAACGAACAATCGACACGATCACCTTATTCCTTCTTCAGGCCCCGACTGCGGAGAAACCTCCTGCTAAAAACCCTCCTTGTCACACAGGGACGGACGATTGATCCTGTTTCACCCGTGCAATGATGTCTTTCATGCCCGGATCAATGTGGGCCCAGAATTTCTTCAGGCCACTACAGAGATAGTTAAGTCCCGGTTCGCCAGAGGGTGTGCGGATCAGGCGGTTCTTCGGGCAATCCCCGTTACAGGCAAACAGATATTTGCAATTTCGGCAGTAATCCGTGAGTTTCTCGCTCTTCGCAAATCCGAATTTTCGCTGCGCGTCAGAAAAGACCATCTCGGAGCTGGAGGTTTCCGCGATACTGCCAAGACGATATTCGGGGTATACGTAGTGGTCGCAGGAATAGACGCTGCCGTCATGTTCTACCGCCACGCCCTTGCCGCAGAAATCGTGATAGACGCAAACCTGGGCTTCCATGCCCATCCACTGAGCGACGGCGGTTTCAAAGAGATTGACGAACACCTTGCCGTAATCCCGGCCGAACCAGTCATCCCAGACCTTGCAGAGAAAGTAGCCCCAATCGTCGGGGTCCACCGACCATTCGGTAACCACGGAATCCGGCGTTCCCGGATGCGCGGCTGGAGAATCGTACCGTGGCAGTATGTGCGGATCCCACTTCTGCGGGGCGACGGTACAGAACACCTTGGGCTCCACGCAGGGAATGAACTGCATCTCATAGGGGCGGACTTCGCTGCGCAAGAAGCGATAAACGTCCAGCGGACGGCGCGCATTGAGCCGGTTTACGACGGTCAGGGTGTTGAACCGGACGCCATACTTGCGCAGCAACTGTGCGGCGTAATAAACCTGATCGAAGGTTGGCCGGCCGTCTTTGCCGAGGCGGTAATTATCGTGGAGCTTCTTTGGGCCGTCGATGCTCAGGCCAACAAGAAAATTGTGCTCCGCCAGGAAAGTCGCCCATTCTTCATCGAGCAGGGTTCCATTCGTCTGAAGGTCGTTTTCGATCCGTTGATTCGGACGCTTGTGCTTTTTTTGAAGATTTACGACCTTGCGGAAAAACTCAACTCCGAGGAGCGTCGGCTCGCCGCCTTGCCAGGAGAAGACCACCTCGGAGCCGTCTTGCCCCTCAATGTACTGGCGAACGTGTGTTTCCAGAATGCCGTCGGACATCCGGAATCTGCTGGAGCTTCCAAGAAGTTCCTTCTTGTGCAGGTAATAGCAATAGGTGCAGTCCAGATTGCAGATTGCGCCGATGGGCTTGACCATCGCGTGGTATCGCCGCACCGCGCTGGGAGGTGCTGGGGTATTGAGGATCTTCAGGTCAGACATGCCCACGCCCTTACTTCAGCGGAATGACGACCCCAAGAATCACACCGGTTTGGGCCAGATCGACAAAGGCATTTTCCGTGGGGGCCTTGTGGATCGCCAGGTAACGCCATCCACCCTGAAGGATGACTTTTTTGAGTTGATAGCCAAAAAGACCAACGACCTGATAATCCAATTTCGATCCTCCACCGCCGGCGTCACCTGCGATAGTGAGGACAAACTTCGGCGTAAGGAACGCCTGGAATCTGGCGCCTTGAATCCCGTCGACCCAGTTTGCCGCCGAGTAGAAACCATTGCCGATTTGCGTTGGCTCGAGGGTAAATGTGTTTCCCAGGTGCCAGTAGCGAATTCCAATCAACGCATCCGCTTTAAAACGGGATTTGTCGATAACGCGGTAACCAATCTTCGGTGTGAAGATGTCTTCGTTGAGCTTCACGTGAACAGATTCCACATCGTCGGTGATGGGAATGCCTTTGTTGTCTGAAAGCTTAACCCACATGAAATCGATCGGGATGACAATGCGGTTGTAACGGGCCTCGACGGCTCCCATGATCCCAAAATTCAAATTTGAGAGTACGTCACCTGCGCTAACGTGCACACTGCCTGTGTGGCCGTCCGCCCCAACCGTCCCATTGATACCCGCGAACCACAAATAAGGCGCCACCTCGACGTGCCAACCCTGGTCGGCACTGGCATCGGGACCTGAGGGAAGGGAGGCGGAGGTTGTGGAGTTGGATTGGGCCATGATACCTGGGCTGGCGAACATGAAGGAGAGAATGGCAACCAGCAAGATCGCAAAACGCAGTGGCATGAAGACGTTCACGGAGCGCTCCTTTTGCGGATAGTTCCTGCGGCAACGAACTTCTAGAGTTCTAAGGTTCTGCTTTCCGAAAGATTTGGCCGAGAGGACAAAGGCTAGACCACGGGGTTCCACAGCGAAGGAACTGAGCGCAGGCCCTGGCCGCCCGCCCGAACCTGCACCTCAATCTGTCCTTCATCCTCTCTGCCTGACCCAGCCAGTTCCAGCTGGGAACTCTTCTGCGACTCAATCAGGGGAAAAGCGAGCGTTCTCCACCAGATTCAAGCCACGAAATTCATCAACAGCAAAAAACTCCAAAGCCGGAGGAGCCGAACTCAGTTCCATGAGAAGCAAGAGCCGCTTGTGAATATCCGACTGCAAATAGGACAGCAGATGGTCCTGAGTGTCCCAACGCGCCTCCATTTGCAAACCTTCATGCCCTGGCCATGTGTGAAAGAGGCGGCAGCTGAGGCAGCCAGCCTGCATCTCAACAAACGAGGCCAATGATGTAAGGACCTTTGTCAGCTGGTCTCGCTTCCTGTTCGGCGCGGAAATGGTCATGATCTCAATGATCATTTTTTCTCCCGCAAGTACGGGGGGAGCTTCCCGTGTTTGCCGGCTGGGTTCGCATGTACTGCGCCAACGCAGCCAGAAATGCGTCATTTCAGATAAAGCAAGGGAGAGGCCGAAGGCCACTGAAGAGTAAGAAACACCTAACCACCTAGAGAGAAGGCAGTTGGAGGATCAGGACAGATGGAATGTTATAGGGAAGGGAACACTCGGGGCACGAGATTTTGGAGCGTCCCCAACTGTTTGGAGGGCCTACGCCGGTCGATGAATCCCGAGTTTCTTCATTCGCGCCTCGAGGGTCGTCGGTTTGAGCCCCAACACTTCGGCCGCACCGGTACGGCCCCTCACCCGCCAGTGGGTCATCTGCAGCACATTGCGCAAATACTCGGTTTCGACCTCGTCGAGGCGCCGCATGCCACCGTTGCCACTGGACTCAGTATCGGGAAGTTCCGCGCGGAAGACGGGACCGCTACTCGTGATCAGATTGCGCTCAATCACATTTCGAAGTTCGCGCACGTTTCCCGGCCAGGAATACTTCTGGAATTCCCGCATAGTGGTGGCATGCACGCCTTCGACGTTGCGGCCCATACGTTTGCCGAGGTCTTTTAAGATGTGCCACACCAGGGCAGGAATATCCTCGCGGCGCTCTCGTAGTGGAGGAATTACGATCGGAAAGACATTGAGCCTGTAGAACAGATCCTCCCGAAACTTACCTTCCTTTACTGAGGTCTTTAGGTCCCGGTTGCTAGCCGCAATGATACGCACGTCCACTCGCAGCGTCTTGGCGCTGCCCAGTCGCTCGAATTCTCCCTCTTGCAGAACGCGAAGAAGCTTCGATTGGAGTTCCAGAGGCAGCTCGCCGATTTCGTCCAGAAAGATGGTGGACTTGTCTGCAATCTCAAAACGCCCGATCTCCCGGGCAAGGGCGCCGGTGTAGGCGCCTTTCTCGCGCCCAAAGAGCTCGCTCTCAATAAGAGTAGCGGGAAGAGCAGCGCAGTTGATCCTGACCATCGGGCGGTCCTTCCGCCGGCTCATTTCGTGGATAGTGCGAGCAATGAGTTCCTTGCCGGTGCCCGTTTCGCCAAGCAAAAGAACCGCAGAGTCGGTGGACGCTACCTGCTCCGCCTTCTTCAGGACAGTACGGATTACAGGACTGCTGCCGACCACCTCTCGGTGGGAGTACTCAAGCTTAATCTCTTCCCGTAGATAGAGATTTTCCTTTTCCAGCTTCTCCTTCAATTCGCGAACTTGCGCAAGTGCCTTTTGCAGCTCTTCATCGGCCTGTTTTCGGGAAAGGGCATTTGCAAAAATGTCGGCAACGTCCTGGATGCGGGAGACGAGCGCATCATCCCAATGAATCTGTTCCCGAAAGCTGGACGTCTGGATTCCTCCAATGACCTGACCGGCCACCCGGAAAGGCACCACCAGGCTGGACTTTTCTCCGATGGAAATCATGTATTCCCGTTCGCATGACGCTTCGGGTGGCAGGTCGGACGGTTTCCCCGCAATAGAGACATTTCCCTTTTTGATCCGCTCCTCCAGCCAGGGGAATAGACCTTTCAGATAACGCTCACCAAAGGGGGGAAATCCCGGCTGAGCCCAGGCATGGGTGATCAGAATGTCTCCCGTCTCCGGATCAATCTTGCCAATGGTTGCGCGATCCGTCCCTACGGCTTCCGTCAGGATCTGAAGTCCGTAATTGATCTCCTGGTCGACGCGGTCTGGGGGCACGTCGATGAACTTGGCCGACAGACCGGCCAACGCCTGTTCAAATTTCAGACGTTTAGCCAACTGCTCGGCCGCAGCGCACTCACTGGTGTCTCGAACCGTAGAATAAAACAACACCCCGTCCTCCGTTTGCACCGGGTTGAGGCATATGTCGACGGGAAACTCGCTGCCGTCCTTGTGAAGCGCCAAGGTTTCATATCCGGAGTTCATGGGACGGAAGAGAGGGGCTTCCTGGTAGTTGTGACGATGCCGCAAGTGATCCCCACGAAAGCGCTCGGGAACCAGTGTTTCTATGCTTTGCCCGATCAGTTCTTCCCTTGTATAGCCGAACCGCCTCTCGGTTTCGCCATTGACCTGGATGATGCGGCCTTTTTGGTCCGTAGCAATGATGGCATCCGGAGCCTTCTCAAACAGGGTGGCGTAAATCTCCTGCAGGTTTCCTCGATTGGCGAAGCCGTATTCGGAATCAGGTTGGACGGTGCCAGGAGGATCGGCAGAAACACGGGAACGTTCAGAGCCCGGGGAGGGGCACGCCGGAGAGGCCATCAGTGTTTTTCCTAACTCGGTGAATTTGGACTAATGGGACACGGAGCGATGGCCAATGGGCGGCTGGCTTCACGAATACCCTAATCTACTCCCATCGTACCGTCAATAGCTTGGTCACCCGGAAACTCCAATAGGTTGGGGCCGCTACGAAATCTTAGGCTCTTCTCCCCCGTGGCCAGCGAGCCATCTTCATGTATCTGCTAAGAAAGAAAGCACTTTCTCTGAACCAACTGGGCATGCCTGTTTGGAAGGGGTTTTGCACCACTTCCTAGTGTCAGGCGTTGGCCAGACGGGGTGCGGAGCCCGGCCAAGCTGTGCGTCTGTAAGGAAAATCCAGTGGTGGACCCATCGAAAGAAACCAGAAGAACCAAGTCGGAGCGGAGGGAGGTAGAAATGCAAGCAAGACCAAGACAAGGGCGTATTCTCTTTTCAGTGGCACTGGTGGTAGCTCTGTTGTTGATCACGGCGGGAACACTCGCCGCGCAGGACGTGCGCTACAACTTCATGCCGGGGACCGATTTTTCCAAATATCACACCTACAAGTGGGTCTCCATCGAGGGCGGCGCTCATCCGAACCAGATCATGGACGCAGAGATCAAGCAGTCAGTCGACTCACAACTTGCATCGAAGGGCATGACAAAAACCGATAGCGACAAGGCGGACCTGTATGTCGGCTATCAGATCGCGGTCGATCAGCAAAAACAATGGAATGCTTGGGGTACGGGTCGGGGCTTCGGCGGAGGGATGGGTTCGGCAACAAGTTCGACGATCGACATTGGGACTCTGGTGCTTGATATGTATGACCCTGGGACAAAGCAGCTGGTGTGGACGGGGAACGCCACAAAGACGCTCGATCCCAGTTCCAACCAGGAAAAGAATATGAAGAGCCTGAATAAAGCCATGGCAAAGCTGTTGAAGAATTATCCACCGAAGCAAAAGTAAGCGTGAGGAAGAGACGAGAGACAGAGGGAATCCATGACAAACAGATCAAACCGGATCTTTCAGATTGCGCTGCCCGCGTTGTTTGCCCTTGCCGTTGGGGCAGGGTTCGCCACCGCCGTCGGCGCACAAAATCAGGAAATGCAGGAGAGAGTTGCAGAGATAAAACAGGCCATGGCGCAAAACAAGCAAGCCTTGGCGCAGTATACCTGGGTAGAGCAGGTGACGATCAGCCTGAAAGGCGAGCAGAAGAAGCAAGAGCACTTTCAGGTTCGCCTAGGGCCGGATGGCAAACCTCAGAAAACTTCTTTGGACCCACCGCCTGCCGAACCGGAACACGAGGGACGCCTGAAGAAGCACATCATCGAGAAAAAGACGGAAGAGTACAAAGACTATGCGGATCAGATCAAGGCATTGATCCAGCAGTATGTGCCTCCGGAAAAGGATCTGATCGAGCAAGCACGCCAGAATGGCAACATCATGATGGGGCCACAGGCCGGCGCTCCGGGTGAGTACAAGCTGGTTCTCTCGAATTACCTCAAACAGGGCGACAACATGACCCTGGTGATTGACAAGGCTCAAAAGGACATTTTGAGCCTGTCGATTGCGACATATCTGAATGATCCGAGCGATGCGGTAAAGGTGGATGTTCAGTTTAGCCGTGTTCCCGGCGGACCCAATCATGTGTCCGGGGAAACCATCAACGGTGTAAGCAAGCAGCTTACGATCGCGGTTCAGAACAGCAATTATCAACACTTGTGATCGTCCAGGGGCGTTTGCGGCTGGTGCAGGCTTCGAACGCCCACCCTCCTTATCCGTGGCATCGGAAATCGCATAGGTAGACAGACATGGGCTTGCCCGTGAAAGACACCATCCCCCATGAAACCATTGGAGATCCGGTATTCAGGCATCCGTGGCACGGAAGGGATTTGGCATCTCTTCTGACCGGCGGCGAGCGCGAGCCAAGTGATCAGTCAAGGAGGGAGACATGAGAAAGAAAATGCGTCTATGCTTTTTCCTGCTCTCAATCGGCATACTTGCGTCTCTTGCGGCCCTAACGCAAGGTCAGAACCAGATACTGACCGTGAATGGGCGCAGTGGAAGCGTCCCGGTGATACAGATCAATGGGAGGAATTACGTCGAGATTGAGGCTCTTGCCCGCATGACGGGCGCATCGCTCACGATGAATGGGAATCAATTTACATTGACACTCTCATCCGGCGGACAGGATGCTCAGGCAGCAACTCCATCCAGCCCGGGTTCGAATCCCGGATTTTCGAGCGACTTCCTCCGGGCCGGAATTGAAGCAATGACTTCCATTCGCGAATGGCACACTGCGCTGGCGAGTGCAATCGAGAATCAGTTTCCGATATCGCAAGCGGGGTTGGCTCCTTATCAGGCGACTGCCATGACCGATCTGCGTCTCGCACAGACGGCCGTTACAACGGATGGCGATCGGGGTGCGATGCAGTTGATCACAAATGTCTTTGAGAAGATGAAGCAGTTGAGTGACAAGTACGTCGCGAAGAGAGCAAATATGACCTACATTGCACCAGACTCGCTGCAAAACGACACTCTGAACCAGAATATTCTTTCCTGCGGCAAGTCTTTGGGGGCGATGGCTGGGAGTGGACAATTTGTTGATGACAGTTCGTGCCACTAAGACAGATGAACCGACTCGTATTCCCCTCCACCGCGCGTCAGAAACCGGTCAGAAGGACGTCCCCTTCCTGCCACTGGTGGTCTCATTCTGCGATTCCCATTGCGATGTTCCTGCTTTCCTGCAGACCAAGTGTTGCGCAGACCTTTCAATTTTTACCAGAGGTGGACGCTTATTCGAGACTTCAGAGCAATATCAGATTCGTCTTCCAAGCCAAAGAAACCAGAGAAGCCGGTGATCCCACTCAGGCCGAAATCGGCCCTAGTTTTGATTTTTTCCTGAAACCCCTCGTTCGCCTAAAAAACCTCAGCACCTTCGATCTGGACGACTCCAAGTCCCGGCCGCTGCAGTTGTCCGTAGGCTTCAGGTACGTCCCCTCACCGGATAAACCGCACGTTGAGCGGATGATTGTGGCGGCAACTCCGCGTTGGCCGCTCGTGGCTAAGATCCTGCTGACAGACCGGAACCGGGCAGACCTCGATTGGTCGAAAAATCAGCTCACGTGGCGGTATCGCAATCGGCTGAGTCTGGAGCGCCGAGTTAGTATTGGCTCCTACCACCCCGCACCGTACGTGAGTGCGGAAGTGTTCTACCAGAGCCAGTACCAGAAATGGAGCACCACGGCGCTTTATGCAGGTTGTCTGTTTCCGGTGGGAAAGCATTTCGAATTCGATCCCTATTACGAGCACCAGAACATCACCAACAAGCGCCCCAATCAACAGTTGAACCAACTGGGATTAATCCTAAATCTCTACTAGAGAAACGAAGAGCGGGGATTGCGGCCGGCCGAATCGAAGAAGTATCCCGAATTGCACAAATCGTGTACTTTCGCCATGGATGTCTGTCTGGAGGAACCCTTGTGAACACAAAAATACTCCTTCTGTGTTCAGTTCTCATGCTTGTCTCACCGGTTGTCGCGCGAGAGAAGAGCGACCTCCTGGTCATGCGCAATGGCGACCGTTTGACTTGCGAGATCAGGAGTCTCGATTCCGATGTTCTCTACATCAAGTTGGATTATGTCCTGGGGACCGTTTCCGTGGACTGGAGAAAGGTTGATCACGTCGAGAGCAAGCAACTATTCCTTGTCAAAACGCAGGATGGGTTGGTTTATTCGGGCACGATCTCCACAGTTGAAACTCCAGGCGTACGGCCGGTCACAATTGAAGTACTGGAACCTTCGTCAAAGAAGATAGATCTGGACAAAAGCCAGATCACAAAGATGGAAGAAACGGCCCAGACATTCATCCAGCGTTTCAATGGTCAAGTGGGACTGGGATCGATCTACAACCGAGGGAATCAATCAGCCCAATACAATCTCAACGCGGATGTGAATTATCCCCGGGAACGCTGGTCTGCATCTGCGTCTTATAGTTCCAATCTATCGTCAAGCAACGGAGCTTCCACTTCTACCCGCAATGAGATTGACGTTACGGCGCAACGCCTCCTGCCCTGGAAAAACTGGTACTATTCCGGCCTGGCGGATTTCCTGCAAAGCACACAACAAGGCATTACGCTGGAATCCACTTACGGCGGTGGCATTGGCCGTTACCTGGTGAACTCCGGCCGCGCCTCCGTGAATCTGACAGGAGGATTCGGCTGGCAGCAGATCAACTACCAGGAAACTCTACTCCCGTCTAGAACACAGCAAGTCACGTCGGCGTTGGTCGCAACGCAAGTGAACCTGTACTATTTTGATAAGACCAATCTCAGTATAAACGCAATACTGTTGCCGGCACTCTCGGATCCCGGCCGTATCCATTTCAACCTCAACGCCTCTTACTACATCAAGCTGTGGAAGAAGCTCACTTGGGACATCACGTTTTACGCCAATTGGGACAATCGTCCCCCGCCAGGATTCTCGGGCTCCGATTACGGCACCAGCTCTGGCCTGGTTTGGAAGTTCGGCAATCGATGATGCCGTCTTGCATTCCGGGAACTCGAATGCCGAGACCGATGCCTCCAATATTTTGGGGAGCCTCCAAGCCGGCGTGGCGAGGAATGTTGAACGGCGCGGAAGAAACGAAATAACACATGTTGAATCAGCAGGCGAGCTTGGCTCGCAAGATCGCGGCTCATGGTTCCTTGGTTGCAATGGACAAGGAGAGAGCACGCTGGAGTGCATTGCTAAGTGTGTCGTTGAGATGTTCGGAGAAGTGGAACTCAAGAGAACTGAAATCTGAGGAGGAATGAGAATGAAAAAGCTAATGAAATTGGCCCTGGGTCTGGTGGGCGTTTGGCTCTTAGCGGTGCCTGTTTTGCACGCCCAGGCAACATCGTCAGGACAGACCGCGTCTGGGGCCAAGGCGAACCAAGCTACGATCGACCAGGACGTTGCCTTGCTTCGCCAGGATATCCGGTCCAAGAAGAAGCAGCTAATCGCGGCGAATCTTAAATTGACGGATGTGGAGGCCACTAAATTCTGGCCCGTCTATGATGAGTATTCCGCAGAGCTGACCAAGCTTGGAGACCAGAAGTATGCCCTCATCAAAGAATATGCGCAGGGGTTCGGGACGCTGACGAACGAGCAAGCGTTGAGTCTGCTCAATCGCTCGCTGGCGCTGGACGAGCAGATCACTCAGTTGCGGGTGAAGTACGTACCTATCGTAAACAAAGTGCTTCCGGGCACGAAGACGGCTACGTTTTTTCAAATGGATCGCCGCATAACCGCCCTGCTTGATTTGCAACTCGCCCAGGAGATTCCGCTCGTTCAACAGCAGAATTAATCCGAAAAGAATGCTTCGGATGACCGCCAGGCGGTTTCATGGCGGAATGGTCCCGCAAGACTACTTGTTCGAAAGGAGCGCTCTGCGCCGTGAAGCTGTGCGCGAGACTTTTCTTTGGCCTGGTCTTAATGTGTCTATGGGCGGAGAGTTCGCTTGTTTTTGCACAGAGCGCTCCTCATGTCACTTCGGGGCTTGCCGATGAGCTCTATAAGCAGGCGGAGCTTCTTCGTTCCCTGGAAATGTTCCCTTATACGCCCGCTCCGCCCGGGCCACAAATTGCCTTTGTATCTGAGGATGCCCTTCCGGAAGAGTCCTCCAGTGCGTCCAGTCTGTTTGATCCAGGCAACCAGCCTTCGAAGAGCTCGACGGACGCATACATTCAGCAAAAGCAGCCCGGTACAAACTCGGGGAAGGCCACGCATTTTCGGTGGATGCCGGCGATTGGAGAATCCCTGCTGTACACGGGAATCATGCACAGCTTTGACATTGCTTCGCAGGCAGGCACGCGAGATTCGTTGAACGGTCACTGGTTCCAGCATTACATGCAATCCGTTTCCGAACTGCGCGGGTGGAGTGACGGCGACCGATTCATGGCTCCGTACGTTGGTCATCCGATCGAAGGTTCCATCTTCGGCTTCATTGAGCGACAGAATGATCCCAAGTACAAACTCGTGCAATGGGGCGACGGAAGGGAGTACTGGATCAGCATGCTGCGCTCGATGGCCTACTCCGCCGTCTGGCACACGCAATGGAAGATCGGCCCGGCCAGCGAAGCATCCATCGCGAACGTCATGCTGCATACCTCGCCCGGGTTCATCTGTCTGGTGGACACACCCACGCTTGGTTTTGTTGTCATGCTTGCGGAGGATGCGGCGGACCGCTATGCCATCATGGGCTTGGAAAACCGGAGCACGAATCGAGTGCTGATTATTCTGGCACGCAGCTTTCTGAGTCCCGGCCGCACGTTTGCCAAC
>Ga0187782_10002520_pt1 | contig 13487 bp, 13 predicted proteins | sample 0715_SJ02_MP15_2_FD_132454 | JGI IMG/M metagenome (GOLD analysis project Ga0187782, IMG submission 132454) | Tropical peat soil microbial communities from peatlands in Department of Meta, Colombia - 0715_SJ02_MP15_20_MG | ecosystem: Environmental > Terrestrial > Soil > Wetlands > Peat | place...
ACCTCAAGGAAAATGTCTCCGTTCCCGGGACAGGCTTATTGCAGTGTTGCTTCCTTCTTCAACCAGGCGTCAAAGTCTTCCGGCGAGTACACATACAAATACGCCTTCATGTTGTAGTGCCCCAGGCCGCAGAGCTGGGTGCAAACGATTTCGTATTTCCCGATCTTGGTGGCAGTAAAGTGAATGGAAAGATCCAAGCCGGGCACAAAATCTTGGTGGACGCGTAACTCCGGCACGTAGAAGGAGTGTCCCACGTCTTTCGAATGCATCAGCAGATGAATTTCCCGATTCACCGGGATCGCCATTTCCGCGGCCACAATGTCGTCTTTCGAATCGGCGTCGTGGGTGGTATCGAGGCCAAAGAAATTCTGATTCGCCTCGCTAACCATATCGGGGTGAATGGGACCGAAGGTTCCATCGGGTCCGGGATAGCGGAAATAGAAGGCGAACTGCCCTGCCTGCACTTGAATGGGCATGGCATCGGCCGAGGGCGGAGTCAAATAGATGTCGGCCCAGGCCTTGGCTCCGAAGGCGCCGAGCGCCAGGACCTCGGTTCCTACCAGAAGGAAAGCCGCGATCACCAGGCCTCTGGCTCCGCCGGGAAAGCTCTTGATGCGCTCCCCGGGACGGTTTTGAGAGTATCTCCAGACGAAAAACGCCAGCAGGAATTGCGAGGCCAAAAACGAAAGCCCTGCCTCAGCCATGGTTTCCGACATCTGCTCGTCGATCGGACGCCCGTGCGTCGAGATGTCCTGGGGGATCCACCAAGTATGCAGCAGGATCGGAATTGCAGAACCGATCGCAATTAGGATCAGCGTAATTGCGAACACCTTCGCCATATCGCCCCTCGCTTGCTGCGGCTGTCGGGCCGACTTCGGCCCTGCTTAGCCGGCGCCGCAGACGGAGATGAGCAGCTTCCTGTCCTGCTTCTACTTCGCCTTGAACGTGAAGTCGGCCGTCCCTGCCTGTCCCGCCGCTACCGTCACCTTCTGCGTCTGTGTACCGTACTCCTCTTGCCAGGCAGTCACCGTGTAGGATCCCGCGGGTACGCCCTTAATCGTGTAAGAACCGTTCTCGTCGCTGATTGCATACGGCCCTTTGACGACGGCGTGCCAGCCGTGCATCCAGGGATGGATGTTGCATTTCACCGAGATGGCAACTTCTACGGCTTTCCAGCTGGTCTCAATCGGCGGAGCCCCTGGGGGCTGGGACTTGTTCCATCCGATGTTGCCGCTGCCGGGGGCCGGGAGCGGGTGAATGTTGTGACCGGTCTGGTCACTGGTGATCACCTTGAACTTCTGATCCGGGTTTAGGGCGAGCACGTGTGGAACATACATACAGCCCTTTTGATCAAAGACGGGCTCTTCGGAAGAGGCAGCGCTGGCTTCGTTGCCGGTCAACCCTTCGGAGATGTAAAGAACCACATTCCCGAGACCGCCGCTAGAGCCAACCACAACATTCTCGAGTGTCACGGGATGGTCCGCATGCTGCTTCACGCAGTAGGGATCCTTCGACATGTCGATGGGCTTCATATGCGGGGCGGTTCCACTGAGTTTGACGGTGCCCGCAATCGATCCTTCTCCCGCGGCACTGACATTTCGATCTAAGATCACAGCCGCAACACTGACCAATGCCAGGGTAGTCACGGTCACCACCAACTTCCTCGTGCAGTGAATCGTCATCGTCTTTCTCCCTACTTTCTCCCTACTGGAGTTCCCTTAATTTTGGATTAAGGATTTGGATTAACCGGCCTTAATCCGAGCTGTCTCGCGATCTCGTGCTCCTTGGCGTTGTTCTTATTGGGCCGCTCGAGGGTCCGCAGATAGAAAACTAGATCCCAGGCCTCGTCTGGCTTGATGTTGTCAGCGAAAGATGGCATTGGCGTTCCGTCGAGCCCGGTCATGAAGATCTTGTAGAGATCGGCATCCGTGCTTCCGCACTTGGGACGCTCGCCGGTGGTGAAGTTGTAGGGCGCAATGCTACGACCGAGATCGTCTTGCAGGGTGGAAGCCGATGGTCCGTTAGCCATGCCTTGGACACCGTGGCACTTCCAACACTGCACTTTGTTGAACACATCCTGTCCGGCCTTCACCCTATCCGGAGTGATCCCGGGCTCCGCAGGAATTTGAATCGGTGTTCCCGGCTTCTCGCTTTGCCAGCGCGCAGAGAAGTGCTTGATCCAGGCCACTAGGTCGGCCCGGTCCTGGTTGGTCAGTTGGTTCCAAATCGGCATGTTCGAACGGTCCAAACCCCGTCCGATGGTGTCATACAGATCCTGATCGGTGGGCAAGGTCCCGGTCGGTGTGGAACGACACTTGAACACCGCCAAGGTAAAGTCGCGCGGCCGAAAGTTTCCGGGGGAAACCGTAGGGTCCAGCCACTGGGCAACCTCGCCATTTCCATCGCCTAGCTCGCCGTGGCAACTCACACAGTACCTACGATAAAGTGAAGCCGCACGCTCGGGATTGCCGCTCAAACCGTTGACCTTGCTGCTCGCCGCCGGTGTATGGAGCCACTGCTGCTCTTGCACGGTGGTGATCTGCGCCCCAGAGGTGACAGTCAACGCGATCACGGCGGTGAGGACCATCAACACTAAAACGTGGAACGATTCTTTCCGCATTTGCTGTCTCCTCCTCAGAAGGCAAAGTCTAGTGCTATTAGCAACTCGCTCGTGTTTTGGGTCGTGCCAAGAGTCGTGACCGGATTGGCTGGCCCGCTTCCGATTTGTTGGAACACGTTAAATTCGGCTTGCATGGCCAAGCCGGCGCGACTGGTCATAAACGGGTTGTAGCGAACCAAGGCAGTAAAGTTGTTGATGTTTCCCAGCTTGGAAGGAGAAGGACCAGTGATTCCCGTGGGCCCGACGGCGGTGTAGAGTGGTCCATTCGCCTGCTGCGACATACGCTCTGCCTCATAGACGCCGATAAAAATCAGCTGCGGATTGACCACGTAGCGAGCTTCAAAGGTGTAACCATTCCAAACGGGGTTCTGCGATCCCACCGGCAGAACCGTGATCGGCGTGGCGTTCGCAAGGCAGCCCGCAGGTGGAGGACCTGTGCAACCTGGAATGCCATTGGCGCTCGTTCCTGAAATTCCCTCCGGGGCATTGACGGCATTGCCAAAACCTTGCCCGAACCACTTGTTGTCGTAACCGTGCTGGGTGACGATGTTCACGTCAAAGTGGGGCGTGATGTAGAGTTGCCCGGTAAAACCGATGCGATAGAAGTTCTTGTTCCCAATTCCCGAACCAGGAATGGGCACACCGTTACTCGTCCGATAGTAGGTTGCCGCGTCTCCGACAAAGGCGTAACCGCCGAGGCGCTGCACTCCAAACCGCCCGGTATCAATTCCCTGATCGAAGGTGAAGTAGCCGCTATAGGAGTTTGCCCCGGTGATGAGATTCTCGTTGCCGTCACTCGAACTCAGCAACGATCCGGACACACGTGTCCGGTCGTTGTAGGAGTGGCCCACATATTCCAAACCCAGCTGGTTATCGCCCAACTGTCCAAAAATATTGCCATCGCCGAGCGGTATGAAGTGATAGGTCTGATAGATCCCGCCGTTTCCGGTAAGTTGCACCATGCGCTTTTCGGAAAGCAGGTTGTTCAGCTCGAATCGACCCATCTTGATGTTCAGCCACGGGCTATGAAACAGATTGTCAAAGCGCACCATGACGGTCTCAAAGTGGAAAACCCCGGATGAGTTGGACGAGGGCAGCGCATAGAAGGAGATGTTCTTGTCGAGCGTGCCACCGGTATGGAAGTCGAGGCCACTGAGGTCGAAACCGCTGGAGGTAACGCGCGTGATCGTCGGCACTCCCTCCGGCAGCGCGGTCGTAACCCCCGTGTAGGTGTCGGTCTCATTGCGGCTGCTTAAGCGATGCCAAATCGGCGTGATACGGAACGTGACCGGCCAGTACGATGGATTCTGCCAGATCGGGGCATCGCGATCGTTCATGAGCTGATAGCCGTTGTCCCGGAACTTCAGGCCAAAGTTGTTCAGGATGGGCCAGGTCTCGTGGCAGGCCGAGCAGCGCAAACCGTATTTGCGGGCGAAAGCTGGGATGGCGTTAGCTTCAGGTACAGCGGCCAACGCGAGCAAGACGATGAACAGGCAACCGGCAAAGGGACGACGGGGGGAAGTCATTCAATCCTCCAGAGATGCAAGTCACGGGTTGACTCTCAATTGGCGAAACGGCGCTCGATCATGACACAACAGCGGTTCGGTACCGTTACTGCTGGATGGAAGGCACAGCTCGGATCGTCTTCCGTCCTTGGCCACGACTCCCGGAACCCTTATTGTCTGATTCCAGGTGAATTCATGCCGGGAACTGCCCCTGTGCGCGTAGGGGCACTTTAGTATCACGTTCGCGAGAAGGCTGTCAAGCGAAAATAAGCTAAACGGATTTCGAAGATCAGAAAAACTTATCGGTGCGCATTGCGGATCAGCGTTTTTGCCGCAGGGATGCCCATTGGGTTGGCTGCAAAGGAACTAAAACCAACGGGCGCATAAAATCGCAGCTCGGACTACGCTTCGGTTTACTCCTTAGATTCGCCTGCTTCCTGTCGCGGCTGTGCGGCTCACCGGTGCGAGCATCTTAGCAGGGAAAGCGAGCGCCGCCTTTTTTCAGGTTCACCGCGTCGGTCGAGCACCGGCGTTTCGCTAGCGGGGAACAGCGCGGCCTGCGCGCGTTTTGCTCCGCTACTCCAGTAGTTGACAGAGGGGCTGGCGGAGAGGTAAGAGGTAGTAAGCACGCTGCACTCGATCCGAACCTCACGCCGGACTCGTGTTCAAGGGACATGGATCCTATCGCCGAACCAGCAGAGATTTCAACCGTTCCCAGACTTCGGAACGCTCTCGCGCCGAGACGGCATCCGCCCAAGACCAGGCGGCCCCCTGCCGCACTGTGTTTTGTGGTACTCCTGTCCAGCCAGCTGCTCTACGGCAATAGCAATAAAACGGATTCTGAATCGAACCTCTCGATGGAAATCTCCGCCCCGGAGAGTGAAGTTCTCCAAGCCGTCAGCGAGGTGGTGAACGACGGAATCATTCAGGGCAGCAAGGAGTATAACCGCGACAAGTATGTGGAGAATGCTTCTCCAGCGCCCTCCTCCTCGCTGTTCCCGCCGTGGACCGATCCCGGCAAAGTCTTCTATAAGGTGCGTACCAACGTGTTGGCCCCGGTGAATTTCAAAGCCAGCAGCGACGAGGGCACGCTGGCAGTACGCTATGTTGTCGAGAGTAAGGGTCCGCAGCAAACCGTTGTCCGCATCGATGCCATTTTCGTCGAGGACTTTCGCCGCGTGCCTCATCGCTCGAACGGCAGCGTGGAGAGTGCGGAGTACAAAGACATTCAGGACCACGTAGACGCGATCGAGTTGCAGAAAAAGGAGGCTGCTGAAAGCCTGCAACATCGCCAGGAGGTGCTGGCACAACACAGCCTCGACGAGAAGAAGGCACAGGATCAGGCGGCCACGCTCGAAACGGCGCAGACTTCGACCCCAAGCTTGGAACAGCACGTACAAAAGCTGCGCCACGAACTCGAACGCCTGGTGAAAGCACCCGGGGCCCAGCTCAAGTCGGCTCCTTTCTCTGGCGCCACCAGCCTCAAAACGCTGGATGGCGGCGCTGAAGTTGTGATCTTAATTGTTACTCCCTATTGGTATGGCGTTGAGACCGAGGAAGGGCAACATGGCTGGATTCTCCGTTCACAGCTGGAGTCTATGCCATGACCGTCCCGCCGGTTGCAAGGCTCGGTCGAGGCCAATCGAGGACACTTGGCTGGATCATCCTATTCCTTGCACTGGCACCCTACGCCTTCGTCCAAACCGTTCCCTACGAGCGCACCTTTCCTCAATCCCGGGCTACGGTTGAGAAAACCTTGCAGGAACTGAGATCCTTCAAGGCTGGGCGGCTTCCTATTCTGGATGGCTTCGCGGATTCCGGAGAACGACCGTTGGATGATTTCCAGCGCGGCTACTATCAATGTACCGTGCAGGTGACTTCCACGCCAACGGGCGGTTCTCAGGTGCAGGTCAGCGCCAGGATCACAGCGTGGTACGCCGATCCCTCCGGCGCGAAATCCGGGTACCAGGCGCTTCCCTCCAACGGTCGGCTGGAAGCTGACTTTCTCGATCGTTTGCAGGAGTCGCTCAACAAGGTGGCCGTAGCCAAGAGTTCATCCCCCGCCTCGCCGGTTGTACAGCCCACAACGGTCGAACCCAAGCCATCGGAAGCTTCTCTTCCGGTGATCTCCGCTCCGCTGCCGGGTGAGCCGGGGGCCTCTTCGAAAGCCGGCGCGGATGCGAACTCCCCTTTCCGGACGGGGACGGCCCCGAACGAGGATCTGGCTGCGCGACCACTAGCCTCCGACCCACACGCCGAGGAGCTCAACCAGGAGGCCAAGAACTTAGAAGAAATTCTGCGCAGCCAGTCCCATCCCGATAATCTGGTTGCGGTCAAGCGGTCGAACACTCCGGTGTTTGCCAATGCGAGCGAAGGTGCGAAAGTTTTGTTCCAGGCCACAGCTCAAGATGAATTCGAACTGCTGGATATGAACCCCAAATGGGTGCACGTCCGCATTTCCGGGATTTCGCGCGGATGGCTCCTCCGTAGCAGCGTGGAGATGCCGGAAGGCCTCCCCTCAGCTGCGGACACGAAACCCGCCAGCGTACCCACTTCTTCCGCACGGGCCGATAAGGTGCCATTTCAGGTGGAGAAGGAAGAAATCGCCTCCTTTCCCGGGACCTGGGCGCCCTTGCACGGCAAAACCGTGAAGATCATTTCCGTGCAGGAGGCCAAGGGCGAAGCCAAAGAAACCGGCTCCCAAGCCAAGCTCGCATTTGCCAAATCCTTGTTTGACCGGGAATACGCTGAGCTCACACGCGACTCGAGCCTGGCAGCTGGAGTCGTAGTGGTATTCGATGCCGAAGATGGCGGTATGATGGCCACCACCCTGCCTGTCCTCCAACAGTGGAAATCGGGAACATTATCCGATCAAGCCATGTGGCATCGCTGTTACTTCGACCCGCCGGAGTTATTTAGTTCTGCGAGCACCCCGTAGGGCTACGCTGGTTCGACCGCCGAGAGTCTTCCTGTCTCTTCGGCGGCGCGGCAACCTACCTCTATAGTAGCTATCGTAGCGAGCAAGCGTTGCCAGGAAAGCACTGCGCCCAAACACAACCAAGGAAACAATCTTTGAGGAGGGTGGAGGCGCGGGGCGGAATCGAACCGCCGAATAAAGGTTTTGCAGACCTCTCCCTTACCACTTGGGTACCGCGCCCTAGGATTAAATTAGCCTGAGGAATGGCAAAAGTCCACCGGTGACCGAAGATCGGATGGGGATAGGTTGGAAAAGCCAAACCGGCCCGCGGTCTTCGCGGAATTCTCTCAAGCACCAGTCTTACAGATTCTGAACCTTCGACAGGACCTCGTCAGGGGTTGAGCCCGCGAGCGCTCCCTGAGTTACTCCGACGAACTTTCAAGTTGATCCCGAATATCGCGCCACGGTGTCTATCTTCCCAGCGGGCGGAACCTCCCTCGGGCAATGCTGGGCACCTGTACCAACTCGTGGCAGCCCTTCGGGCGGGGATGGAACGCACTGGATCTATGGTGCTCAATCGGCTGGCTCAGCCGTGGAGAGGTCTTACTGCTTGCGGTCATGCTGGTAGATACAGCCGTGATCGTCTGCCAGCGCCTGAATCGGTACCGCCTGGCTGCCAGCCAATCCCGCGCTTTTGTGCGCGATAGCGCTGCCGGATTGCAGGACGGCAAGTTCGACGAAGTGATCCGTATCGCTTCGCGAAATACCTACAGCCACGTAGCTTCGATTGTCGCTGCCGGACTAACTGCCTTCATCTCGTCGCCGCCAAGTCTTACCAGTCGGGAAGCTATCGAGACCAGCGAACGAGCCATGCACCGTGCGCAGAAAATGACGGCGGCGGAACTTAATGTAGGATTGGGCACCCTCGCCACAATTGCATCCTCCGCACCTTTCATCGGACTTCTGGGTACCTGTTTTGGCATCATCGGGGCCTTCCGGGGATATGGGATGGAGAAATCGACGGCCATGGCCATGGTGGCGTCATTTTTGGGTGAGGCGCTCATTACGACCGTGATGGGGCTACTCGTGGCCGTTCCGGCTTTGTGCTGCCACAACTACTTGCGTAACCGCATGTTTGGAATTCAGAGCGAGATGACAAACGCCGTGCTGGAGTCCCTCACGTATCTCGAAACTCGCTCGAACTTCCGCCATCAGGTTGAAGGTTGGGCGGTCACAGATGTGAGCTTGGGTTCTGGCGTGACACACGGTCTTCCGTTACGGTGCTGGGAGGCCCCCTACGACCATCAGCGAGTGTTGTTTGTGCCGATGTGGTGCAGCGCACTTTGCCTTGCCTACATTCTGATCGTCGGTTTGTACCGGTCCTACCGATGGCGGGGTTTCTAAGACTCCACTTAGTGAGAGCACATTCCCGCTCAGGAGCTAGCCTCTCCCGACCACCGCTATCGCACTCTGGTTCGGCCAATCTATCCTGAGGCAGCGAATTCGCCTCGAAAGCATCGAGGCAAGAACAATGTTGATTACGAGTCGAGTCCTATTGCTGTAACCATTGTGCCGAACGATCGCCAATCCATAGCATGCTCCTTCCAGCCGACGAGGGGCAGGAACCCAGCCTCGCGTCCACCGGAACGTCGCGCTTTTGAGGATCGGGTGGCAGCATGATAGCGAGGCGACGATCAGCTTGCGACGTGCGTCCTGAATGTACAGCCTTCTCGACGTCGATGGAGAGGCATCTTCTTTGCCTTTTCGCAACCGATTCGATACTATCCCGCTGCCGTTTCTGACAGGAGGAGATCTGCTAATGAAGCGAATGCTACGCTGGGGATTCCTGGTGATGTTATGGGCGCTCGCCTCGGTTGCGCTGCTGGCTGGCGACAAGTCGGACTTGGCGGCTCGCGCCGCAACTTGGGAGAAGGAGTATAACGCGGGTAACCTGGCGGCCGTTGTGGGGCTATACGCTGCTGATGGCTGTCGGATGCCGCCCAACCAAGACGCGGTCCATGGCAGCGAAGCAATCCTAGCCCAGCTCAAAGCCGGTAAGGATCGCGGCCTCGCCAAAGTCAAGATCGCGGTCACTGCCGCCGAGACCAGTGGCGATCTCGGCTACGGCACAGGGACATACGAGGTCATGGGCGCTGACGATTCCCACATTGACCATGGCAAGTGGATGCTGGTCGAGAAGAAAGTGAGCGGAACATGGAAGACCCAATGCGACATCTTCAATTCGGATATGCCCATGCCGAGCGGAGCGATGAAATAATTCCTGCCAGTTATCGTTCCCCCAGCCTTCAGAACGCAGCTGAGACTGCGCCACTTCATCACCGTACCATTCGGGTGTAGTCCGACGGCAACTCAAAAAGGCTCTCCGCCACGACGGCGGCGCGAACATCCGTCGCTTCATAGGTGACGTTCTGGACTTGCCATCTGACCGCGATCTCTGCCTCGTCATCTGTCTCCAAATAGAAGTGCTCGCCTTGTTGATTCCAGAACTCCCATTTGGTCGTTGGACGACCGTTAATCGTCGCCTTGCCGACCATCTTGCAAGCGGACGGCTGTTCCGCTCGCGAACAGGGGGACCCATTCGTCATCGGGGGCATGTAGGTTGAAACGTCTTTCCAGCCGATGTTCGTATATTGCTTAGAGTCTTGCACTGTCCTCCAGCCTTTCCCCTGATTTGCGTCGAAGACTTCCGATATTGGCCAAAGATCAATACGCAAACGCCGCTTGCTCAAATACAACTTGCCGTTCACAGTTCCGGCGGACGGCGTAACGATGCGAACATTGGCGGTGAACCCTGAGCCTTGCAGAGAAGATCTCTTGTTGCAAGCTGTCGTGACGATAACAATCAAGCTAAGCAGGGTAAGTGTGCGCATCAGAAGGTAGGCTAGACCGTTTGATCTTCGCTATCAAGGATCATCGGCGATAGTTGCGGGAATGCTCGCTCCTTATCGGATTCGCGCGGCCGCATCTGATAAACGGAAACCTGGCCTTTGCCCGGCAGGGCTCCGAGAATGGCACAATTCTCCCCGCCGGGATCCCTGGCAACGGCTGGAAACCCAGCGGGTGACTCCTCCCGCACTCATTCCCGGCAAGACAGCCTGGACCGGTTTTGTACTAGCAGTTCGACGGCTCTATTCACAATAACAGAACGCAGGTCGGTCTCATGAGGTGACGGAACCGCTTTTGCCAGAAGCAGCGTTACGGCCCCGTGCACCAGCGCCCACAAAGCCAGTACCAGGCGCGTGTGGTCCTCGGGAGACCCACCAAACCATTCCGCACTTCGCCGTTTCATGAGTTCTATATTGGGCCGCGCGACACTCACCTTCGAAAACATACCTGCATTCACCAGCTGGTACACGTGCGGATGCGTCAGTGCGAACTCAAGAACGTTGTGGCACGCATCCTCGAGGGAACGGCAAGGCTCCAGCACGGCAAATAGATCCTGCTGAAACCTCTCGAGCAGCGCACCCAGAATTGCCTTGCGGTTCCTGAACCGACGATACACGGCCGGCGTATTGGTATGCGCTGCCCTTGCCAGAGTTCGCATGGAAAAGCTTTTTTCTCCCCCCTTCAAGAACAGTTTGTGAGCTGCATTCAGAATGCGGTCCTCTAAGCCAGGATCCGGCTGCCTTGGCATGGTCCTCCTCGCGTCTGCCCCTATTTAAAAATATATTGACAGCGTATACATAACGGTGTATACATTATTAGCATAAAGCGTCCCTAATCATCTTGTAAAGGAAGCTGAGCAAGAGATGTCGGAAGTCTTTCAGCCAGGCGAGCAAGCTCCCTGTTCGGGAGTGTACAAAGTCATCCACGCATTCCGCCACAATACATCCCATCCCGTCCTCGCACTTTGCGGGGACACGTTCCCTCGATGTCGGGAGTGCTCCGACGAAGTGCGCTTCGAACTATCGCTGTCGGCTGTACATATGAAAGTCCATCCTGCGTTCCTTGCGTTTACTCGCTGACAGCGAGGTGGCAGCTCTTCCCAAAATCGAGTCGGGAAAGCACGGAACCTCCGATTTCGACACCGCAATCGACGGGATTGGGAAATTCTGCCAGCAGGATTTTTGGAATATACGGGAATCTTGCGCGGCAAGTGGAGCGAGATGCGCCCTCGATTTGCGGTACCGGCCCTGTTAGTCTTCGGTTGATTTTCAGCTGCAGTCTCTGCCATCTAGTGCGCCGACATCTTGCGCAATTCGCTGAATTGACAGAGATCTCTAAATGCTCAAGCCCCCATTGGGTGCGTCACTTGGCGCGTCGGGCCGTCCGATAGCTGGAGCTTTGCCGACCCTGTCGGGAAGGTCGAAATCGTACTGCCGTCTCGCGCGATAGGAGTGATGAGAGAGCGTTCTTCTGAAAATGGAGCACCACTCATCCATTTTTTGAACCGTAGCGAGGCTGGAGACGCACTGTGCCCCATGTGCCCCGCATGGCCGCCCCTCGGGCACATGGTGTCGCGACCGTCAGGCAGACCCTTGGCAAGGGCTTTTGAGCCCTAACGGCGGGTTAAGACAGTAATTTGGGTAGCATCACCATCCAGAGTAGACTGCGGTCATGCAAGCTCTTGGGGGAGTTGCGCTTCTGGTAGCTATTGCTACTAGCTTTGTGTCCTTCTCTCAGACCGACTCGCGTCCAGCCATATCAGGGCACGACGTGGTTATCGTAAGCCTTTTCAACCCAACCTACCCTCCACTGGCACGCCAGGCAAGAATCATCGGTGACGTCGAACTGAATCTCGGAATCCGAAAGGATGGGACGATTGAATCGATCGTCGTTGCGAGCGGTCACCCCATGCTCACACAGGCTGCGTTGAACAGCGCTCAAGAATCTCGGTTCGAGTGCCGAGGATGCGAGCATGAAGTAACTTCGTACTCGCTCATTTATTCATTCCAACTTGTCGCCAGCCCCGGCTGGCCGTGCCCTGAAAATAGCGCACCGCATGTCACCCGTTCGGACAACCGAATCACTGTGACAACTGAGCCAACACTCGTTCATCCGTATTTTGTGTACACCAAAGCTCGTTCAGCAAAGTGCTTTTACCTCTGGGCATGCGGCCTTCAATGGGGCGGGGAAGATTACTATTACTATCGGGTTCGATCAGCGAAGTGCCTAGGTTTGTGGACGTGTGGACAGCGCCTCCGCGAACCATTTGCTACATGCAATAAGCTGCATCGCAGCCTTTCTTATTGAAACAGGCGGGCCGCTACAAGGTCGCGTTGACGCTCCAACCGTCGCATGGGTTACGTGGGTAAAAAGGAAACACCTGGACAGGTGCGGAGGGGATAGTGTTTGTGAAGCTCTGCCGAGGCTGTCCGCCAGGTCGAAATCGGACTGGGACCGTCTCGTGTGATGAGAGAGTGATGTTGGACCACCACTCGTCCAGATCTTGAACTGCCTGCTAGACTGAAGCTTTTCCGGCCTAGGTCCTTACGTCAGCAGACCTCTTTGAACCGCGTCTTTACCTGGATTGGGAGCCGACACATGAGCGGTTCCAATCACTTGGGAATACTCGACCCACACGAGTGGATGAAGCGGGTTTCAGAAATTGGAGCGGGAGACGGGATTTGAACCCGCGACTTCGACCTTGGCAAGGTCGCACTCTACCGCTGAGTTACTCCCGCTTCTGCCTCGATTATAACGAACGCCGGAAACCTCGGGCAACGTCATCGCCGCTATCTCGAGGATATCGCTCAGTTTCAGGTTCACACAACAACCCACAAGGAGTGGCCCCTGCTAGTAGGTTGACTCCATCCTCGATTTCTCGAGCGCCTCATTTGCGCTCGCGGTGATCTGATTGCGCACATCCCACAAATCCTTGTAAAACAAATGCTCCATACGCTGATGGAGAACCTCGACCGGGGTTCCCATCGTGCCAATCACGCCTCCTCCGATGATTCTCTGCGCCAGTTTCAAATGATGGAAGCGAAACAAGTGAACCCGCTCGTCGAAGTCCAAGAGCCGCTCGGCCACGTCGTGCAATCCGAAGAACTCGGCGTGGCGGCGATAGATATCATCGACACTGAGACCGGCCTTCTGCAGTTGTTCGTGAAAAGCGTCACCCAGTCTGGGGCCGATATGCAGGAGAGCGAGGAAGCCGGGAGAATCCAAACCGCTGCCGTGTCCCAGGCCCGCGCGAATCAGGTGGTAATCATAGGGAGTGATGGTTTCGAGCACGTGCAACATGGAGATCGGATATTCCAGCATCTGGTTGGCACGGCGCATCAGGCGCCCTACATTGGCGAAATCGCCCTGTTCGACCAGGGTATGGGCGCGGGCTAATTCGAAAGCCACGCCTTTGAGCAGCAACTCGGAGCTTTGATGAACCACCTGGAACGTCAGCTCGTCGGGGTGCAGGAATTCCTCGGGAGACTTCTGCAGAGACAACAGATCATCGGTGTGCAGGTATCGTTCGTAATCAGAC
>Ga0187782_10002521_pt1 | contig 13480 bp, 12 predicted proteins | sample 0715_SJ02_MP15_2_FD_132454 | JGI IMG/M metagenome (GOLD analysis project Ga0187782, IMG submission 132454) | Tropical peat soil microbial communities from peatlands in Department of Meta, Colombia - 0715_SJ02_MP15_20_MG | ecosystem: Environmental > Terrestrial > Soil > Wetlands > Peat | place...
CGGGAACGATAATGTCCCGCTCGACAAGGAGGCAACGGTCATGATCCTTGCCGGGCTTGCAGCAGCCGGAACCGGGAATGTCATAGTCCCCGAAAAAGTCGGGTGCATTCTGGGCACCGGGCCGGCGGCACAATAAAGATATGAAAAAAAGTTTAGTCCACGAGCACAACGCGGCTTTCCGGTCCGGGCTCATCGTCATCAAAGATGAAAATCTCTTCGATAGTCGTATGCAGGGCCTTTGCGACTTCATGCGCGATCTTCAGTGACGGATTGTACCTCCCCTGTTCAAGAAAAACGATTGTCTCACGCCTCACGCCCGTTTTTTTTGCAAGTTCCTCCTGGGTAAGGGAGTACCGTGCCCGGTATTCTTTTATCTTTGTCTGCATTCCCGTTTGACCCCTTGTTCTATGCGAATTAAATCACATTATGTTATATTATTCTAACATATACTTAAAATTAAAGTTAATTATTTCTAACATTATCGTACGTTACGGGTTCCGGGAAACTGCTCTGGTCGCTCCTGCACGCTTAAGTGGGATGAGGTTTCACGTACGGATAGAATATGGCCCCTGTCCCCCCATTCAAGGAGATCATTGCCCGTTCGCCCCTGGTCTTTGTCATCGGGGTCGCAGGAGACAGCGGATCGGGAAAGACTACGTTTACCAACGCTGTTCGCGAGATCTTTGGCCCGGACCTTGTTGCCACCATTACGCTGGATGATTACCACCGCTACGACCGGGAAGAGCGCCGCCGCCTTGGTATCACCCCGCTCAATCCTGATGCAAACAACCTTGCCGGGCTTGAAGCGGATGTGGCACGCCTCAAAAACGGGTTCGCTATAAAAAAACCGGTGTACAACCATGCGACCGGGACTTTCGACCATCATGTCCCGTTTCCTTCGAAGAAGATCCTTATCCTTGAGGGGCTTCATTCCCTCTTTACGCCGTCACTCCGGGCGCTGGTGGATTTTTCCATCTTTGTTGACCCGGACCGGGAGGTCAAGTACGCATGGAAACGGCAGCGCGATACCGGGCAGCGGGGGTACTCGCCTGAGGAAATCAGTGAAGAGATTGTCCGGCGAGAAGCTGATTACGCCGCGTATATCGAGCCCCAGCGCTGCATGGCTGACGCCATTATAAGGATCGGGTACTCGAAGTACGGGGCGGATCTCGGGCCTTTGCGGAACGTATACTCCATCTCCCTTCTCCAGAACCCGATGAAACATGCAGTCCGCGATATCTCGCTCTCTATCGATCTCACCTCCCTTTTGGCCTTCCACGAGAGTGACTTTTCTATCGAGTTCTCAACGCGGAGAATCGAGTGCGCTTTCCTAAGGGCCCTCACTTTTGATGGGGAGATGAATTACGATACCGTAAGAAACCTGGAGCGCTCGATTGAGCACCAGACCGGTGTTCACCCCATCGAGATGTTTTCCGGGAAAAAAGTAGTGACCGCGACCGATATTGTCCGGCTCCTCCTTTCGTGGCGGATCATCAACCGGCGGATCTTCCTACAGGGCAGCACATAATTTATGCCATCATAAGTACAGTCTCGTTTGTCTGCACGTGGAATTATTTGGGGAAAAAAATTCGCATAACCCAAAATGTAAGTGATGATATCACTATCTTAGAGCAGCAAACGTATGATCTCCGTTCTGTACGTTGATCCGGATGCCCGTATGCGGGAAGAGGTCTGCAGGTTTCTTGAGACCGGTGACTCCGGGATCCAGGTCACACCCCTCGATTCTGCACATGCAGCTCTCGACCGTATACGGGAACTCCGGTTTGATGTGATCGTGTCCGAGTCCCACCTGCCGGTAACAGATGGGCAGACATTTCTTGAGATCCTGAGGCAAGGGCGCAGGCAATCAACGCCGTTTATTGTTTTTACAAAAAAATCCAGCCATGCCGATGCAATCCGGGCGCTCAATACGGGTGCAACGTATTACCTGCTCAAAGGATCCGATCCGGAAAAAGTGTTGCCGGTCCTTCGGCATTACCTCCTTCAGGCTGTCAGCCAGAGCCGGATCAAGGAAGAACTGGAAAAGAGCGAGAAACGGTACCGGAGCGTTGTAGAGGACCAGTCCGAGTTTATTGTCCGGTTCCGGCCGGACGGGCGCCTGGTCTTTGCAAACGGGACCTACTGCCGGTATGTTTCCATGACAGAACGGGAGTTAATCAGCGGGAAAGCAGATGACCTGCCGCCATTCGGGCAGAACGATCTCTTCCTGCAAAACCTCATGCATCTTTCCCCGGGGCAGCCGACCAGTACAATTGAGATGCCATGGGTCCTTTCCGATGGCAGGGTGGTCTGGCAGAACTGGGACAACCGTGCGATCTTTAACGAAACCGGAGAGGTCATCGAGTACCAGTCCGTAGGGAGGGATATTACCGAGCAGAAGACTACGGAATTTGCCCTCCGCGAAGCGCTCAGGAATCTTGGTATCATGAATTCGATCACCCGCCATGACATCCTCAACCAGCTCACCGGTATGTTCGGGTACCTGGAGTTCTCCCTCAATACCAGTACAGACACCCGGGTCCGCGAATCCCTGAACAAAGCCATCTCGGCTGCAGAAACGATGAAGACACAGATCCTCTTTACCCGGGACTACCAGGAGATTGGGAACTCTGCGCCCCGGTGGCAGAATCTGGAGGAGATTTTCTCACGGGCTGCCGGCAGCCTCACCCTCACCGGCATCACTCGTGACATCCATCTTGAGGACCTCTGGGTCTATGCAGATCCCCTTATCGAGAAGGTGTTTTTCAACCTCCTGGAAAATTCTCTCCGCCATGGGGGAAAGGTCTCCGTGGTCCGGGTCTCTTCCCGTGAGAATGACGAGGGTCTTACAATCGTGTATGAGGATAACGGCATCGGTGTCCCTGCCGATGCAAAAGAGAAGATCTTCCGGCGCGAGTATTTCCAGAATACCGGTCTCGGACTGTACCTGAGTCGGGAAATTCTGGCGATTACCAAGATGGTGATCCGGGAGACTGGCATCCCTGGTGAGGGCGCCCGGTTTGAGATCTTTGTCCCGAAAGGATCGTATGGGACACGTGTTCAGGAACTGCCTGTCTGAAACTCCGCTTTATTACAGGGAAACTTATTCTGCGATTTCCGATCTGACCGCCAGAAAGACCGGGCCACGGACATCCACTTTCTTCTTGCCATCTGTGATTGTCCGCATCGCATACTCTTCGATCCTGAGGTTGATGTCGCCGGGGTGTTTTGCCATCTTGACCTGGATCTGTGTTCCGGCACCGCACCGGGCTGCCTGTTCGATGGTGGCCGCAGCCAGGGCTGATACCGCACGTATGTACGAGATGCCGGTCGGGATCCCCTTTATGCGCACATCCTTCCATTTCTCATTATCCGGGACGCCAAGGATGTTTCCCTCGTAGACAAAGATCTCGTTTGCGCATGCCGGACCACAGAGTTTTGCATTAGCCTCGGTTTCTTCAACGATGACCTTTGTATGCCTGCCATAAAGTGAACCTTCCCATACTGTAAAGGCGCAGGGGCCCTGCTCCGTGGCGTGTGCCGCGGCAACCTGCGCAATGGCAAGGGCGAGGGCCTTTCCCTCTACCGTTACAGGTTCCTCTTTGAGGTGCACGGCGCGTGCGATCTCCCGGTCACTTGCAGGGCGCGGGAAGAACTGCGGGTACGAGAGCTGCCGGACATCGTTTGCATTGTACGCGATCATCGCAAGCCGTTCGACCCCGAGGCCAAGGTTCATGACCGGTACTCCGATGCCGTATTCCCCTAGCGCCGAGGGCGAGTACATCCCAAAGGTTGCAACCTCAACCCATCCATGCACCGGGTGTTTTGCGTACACCTCGGTCTGCGAGTCCGGCATATAGTACTTGGAGCGCTTGTCATCGGGCTGGAACCGGAAGTCCTCGTACCCAAACGCAGAGAGAAGCGCCTCGCTGACCGCTTTGCCGTCTTCTATGGTGACATCCTCTCCTGCCACAACACAGGATGCTGAGTGATACGTCATAAGCCGGGTCGGGCCTTCTGCCTGTTCGCGCCGGAAGCAGCGGTCAACCGAAAAGAGTCTGATGGGGAGCGGCGTGCGTTCCCAGATTGAGCCGAGGGTCATGAACCAGCCGCTGGTCATGTGGCTGCGGAGAGTGCTACGCGAGGACTCGGGAACAAGCGATTTGAATTCGGGGAAGACCGAATCGAGGATATGAACCACGTTCCCGTCATCGGTATCAAGCACTTTGGCGAGTTCGTGAGTCAGCTCGTCGCCGTCGATCTCCGATTTCTTGTACGCATGAAGGGTCTCGCGGAGTTTCTCCTCGGTCGCGGCCGGCATGGTTTTTTTGAGGATCCCGTTGATGGCATCGAGCTGGGCGCGTGCGATCCCTACGTTCGGGCGCGGGAGACCTCCGATGTAAAAGACCCGATCGAGAACCGCCATTGCCTCAGGACCAAACTGCCGGTAAATATCGCTCTCCTCAACGATCACCGGGTTCTCGCATTCGTCAAATCCCATGGAGAGATAAATCTCGCGCAGCCGGTTGATGGTTGCAAAGATCGGGTGCGGCTGCGCCCGGGTGTACCGGAGACGGGGGTATTTTTTGTCCTCTCCCGGCGGCGTGATCACGGAGGGGCCTTCGTGCCACGCGCCTTCGAAGTTCGTATGGGATTTTTCTTTCCAGTCCTGCGGGTTGAATCTCATTTACTCACGCTCCATGCAGACGACCCTGCTTAAGGGATTTTCATCCCGGATCTTATAATCGCACAATGAGGAAACTCTCTTTGCAAAGTCCCGCACCTGTGCATGTTCCGGCATATTGCTCCGCTGCAAACGGTTTCTACTGTATCCCAGATACATGTATCCTTTTACCTCGATATATGTGGCCCCCGAGTCCTGGAGGAGCCGGGCATATCCTTCCGGGTCCGTATTATTGACGCCGGCGACCAGGGTAATGCGGATGGCAGACCTCTTTTCCCGGAGATGCCCAAGGCTCTCCCGGATCCGGTGCCAGAACTCTTCTGCGTTACCCATAGGGCGGCAGGTTTTTTCATAAATTTCCTTATCCGGCGCATCAAGCGAAACATACTGCTGGAAGGGCCGGCACCGGGCAATCATATCCGGGTTGGTGCCGTTGCTGACCACAAACGTCGTGTACCCCTTTGCGTTAAAGAGATCGATGAGTTCCGGGAGCCGGCTGTAGAGCGTGGGTTCGCCAGAGAGGGAGATCGCCACGTGCCGGGGTTCGAGCGCCTCCTGCCAGCGCTCATCCGTCACGGTGTTATCCAACACTGCGTTATACCCGGCGAGCGCTTTTTTCTGGAGCCGGTGCACGCCCGCGAGGATTGTTTCCGGCGGGCATTCCACGGTTTCCACGGCTTCGTGCTCGAATGAACGCCAGCAGAAAAGACAGCGCTGGTTGCATCTGAGGGTGGGCGTCATCTGGACGCAGCGGTGGCTTTCGATCCCGTAAAACTGGTGCTTGTAGCACATTTCGCCGCCGGTAAGGGCCCGCTTGCACCAGAGGCAGGGCTTGAGGGCGGCCGAAGAGGTTGGCGAAAAAAAGAGGTATCCCTGTTTGTTCAGGGCATCACATGGTCCGGATGGCATCGATCCCGAGCGTTTCGAGCGCTTCACAAAGCGTGTTCTGCGCGGCTTTTACCAACGTGAGCCGGCGGTCCCTGACCCTTCCCTCGCTCTTTAAGACCGGCTCGTAATGGTAGAACGTGTTGAAGGTGTCGGCAAGTTCGTGGGCATAGGTGGCTAGCAGGTGGGGGCGGAGCTCGGTTACCACTTTTTCTATAACCCCGGGGAACTTTGCGATCTTCTTTGCAAGGATGATCTCCTGTTCGGTCTCAAGTTCGTAGCACGGTCCGAAGTCCCCGGCTTTCTCAAGGATACTGCAGGCCCGGGCATGGGCGTACTGGATATAGGGCCCGCTCTGGCGCTCGAAGTCCAGCGCCTCCTTCCAGTCAAAGACCGTGCTCTTCTCCGGCGAGACCTTCACGATGTCGTACCGGATGCCGGCCCGGGCAACGGAGACTGCAATGCTCCTGCGGGTTGCCTCGTCAAGTTCGGGTCTTCGGGTCGTGACCTCATCAAAGGCACGCGTGGTTACCTCTTCAATCAGATCATCGGCCGAGACGAACTTGCCTGCACGGGTGCTCATCGATCCCTCGGGGAGCGAGACGAACTCGAAATGCACGATCTCCGGTGCCCGCTCGCCCAGCAGTTTCATGGTGCACTGGAGCTGGGCACCGATCAGCTTATGGTCGGCTCCCAGCACGTCGATTGCCCGGTCGAAGTTTGCATTCTTCCAGGTGTGGAAGGCAAGGTCACGTGCCGCGTACACCGAGGTACCATCGCTCCGCCGCATCACATACTTGTTCGTGAACCCGAATTCCGCAAGGTCAAGGGCAAGGAGCGTACCTTCATGCATTGCCTGAGGGATCTTCTCAAGTTTTGCAATGATGGCCCTGGTATCGCCGTTTTTCACAAAGTCGCTCTCCCAGACAAACCGGTCGTGCTTTACGTTGAGGTTCTTTAGGGTGACTGCAAACCCGTCAAGGCAGCGGGAGACCTCGTGCCGGAACTTCTTTACGGTCTCCGGGTCCCCGCTCTCGACAAGTTCCATGAGTTTGTCCACCTCTTTTGTGATCCTCTCCTTGTCCTTTTCGATCTCCCGGTTGGCCGCGATATAGACCCGCGCGATATGGGCGTCCTCTTTCTCTCCGGGCAGCGGATCGTGTTCGAGGTTGTCAAATCCCCATGTAACGATTGCAATCTGCCGGCCCATATCGTTGACATAATATTCAACTTCGAGACAGTAGCCTGCCTTACGGAATGCCCGGGCCAGCGAATCCCCGATGATCGAGTTGCGGATATGGCCCACATGGAGCGGGCCGTTGGGGTTTGCGCTGGTGTGTTCAAGTACTACCCGGGGAAAATCTTTTACCGGGAGCGAGCCGTAGCCGGGCTGTACTGCGGCTTTGACTGCTGCGCTCACGTAGGCGCTTCCAAAAACGAAGTTGACGTACGGGCCTTTTGCCTCCACGGTCACGCCAAGCTCCGCGAGCCCGGGGTGGTTTTTGAGCGCCGCGACAATGTCCTGTGCGATCTTCACCGGCGCCTGTTTTTTTGCCTTTGCAAGAGTGAACGCAACGGTTGTTGCCAGGTCTGCATGTTCACCCCCGTCCACGAGCGGGATCTCTGAAAGCCCCGTGCATTCGGAAAGTGCCCTATTTATTGTCTCCATCGTATCCAAAACCATCAGTATCCCGTCCTGTACCGGAGAAGCGCAGCTATCCCGCCGAATGCCGAGAAGAGGATCGAGCCCTCTTCGAAGTCGTCCGAGATTAGCTCCACCTTTGCGCTGGAGAGGTCGGCAAGTTTTGCCAGCTCGTCGACAATATCGATCTCTTCATCAAGCACGAGGGGTGCCGTGCATTTGGGACAGGACCCGAGTTCGATATCCCGGATGGTTTTTCCCAACGGCATGCTCACGGTCCGCTCTTCGGTATGGTTGCAGTTCTGGCATTTTATCTTAAGCCGGGACTTCCGCAGGTTGGAAGAGAGGAGGAGCGTGTCCACTGCACCGACCTCAAGATTCTTCCTGATGCTCTCCTCACCGTACGCGGCAAGGCCGTTGTCTTTTACCAGTTCTTTTAAGAACCGGTCCATGAATGCCTTCTCCTTGACAACTGCCATTCCCGATAGGACATCCTTTGCCGCATCGACAAGCTCAGGGAGGCCGTCCTCGTTTGTATAGGCAACATCAAAGAGGCCGAGGATCCTTTTCTGGACCTCATGGTGGAGGAAGTTCCCTGCCTCGAATTCTTCCTTTGTCGGGCTCGGGCCGCCGATCAACAGGCCCTTGAACCGGGTGAAGTAATCCTTCTCGGCCAAAAAGATCGCACTCGATCGTTCGCCGACTTTTGTGTAAAATTCGTTGATCGCGATCTCACGGAGCCGGCCGAACCGGGCTGCCGACTGGCCGCCCTTGCGCATCTTGCCGGGGACCGTGGAGGTCGAGCCGCCGACAGGTTCGATCCGGTTGCCACGCAAAAATCCCCAGTATGCTTCGCGCCGGTCCAAGACGAGGAGCCCGTACACGAATTTTTCCTCGAGCATCTGCTTGAGGGGTTCGAGCTCGAAGTTCGAGCTGCAGCGGTACATGTAGAGGTTGAGTGGTTCGGGCGGCTCGATGACCGTGCACTGGAGATCGGTGCGGTCCCCGTAGAGCTTGACCGTACCGCAGAAGACCGCCATACCTTTCTCGGGAGGACGCTTGTAGTACTTGAGCCGGGAGAGGATCGAGGAGATGGCGCTCTGGACGTTGGTTCTGGTCTGCTTGCTCTTGATGTTGGCGCACTGGCCGTACTCATCCTTGAGCTGGCCGGTCACATCGTAGATCTGCTTGTCAGGAGGGATGTAGAGCGTAATGAGCTCCGTGCCGTCCCCTTCCTGTGCTTCCAGTTTTTCCAGCGTCTTTTTAAACTCGTAGCGCTTGCGCGCCTCGTCCATCTCCTCGGTATTTGTCATGGGCGGGTTTCATCCTCTAAAGCGTAAAGCTAGTACCTATTCACGCTGGTGTACCATAAATTTGCGCCAAGCGGCCCATGAGCAGGTCGTCCACATTCTGGTTGATCCCGTGGTCGCCGCTGAACTCGGTGAAATTTTTGGGCTCGTTTGCGGTTGCAAACAATGCCTGCCCGTCTGCGAACGGGATGATCGGGTCTGTCGCGTTGTGGAACATCCAGACCGGGCGCGGTGATATCGTGGGCAGGTAAGTGCTGGGCTCCAGCGATTCCGCAAACCGGAGGATATCGCCCGACCCGCCCTGTGAGAGCACCTGATCCTTCAATCCCCAGTCCGCAGTGGATATTCCGATGTACCCGGTAAAGTTCCTGTCAACGCCGGCTGCGACTGCCGCGTACCTGCCGCCGTTACTGCCTCCAAGGGCATAGACCGGGACATTGAAGCGGGAGGAGAGCATGGCCTGGGCCGATGAGATGTCGCAGATGGTCTGGTAGTACTCGGGCCATTCTTTGTTCTCGAACAGGGCGTAATCCGTATTGGGGTTGAACGCATATCCGGCTGTTTCCCCGCCGCGGCCGCGGTAATCGAGGAACATAAAGGCGTACCCGTCGGCTGCATACCGGACCATCCTTTCCGCATGACCGGAGATTTTCTCCCCGGCTCCCGGAAGGTACAGCAGGACGGCCTTAGGATTGCTTGGATAACTCAGGTACGTGGTCACATCCCCTGTCTGGGTGTGGAGGATCACCTTTGATTCGGTATAGGTACTGTTTGAAAAGAGCACCGTCTCATTGGTGGTGACCGGCGCGCAGGTAACCGAGAGGATGCCGTTGTTGTCCACGGAGTACGAAGGCGAAGGGGTGGTTGTGTTCGTGCACCCGGCAAAAAGTGCAATCACCACCAGGCAGGCAAACGCCGCTGCGATAGGTAATGCACGCATGGCTATCCCTCCCTGCACCGGTGGAGCAGGCAGATCGTCTTTGCATCGCAGATGGTGCCATCGGCAACCATCGCGTCCGTGTTGTCCCTGGTGACTTCCATCACTTCAATCATTTCATCTGCATCTTTTTCAAACTCGCGGGAGGGCGAGAGGTCCCGCGCCTCGAAGAGCCAGATCTTTTCGTCAGTGAACCCGGGAGTGGTGTAGATAAAACCCCGGGGGATGAGCGTTCCTGCCGCCACCCCCGCCTCCTCGATGAGCTCGCGCCGGGCGGTCTTTTCCGGATCCTCGCCGTCCTCCATAGTCCCGGCCGGAGCCTCCCAGATATACTGGCCGACCGCGTACCGGTACTGGCGCAGCAGCAGGTAGCCGGTCCTGGTTACCGGCAGGATCGCAACCGCACCTTTCGGGTGAACGATCACCGCGTCCTTTTCGATACCATTCGGGAGCGTGAGTTTTTTGTTCTCGATCCAGAGTTTCCTGCCCCGGAAGATTTCCATAGTCTAGACCCCCTCGTACGGGATCGGGTCATTTTTCCCGATATCCTCAAATGCCTCGCACCGGAAGTGAAAGAAGCCGCAGGCCCGCTCTTTTGTCTCCGTGTGCCGGCCGTAATTGGCATGAAGCGCATAGATCCCGCAGCCCTCTTTTTTTGCATAATCGGCACGGGTGGACGAGTCCATTCCGCCGGAGATCAGGCAGGCCGCTTTCATGATGATATTCTCATATTGTGTATCATGTTTGAGTTAAGCACCTTACACTGAAGTCCGACCGATGAAAATTTTCCTTTCGGGCGGGAGTGGCATCCATTCCATTCGAAGCGTGATTTTCCAGATCCGCGCTGCCAGAATTTGCACGGGAGATTATCATTGTAATCCAATACATCGCGTTGAAGATCGGGGGGAATCTTTCCAACCATCCGGCCGATAATCCCGCTGATCGATGTCATAGGAATGCTACTTCCCATTTATCCCCTTATCGTTACAATGTTTTCGTAAGTGTGGAGTTTTTCAAGAACTTTTTTAAGAGATGTCGCGGATTTTGTGAGGGCTCCGGGGACGCCCGCCGCCTCATCGGCGCCCTGTGGAGCATTACCGTTGATCCGCGCTCTCGCGTTTTACTTTTTCCAGAATACCCCCTTTTTTCCTCTCACCCCTCCAGTACCCCATCCTCCCTTGACTTTTGCCTCGCAAAAGCGTACATTAGCGTTTTACAGCGCCGTGCAAACCGCTCCGTTTGCCTCAAATCCCCAGGATATTTGATTTCCCGGAAAAAGTGTGTAAAAGTGCACGGTATTTGTGCAAAAAACGATCAAAACAGGGGAAACAGAGCTCGTTACGGGCCCGGATTTGCTCTTCTGAGATCCCCTTTCTTAGGAGTGTCGGGTAGTGATCGTTTGGTATCTATACCCGCCTGTCGACGTTCCGGGGGCCTCCGCCCCGCACGCTTGCGGCGCCACGGTTGCGGTGATGCCGTATTACCCACAGTCCGGGCAGCTCCCGGTACAGGTAATTCCCTTACTATCGCGTACGCCCCCGCCCATTTTGGGGGCAGGGTTGGCGTAAAGGAGGACGATCATAGATTAGGAGATGGTTTTCTCCAGAGCCTAAAAGTTATTTAAAAAAGTAAGCGGGGATCATTTCCGGGATCTTTAATCCGTTCCCGTTTTACGCCCTCGCGCCCGTGACGAGCCGGGGGAGGTCTGCCTCGATCGTGCTGTTCTTTGCGATCCCGAAGTTGTCCACAAGCACCTTGAGCACACCGGGGGAGACAAAGGCCGGGAGCTTGGGGCCGAGCATGATGTTTTTCACACCGAGGTTTAAGAGGGCGAGGAGGACAAGTGCCGCCTTCTGCTCGTACCAGGCGATGTTGTACGAGACCGGCAGTTCATTGATCCCGACCCCGAAGGCGCCGGCAAGGGCCTGGGCGATCACCACGAGGGAGTAGCAGTCATTGCACTGGCCTGCGTCAATCACCCGGGGGATGCCACCGATGGTGCCAAGATCGAGGCTATTGTAGCGGTACTTGGCGCACCCTGCAGTCAGGATGATCGTATCCTTGGGCAGCGCTTGGGCGAACTTCGTGTAGTACTCGCGCTCCACCTGCCGGCCATCGCAGCCTGCCATGACCACGAAGCGTTTGATGTCACCTTTCTTTACTGCCTCGATGACGGTCCCGGCAAGGGCGAGCACGGCATCATGGCCGCAACCGGTGATGAGATCACGGCCGGGTGAGCCAAGATCCTGCGGGGGCTGGCAGGTTTTTGCATGCTGGATCAGGGCGAAGAAATCCTTTTCCCCGTCCTTTGTTGCTGTGATATGTTTCACACCGGGGTAGCCAACCGGTCCTGTGGTATAGATCCGGTCCTTGTAACTGTCTTTGGGCGGTACGAGGCAGTTGGTGGTTACGAGCACCGGCCCGTTAAACATCTCGAACTCCTCTTTCTGGTGCCACCACGAGGAACCGTAGTTCCCGGCAAGGTTTGCGTATTTCTTAAACGCCGGGTAGGCGTTGGCCGGCAGCATCTCGCCGTGGGTGTAGATGTCAACTCCGCTGTCTTTGGCCTGGGAAAGGAGCATCTCGAAATCCTTGAGATCGTGGCCGGTCACAAGGATACCCGGGCGCTTTTTTGCAACCGTTTTGACCGGCGTGATCTGCGGGCTGCCGTACGTCTTCGTGTTTGCCGTGTCAAGCAGGGCAAGCGTTGTTACGCCAATCCCTCCGCATTCAAGCACGAGTGCGGTCATCTCGTCAGCGGGCAGGTCGTGAAGGGTGGAGGCGAGGCCCTTCTGCATGAAGGCCGTCACCTTCTCGTCGGTGTACCCAAGGACTGCCGCGTGGTGGTAGTACGCGGCCACACCCTTAAGGCCGAAGAGGAGCAGGGCTCGCAGGGAGTGGACATCGTCGTTTGCGTTTGCCTGCCCCGCAATTTCCTCTGCCTTTGCCGTGATCTCCGCGTCGTTGCGGGGTGTCCAGGTGCAGGCTGCCGGTTCATGGGCTCCCGAAACGGGGAGTGCATCCCGGATCGCGATCGCCTGCGCGATCAATGCCCGGAACCGCTGGTCGTCGAAGTTTACGTTGGTGAGAGTGGCAAAGAGCGCCTCGGCAATGAATAGCCCGGCCTCCTTGTTCTCCTTCCCTGCCTTCGCGGCGGCAATGTTTCGTTCGGCAATCCCTTTGCACAGGTAGATCAGGACATCCATGAGCCCTGCCGTAACGCCTTCTTTCCCGCAGACACCCTTGACGGTGCAGCCGGTTCCCCGTGCCGTCTCTTCACACTGGTAACAGAACATGCTTGGTCAACCTCTCGTATCTTTTTCCTACAAAGTTTCTTTTGTATACTTAATTATAAATAGTCGAGAGTTTCAGAAAATATACCATGGATGAATCGTGCACGGTCAACCAGACCGTGAAGTACCTGACCAAGAAGTGGACGCTCCTTATTATTCTCGAGCTGTACAAGGGACCGGGTCATACCCGGCGGTTCTCTGAGCTCATGGATGCGCTTGGGGATATCACCCAGAAGGTGCTCTCGGAAAGACTACGGGAGCTCGAAGCGGAGGGAATCGTACAAAAACGAGTGGATGCCACCACCTTCCCGGTCAAAAGCGAGTATACCCTGACAGAAAGCGGCCTTGAACTCGTCAAAGTGATCCGCGGGATCAAGACCTGGGCACTCAAATGGAAGATCGACAATCTTCCCTGCGGCGCCCAGGATTGTAAGATTTGTGTACTCTGAAAATACGATAAACCGGGAGGAGAATGTATGAAGCGGAAGATTATCAGCATCGATGAGACGAAATGCACGGGATGCGGTCAGTGCATCCCGGACTGCCCGGAAGGGGCGCTCCAGCTCATTGACGGGAAAGCACGGCTGGTTTCCGATCTGTTCTGCGATGGCCTTGGAGCCTGTATCGGGACCTGCCCGGAGGGAGCCATTTCCGCAGTAGAGCGCGAGGCAGCACCGTACGATGAAAACGCCGTAATGGAGACCATTGTAAAGCAGGGCACAGCGGTCA
>Ga0187782_10002522_pt1 | contig 13476 bp, 5 predicted proteins | sample 0715_SJ02_MP15_2_FD_132454 | JGI IMG/M metagenome (GOLD analysis project Ga0187782, IMG submission 132454) | Tropical peat soil microbial communities from peatlands in Department of Meta, Colombia - 0715_SJ02_MP15_20_MG | ecosystem: Environmental > Terrestrial > Soil > Wetlands > Peat | place...
AAGAGGGGCCCCAAACCCACCATGGCCACCCTTCATTCTTGTCCCGCCATCAACCAAGCCCTGGAATTGTCGCCTGACGGCTCCAATGCGCGGGAGGTGATTCGCTCTCGCCTCGAGAAGTTGAACTCTATCCCTACCGTCCCCGCCATCGTCCGGCCCCTCCTCCATTACATGGAGAAGCCTGCCGATCAGATGGAAGTGAAGAGAGTAGTCGACATGATTTCCTGCGATGAGGCGGTCGCCGCACAGTGCCTGCGCATGGCGAACTCGGCCCTCTTTTTCCTGCCGCAGTCCGTGAAGACTATCCATGGGGCGGTCATTGTATTGGGAGTGAGGCGGGTGCGGGAGATTCTGCTGGCGTGTTCCTTGCTCAACCTCTTGCCCAAGGATGGGAATTTGCGTCGCGCCTTGGCGCTCTGGGAGCACTCCCTCGGGTGCGCCATGTTAGTCCGAGAGTTGGCACGCCGAATCGATTATCCCGATCCCGAACGGGCGTATTTGGCTGGGCTCTTGCACGACTTGGGCGAAATCATCAATTTGGTGGCTTTTCCCAGCGAGGCGCTAAGCTGTCTCGAGCGCGCGACGTCGGAGCGACGGGCGCTGGATGAGGTGGAACTCGCTTCGTTGGGGTTTACCCATTGCGACAGCGGCAGTGTAGTGGCCGAAATGTGGCGGCTTCCGTACCACCTCAACGAGGTTATTCGATACCACCACAATGTGCAGCAGACGAAGCTCTACCCGGACCTGGTGGCGCTGGTCAGCCTCAGCGATCTCCTCTGCCGGGCCAACGATTTCGGATATGGCTATAGCGAAACAGGGCTTGCGGACCCCGTTCGGGCGGTGGAGTGGGACATTCTCAAAGAGAAATACAGTAGGCTGGGCCGGCTCGCGCCGCAAGATCTGACCCGCGAACTCAGCGGGAAGGTGAGCCAGGTTCGCAAACACGTGAAATCGCTCTTCGAGGGTTGAGCGAGTCTTTCGCGCTCGACTCGATTGGACGTCTGCGCCGCGACGCATCGGAGGTTTCGTTTAAGATTCTGTCACTGCATGCCGAAAAACCAATTGAGGTGTGGAATGCCGGAACAAACGGTGCCGCAAGGTGACTCCTACCTTGGTAATTCCGCGCCTTCGGTTCTTGTGCGCGGCCAGAGTCCACAGGTGAACGAACCTTCTCAGGCGTTGCCGCAGCAACTCCCGCAGTGTGCCCAGTGCCAGTTGCGAGAAAACGTTTTGCAGGCCCAGAGGACAGAAGCGCTGGGGACCTTGGCGGGCGGGATTGCCCATGATTTCAACAACCTGCTGGGGGTTATTCTGGGATTTGCATCCATCCTGCGGCTGCGCCTGGCGCCTTCCGACCCACTGCTGGAGTTTGTGAAGATGATCGAACAATCCGCGCAGCGGGGATCCGATCTTACCCGGCAATTACTGGGGCTGGCGCGGCAAGGAAAATGCGAATCCGTCTCGATTCGAGTGGGCGACGTTGTGGGTCGCGTCGTCAAGATCGTCGCCAGCACCTTCGACCGCCGCATCCAGATAAAAACCCGCAGCGGCTCGGGACCGCTCTGGGTGAACGCCAACCCTGGGCAACTCGAGCGGTCGGTCCTGAACCTGTGCATCAACGCGCGCGACGCCATGCCGGAGGGGGGAGTTTTGGCGCTGGAGAGTTGTCAAGTGACGCTGGGTGAAAACGATTTCATCCTTCCCAAGCGTTGCCTCCCAGGTCCCTACGCGCGTCTGACGGTTCGCGACACCGGTGTGGGCATGCCCCCACAGTTGTTGGGTCGGATCTTTGATCCCTTCTTCACCACCAAAGAACCGGGTAAAGGGTCGGGGCTTGGGCTTTCCATGGTTTATGGAATGGCAAGCAGCGCCGGCGGTTTCGTGCACGTCGAGAGTGAAGTCGGCGTGGGGTCTGCCTTTTCCATCCATTTGCCGCTCAAGCCCCCTCCCACCGAACCGGGCAAAGCGGCCAGAAGCTTGGTGCTCGAGGCGGGGAGCGGAACGGTGCTCGTGGTGGACGATGAGCCGATGGTTCTGGCGTTTGTGAAAGAAGGTTTGATGCGGCTCGGCTACCAGGTCTTGGCCGCCGAGGACGGCCGCCAGGCCTGCGAGGTCTATGCCGCTCAGTCACAGCAGATCGACACCGTATTACTCGATTTGGTGATGCCGGGCATGACCGGAGTGGAGACTTGCCGCCGCCTGCGTGAGATCAATCCTAACGCCAAGGTGATCCTCTCTTCGGGATACAATTCGGGCGAGGTAGCGCGTGACGCGCGCTCGGCGGGCGCCATCGGTTTCATCGGCAAGCCCTACTCGCTCGAGGAACTTTCGGCGGCACTGCGCCGCCCTGAATCATTGGTCTGGCCGACTGGAAATGACGAGGAGCGATGTGCGGGTTCTGATTGCCGATGATGAGGCTACGACGCGACGTCTCATCCAGGCGACGTTGACAGGTTGGGGTTTCGAGGTCCTGGTCGCGGTCGATGGGGACGCGGCCTTGCGGATCCTGAAGGGGCCGAGTCCACCCGAGATCGCACTGCTGGACTGGATGATGCCGGGCGCGGACGGTTTAGAGGTTTGCCGCCGCTTGCGCACTGCGCTGCCCGACACTCCCGCCTACATCATCCTGGTAACGGCGCGTGGGGGCCTTGCCAACATCGTGCAGGGCCTTGAAGCCGGGGCCGACGACTACATTACCAAGCCCTTTGACCCGCGGGAGCTGCGCGCGCGTTTGCATGCCGGGGCGCGAATCGTGCAGCTACAGAAAGCTCTCGTCGAACGGTTTCACGAACTCGAGGAGGCTTTGAAGAGGGTCAAGCAGCTTCAGGGGCTGCTTCCGATCTGCTCGTACTGCAAGAAAATCCGCAATGACCGCAATTACTGGGAGCAGGTCGATGCCTATGTAGCCAGCCATTCGGAAGCGCAATTCAGCCATGGAGTTTGCCCGGAGTGCTACGAACTCCATATGAGACCTCAGTTGGAAAGGTTGCACGAAGGTGATGTCCCTTAGCCGCGAACTATGGTTGCTGTCCCTCGTCGTGGCGTTCGTGTCTGGGGGGCTGGTGTGGACGGCGGTCCTCCGCCGGCGCTTGCGACAGCACGTGGTCGCCATGCGCGAGTGGTTGCGGCGCGAGGCGGCCCTGAGAAAACAGTTCGTCGATCTGTTCGAGGACTCCGCCGAGGCCATCTACACCCACGACCTCGATTACACCATTACCTCCTGGAACCGTGCCGCGGAGCTCCTCACCGGCTTCGCGCGCGACGAAGTGCTTTCGAAAAAGATCTCCGACCTGCTCACTCCCGCGTCGCTCGAGCGCGCCACGGAAATGACACGGCTGAAACTTCACGGCTGCGCCACCACAACGTATGAAATTGAGCTGTCCGTGAAAGACGGTCGCCGCATTCCCGTCGAGGTCAGCACCCGCTTGCTCGAAGAAGACGGCAAGGTGGTGGGAATTCAGGGCGCGGCGCGCGACATCAGTCAACGAAAAACCGCCGAGGCCTATTTGCGCCTCGAGGAGGCGCGCTTGGAGGCCCTTCTCAAGCTCAGCCATATGTCGGAAAGCGCTCCCGGACAAATAGCGGATTTTGTTCTCGAGCAGGGAATCTCGCTCACCAAGAGCAAATTCGGCATCCTGGCGCTGGCGAATGAAGAGGCTTCGGGGCTGGCCGTGCGCGCCTGCTCGAGAGCCGCGGGCGAGCACTGTGCTTTGGGTGAGGCCCACCACCCCCACTCCCTGCCCGCGCGGGGGTTGTGGCACGAAGCGCTGCGGGAGCGCAAACCGATCCTCGTGAATAACTGTTCGCCCGCCGACCCTCGCAAGGCCTGCTGCCCGGATGGGAGTCCTGACATCTACCGCTACCTCTGCGTTCCCGTTCTCGAGCATGACGAAGTGGTGGCGGTTGCCTGCGTCGCCAACAAGGATGGCTGCTACGACGAGCCGGATCTGCGGCAGTTGACCTTGCTGATGGACGGGGTGTGGAAATTGGTCGCCCGGAAGCGCGCCGAGGATGCCATCCGTTCGCGCGAGCGGCGCTACCGGATGTTATTTGAGCGCAATATGGCGGGAGTCTTCCGCTCCACCTTGGACGGCCGCTACCTCGACTGCAACCAGTCGTTCGCGCAAATCCTCGGCTACGCTTCTCCGGCCGAGGTGCTTCAGCACGCGGCGCAGGAGTTTCATGTCGACGACGGCGGCCGGGACGCGCTCCTCTCCCGCCTGCAAGAGAATAAGGCCGTCACTTTCTATGAGCTGTGCCTGCGCCGCAAAGACGGAAGTCAAGTATGGGTGCTGGAAAACTCCAACCTGGTTGAGAGCTGCAACGGCACGAATTCCGAGATCGAGGGCACCGTCATCGATATCACGGAGCGGAAGCGAGCCGAGGAGGAGTGGAGGCAGGCCAAGGAGGCTGCGGAGGCGGCGAACCGCGCCAAAAGCGAATTTCTGGCCAACATGAGCCACGAAATTCGCACCCCGTTGAACGGCGTGGTGGGCATGGCGGAACTCGCCCTCGAGACTCGACTGAGCCCCGAGCAGCGCGAATATCTCGAGGCCATCAAGTCCTCCGGCGGTTCGCTGCTCGGCGTCATCAACGACATTCTCGATTTCTCCAAGGTCGAGGCGCGAAAGTTGGAACTGGACCTGGTGGAATTCCGGTTGGCCGAGATGTTGGGAGAAGCCTTGAGGCCGTTGGCGGTTAATGCCCAGCAGAAGGGCCTGGAGATTTGTCTGGAAATCTGTCCTGGCGTCCCGGAAGTGCTCGAGGGTGATCCCGGGCGGCTGCGACAGATCATCGTCAACTTGCTCGGTAACGCGATCAAGTTTACGGATCAAGGCGAGGTCGTGCTGGCGGTCGAAAAACCGAGCGAGGACGCAGGGAATGTCTGTCTGCATTTCTCCGTGCGCGACACGGGCATTGGAATTCCCCCGGAAAAGCAGGCGTCGATCTTTGAGCCTTTCGTGCAAGCGGACGGCTCGACAAAACGAAGGTTCAACGGAACCGGGTTGGGGTTGACCATCAGTGCCCGGCTGGTGGAGATGATGGGCGGCAAGATTTGGCTGGAGAGCGAAGAGAATAAAGGAAGCACTTTCCACTTCACCACCTGCTTGCGCGCTCCGGTGTTGCCTCGTGAGGCCGCGTCGGCCCCCAGCCTGAGCGGCCAGCGGGTGCTGGTGGTGGACGACAACGCCACCTGCCTGCGAATCCTGGGCAGCCAGTTTCGCCAATGGGATGCGGAGCCGGTTCTCTGCCGAAGCGGTCGCGAGGCACTGCTGGCGCTCGAACAGGCAAAGCTGGGGCGGAAATGGTTCGACGTGATACTCCTGGATGCGCACCTGCCTGGAGCAGAGGGCCGCGTCCTGTTCCAGCAACTCCTGCCCGAGCCCCGCTTGGCAAAGGTCACCCTGATGCTGGCAAGCGGCTCGGGCCCTGGCGCGGGCGGGATGCCCGGCGGGGAATCCAGAACTCCGCCCAGCCTGAAAAAACCGGTGTTGCCGCAGGAGCTTCTGCAAGCCATCCGGCGCGCCACCGGCGGCGTCGAGGAACGTGCGGATGAGGCCACCCCCGGCGGTCCACCGGCCGGGCCCGACACCCTGCGGATGCTTCGCGTGCTTCTGGTCGAGGACAACGATGTGAACCGCACGCTGGTGACCCGTTTGATTGAGAAGCAGGGGCACACTGTGGTTCAGGCGCGCAACGGCAGGGAAGCGGTGGCGGCGGTGGAACTCGCCACCCCAGGCGCTTTCGACCTGGTCCTCACGGACGTGCAAATGCCGGACATGGACGGCTTCGAGACCACCGCCGCCCTCCGCGCGCGGGAAAAGCCGGCAGGCCAACATGTGCCCATCGTCGCGCTTACTGCCCGCGCCATGAAGGGCGACCGGGAGCGTTGCCTGGCCGCCGGGATGGATGGCTACCTCGCAAAGCCTATACAGATTCAAGAGCTACGCGATCTGTTGCATCAATATGAAGTCCGCTCCGTCCCGGCGGCGGGAGAATCGTCGCCGGCGGCCCCTTGGGCCTTGGAGTCCGATCCCCGGGAGCCCAAACCGGCCGCTCCTCTTAGCGCCCCGCCTGAAGTGGTCGATAGGCGCGCTCTGTTGGATCGACTGAATGGAGACGCCAATCTGCTGAACGAGTTGATTGAAATCCATTTGGATCAATGCCCCCCCTTGCTGGCCGCCGCGCAGCGAGCGCTGGACGAGAGAAATGGACCGGAACTTGCCCGTCTCACTCACCTCCTCAAAGGTTCCGCCGGGAATTTCCTTTCGAGCACCACGGTCGAAGTTGCCGAGCGGCTCGAGTCTCTCGCCCAGCAGGGCGACTTCGCGCAAGCCGGCGAGGCCATCGCCGCGCTGGGGCGCGAACTCGCGCGCCTCGACCACGGACTCCAGGCGCTGCACGGTCTGACCGCGCCGTGACATCCCGCGGGTTGACCACACTTAGCACCCACCCAATGCGCCACCGTAGGGGGGGACGGCAAGCCGCACGCTTGTCCAAATTACGCACGGTGCTGTCGGCGAAAGCCTGCGGCTCCGCCGCCTGACTTGCGGAAAGGCTCTGAAGGTGTGAAAAAATCTCCCAGCCATGTCATTCCGAGCGAAGCGAGGAATCTGCATTTGTTTGTTTTCAACGAAATACATGCAGATGCTTCGCTTCGCTCAGCATGACAGACGATTTTTTCACACCTTCTCTGCCTTTTCGACGGACGCCGAGCCTGAACGACCTCCTCCGCCCTGTCTGGGAGGCTGAGCCTCCCAGACAGGGCGGAGGAGGAGCAGGGGTGCCCGATTGGCCGGAAAGCCGCAGGCTTTCCGCAAGTCGGGGCGGCAGAGCCGCCGTGGTCGGCGGCCCGTACCTGTGATTTGGACAGCCGTAGGCAAGCCGTCCCCCTACGCAGCGTGTGGTTATCCACGGATCAGCGAGCCCGGATTCACCTTGACAATTCCTCCCCTTCCGCGTAACTCTTAGATGTCGGCCTCAATCTCTAAATGGTTCTGCCGCGGTTTCTGACGACATCGCGCAGCCGTGGAGCGATTGAGACCACCTTGGCCGTCACGGTCATTCCTTTTATCTTGGCGTCGGGGCTTTTGGCAAAGGGCGAGAATCGTCCTGCATAACACCTCTCTTCAGGTGGAGGAGAATCGCGATGCGCGAAATCCGAATTCTGAGTTCGTGTTTTCAACGCCTGGGCACGTTCGCCCTGCTGCTCGTGCTGGCAGCCCCGCTGGCCCGCGCCAGCGTCACGGCCAGTATTTCAGGAACCGTGACCGACCCTACAGGGGCGGTCATGCCGGGCGTATCGGTGATGGTTCTCAATACTGACACGGGTATCCAGACGTCGACACAGACCAACGCGGCGGGCTTCTATAACTTTCCCGCCCTTCCCACGGGCCACTACGAGATCAAGATCACCGAAAAAGGGTTCGAGGAATACCGGCAGACGGGCTTGGTTCTCGACGTCAACACCGCGCTGCGCATTGACGCTACGATGAAGGTGGGCGCCGTCAGCCAGGAGGTGAGCATCACCTCCACGGCCGTACACGTTGAAACCACCAACACCCAGATGGGCGAGGTGATCGGGAACACCAAGATGACCACCCTGCCTCTCAATGGCCGCAGCTACACCGACTTGCTGGCTCTGCAACCCGGCGTGGCGCCGACCACCAGCGGCGAGGGTTCCGGCATGGCGGTTTCAGGCAACCTGAACCCCGGTGCGCTTTCGGTGAGCGGGCAGCGAGAGGGCGCCAACGGCTTCATCGTGAATGGCGGCAACGCCGAAGACAGGTTGTACAACAACGCCGCCATCATTCCTAACCTCGACTCGATCGCCGAATTCCGCATCCTCACCAACAACGCCGACGCCGAGTATGGGAATTATTCCGGCGGGCTGATCAACGTGATCACCAAGCAGGGCACCAACCAGTTCCACGGCGACGCCTTCGAGTTCGTACGCAATCCCCATCTCGACTCACGCAACTTCTATTCTCCCAGCCTGGCCACCTTGCACCAGAACATGTTCGGCGGCACATTCGGCGGGCCCGTGATGCGCGACAAGGTGTTCTTCTTTACCGATTATCAGGGGACGCGTCTGGTGGAAGGCGTAGACAGCGGGGCCATTCCCGTGCCCTCCGTGGCCGATAGGACTGGGGACGTCTTGGATCAGGCGAATGCCATGGACAAGGTATGCTATACGAGCACCAATCCCCCCCAGCCGTATCCCTGCTACACGGTAAATGGGGGCTACTGGGCTAATGCCCTGTCGTCCAGGCTTGGCTACACGGTCACCTCCGGCGAGCCCTATTACACGTCCGGGTGTACCCTCAACACGCAGTGTGTGTTTCCTAACGCGGTTATCCCTCAGTCGGCATTCAGCGCGACCGCCCAGTTCCTCATGAAGTACATCCCGCTTCCCAACGACGGCTCCGTTTTCACCACCTCGGCCTATAAAGAAACGCTGCGTGACGACAAAGGCAGCGGGAGAATGGATGCCAACACCCATCTGGGCTTGGTTTCGGCCTACTATTTCCTCGACGACGACGTCGAGCTCAATCCCTACGGAGGCGCCAACGTTCCGGGCTTCGCCTCGAGTAACAATGCCCGCGCGCAAATCATAAACTTGGGCATTACCAAAGCGCTTGGGGCCACAGCGGTCAACGAGCTCCGGCTTGGCTACATGCGGAATGTCAATTTTTCCAATGCCCCGGTGGGAGGCCTGGGCCCCAAGCTCTCTCAGGAAGGTTTCACCGGCATCTTTCCCATGAATCCCAGTTACGAGGGCGTCGAGCCGATCAGTTTTAACAACTACAACATCGGCGTCGCCAACAGCTTTCTGCGCGTCTTCGACAACACCTACAACTTCGCCGACAATTTCTCCAAGGTATTCGGAACCCATACCGTAAAATTCGGCGGCGCCTTCGCCTACGATCAGGTCGAGTACAATTTCACTCTCAACCTGAACGGATCGTTCGGATTCAATGGCACCGAGACGGGCTTTGACTTTGCCGATTTCCTGATTGGAGCGCCTTACACCTACTCCCAGGGATTGCAATTGCCCGTCTATGCGCGCTCGCGGTCTTACGACCTCTATGCCCAGGACAGTTGGCGGGCCACCCGCAGCCTGACCCTGAACTACGGTCTGCGCTGGGAAGTTAGTACTCCCTGGTGGGAGGCCCACAACGAATGGGAAGCCCTCATTCCCGGCTGTCAGTCGAAGGAGTTTCCGGGATCTCCCCTGGGCTGGTGCTTCCCAGGTGATCCGGGGATTCCCTCCACGCTCTCCCCAACTCGCTATAACAATTTTGCCCCGCGCATCGGCCTTGCTTATTCGCCTCATGCTTCCGGCGGCATCCTGGGCAAGTTGCTGGGAGGGGGCGGCGAGACAAGCATCCGGGCGGGCTTTGGTATCTATTACACCTCTTTCGAGAACCGCATTTTGGAGCAGGAGAGCGGCGACGCTCCCTACGGGTACTGGTGGCAGCCGGGTATTCTCCCGGATTTTCAGAATCCGTTTATCATTCGCACCGACGGCGTAAACGAGGGCCAGCGCTTCCCCGTCCCCGTGCCTCCGCTGAATGTCAGCATCTCAAACCCTGACAATTCCATCAATTGGGCGCAATTCCTGCCGCTCAGCAGTTCGCCGGCCTTCTTCCACGGCAATCGCCTTCCCTATGCTGAGCATTACAACTTCTCCCTGCAGCGTCAATTCGGTTCGGCCACCATCCTCTCCGTTAGCTACGTCGGGACGCAAGCGCACCGCCTTCTGGCCACCGTCGAGGCCAACCCCGCTAATCCGGCTCTTTGCTTGAGTCTCATGTCGGCAGGTTGTGGTCCTAACGCCGAGGATGCGGGTCCCTTCACCTCCTCCACAGGCGCGTCCATCTACACAGTCCGCTCGCCTTACAACGATGTGGTTGAGAACCTCACTGGCACGGGTATGACCGAGGCTTTTGCCAGTGATGGCTACATGGCCACCATGGCCAACTCCAATTACAATTCACTCGAGGTCACGCTGCGCCGCACCCTGGGCCGCGCCGAATTCCTGGCCGGCTACACCTTCGCCAAGTCGCTCGATAACGCTTCCGGCAACGGACTCGGCCAAGGCGACAACCTCAACCCTATCGCCCCGGGAATCACCAAGGCGCTCTCTGCCTTCAATCTCCAGCACAACTTCGTTCTGAGCTACGCCTACCGGATACCTGTTGACAAACTCCCGGGCCCCAGGCGCCTGACCAACGGCTGGGCTATCAACGGAATTACGCGCTTCGCCACGGGCTTCCCAGTGTATATCTGGGAAAGCGACGATAATTCCATGCTGGGGACTTCCAGCACCGGGCAGGGCAACCCCATCGATGAGCCCAACCGCGCTCCCGGCAGCCTCAATTTCAAGGATCCCCGAACCGAGGTTCTTCCCGGCGCCAGCAGCACGCAGTGCCTCAATGGCTGTAATCCGTACTTCAACACCGCGCTTTTCAGCACCGAGGCGTTGGGAACGGTCGGAAATTCCAGTCGCAGGTTTTTCGGCGGGCCGGGGTGGAACAACTTTGACTTGTCTTTGACCAAAGATGTGAAGTTAACCGAGTCAAAGAGCCTGCAATTCCGGGCGGAGTTCTTCAATGCCTGGAATCATGCTCAGTTTGCCTCAGGCGGGCTGGGCGGCGGGCCGCAGGGCCAAATCAGCAGCAACCCCACCTTCGGCTTTGTGACCGGGGCCAACTCTCCGCGCATCGGCCAGGTGGCCATGAAATTCTTCTTCTAGCTACCCTCCGCCACCCAGGGCGGGATCCGTTCCCGCCCTTAAAATGCGCGAAGCGCCTTGGAGTGCGGCGGCTTGACGCCGCCTTGGGACTTTGGGTCGTCAATGCCGAGTTTCAGTGCCGTCCGCCGTTCGCCGTTCGCCGTAACCGAAGGCGGCGTCAAGCCGCCGCACTCCAAGGTGCCTCCGGCACCAAGAAATCCAGCCTCAGCTACCTAGCCTTCCAATCGCTCGGCGTTTTCCTCGCTTGCATTTTTTGCTTGACAAACCCGCCAACCTATGATAGCCTATAACCGTGATCAGTACATGGACACATTGTCGTAGGCAAGCAACTCAGGGCGGCGAGATGCCTTCAAGCCCGGGGAGGTTCTCTCCGGCGGCGGAAAGAGGAAAATACAAAATATGGAAAATAGTGGGAACGAAGCTAAGAAGTGCTTGAAAACAAAGAAAGAGGGTTGAAAAACGAAGCTAAAACGAACCCAAAATACGCCACATTTGAGTCTCAAATGCGCGCATTAAACGCGAAAATCGAGCTTTCCGGCATCCGACAGGGTCCGTTCGGAGACTCGAACGGCGGGACGCGGCTGGATTCGGAAATGAGGGAAAGTGACAAAAGGGCGGCTACAAGGCTTGCGGACTGCGTGGCACTCGCTCATGCCCGTCGGCTGCCCGGCTCCCAGAAAGCATGAAAATGCGCGAAGCGCCTTGGAGTGCGGCGGCTTGACGCCGCCTTTCCGCAACGCGTACGTGCTTAGCGGGCCGTGGCGAGCCCAAGGCGGCGTCAAGCCGCCGCACTCCACGGCGCCTTCGGCGCAAGCATTTTCAAGGCCGGGGGCGGTGAAAGAGTCGCAGCGTCTCGGGTATAATGCCAAGGCTTCGGCGCTATCGCGTTAAGTTGATCGCAGGGGTTATTAAGCTGAATCGTCGCGTCCCGGCTTCGCGGCGCGATTGCAGTTGGGATCACGCACAAAGCGCGGCGTCATGGGGAGGTTAGGAATGTCGAGCAAGAAGTGGGTCTTGGCGGTACTCGAGGCGTTCCTTTTCTTGGGCCTCGTGCCGGCGCTCGTCGCACAAACCGCCGGCGAAGAGCCCGTTTATCTTAACCCGAACGAGCCGGTCGAACGGCGCATTGACGATTTGATGAGCCGCATGACGCTGAAAGAAAAGGTGGGGCAACTCAACCTCCCCTGCGTGTATGTGGAAGAGTTGGGGCGTGATATCCCCTCCAAGACCGAGGCTTGCCGGAGATTCGCGGCCGGAACGTACACGCAGGAGATCGGCCCCGGGTGCGGTTTCTTCACCCTCGCCGACCAGATTCTGCGCCAAGGCGCTCGCCAGCAGGCTGAGTATTTCAACGAACTCCAGAAGATCGCCCGCACGCAGACCCGGCTGAAGATTCCGCTCCTTGAGGACGAAGAGGGCACGCACGGCGCCATGATGGCCGGCGCCACGATTTTCCCGGAGGGCCTGACCATCGGTAGCACCTTCGACACGGACCTCGTGAAGTCCATCTACGCGGCGGCGGCGGCCGAAGCCCGCGCGGTCGGCATCCACATGCTCTCGACACTGGTGCTGGAGGAGGACCGCGATCCGCGCATGGGTCGAAATGAGGAGGCTTACACCGAGGACCCTTATCTTTACCAGCGCATTGCCGAGAGCATCGTGCGCGGCACCCAGGGCGATAACATCGCTGAGCCGGATAAGGTGATTGCGGTGATGACCGACTTCCCGACCCAAAGCGAGCCTGCCAGCGGCCTGGAGCGCGGCGCCATCGAATTGTCAGAGCGTTACCTGCGCGAGAACGTCCTGCTCCCTTGGATTGGCGGCATTACCAAGGCCGGCGGTTTAGGCGTCATGGCCGGTTATCCGGAAGTCGAAGACGTGCCTGCCCACGCGTCCGAGAAATGGATGAGCCGGGTGCTGCGCGAAGAGTTGGGATTTAAGGGCATAGTCGAAAGCGAAGGCGGCGGCTTCGGAACCCTGATTTACGAGCATATCGTCCCCACCCAAAAGGAAGCGGGCGCGGAGAGCCTGCGCGCCGGCGTCGACCTGAATATAACTTACGAGCCTGCCTACATGGGCCCCCTGATTGAGAACGTCGAAGAAGGGCGAGTGCCCATGGCGCTGGTCGATCGAGCCCTGCGCCGGATTCTCGAGCAAAAGTTCGCGCTGGGATTATTCGAGCGCTCCGAAGTTGATCCCGATCGGGCCGTGAAGATCGTGCACTCGCCCGAGCACCAGGACCTGGCGCTGCGCACGGCCCGGGAGGGAATCGTGCTGCTCAAGAACGACAACCACCTCCTGCCCTTGAAGAAGGATATCGGCTCGATTGCGGTGATCGGCCCCAACGCCGACGACGTCCGGAATCAATTGGGCGATTACTCGCCTGCGGCGATCCTCCAGCACGTGGTCACCATTCGCGAGGGCATCCAAGCGGCAGTGCCGCCCGCCACGCGCGTCACTTACACCAAGGGCTGCGGGATTCTGAGCCCCAATAAGAGCGGATTCGCCGCGGCCGTGCAGGCGGCGAAAAATGCCCGCGTGGCCATCGTGGTCGTCGGTGAGCAACAGGAAGAACCCAAGGGCGAGGAAGCAGTCGAGCACCGCACGGACGGCGAGGGCCATGACGTTGCCAACCTGGATTTGACTGGAGTTCAGGAAGATCTCATTAAGGCGGTATTCGAGACCGGCACGCCTACGATTGTGGTGCTCGTTAACGG
>Ga0187782_10002524_pt1 | contig 13469 bp, 13 predicted proteins | sample 0715_SJ02_MP15_2_FD_132454 | JGI IMG/M metagenome (GOLD analysis project Ga0187782, IMG submission 132454) | Tropical peat soil microbial communities from peatlands in Department of Meta, Colombia - 0715_SJ02_MP15_20_MG | ecosystem: Environmental > Terrestrial > Soil > Wetlands > Peat | place...
CCGTACCAACGCAAAAGCTAACGGCTAAAAGCTAATGGCTAATAGCTGTTTCTCACAGCGCCGCTGCGCCACTCACAATCTCAATAATCTCCTTGGTGATGGCGGCCTGGCGCACGCGGTTCATGTGCAGCGTGAGCGAGTCGATCATCTCGGAGGCGTTGTTGGTTGCCGAATCCATGGCCGTCATGCGGGCCGCGTGTTCGGCGGCGACGGATTCGGTCATGGCGTGGAAGAGCATGGAAAAGATGTACTGCGGTAGCAGGCCGCGGAAAAGTTCTTCGGCGGGCTGCTCGTAGATGTAGTCGACTTGCGCGGTGCCGAACTTTTTGGCTTCCTCGTCGGCTTCGGTGGTGTCGGCGGGTTCGAGCTCGATGCCGGCGGAGAGAGCGGCGTGGGCCACGCGTTCTCTTTCTTCGGCGGTGGGCTCTTGGGCGCCGGTGATTTGCGGCGCGCCCAGCTCGATCAGCGGCAGAAGGCGCTCCACGACGAGACGCTGCGAAATGACGGACTTGAATTCGTTGTAAACGATGTATGCCGCGTCGATCTCTTCGTGGATGTAACGAGCGATGATGTTGTGGGCCAGATCGAGCACGCGCGAAGCCTCGAGGTTGGTCAGCATCCCGGGATGGTCTCCGGTAAGCTCCACCGAGCCCTGGCGCGGCGAGCGGACCTGGCTTCGCTGGCCGTGCTCATCGGTATGCTCCGTGTAGATAGCGGTCCCGTAGCGGCGGCGCAATTGATCGCGCCCCTTGCGGCCCACGGCCTCGATATCGATTTCCTTCTCGGGGTTGCCGTTGATGAATTGATAGGCGGTCTTTAGGACGTTTGAGTTGAACGCGCCGGCGAAGCCCTTGTCGCCGCTGACGACGATGATCAAGATGCGCTTCTCAGGCCGCGTGACGAAGAGCGGGTGCTTGAGATTGCCCGTTCTTTCGTCGAAAAGATCGATGCGGCGCACCAGCGACGTCAGGACGCTCGCGATCATTTTTGCGTAGGGACGCGCGGCAAGGGCGCGCTCCTGCGCACGACGCAGCTTGGCTGCGGAAACCATCTTCATGGCCTTGGTGATCTGCCGCGTGTTTTTCACGCTGCGGATGCGGCGCCGGAGATCGAGGACATTTGCCATCTAGTTCGCAATTCTCATTTCTGTAGTTCGCAGTTTGTGCATCACAGGTGCTTAGGACAACTCGGCTTTGAACTACGAACCGTGAACCGCTGCCTCGGCGTGTTCGGCGTTGAAGTTTTCCAGGTACTCCTTCATGGCTGCGTGAAGGCGGTTGCGAAGGTCGTCGTCGAGTTGTTTCTTTTGCGTCAGGTCGGAGAGGAGGGCCTGCTGCGAGGCGGCGAAATATTTGTGCAGGCCTTCTTCAAAGGCGTGAATGTCGGAGACCTGGAGACCGTCGAGATAGCCTTGCGTTCCGGCGAAGAGCACCGTTGCCTGCTGCTGCCACGTGAGTGGGTGGAACTGCGGCTGCTTAAGGAGCTCGGTAAGGCGTACGCCGCGGGCGAGTTGTTTTTGCGTGAGCGGATCGAGGTCGGAGCCGAATTGCGCGAAGGCAGCGAGTTCGCGGTACTGGGCGAGATCCAGTTTAAGCGTGGAGCCGATTTGCTTGACAGCTTTGATGGCCGCCGAAAAGCCGACGCGCGAGACCGAGAGGCCGACGTTCACGGCGGGACGGACGCCGGAGTTGAACAGGTCGGTTTCCAAAAATATTTGGCCGTCGGTAATGGAAATAACGTTGGTTGGAATATAGGCCGAGACGTCGCCCGCCTGCGTTTCGATCACCGGCAAAGCGGTGAGCGAACCTCCGCCCCGCTTGTCGCTGAGTTTGGCTGCGCGCTCGAGCAGGCGTGAGTGCAGGTAGAAGACGTCGCCGGGATAGGCTTCGCGACCGGGCGGGCGGCGGAGCAGGAGCGATATCTCGCGATAGGCCATTGCGTGCTTGGAGAGATCGTCGTACATCACGAGGGCATGCTTGCCGTTGTCGCGGAAGTACTCACCCATCGCGCAGGCGGCATATGGCGCGAGGTAGAGCATAGGCGCGGGCTCGGAGGCGGAGGCGGCAACGATGATGGTGTGGCCCATGGCTCCGGCCTCGGTGAGCGTTTGCACGACCTGCGCGATGGAAGAGCGTTTTTGGCCGATGGCGCAGTAGACGCAGACCAGGTCGTTTTTGGCGTTGTTGATAATGGTGTCGAGCAGGACCGCGGTTTTGCCGGTCTGACGGTCGCCGATGATCAGCTCGCGCTGACCGCGGCCGATAGGGATCATGGCATCAATGGCTTTGAGGCCGGTGGCCATGGGCTCGCGCACCGGCTGGCGATCGATGATTCCAGGTGCCAGGCGTTCCACAGGCAAGGTGGCACTGGTGGCGATGGGGCCTTTGTCATCGATGGGCGCACCAAGAGCGTTGACGACCCTGCCGATCATAGCCTCGCCAACGGGAACGGAAAGAATTTTGCCGGTGCGCTTGACCTCTTCCCCTTCCTTGAGCTCGGTGTATTCGCCCAGGATCACGGAGCCCACCTGGTCTTCTTCCAGCGAGAGCGCGAGGCCTGCGATGCCGTGGGGAAAGCTGAGCAGTTCGCCGGCCATGACCTTGTCGAGACCGTGAAGGCGGGCAATGCCGTCGCCGAGCGTGGTGATGGTGCCGACTTCGTCGACCTGAACCTTGGAGTCGTAGTTGGCGATTTGCTCCCGGAGAAGCTGTGTGATTTCGTCTGCCTTAATTTGCGCCATGCAAGTTTCCTTCAGAAGATGAGAGAAAAGAGATCAGCCGGCCGTCAGTGCTTCTTTGAGCCGGTCGAGACGGCCGCGAACCGAGCCGTCGTAAACCGTGGAACCGATGCGGACAACGGCTCCCCCAAGAATGGATTTGTCGAGCTTGAAGCTCGGGTCGACTTTGCCGCCGGCAAGTTTCGCGACCTCCGAGACAAGCGTCGCGCGCTCATCCTTTCCGAGGGCGCGGGCGGTGACGATTTCAGCGGGGAGAATGCCCGCTTGTTTCTGCAAAATGCCGCGCCAGGCAGCCGCAACCTCGGCGACGTGGGCGATGCGACCGTTCGAGATAAGGACGGCGAGAAGGTTGCGAAGCTCCTTTTGGAGTCCGAGTTTGGCGTTCAATTTGTCCAGCACGGCGACCTTTTGCGCAGCCGGCAAGGCAGGGTTGACGAAGAATGCGCGCAGCTCGGTGCTCGCCTCCCAAGTAGCCAGAAAATCGGAGAGCTGACGGTCGATGGCGGCCGCCGCGAGTTTGCGGTCGGCGACCACATCGGCAAACGCCGCGGCGTAGCGCAAGACAAATGCGGGCATCAGCGAACTCCTCCCTGGGTGCTGACATCGGGCGAAACGCCGGCGACGATCTCGGCAATGAGGGCGCGGTCGGTCTCATCGTTTAGCTTGATCTGCCGCGAAGCCTGGTCGATCGCCAGATTGGCCGCGAATTCGCGAAGGCTGCGCTTAGCCTGTGTGATCGCTACGCCGATTTCCTGCTCGGCGGCAGCAACAACGCGGGCGGTTTCTTCCCCGAGGGCGGCTTTAATGCGCTTCTCGTCTTCGCCGCTCTCCTGCTCGACTTGATCGCGGAATATGCGCATTTCTTCGCCCAGACCGGCGAGTTTGGCCTCCACTGCGGAGAGACGGGCCCGGGCATCCTCGGTGGCCCTGCGCGCAGCTTCAAGGTCGTGGCGGAGACTCTGGGAGCGCTTGCGAACGATGCGCGGCATGTAGCGGGTGAGCGGAATTGCGATGGCGAAGAAGATGACGGCGAAGTTGATGACGAGGAGGATGTCGACTGTGGTGTCGAGATTGAGGTGAAGGAGGCGCGCCAGCGCTTTCACGGTGGACGAATGGAGAAACGCCGTTTCCCGGTCGTCGCCCGATTGGGCTGGAGCGGAGGCCGATGAAGACGGGGTTGAGGCGCGGGCGGAAGTGGCTTGAGCGGGAGCCGAGGTTTGTGCGCCGGCGCCGAGAGGCGCGGCAAGCATAGCTGTACTTATGATTGCGATCAGCGCGGGGCCCAAAAATCGATTGCAAAAACGCATTTTCGAAAAAACCTGTTTCAACGGGAACCCCCGGCCGCAAGCGGCAGGACGGCGCGGGCGGCTTGGATGGCCAGTTCGTTTGCAGCGGCCTGGATGGCGATGCGGGCCGATGCTGTTTCCGCATCGAGCTCGGCTTTGGCTTGACGGACCTTTTCCCCAGCCGATTTGCGGGCCGCGCTGAGGGCGGCGTCGCGCTCCGCATTCCACTGCTTAAGGCGCTGCTCGCGGACCCTGTAGGCTTCGGCGCGGGCTTGGCGCAGGCGTCCGGCGTATTCGGCGGTCTTGGTTTCAGCTTCGGCCACGGCCTTGCGGGCGTCCTCCATGGCCCCTTCGGTCAATGCGCGGCGCCTCGCAAGGATGGCCGTGAGTGGGGTTTGGATAAGGAATTGGTAGGCGAGAACCAGCACCATGAACAGCAGGGCAGTCGGAATCGCACCGATAAGGAGATCGCCGAGTTGCTGCAGAATCTCTTGCATGACGGTACCGGGCCGCTCCGGCTAACAGGTTAGGGATTTCGAAAGCGGAACCCTTTTTTGTATCAAGTGGAGGCTCGCAAGTCAACGTGGAGGGGTCAAGAAACGGCAATGTGTGACAACTGTCACGGAAAAGAAAGAATTGTGTAAAAAAGCACTTGATTTTGGGCCGAATGAGCCTAAACTTAAGTTACCACCTAGACCCACTCCAGGGTCCAGCGGGCAGCCGGTTTCGGGAAATCCTTCCACTCCCGATATCGTCTGCCCGCCTCTAATTTTCAGGCAAAAATCGATTTTCCGGAGTCATCGCTCTGCGAGGAGCATTTTTGCCTCCACTCGGGGAGTGCGAGAGTGCTTCGATCATGCGAGGGCCGATTGACTGAGCGGCTCTTTTTCACGGCTTGTCGCCGATAGAGAATCCATCCACTGTAAGCAAGCCGCGGGCGCGGAGCCAGCTCTCGAGCAGGTTTGGCCACTGGTCCAGAGCGGGATCGCCTTTGCCAAGGCCGGTTCCGTGCGGACCGTTGGCGAAGATGTGTAGCTCGGAAGGGACACCGGCTCTGACGAGGGCTCGGTAGAATCCGAGGCTTTGCTCTACGGGGACGGTTTGGTCAGTCACCGTGTGGTAGATGAAAGTAGGCGGCGTGCTGCCCGTGACGAAGAGGACCGGATCGAACTTGGCGCGAAGAGCTTCGCACCGATCGAGGACGTGGAAGATCTGGCAGTAACTCAGGTGCGAAGTGTCGCTCGAAACGGCGTCGATCCACGGATAGCCGAGGACAAGGAAATCCGGACGGCTGGATACGCGCTCGATTGCATCTTCGGCGTTGGGGTTGGCCGGGAGGAATTGGGTCGCGGCCAGAGCGGCGAGGTGACCGCCGGCGGAGAAGCCGATTGCAACGATACGGTTGGGATTGATGTGATAGTCGGCGGCACGGGCGCGGACGGTCTGGACGGCGCGACGAGCGTCGAAGAGCGGAACCGGCAGCAGGTACCCATTCGAGGCAAGACGATAGCTGAGGATGAAGGCGCGAAAGCCGCGCGCGGTGAACCAGTCGGCGACTTCGCGGCCTTCGAGATCGCCGGCGAGATGGATGTAAGCGCCGCCCGGAAAAATGACAACAGCGGAGCCGTTTTCGGCGCCTGCGCGCGGAGAAAAAACTGTGAGCGCAGGGATGTCGTCGCAGGCGGCGCCTTTGGCTTCAGGAGGGGTCCCGGGCCAAAGGCGGATGGTTTGGATGCCGAGAAACGCGTTGTCGGTTCCAGGGGTGGTGCAGGTAGGGGTTTCGGCCAGAGCCACCGAAACCGCCAGCGACGCCGCAACCAAGTGCATGAACAGATGCCTCATGGGAATCCTCGCGGTGGTTCGCGAGGATTATAGAAGCAGGAGTCGGGTTTCCGTTTCCGGAAGGCCCTTCCTCAACCTCAAATTCTCCTCTTTCGCACTCTTAATAACCGATGGTGAACTGCGCACGCTCGTGCGATGGTCTTTCCAACTCGTCAACGAGGGCAACTGCGTAGTCTTCAAACGAAATTCGGCTTTCGCCCTTGTCGTCTGCGATCAGTGTCTTTGTCCCGATTCGGAATTTGCCCGTGCGGGCGCCAGGCTCGAAGAACGCAGCCGGACTGAAATACGTCCAGTTGATATCCGACTTGCGCAGAACTTCAAGCGCTCTCGCGTGACTTGCCGCGATCGAAACCCACGCTTCAGGAAGATGACCGGAGGCCAGCAAGGTCACTCCAGGTGCAACTTCCAGCGAACCCGCTCCCCCCACGACGATCAGACGCGAAACGCCCGCCTTGCGCACTGCCTCAATCTGGCGCTCGGTCACGCCGATGATCTGTTCCGTTTCGTTCGCTGGTGGAGCATACGCGCTCACCACCGCGTCTGCGCCGCGAATAATTTCGGCAATTCGATCCGCGCTGCTCAGGTCGTCGCGCACAGCCTGGATGCTTTTGACTTTTTCCGGGTTTCGAACTACCGCCTTCACCTGATGGCCGCGAGAGGTCAGTTCGCTTAGAATTCGGCTTCCAGCATTGCCGGAGGCGCCATAAAGAACAACGCTCACGATTTTCCTCCTGAATTGTGAACCGGTTTGTGCCGGCGACGGACGTTAACAATGATAGGCCTGGCGGAAGGGATCGCCTAAAATCTGCCAACTCAGCTAACTCCTCAGTTCGCGGTCCCCCGGCCGCTTCGTCCCTGACTCTCCCGCACCTTGAACCAAACTGGCGTCCCCTTAAACCCAAATGCCTCGCGAATTCGATTCTCTAGAAACCGCTCGAACGCGAAGTGCAGCTTCACCGCGCGATTCGTGAACAGCACAAATTTGGGCGGAGCCACTGCCGCCTGCGTCATATAGAGAATCTTCACCCGCTTGGCAATCGGCACAGGCGCTCGCTGAAAATCTACCCGTTCCAAGAACCGGTTCATCGCCCCCGTCGACACGCGCTTGCGCCGCTCTTTGGCCACTGCCACCACCTCGCGCAACACCCGCGTCACCCCCTTTCGCTCCGGCCAGGTTGCCTCGAGCGCCGACATGAAAATCACCGGCGCATAGTCGAGGTACTTGAGTGTCGCTCTCAACTGCCGCTCGAATATCTCGCGGTCGGCCGGCGGCTTTTCCTCCCTGCGTCCCGCCGTTCTCGGGGTCCCCAACGACAGGTCCTTGTCGTTGGGGTGACTCACCGCATCCCACTTGTTCACGATCAGTATCACGCTGCGCCCGCTCTCGTGCGCGTACCCTCCAATGGTTGCGTCGCTCGCCGTCACGCCCTCTGTCGCATCAATCACCAGCAGCGCCACGTCCGCGGCCTCCAAATGCCGCCGCGCCATTACCACGCTCAACTTCTCGGCCATTAAGTTTGTCTTTCCTTTGCGCCTGATTCCCGCCGTGTCCACAAACCGCAGCTTGTTCCCCTCGAACTCCACCAACTCGTCCACCGCATCGCGTGTCGTCCCCGCAATCGGCGACACAATCGCGCGCGACGTTCCCGTCAGCGCATTCAAGAGCGTCGATTTGCCCACATTCGGCCGCCCGATAATCGCCACCGACGTCTCGCGCTGCTCAACCTCCTCATGCCTCCTGATGCGCTTCTCCTGTTTCTCTCCCTCGCCGTCGATATCCGGGTCGGGTTCCGTCTGATCCCTGATCCCGGCCGGAGCCCCCGGCGAGCGATGTTTGCTTGCCGCGGTGGCTGATCCCTGTTCTCTGTTCCCTGTCTTTTCCGCTACCGCATCCAACAACTCACCCACGCCCTGCCCGTGTTCCGAGCTCACCGCAAACACATCTGCAATTCCCAAGCGCCGGGAATTCTCTGCTTCGCCGATCAGCGCCGCGCCTTCCACCTTGTTTACCGCCAAGAACAGCGGCTTGCCTACCCGCTTCAATAATCGCGCCAGATCGTAGTCTGTCCTCGTCAGTTCCGCTCGCGCGTCGGCCACCATCACCACCGCGTCCGCTTCCTCAAGCGCCACCCGCGCCTGCCGAAAAATCTCCGTCGCCATCGGCTCGCGATCTTCCGGCACAATCCCGCCCGTATCCACTGCCCGGAACCGCCGCCCCGCCCACTCATACTCTCCGTAAATGCGGTCCCTCGTAATGCCCGGCTCGTCGCCCACAATCGACCGCCGGCTCCCCGTCAGCCGATTGAACAAAGTGCTCTTGCCTACGTTCGGCCGGCCCACAATCGCCACCAGGGGCAACCGCGCGGCTTCGGCCCTCACGGGCACAACCGGTCTTAGATACGCGGGCAAAGTAAGCTCCACAAACGCCCCGCGCAGGGGCAATTCCATCTAATTCCAGATTCTTTTCACGCCGTAACGGTCAAAGATTGGATCGCGGCTCACGATCGGAATCCTCAGATCCAATGCCTGTGCGGCAAGAAGCCTATCGAACGGATCGCGATGAAGTAAGGGCAATAACCCCGCGCGAATCACATGGGACACCGTTGCTTCCAGTACCTGATATCCCGCAGTCAATACAGCCCCCTCAAAGTCTCCAAGCAGTTCCGAAATGTCCAGCCTGTCATTCTTCCTGGCCTCATTTGACTTAATGGACAATTCCCATGGAGTTGCAATCGAGATCAGCACAACCTCATTCTCTGCATGGATTATCTCAGCCGCCCGCTTTGACAGCTTCTCCGGAGAATCAACGGCCCACAAAAGCACGTGCGAATCGAGAAGGAAGGTCATCTCTTTTCGTCTGGCTCTACAAGATCGCCTTCTAGCAGGTCGTTGAATCCGTACTCTGCCAGTTGCTCATCCGTCAGTGGGGCAAAAATGCTGTCGTCGTACCTGATCTTCCCCCGATACGCACCTAGCAACCGGAACGGAACTTCCTCCCTTTTCGCCTGTTCAATTGCAACAATCTTCGCCACAGGCTTCTTCCCTCGCGTGACGACCACTTCTTTACCCGCCTCCGCTTCCCTAATCAATCGCGAGAAGTGCGTTTTCGCTTGATGCACAGTGTAAGCCATGGACTAAGTATGCTTAGTCCACTTTGCAAAGTCAATTCTACCTAGACCGTCGCCTTTATGGAATCCATGGCCTCAGCAATAACATTAGTATTTTCAGATAATTGCTCCCCCTATCCGGCCCCAGATTTGCCTCCTCCCCCACAGGAAAATCCAATGCACATTCACCGCGCCGCCATCGATCTCCATTCAATCAACACCTGCGCTGCTCAAAGTGATCGCGCCATCGCCGCCCAACGCTCCGCTGAGGTTCGCAAGCGCCTGCTCAACAGGGCTCAATCCATCGCTGCAGACGCATCCCCGGAAGAATCCCTCTTCCTCGGCCATTGGCTCGATTACCGCAACTGCCAGCCTCTTCCCAACGACGAATACCATCCCTCCTCACATCGCGAAGATCCCTACTTCATCTAAAAATCGCCTCGCGGGATTCTCTGATCCCTGTTCCCTGCTTTCCCCGCTTCTCTATCATTAAACTCAGCACTCAATCCCGCCTCAACCGCGATGTCCTCGTCCGATTCCTCAACCCGCTCACTCCCCACGCTCCACGAGTTCTTCGCGCCCGGCGGCATCCTCGCGCACTCCCCACTCCCTTACGAGTACCGCCCCGGCCAATACGAAATGGCCCGCGCCGTCGAACTCGCCCTAGCCGAGCGCAAACACCTCATCGTCGAAGCCGGCACCGGCACCGGCAAAACACTCGCCTATCTTCTTCCCGCTCTCCGCACCGGCAGGCGAGTCATCGTTTCCACCGGCACCAAGGCTCTTCAAGATCAGCTCTTTTTCCGCGACATCCCCTTCCTCGAATCGCTCCTCGGCCCCCTGCGTGTCTGCTACATGAAAGGCCGCGCCAACTACCTCTGCCGCCACAAGCTCTACGCCCTCCGCGACCAACCCATTCTCTCGGGCCTCGACGAAATCGACGAATACCGGAAAATCGCCGAGTGGGAGCGCATCACCGAAACCGGCGACCGCGCCGAGCTATCCGGCCTTCCCGAGTTCTCGCCTCTCTGGCAAAAGCTCGACGCCCGCTCCGAAGCCTGTCTCGGCCCCGACTGCCCCAACTACCGCCGCTGCTTCATCACCGAAATGCGCCGCCGCGCCCTCGAATCCGACATCGTCATCGTCAATCACCACCTCTTCTTCGCCGACACCGCCGTGCGCCTCGCCGCTTCTCCCGGCGATCCTTCGCGCTCTTCCGCCTCCTCCGACGCCGGCGTCCTACCGGACTCCGCCGCCGTCGTCTTCGACGAAGCTCATGAGCTCGAAGATGTCGCTTCGCAATACTTCGGCCGCTCGCTCTCAAACGTCCGCTTCGAAGACCTTGCCCGCGACTCCGAAGTTCTTCTCCGGGGCAAAGCTCCCGCCACAAGCCAAATTCCCGCGCTTACCCAGCAGCTCCGCGAGCGTGCGCGCCTCTTCTTCGCCGCGCTCCCCTACGACGGAGACGGCCGCCATCCCTTCCAAAATCGCGAAGAATTCCTCGAATCCTCCGGCGACCTCTACCTCGGCGTCACCGGCAGCCTCAAGATTGTCGAAGCCGAGCTCGACCGCCTCACAGACGCTGACGAATCCCGCGGCCTCAGCGCCCGCGCAGCTTCTCTCCGCGCCGACCTCCAATTCATGCTCGAATCCACCGCCTCTAACATGGTCTTCTGGCTCGAACGCCGCGGTCCTGGAGGGAGCAGGGGCCTTCAGGCCCCTGAATTCGAGTCGGCATCGAGTGGGCCTTTAGGCCCGGAGAAGCGTTCCTCCCGCTCTCCTCGCGGCGCCACTCCATCGCTCCAAAGGACTACGTCCCGTACCATATTCCTCCAAGCCACACCCATCGACGTCTCCCAAATCCTCCGCTCCCTCGTCTTCGACCAGATCCCCACCGTCATCCTCACCTCCGCCACGCTCACCGTTCAAGGCGGTTTCGAGCACCTCCGCCGCCGTCTCGGCCTAGAAGATACGCGCGAGCTCGTCGTCCCCTCCCACTTCCGCTATGACCGCCAGGCCCTCCTTTATCTCCCGCCCGAAATGCCCGATCCCCGCGCCCCCGAATTCGTCGATTCCGCCGCCCGCACCATCGAACGCGTCCTCTCCATTACTCGTGGCCGCGCCTTCTGCCTCTTCACCAGCTACGCGCAAATGCGCGCTCTCTATGAGCGCCTTCTCCCCGTCCTCGATTTCCCCATCCTTCTTCACGGCACGGCCCCGCGCAAAGCCCTCCTCGAAGAATTCCGCTCCACGCCCAACTCCGTCCTCTTCGGCACCGCCAGCTTCTGGCAGGGCGTCGACGTCCAGGGCGAGGCCCTCAGTTGCGTCATCATCGACCGCCTGCCCTTCGCCGTCCCCTCCGACCCCGTCGTCCAAGCCCGCATGAAGGCCATCGAAGAAGCTGGCGGCCGCCCCTTCTTCGACTACCAAGTCCCCGAAGCCGTCCTCACCCTCAAACAAGGCTTCGGCCGTCTGATCCGCTCGCTCACCGATCGCGGCGTCCTCGTCCTCCTCGATCCCCGCATCCGCTCCCAGCGCTACGGCCAAATCTTCCTCCAATCCCTCCCGCCCTACCGCATCACCCAAAACATCTCCGATGTCGAATCCTTTTTCGCTGCCGATAGGCACCCTCATCCGTAGATAGGTTCGTCCTACGGGACTAGATACATCGTGATACTAGGTTTGGAGCACGCTGCGGGTATTTGCAAAGGGTGATGGTTTACTTAGCATAGCGCCCCCTTGCATAGATCCACGTGTGGTCCCGAGAACAGCGCCTTCCACTTCCAAACCATCGCCAAAGCCGCCTGCGTGTCGGCAAACGCCTTCGCGTTCAAATGGTCGGCGCTTAGCCGTCGATTCATCCCCATGACACAATTCTCCATTCGCTGAAAATTGTGTCTTGTTCGACTGTCTCAGTTTTGGGGTCCACTCCAACCTATTGCCTATTGCCTTTTGCCTGTTCCCTGATCCCTGTTCCCTCTTGCCTATTCCCAATTCCCTATTGCCTAATGCCTAACATGAAGCCCGTTCCATCTCGCAAGATCGTATGCGTGCCCCATCCAAGCTCTGCTTGGGTGGGGGCGCTCCTGCTCCTCACCACCGCCTGCCTCCCGGCCCACCCCCAGCCCGCCCCCACCGCTGACGCCCAGGCCGCCGCAAAACTCTACTTCAACCTCGTCTTCGTCCAATGCGGCGATTCGTACTACGAGAAAAATTCAGACGGTCTCACCCGCTACCAGCGTCTCTCCTACCAGCTCGTCTCCGATCCCATCACGTCCGCCGATCGCCTCAATGGCTATTCCTGGCGCGGCGAAATCATCGTCAACATCGAAGGGCCCTATCAGCAGTACCGCGACGGCCACTGGAACCCCTGGTCCGACGGCGGCTTTTCCTCGCACCGCCGCATGCAGAAACTATCCGGCCACTGGCAGGCCTACTCGGATGCCGGGACGTCTGCCTCCAAAATCGACGATTTCGATACCCCATCGCCCACCACCATCGCAATCCCCGCACCGGGCGAGCCCGAACACTCCGAGCCCTTTGCCAAATTCTCTTGCGCCGATATACCCAAAGAGGACGAAGGCAAAACCCCCGAACCCTCCCGCTAATTCGTTCTCGTCGACTTTGAGAAGCGTCGAGCATAGGAAATGCCCATCTGCGCCTCACTTCATTCCAATGCAGGGTTCCACTCTGGCAATCCCAACCGTTGTAGAATTCATTCGTGGCGATCGCAAACCGGCTGGGTCTCATCCCTGCTTACTTTTCACGAACGCGGAATTTCCCCATACCGTTTCACCACGTAATCGCCAAGGGAATCTTTCAAAGTACATGCACGCAGATCGGCCCCAGGTATGTCTTGTCCATCGCCGATCGCGGTGAACTTGAGGAGGTCCAGCTTCGCGGTATTCCGGATCCGCTCTTTTGGCCTAAATCCATCCCGCGCTACGAACTTTTTAAATCCTGTGTCGATTGCCTCTCTCCGGACCATTGGCATCATTATGAAATTCCTGAAACATCCGTTGAAAACGGCGAGAGTGTGGTTGACTGCGGTGCGGCGGAGGGCATCTTCGCGCTTTCCGTGGCTCCGCGCGCGGGCAAATTGGCAGTCGTCGAACCCTGGACCGGCTTTCATCGATCCTTAGAGGCCACCTTTGGGAATCGCGCCGTGATCTGCAAAAAAGCATTCGGCCGAACTGTCCGAACAGCCTACCTTAGTGGATCGTCTTTGTACGGAACCATCAGCGAAAACGATGGCGCCGCCATTTCGATCGCCACCGTGGACGATTTCCGCGAATCCTTTGGGCCGATGAATTTCATTAAGGCCGATGTCGAAGGCTCGGAACATGAAATGCTCGAAGGAGCTAAAGAAACTATCCTCGCAGACAAGCCCAAGATGGCGATCACCACCTACCACATTGAGAACGACTGGGAATATATGCTCAAGTTAGTTAGAAGCATTGTGCCCGATTATCGCTATCGGCTCAAAGGCCTGTCTTA
>Ga0187782_10002525_pt1 | contig 13461 bp, 12 predicted proteins | sample 0715_SJ02_MP15_2_FD_132454 | JGI IMG/M metagenome (GOLD analysis project Ga0187782, IMG submission 132454) | Tropical peat soil microbial communities from peatlands in Department of Meta, Colombia - 0715_SJ02_MP15_20_MG | ecosystem: Environmental > Terrestrial > Soil > Wetlands > Peat | place...
CACCAGGTGATCTACCCGTTCTTCCAGAGTTTCGACGTGGCCATAAAGCATGGTGGCATTTGTGCGCAGTCCGATCCGATGCGCCTTTTTCGCCATGCTGAGCCACATTCGACCGCTCACCTTGTGATCGCAGATGATGCGACGAACGCGAGGATGAAAAATCTCCGCGCCCCCTCCGGGGCAGGAATCCACGCCGGCCTCTTTCATTCGGCGGAGGGTCTCGTCCACGGTCAGCTTGGCGATTCGCGCAAAGTAATGCACTTCAACCATGGTGAAAGCTTTCAGGTGCAGATGAGGATAGCGCTGTTTCAGCCCGCGGATCAGCTCCAGAAAATAGTCGAAGGGCAGATCCGGGTGTAACCCGCCCACGATGTGAATTTCTGTGGCGCCTTCACGGACGGCTTGTGCCGCGCGCTGATACATCTCTTCCAAAGCGTAGGTGTACGCGCCGGGAGCGCCTGGATCGCGGCCGAACGCGCAGAGTTTGCAATGGGCAACGCACACATTGGTGGGATTGATGTGCCGGTTCACGTTGTAATAGGCAACATTGCCGTGACGCTTTTCGCGCACATAATTGGCCAACCAGCCAACTGCAAGCAGGTCGGGGGTCTTAAACAACGCGACCCCGTCGTCGAACGACAGGCGTTCGCCGGCCAGCACTTTATCGGCAATCGGCTTCAGTACCGCGTCGGTGATCGTTAATTCGGCCATGCGCTGTTTGAATCTTCAGATGCGCGCGAGATCGCCTTTGCTACACGCTGTTTCCTGCACCAGGCCTAGCGAGTCTCTTCTAGGATTTCGAATCGTGCAAACGATTCAGCCGCGCCACAGCGCTGCGGCGGCCCCCCAGAACACCAGGAACAAGATACTAATATAGCCGTTCACCGTGAAAAACGCAGCGTTTAGCTTGCTCAGGTCGTGTGCCTTCACCAGCGAGTGTTCGTAAGCAAGTAAACCAGCCACTACCACAATCCCGGCCCACGCCGGCCAAGGCAAACCAAAACTGCCCGCCAGCCAACTCAGAAGCAACACCACCCCGGCATGCATGCAACGGGAAATCAGCAGCGCCCGGGCCACGCCAAACCGCTTCGGCACCGAGTACAGCCCCGCTTCCGTGTCGAACTGAATGTCTTGACACGCGTACAGTACGTCGAAGCCTCCCACCCACAGCGTCACCGCCGCGCAAAGAATCAGCATCCGCCAATCCAGTGTTCCGGTGATCGCAATCCACGCGGCCGCGGGCGAAATACCCAATGCGAATCCCAGGAAAAGATGGGACCAATGCGTAAACCGTTTCGTATAGGAGTAAAAGAACAGCACCCCGAGCGCTACCGGTGCAAGCTCCAGCGCCAGAGCATTCAGCTGCCATGCCGCCAGCAGGAACAGCGCCATCGCCGCTATCGTGAATGTCCAGGCGAAAGATACCGACAGCGCTCCCGTGGCCAAAGCGCGCATTTTCGTTCGCGGATTTTCCTGGTCATAACGCAGATCCACGATGCGGTTCATGGTCATGGCGGCGGAACGTGCCGCGACCATGGCCACCACGATCCACACAATCTGTCTCCACGTCGGCCAGCCATGTACGGTTACCCGCGCCGCCAGCAGCGCCCCCACCAACGCGAACGGTAGCGCAAAGACCGAGTGCTCAAACTTGATCATTTCCAGCACGGTGCGAATGCGCCCAGTCATATGCGGCTAAGACTCCGCTTTCTTACCCGGAGCGCTGCCGGTCCAGCGATACATTTTTTGTTGAGGCAATCCAGCCTGCGCCAGGACCCGGCAGACATATTGGGTGACTAGCTCGTCGATCGACTTGGGCTGAAAGTAAAACGCGGGCACCACCGGCATGATCACCGCACCGGCTGCCTGGGCACGCAGCATGTTTGACAGGTGAACGCGATTGAACGGCGTATCGCGCACACAAAGTATCAGCTTCCGGCCTTCTTTCAGCATCACATCAGCAGCTCGTGACACCAGGTCATCGCTGATGCCGTTGGCGATGGCTGCCAGCGCGCCCATGGTGCAGGGAATCACGATCATCGCGTCAACTTCACAACTCCCCGATGCGATGGCTGCTCCGACGTCCTTGTTGGAAATCGGCTCGATCTTCTTGGAACTCCGGCCCAGAATCCGGTTCGGGAGCTTTTTCAGGTCGCCCGAAGTAATGCCAAGTTCTTCCGAGAACAGCCGCTGGCCGGTTTCGGTCACCACCAAATGAATCTTAGAGACACGGATGTCTTCTTCCAGCAGCGCGAGGGCTTTTTGCGCCAGAATAGCTCCACTTGCTCCAGTCACACCAATTGTAAGGATGCGTCCCTCGGTGATTGCCATGGCTTGTGCGGATGTTCCTCAGTCTCGCAGTGGCCTGATAGCAAGTCAAGCGGTTCGGATCGCGCGGCCAGCCAGCTTGGCACTTTATTCGATATGTTAAACTTCACGCGATATGAGGTCGGGCCATGGATAACAAAGAACCCATTGCCGCGGTTCTCGCGTTTTTGGAAGCGATTAATTCCGGGGACGCCAACAAAATATGCGCGTTGATCACCGAAGACCACGTCTTTGTGGATGCGCTGGGAAATAAAGTGCAGGGAAAAGAAGCGATGCGCAAAGCCTGGGCCGGATATTTCCAATGGTTTCCCGATTATCGCGTGTCCCATGAAGAGATTCTCTCGGACGGCAGCCTGGTCGCCGCGTTTGGCTCCGCCGAAGGAACTTACGCGCTCAAGGGAACTCTGCTGAAACAGAATCACTGGAGCGCGCCCGCGGCTTGGCTGGCCATCGTGCGCGATGGGCTGGTGAAGGAATGGCGGGTATACGCAGATAACCAAGCGGCAAGGAAGATTATGGGTTGGCCGAATCCATAAATCGCAAGTGGCCGCTTGTTTTCTAATCGCTTTAGGTAACCACCGGTAATCACTTCCGGCGCAAGGCTGGCGGGAAATCATGAAAGAATCGGAAATCCGCAGTTTGCTCCAGGCTGTCAGCAACAAAACACTCAAAATCCATGACGCTATCGCCAAGCTGAAACACCTTCCGTTTGAAGATATCGATTTTGCCAAGGTCGATCATCATCGGGCGCTGCGACAAGGCTACGCCGAAGTGGTCTTCGGCAAAGGGAAAACACCCGCGCAGGTCGCTGGGATTGTGCGCGTGATGTTTCGCCGCAAACAGTCACGGCACAACATTCTGGTCACCCGCGCTGACCGCAAGACTTTCGCTGCTGTAAAGCGGGTGAGCCGCGATGCCAAGTTTCATCCGTTATCGGGCGTAATCACGATCCAGCGCAGCAACGAAATCACGGGCAAGGGCATGATTCTGATCGTTTCCGCGGGCACCAGCGATGTTCCCGTCGCGGAAGAAGCGCTGCTGACCTCGCGGATGATGGGTAACCGCGCCGAGCACCTCTATGACGTCGGAGTGGCGGGCATCCACCGGCTGCTGGAACATCGGGGAATGCTGGCCGACGCGCGCGTGGTCATCTGCATTGCCGGTATGGAAGGCGCTTTGCCCAGTGTGGTGGGAGGACTGGTCGGGGTTCCGGTGATTGCTGTCCCGACGAGTACAGGTTATGGGGCAAGTTTTGGAGGCGTAGCGGCACTGCTCGGTATGCTGAACTCGTGCGCGTCGAATGTCGCTGTGGTGAATATCGATAACGGTTTTGGCGCGGCCTGCGTTGCCTCGTGTATCAATCGCCTGTAGGCATTTCGCACAAAAGTGCAAGTTGCAAAGCCGGTCCGCTGGAATCCTAGGGTTTCAGCAGGACTTTCATCACGCGGGGCTGCTGCGCGTAGAGAATCGCTTTTGCCGCGTCCTTTAGCGCGAAAGTGCGCGAAATGAGTGGCGTCGGATCGATCTTACCGGACTTCAGCAGAGCGATGGCTTGGTCGAACGGGCCGCAGCGCGAACCCACCACGGTAATTTCTTTCACCACGATCGGCCACATCTCCACCTGCGCCGCGCCATGGAACGTGGATTTCAGCAGCAATGTGCCGCGGGGCTCGGTCATGTGCTGCGCCAGGATCAGGCCGCTCGCTGAGCCGGTTGCTTCGACAACCAAACTGCACTTCTCCGTGACGCGCTTGGCATCGCTGGCGTCCCCGTGTACCTTCCTTGTTGCGATTCTTGCTCGTTGCGCTAATCGCAGTTTGGCGTCGTGTTTGCCGTACAGGACCACTTTGCTGCCGGTTGTCTGCAACACTCGGCCGATTAACTGTGCAAGTTTGCCGTCGCCCAGAACCGCTGCCTTCCGAAACTCGCGTATCGGGATTTGCTGCAGGATCTCGCACGCTGCAGCCAATGGTTCTGTGAACACCGCCTTCTCATCGGAGACGTTTGCCGGCACCAGGTGGAGATTCTCGAGCGGAAGCGCAAGATATTCCGCGAAGGCCCCATCATGCTTCACGATTCCCAGTACGGTGCGCCGTGCGCAATGCGTTTTTAAGCCGCGCCTGCAAAATTCGCACAGCGGTTTGTGACCGTGAGCCGCGCAGGCAACATTAATTTCACCCGCCACGCGCTTTCCCCGCCAGCGATTCCCCACGGTGGAAGAGACTCCCGCCACGTCGACCACTTCTCCGACGAATTCGTGGCCCGGCACGCCTCGAAATGTATGGTAGCCGCGCAGAATTTCGATATCGGTATTGCAGATTCCCGCCAAACGCACGCGAACCAGCGCCCAGCCGGGTCGCAGTCGAGGCTGAGGTTTATCAACGGCCTTTAGGTGTCCGCGGTGGACTGTGAATGCCAACATAAGGTGAAAAGCTCGGATCTATTCAAAGCAGTGCGGCAACTAAAGATTCCGCTAACCGCGCTTCTTGGTTAGCCAAAACCGTGCGCAAATCCACGAGCACCGCTTCTTGCTCGATGCGAGCAATTACCGGAATTCCCGCCGGGCCTTTTCGCAAACGCGATTCCAGATGGCTGGCGGAATAACGGGAGCTGGTCAAGCGCAGGAGTTTCGTTGGAATTGCTTGAGCGGGTGTGGAACCCCCGCCAACCAGGGAATGGCCATCAATCATTTCGATCAGCGCGTGCTCCGAGCCAATCCTGCTCTGGACTAACCCCAACAGCGCTTCAGTGCGCTGCGCGATCGTTTCCAACGGCGTCCGAATCATGGCCTGTGCCGGAATTTCATTCCAGGCGCCGCGTAAGTAAGCGCGCAACGTCGTTTCCATCGCCGCAATGGTAAGCTTGTCCACGCGCAATGCACGAAACAGCGGATGACGCCGCACTTTTGCGACCAATTCTTTTTCCCCCGCAATGATGCCCGCCTGCGGACCGCCCAAAAGTTTGTCGCCGCTAAAGAGCACAAGTGAGAAGCCCTGCTCGATGCTTTCACGTACCGTTGGTTCGTGTACTCCTGCCGCGGAAAGATCAACCAGACAGCCGGAACCCAGGTCTTCAATCACCGGCAGTGCGCGGCGCGCGCCCAATGCAATTAACTCGGCGACCTCCGGCTTTTCCGTAAAACCGGTCATTTTGAAATTGGAAGGATGCACACGCAGCAGCACCCGCGTTTGCTCGTTGATCGCGTTTTCGTAATCGGTGATCCGGGTGCGATTGGTCGTGCCCACCTCGCGCAGTGTCGCGCCGCTCTGCTGCATGATTTCCGGAATCCGAAAGCCATCTCCAATTTCGATCAGTTCGCCGCGCGACACGATCACTTCACCGCCACGCGCCAAAGCCGCCAGCGTGACCAGTACAGCCGCCGCGCAATTATTCACGACAATAGCGGCTTCGGCTCCCGTCAAGCGCCGGATCACACGCTCCAGGTGCACGTCGCGCGTACCACGCACACCCGCGGCTACATCGTATTCCAGGTTGGAATACTGCGTGGCCGTTTCGCGCAACTGCTCGATCGCCGCGGGAATCAGCGGAGCGCGCCCCAGATTGGTGTGGAGAATCACTCCGGAGGCGTTGATGACCGGCCGAATCGACGGTGCAAGCTCACACTCCACTGCATGCATGATCCGCTGCTCGATGGCGGCGTCGCCAATCTGACTTTCGTCCAGCGTCCCTTTCTTGATTTCGTGCCGCACCTGGTCCAACACCTCACGAATCAGGATGACCGCGTAACCGCGTTCCAAACGCCGGCAGACTTCACCAACACCCGGCCGGAGGAGCAGTTCATCGACAGCAGGCAGTCGTTGACGGAAGTCGGTGCGTTCCGGCGTAGATCCAGGTTTCGCGGGAGTGGACATGGCGCCATTTCACCATAGGCTCGCCGCACCTGCAATCATCCGCGGACGCTCCTCTGGCCGTAGGTACAGTGGCTCGGCCTAACGCGCCGTGCCCAATGCGCCGCCCCGCCATTCTTATGAATTGACGGACGGGCCTGCCCCACCTAGGATGTGGGTTCGAGGGTACCCAAGCCATGCCCCCCACCGTTGACGAAGAACTGGCACAAATGGAACGGGATATCCGCCAGTTGAAGATCGAATACGACATGTTTTTTGGCGGTGGCAGAAAACGCCCGCCCGCCGAGGTTGAGTGGCGCATCGAACTGCTAATCAAACGCTATGCCGAACGCGGAGGAGAGCTCAAGTTCAGTCAACGGTTCCGCTACAACAATCTGGCGCAAACCTACGCAAAATATAAGGAAGTTTTTCGCAAACGCATGGCTCAGCGCGAGGAAGGCAAAGTGGAACGCCACTTTGGCGCCGCCGCCAAAGCTATCGAAGCGGAACGCGCGCGATCGCAAGCCGGAGCGGAGCGGCAACCTGCGGCTGCCCCTTCCAGGGAATTCCGCATGGTTTGTTCCGAGCCGGACAAAGAAACGGAAAAAGTCGATCAACTGTTCGAAGCCTTTATGGAAGCGAAAAAGCAGGCCGGTGAAGAAGTCAGCAAGGTGACGCGGGCCGGCTTCAATGAATTTGTGCGCAAGAAAACCAAGGATCTGCAAAGCAGTAAGAACTGTCACGACGTGGAATACGTCGTCGAAACCGTGGATGGCCAGGTCAAACTGAAGGCCCTCGTGAAATCCTGATTCACCCCATCCAGATTTTTCCCACAGCCTGTGCTTTTCGAAACTCACGCGCTCCGCATAGACTAGAGGGTTCTATTTTCGCTGGAGGACCACATGCCTGTAGAGCGGGCACTGCTGAGCGTGTTCGACAAGACCGGCATCCTTGACTTCGCCAGAAAGCTCGCGGCCCTGAGGATCGAAATACTGTCCACCGGGGGCACCGCAAAGTTACTTCGCCAGGACGGCGTGCCGGTCACCGATGTTGCCGAGTTTACCGGCTGGCCCGAAATGCTGGGTGGCCGCGTCAAGACCCTGCATCCCAAAGTGCACGCGGGACTGCTGTATCGCCGCAATCTGGCCGAAGACCTGAATCAGGTCAAGCAGCAAGGCATCCAGCCCATCGACTTGGTCGTAGTCAATCTGTACCCCTTCGAAGAAACCGCCGCAAAAGCATATCTCACCGCGGAAGAGCTCGTCGAGAACATCGATATTGGCGGCCCTACCATGTTGCGGTCGGCCGCGAAAAATTTTGAAAGTGTCACCGTGGTGACCGATCCCGCTGATTATGAGCGTGTCGCTGAGGAGCTGGAAACCACCCGCGACACTACCTTGGCTACACGGCTCGAGTTGGCCAGAAAAGTCTTTGCCACCACCTCGCGCTACGACGGCCTCATCGCCATGAATCTGGAACGGTTCAACCTCAACGAGGGCCAGTTGGAAGTGCAGGCCAAGCCCGTTCTCCCGGAACGCCTCCATTTGGCGTTGCAACGCAAGCAGGAATTGCGCTATGGCGAAAACCCGCATCAGTCTGCTGCTCTGTACGTCCCGGCAGGCCGTCCACCCGAAGGATTAGCGGCGGCTAAGCAGCTACAGGGCAAAGAACTCTCCTACAACAACTACCTGGACCTGGAAGCCGCGCGCAGTACCGTGGCTGAATTCGAACGGCCCGCTGCGGTGATCATTAAGCACAACAACCCCTGCGGTGTCGCTGAGCAAAAGACGTTGTTGGATGCATACACCAAAGCGTTCGCCTGCGATCCCTTGTCCGCGTTCGGCGGTGTGCTGGCGTTCAATCACATCGTCGACGCGTTGACCGCCGAAGCGGTCGTGAAGCTCTTCGTGGAGTGCATCGTCGCTCCAGGATTTGCCGACCGCGCCCAGGAGATTTTTGCGTCCAAGAAGAATTTGCGCCTGCTGGTGCTTCCGCACGGAGGCTTGGAGCACAACCGGGCTCTACAGTTGAAGCGCATTTCCGGCGGCGTGCTGGCCCAGTCGCCCGATCTCGGCGGCTTGGACGGCGTGGAATTGAAAATTGCTACCAAGCGCGCCCCGACAGAAAACGAAATGAAGGATCTCAAGTTCGCGTGGAAAGTGTGCAAACACGTCAAGTCCAATGCCATCGTGTTCGCCAAAGACGGCGCCACGGTCGGTGTCGGCGCGGGGCAGATGAGCCGCGTCGATTCCGTGAAAATCGCCATCGCCAAGTCGCAGGTATCTTTACAAGGAACCGCAGTTGCCTCGGATGCGTTTTTTCCGTTTCCGGATGGGGTCGAGGAAGCAGCGAAAGCCGGAGCAACCGCGGTCATTCAACCGGGCGGCTCGGTGAAAGATGCGGACGTGACCGCAACGGCTGATCGCTTGGGGCTGGCCATGGTCTTCACCGGCATGCGCCATTTCTTGCATTAATCCGGCGTTTACTGCCGCCCGATATTGTTCAATTCCTGCTGCAGACGCAAACCTTCCAGGCTTGCCAGCGGTAGACTCAAAAACAAACCGATGCGGCGATCAAGCGTCACGAATGCATCGCGAAATGCCCGCTGCAGTTCTATGCTGGAAGGTCCCGCGGCGCCCGGATCCGCCACGCCCCAATGTGCGGTCACCGGTTGGCCGGGCCATACGGGACAAACCTCACGCGCCGCGTTATCACACACGGTGAAGACAAAATCCATCTTCGGAGCACCTGGTTCCGCAAACTCATTCCAACTTTTGCTTCGTAGCCCGGCCGTGGGTAGTCCTGCCGCTTGAAGTTGCTGTATCGTTCCGGGATGGACGTACCCTGCCGGGTGGCTGCCTGCGCTGTGCGCGCAAAAGTCCCGCGCGCCCCTGTGTCTCAGTATCGCCTCCGCCAGAATGGATCGTGAAGAGTTTCCGGTACACAGAAAGAGCACGTTATACGGTGCTTTCACTTCTGCCCTCAGTTGCAGCAGGGCAAGTCCACGCAACCTGGCGGGCAATCGCAGCTGGCCGTGACAGGCTTCACAGCGCGTATGAACGCGCTCATGAATTTGTCTTTGATCTGCGGGCCAACCTCATTGGCGTCCAGTCCGGCGGCATTCAGGAATTCTCGTGCTTCTTCGACCTGATAGATCCGTGTGGGTTCAACATCGACGGATTCGAAACCCGCAGCTTGCAGTTTGTCTCGGTACTCGTCTTCCCTCAAGGCGCCGGCCATACAGCCGACCCACAGTTCCATGCTCTTCCGGATATCAGCAGGCACTTCGCCTCGAATCACCACATCGGAAACCGCGAAACGCCCACCGGGCTTCAGCACCCGATACGCTTCTCGCAACACGCGATCCTTGTCCCCCGACAGGTTGATCACGCAGTTTGAGATGACCACGTTTACGGAATTGTCGGGCAACGGAATATCCTCGATCGTGCCTTTCAGAAACTGTGCGTTTTCGACGCCGGCTTTTCTCTGGTTCTCACGCGCAAGCTCCAGCATTTCGTCGGTCATATCCAGTCCATAAGCTTTTCCTCCCGGCGACACCCGTTTTGCCGAGAGCAACACATCGATCCCGCCGCCGGATCCCAAGTCCAGCACAATCTCTCCCGGTTGCAATTGCGCCAACGCCGTGGGATTGCCACAGCCCAAGGATGCAGCCACGGCCTCGCCCGGCAACACGTCTGTTTCCGACTTGTCATACAGGTTGCGAGTGATGGGATCACAGCCACTGAGCTCCGCTCCACCTCCACAACAAGCCGTTTTGCCGGAGGCGACCTGTTTGGCCGCGGCTCCGTACTTTTCCCTTACCGCATCGTGGATGTTCTTTCCGTCCATATAAGACCCCCTTGCACGCAAACTCTGAAACCTATCAGTTAAACAACCGTGTAATCCTTCCCACGCTCTTGTCCGACATGCTCAACCGGTGGTTGTGCACATCAGCGCGAATTCGGGGCCAGCGCTTCAACCGGCACGACGCGATTGCGTGTGCAACACTCTTCGTACAAAAATCCGAGGATCTCTTGCAGGGCCCCCGTGCTCGCTGTGTACCACAAGAATGTTCCGGCGCGGCGAACGTCCACCAGACCAACGTGTCTTAATTTCTCCAAGTGGTGCGACAACGTAGAACCGGGGATGCCCAACTCCTCTTGAATTTCTCCGGCCACCATTCCGGTGGGGTGGGCGGAAAGAAGCAAACGAACGATTTGCAGGCGAGGTTCACTGCCAAGCGCGGCGAAGCGGTCGGCACAACGGGATACTAAGAGAGGATCAGCTTTGGGCATATTTCGATTATTGTAGAAACATGGATGAATTGCAACCCCTCTCTTTTTGGAAACCCTTCTTTCCTCCTCCTCATCTCATTTGGTTGGGCTATGTTTATCAGTGAAACCCACGCTTTTTCGCTTTTGACCGTCTTCCCTTCACATGGGATACTGCTATCTCCTGGAACTTTATGACCCTAAAAACTCTTGTCTTCGCTATGGTTTTGGCTGGTCTCACCGGCCTGCCGGCATCAGGCCAAACCTCCCCCGCCGACTCCCCAAACTCGGCTTCCACGATGACCCCAAGGGCGGAGGCCTATTTCAACTTCACGATGGGCCATGTGTACGAACTGCAGTACGAGCAAACCAGTCAACAGGATTACGCCACCAAGGCCATCGACGCCTACAAGAAAGCCTATGCGCTCGACCCCAAGTCGCCCATCATCGGTGAACGGCTCGCGGAAATGTACTGGAAGGCTCAACGGATCCGCGAAGCGGTTACCGAGGCCAACGAGATTCTGAAGCACGATCCAAACGACTTGCCGACCCACCGCTTGCTCGGGCGAATTTATCTTCGCAGTCTGGGTGATATCAATGGGGCGGGGGGGCAGACCGAGATGGTCGCCAAGGCCATCGGTGAGTACGCGGAGGTACACCGGCTGGATCCCGGAGACGAAGAGGCTTCTCTGTGGTTGGCGCGCCTGTACCGGCTGCATAACGAACCGGACAAGGCTGAGCAAGTGCTCCGGAAAATGTTGCAGGATGACCCCGCGGACGAAGCGGCAGCGGAACAACTCACTCAGTTGCTGTTGGACGGCAACAAAGTGGACTCCGCTATTCAGCTGCTCGAAGGGATGACCGCCCATTCCTCTTCCGCGCCGCTTTTCGATTTGCTGGGCGACGCCTACACCCAGAATCGCGATTACACCAAAGCCGAAGCCGCGTACCGCAAAGCCTCGGAACTCGATCCGTCGGAACTCAACTACCTGCGAGGGCTGGGGCAAGCCCTGCTCTCTGAGGAGAAGTACACTGAGGCTCTGCAGATTTACCAGAAATTGGCGGATTTAGTGCCGGACGACACCGATAATCCTTACCTGCACCTTTCCGAGATTTACCGCCAGCTCCACCAATTCGACAAAGCGGAAGAAAATCTGGTCAAAGCCCGCCAATACAATCCCAACAGCTTGGACGTTTTGTGGAACGAAGCGATCCTTTACGAAGCGCAAGGGCGCTACGACGAAGGAATTCGTGTCCTGTCGGATGCCATAACCGGAGTAAAAGCGCAGTCGACGGTGCTACCCAGCACCCGCCGCCGTTTGGCGGTGCTTTATCAGCAACTCGGCATGCTGTATCGCGATGTCCAGAATTATGCGGCAGCCATCTACACTTTCCAGGAATTAGGCCATCTGGGCGACGAGGAAGATCATCGCGCTCGTGTCTTGATTATGGATACGTATCGCATGGCCAAGGACATGCCCAAAGCCCTGCAAGCCGGCCGTGAAGCTATGGCGAAATACCCGGACGATCCTGAAATTCGTGCTACCCAGGCGCTGCTGCTCGGAGAGAATCAACAGACCGACGAAGCCGTCAAATTGCTCCAGGCCACCTTGAAAGGCACCCCCGACGACCGCGGCACCTACTTGAATCTTTCTCAAGTCTATGAACAGGGTCGGCGCTACTCCGAGGCCGAACAGGCGGCGCGCAAAGCCGAATCTCTGGCCTCCGACCCGCAAGATAATGCCATGGCCTGGCTGCTCCTCGGTTCCGTGTATGAGCGCCAAAAGCAGTACGACAAAGCGGAAGACCAGTTCAAGAAAGCCTTGGATGCCGATCCCAAGAACGCTCAAGTCCTTAACTACTACGGCTACATGCTGGCGGACCGCGGCGTGCGCCTCGACGAAGCCCGAGACTTCATTCAGCGCGCCTTGGACCAGGAGCCTTTCAATGGCGCTTACCTGGACAGTCTGGGCTGGGTGTATTTCAAGCAGAACAAGCTGGACGACGCGGAAGCCATGTTGCGCAAAGCCGTCGAGCACGAACCGCACGACCCCACCATTCGCGAGCACCTCGGCGACATCTTAGCCAAGCAGGGCCGTGCCGATCTGGCCGCCGCCGAGTGGGAGCGTTCCCTGAACGAATGGCACCGCTCCTTGCCTGCCGACCTGGAAACCGATAAAGTCGCAGAAGTCGAGCAAAAGCTGAACCAGGTGAAGCACCGCGTGGCCCAAAAGACTCCCACCGCGGACGCCAAACCCTAAATCCCGCATGCGCGAAATTCGGATCCCAGCCTTCGCCAAAGTGAATTTGCGTCTGGAGGTGCTGGGGAAGCGGGCCGACGGTTACCACGAATTACGTACCATCTTTCAAACCGTGTCGCTGCACGACACGTTGCGTTTTCGTCCCGGCAGCACATCCGGAATACAACTGCAAATCCATGGCAATGAACAACTGTCCGGTGAGGGCGTGGACAAAAATCTGGCGTTCCGCGCGATTGATGTCCTGCGCGACGAATTGAAGATCCGCTCCGGCGTGGACATTGTTTTGCAAAAGAGGATTCCTGCTGGACGCGGTTTGGGTGGCGGCTCCAGCGATGCGGCTGCGGCGCTCCTTGGGTACTTACAACTCACCCGCAAGAAAATGAATCCGCTCCGGCTTCTGGAAATTGCGTCGCAGCTCGGCGCGGATGTGCCGTTCTTTCTTCTGGGTGGTCGCGCGCTGGGAATCGGCAAAGGTGATGAGATTTATCCTCTTCCCGACGTAGCAAAGCTTACCGTACTGATTGTTTCTCCCAATAATGTTCACGTACCGACGCCCGACGCCTACCGGTGGCTGCACGCCCCGGCGCTGGCTTCGTTGACAAAAGCTGCTGTGCAGAATAAACTATTTGAGTTCTGTGCTCTGTGCTGGAGCACGCAGGGGAATAGCCTTTCGAATGATTTCGAAGCGGTTGTTTTCCGGCGTCATCCCCGGTTGCATCAAATCCGGCGGACTCTGCTCCAGAGAGGGGCGTC
>Ga0187782_10002526_pt1 | contig 13456 bp, 9 predicted proteins | sample 0715_SJ02_MP15_2_FD_132454 | JGI IMG/M metagenome (GOLD analysis project Ga0187782, IMG submission 132454) | Tropical peat soil microbial communities from peatlands in Department of Meta, Colombia - 0715_SJ02_MP15_20_MG | ecosystem: Environmental > Terrestrial > Soil > Wetlands > Peat | place...
AATGGAGCCCTTCTGGACGCCCTCGAGCATGTGGTCCTGAAGGCGGTGCGCCTGCGGGAAGAACACCTCCGCAAGATCACCTTCGACTGCAACGACTGGCGGCGGCTGCGGACTGAAGAGTTAAGACTCACCGCGCAAGTCGCCGCCGAGCGGGTGCTGGAGAGTGGTGATCCGTTTGCCTTAAGCCCCATGTCCCCACGAGAAAGGCGAATCATCCATCTGGCGCTGCGCGAGCGGCCAAACCTCCACACGGCGAGCGAGGGCGTGGGCTCCGAACGCCATGTCGTGATTATGCCGACCGGAACTCCCAAATGACTCGCGGTTTGTCGGTTATCAGAAATCGGACAACTGGCCAAGGATATGACCCATGACGACACCGTAGTGGCCGTTGCTACGCCGCCCGGCCGCGGTGGCCTGGGGATGGTGCGCCTGTCGGGAAGCCGAGCGGTCGAAATCACCACCAGCCTCATTAGTTTCTCCAAGTCGCCCCTGCAAACCCAGCGCGCCACGCGGGGTGAGTTTTGCGATCCTAAAGGCGGCAAGGTTCTGGACCAAGTTGTGGTCACTTGTTTCCGACGTCCGCATTCCTACACGGCGGAAGACGTCGTTGAGATTTCCTGCCATGGCGCTCCTGTAATCCTTCGATATCTGGTGGAATGCTGCCTCACTCGCGGAGCGCGGGTTGCCGAACCGGGCGAGTTCACCCTGCGCGCGTTTCTCAACGGGCGCATCGACCTGACGCAGGCGGAAGCGGTGCGGGACCTTGTCGAGTCGCGCACTCTCTACCAGGCCCGTGTGGCCGCACAACAACTCGAGGGCGCAATCTCCGCTCGACTCAAACCCCACAAGCAGGTTCTGCTCGAACTTATTGCCAGGCTGGAGGCCGGAATCGACTTCGCCGAAGACGACGTTGCCGTTATGGAATCGCAGGAAATAGTCGGCCGCATTGGCCGGCTGCACGCCGAACTCGATAAGTTGGCGCAAGGCTACGAATACGGCAGAATTGTTCGCCAGGGACTGAGCCTGGCCATTGTGGGTCGCCCAAACGTCGGCAAGTCGAGCTTGTTCAACCGCCTCCTCAATGAAGAGCGAGCCATCGTAACTTCCACTCCCGGGACTACGCGCGATCTGGTGGCTGAAACCGCCAACATTGGAGGCATACCGCTGCGCTTCGTGGATACGGCAGGCATCCGCCACACGGATGATGAGGTGGAAAAGATCGGGGTGGAGAAGTCCTTTCAAGCCATCGCCGACTCCGACCTGCGGCTCCTGGTGGTTGACTCGTCCGAGGGATGGACCGATGCAGATTCGAGTTTGCTAAGCAAAGTGGGCCCGCTGGGTGCGCTGCTGGTAGCCTGCAATAAGGCCGACCTTCCGCACAAAATCTCGAAGCAGAGCGAGATTCCTCTCCCGCGGCTGCGGGATCGGAATGACAGGGACGTGGATCCGGAGGTGATGCAGGTGGTTTGGACGTCAGCCTTGACGGGCCAGGGAATCCCTGAACTCAAAGAGAAAATCCTGGAGATCGCCGCCCCCGCGCGCGATCTGGGCCTCGAGGGCGAGTTCATCACCAACTTGCGTCACCAGCAGCTTCTCAAGGATTCGCTTGAGGCACTCGCCAAGGCCGGCCAGGCGACCGAGCAGAATGTTCCCCACGAGATGCTTCTGCTCGATCTGTATGAAGCCCTTCGCCCCCTCGATCAAATCACCGGGGCAACGTATGTCGATGACGTATTGGATATCATCTTCTCGACGTTTTGCGTAGGGAAATGAGCCAACCGTGGGATGGCTCGCTCGGCAATCTTGAAGAAGACGGGATCGATTTCAATCCCGATGCTATCGTACCCGACAGCCATCGCCGCCGCGATCGTTGAACCGCCGCCCATGAAGGGATCAAGCACAATTCCAACCCCCAACGGAAGTGAGGCGCGAACGATCTGCCGCATGAACGCTTGCGGCTTGAGCGATGGGTGTGGCGCAATCGCACGTTCCTCAGGCCGAGTGGGCGCAGAGCGGATGACGTCCTCGAATGGGCTCTCTTGTGACATTCGTCGAAGCCCGCCCGTCTTCCACTTTCGGAGGTTATCCTGGACGCGTCCCTCACACGGTTTTCGAAAGACTCCCCAGGGTTCCCAGCAGGATCTCGGCATTACCGTCACGTCCACGAACTCGCCGTGGGCATTCTTCGGCCTGTCTCCGCCGCGAAGAGTTTTCACCAGTCGGATGATTTCTCCGCGCTTCTCGAAGCCGGAATCCATTAGAGGTTGATAGACCAGATGGGAGAGGAGGGGATTGGTCGCAATCATCAGGTGGCCGCCCGGCACGAGAGCGCGGATGGCTCGCCGTGCAAAGCTGAGGAAGAAGCTGCGAAGCTCCTCTCGATCTTTTTCTGTCAGGACGGTAAACCGAGGCACTGGGCTTCGCTTGCACCCGTCGAATGAAGGAGGAATACGCCAGACTCCACCCTTGCCGTTGCGCAGCTTCTCTTTTTCAACGCTGGTGTACTCTTTCAGCCCATAGGGTGGGTCGGTCACAATCGCTTGGATGGAATGCTCGGGACGCCGGTCCATCCAGGCGAGAGAATCTTTGTTGAAAATGCTGTAACGTGCCATCCCGCCCACCTCAGCCGTCGCGGTAAATCGTACCACGTTTGAAGGGGCTGGGCGGCGGTGACCAAGGCTGCAGGTAGCGGGCCGCTTGCTGTAGCGACGCTCCGAGAGCGCCAGAATTCCTTCAGGGTACAAGACCGGCGGTCATAGACCGCCGCTACAAGAGTCGGACTGACCTACCACGTGGCTGCGCCTACCTCACGGTGTTGAATCGCTTCTCGATTTCGGCCCAGTTCACCACGTTCCACCAGGCGGTGATGTATTCGGCGCGGCGGTTCTGATACTTGAGATAGTAAGCGTGCTCCCACACGTCGAGGCCCATAACGGGATATTTGCCTTCCATCACCGGGCTGTCCTGATTGGCGGTGGAGTAGATATCGAGCTTTCCACCCTGCGCTGTCAGCCAGGCCCATCCCGAGCCGAAGCGTCCGAGGGCGGCGGCGGTGAATTTTTCCTTGAACTGCTCGAAGCCGCCGAAGGTGCTCCGCAGCGCCTCTGCCAAGTGCCCACTGGGTTGTCCACCGGCTTTGGGCGCCATAATCTGCCAGAACATGGAGTGATTAATGTGGCCGCCGCCATTGTTGCGTACGGCCGTTCGAATGTTCTCCGGAACGGCGCTGCAATTGTTGACCAATAATTCCTCGACGGTCTTGCCGGCCAGATTCGGCGCCGACTCCAGGGCTTTATTCAAATTGGTTACGTAGGTTCCATGGTGCTTGCCATGGTGAATCTCCATGGTCATCTTATCGATGTATGGCTCCAGCGCGTCAGAAGCGTAGGGCAACGGTGGAAGTGTGAACGGCATAGAAGCTCCTTTTGTGAGTGTTATGGATGTTCCCTGATTTATGTCCCAAGTTGTTTAGATGCGCCACGCGCATTGAAAGACTCAACGCCGATGGACGACCGCCTGATTCGGCTTGAATTGCGCCGCTCCGGTGGGCATAATTCCAAGTTCCTTAGGAGGGCAAATGCCCACGTTGGATATTGAATGGGTCCGGAGACAGTTTCCCGCGCTGCAATTTCAAGTGAATGGCAAGCCGGCAGTCTATTTCGACGGCCCGGCCGGCACGCAAGTCCCCCAGCGCATGATCGACGCCATGCGCGATTACCTGACCAGCTCCAACGCCAATACGCACGGCGCATTCACGACCAGCAAGAAGAGCGATGAGTTGATCGCAAAGGCCCATGCCGCGGTGGCTGACTTGCTGGGCTGCGAGGCCGAGGAAGTTGTTTTCGGCCCAAACATGACTACCCTGACTTTCAGCCTCAGCCGGGCATTGGGACGCGAACTCGCACCCGACGACGAGATCGTGGTTACACGCCTTGACCACGACGGGAACGTCGCCCCCTGGTGTGCTCTCGAAGAGCGCGGCTGCCGAGTCCGCTTTGTGGATATCTCTCCCTCGGACTGCACTTTGAACATGGCGGACTTCAGGCGGCAAATCACCGCGCGTACCCGCCTGGTAGCATTCGGTTATGCCTCCAATGCGGTGGGGACCATCAATGACGTAGAGGAAATTATTCGTTTGGCTCATGCCGCGGGCGCGCTAACCTACGTTGACGCGGTCCACTATGCCCCTCACGGCCCGATTGACATCCGCCGCCTGGAGTGCGATTTCCTGGTCTGTTCTCCTTATAAGTTCTTTGGGCCACATTCCGGCGCGTTGTATGGCAAACGCGAGCATCTCACCCGTTTGCGGCCTTACAAGGTCCGCCCGGCTACGGAAGAGAATCCCTACCGGTGGGAAACCGGGACCCAGAACCACGAAGGCCAGGCAGGGATTCTTGCTGCCGTCGATTACCTCGCCGAACTCGGCCGGCGCGCCTCGCCCGCGGTCACCTCGCGTCGAGCCGCCCTGCTCGCCGCTTACGATGTGATTCGCCCCTACGAACGCGGCTTGGTGGAGCGGCTCATCGCCGGACTCCTGCCTATCCCCGGCCTTACATTTTATGGAATCAAAGATTTCGCTCGTGGCGCCGAGCGCGTGCCAACCGTGGCAATTCGTATTGCCGGGCATACTCCGCGAGAATTGGCAAGCTACCTCGGTGAGCGTGGGATATTCACCTGGGACGGAAACTATTATGCGCTTAACCTGAGCGAGCGGCTGGGCGTCGAACCCAGCGGTGGCATGTTGCGCATCGGCCTGGTGCATTACAACACCGCTAAGGAAGTTGACCGGCTCCTTGACGCGCTACGTGAGCTGGTAGGCAGGTAGGCAGATGGGCAGGTGGGCAGTGGGCAGATCGGCAGGTTTGCAAGTAGGTACATCGGCAGGTTGGGAGGTTAGCAGGTGAGTGAGTGGAGGAGGAACCGACTGCCCATCAACCCATTGCCCATTTGCCTGCCCACCTGCCCATCTGCCAACCTGCCTATCTGCCTACGAAAGGATGACCATGAATCGCAAAAGAATTCTCTTCTCTATTATTACCGCGCTGGGTATGTTTTGTGGGACAACTCTTGCCGCTGAGCACTATGACGTCCTGCTTGAACGTGGGGTAGCAGCCAAAATGCGGGATGGTACGGTGCTTCGTGCGGACATTTACCGGCCCAAGGCCGAAGGGAAGTTCCCTGTCCTACTCCAGCGGACGCCTTACGACAAGCGCGGGGAGGTGGAATTTGGCCTGCGCGCAGCCTCTCAGGGGTACGTCGTGGTTGTTCAGGACGTACGGGGCCGTTACACCTCTGAGGGCGAATGGGATCCCTTCCGGCATGAGTCGGCGGACGGTTGTGATACCGTGGAATGGGCCGCTTCGCTTCCTTACTCAAATGGCAAGGTGGGGATGTTTGGCGGATCGTACGTCGGAGCTACGCAGATGCTTGCTGCCATGGCGGCCCCTCCGCATCTCACGGGGATCCACCCATTCGTCACTGCCTCCAACTATCATGACGGATGGACGTACCAGGGTGGGGCCTTCGAGCAATGGTTTAACGAGTCGTGGACTTCCGGCCTTGCGCTGGACACGCTCAACCGCCGCGCGCAGACGCGTACAAACGCCCTGCACCGCGTCTTGAAGTTGCCACTCGCCTCTTATCCCCTATTTGACGCGGATGTGGACGGCAATTCTACCGAATCTCCCCAGGGGCTTGCTTCTTATTTCGTCGATTGGCTAGCCCATCCAAGCTACGACGATTATTGGAAACAGGTGTCCATCGAGGACCATTTCTCGCAGATCACCGTCCCCATTTTCCACGTCGGCGCTTGGTACGATATCTTCTTGGGCGGGACGCTCAGGAATTACGCTGGCATCAAAGCGCGCGGCGGCAGCGAGGAAGCCCGACGGGGGCAGCGCCTGACGGTAATCACGGGGGGGCACGCAGGGGACGGCCCCCGGATCGGCGAGGTCGACTTCGGCCGCGACTCGGTGGTCAACGAGTACGATCTCGTGCTGCGCTGGTATGATTACCTGCTGAAGGGCGAGAAGAATGCACTGGAGAACGAGAAGCCGGTTAAACTTTTCGTTTTGGGTAAGAACGTTTGGCGGGAGGAAGACGATTGGCCGCTGGCGCGCGCCAAGAACACGCGCTTTTATTTTCATTCGCAGGGCAAAGCGAACTCGCTCTCAGGCGATGGGACGCTCAGCACCTCTGAGCCGGCGAGCGAGCATGCGGATCAGTACGTTTACGATCCTGCTAATCCTGTGCCCACTCGCGGCGGCCCCCTCTGCTGCGACTCCCTGCACTTAGCTCCCGGCGCGCTTGACCAGCGCCCCGTCGAGGCCCGAAGTGACGTGCTGGTTTATTCTTCCCCCGCCTTCAAAGAGGACTTCGAGGTCACCGGCCCTGTCAGCGTTGAACTTTACGCCGCCTCATCCGCTGTGGATACGGACTTCACCGCGAAGCTGGTAGACGTTTGGCCTAATGGTTTTGCGCAGAATCTCACCGAGGGAATCCTGCGGGCCCGTTACCGCAACTCCCCGGAGAGAGTCGAGTTCATGAATCCGGGTGAGGTGTACGAACTCACTCTCGATTTGTGGGCCACGTCGAATGTCTTCCTGAAGGGGCACAAACTGCGCTTGGAGATCTCGAGCAGCAATTTTCCGCGCTTTGATCGCAATCTGAACACCGGCGAAGATGCGGGCCACGGAACGCACTGGGTGAAGGCAACGAATACAATCGCCCATGATAGGGACCATCCCTCGGCTGTCGTCCTGCCCGTGGTGCCGTGATTGACGTATTCTGGAATTTGGAATCTTGAATTTCGCATTGCGGCTCCGCCGCCTTGTGAGGAAGCCCTTCCCTATGGCCGCCCTCGTAAGCGCTCGATCGCCCAGGCAGCGTGTTCACGGAGGACGGGATCCAAATGTTGCGCTGCCCGCTTGAGCCAGGGCACAAACCCTTCATCGCCGGAATTGCCCATAGCCACGCAGAGATTGCGCAGCCAGCCGCGATACTTCGCACGCTTGATGGGTGAATGGGCGAACATTCGGCGGAAACCCTCTTCGCTGATCGAGGCCAGGGCCTCCAGGGGTGGATTGAAAAGGGGGAAGCTGGCGTTGTCTGTGGGCGGCTGTAGATGGTCCGTTGTCCCTGGTCCCTTGTCTGTTGTCAGTTGATCGCGAGTTCCTCCGTCGGCGATGGCAGGATGAATCCCCTCCACAAGCATCGGATGGAATTGCGGCACTTTGGTTGTCGCGGGAAGCGTGACGTGACCACTATCTGACGGCTGTTGCTCGGAAGGGACATGCTGATAGCTGAAAGCTGACGGCTGATGGCTTCTGTTCCAGGGACACACATCCTGACAAATGTCGCACCCGAAGACGTTGCCCGCGATCTTTGGGCGGAACTCCTCCGGGATGGAGCCCTGGAGTTCAATTGTCAAGTAAGAGATGCAGCGTGAGGCGTTCATCACATAGGGTTCAAGCAAGGCCCCCGTGGGGCATGCCTCGAGGCATGCCGTGCAGGACCCGCAGCGATCGGGAGCGGGCAAGTCTGGCGCGAGTTCGAGGCTGCTCAGGATGACCCCGAGGAAAAACCACGATCCCTTTTCCTCATTGATGATGCAGGTATTCTTCCCCATCCAGCCGATTCCCGAAAAGCGCGCGAAGGCCCGTTCGACAATGGGGCCGGTGTCTACAAAGACCCGAGTCTCGACACCAGGCGCCAACTTTTCTACCGCAACGCGAAGCTGTTCGAGCTTTGCCCGCATAATCTCGTGGTAGTCATGCCCCCAAGCGTAGCGCGAAACCCAAGCACGAGGCGCAGGGGTGGAAACTGGATACCGGAAACTGGAAAGTGGAAATTGTCCGTTGTCCGTCGTCCGTCGTCCGTTGCTGCCTACCACTCCAGCGTTGGAACCGGCTGCGGACTCCGCAATCCGGCCAAAGGGTAGCTGATTTGTCTCGTCTTTTTTCTGCCTTCTGCCTTCTGCTTTCTGCCTTCTGCTTTCTCTCTTCCGACTGCTGACTTCCGACTCCTGACTCCTCACCGCGGCGTCCACCTCAGTGGAATACGGAAACGGCGCGTTATAGATAAGTCCGACGCAGATAACTGACTTGGCAGAGGGCAGGACCAAGAGCGGATCGAAACGCTTGGGCTTTTCAAGGTAGCGCATCTCCCCATGGAAGCCCTTTTGCATCCACTGTCGTGAAAACGCGAGGTCTTTCCAAACCTCCAGCGGTGCGATCCCAGCTAGATCAAAGCCGAGCTCAAGGGCGCGCTCTTTTACGGTAAGGCCCGATAGCATCCGGTTGAATGATAGCGCGCCAGAAGACGAGATTCCAGCCATAAGGCGTAGCGCTAACGGTGAGCAGGCTGTGGGAAAAAACAGTTGGCGTGTCATCCCGAGGAGCCCTCAAGGGCGTTGAAGCGAACACCGAATCCTGATAGGCTGTTGGCGACAAATCGGGAGTTGATTGCGGGAAGGAGGCAGTTAATTCGCCGCAAAGGGTAGTGCGCTTTTTCTTTGCGCACCTCATCCAACTCGATTCATTGGAGGTTTTATATGTCTGTTCGTCATAACCGTCGCGACTTCCTCAAAACCTCGGCTCTGGCTGCGCTGGGGGGCGCCGCGGCACTGAATTCCACAGAAGAGCGATTTTTTGCAGCGCCTGCCGGGGCCCGAGCGTCCAGCATGCCCCAGACCTTTCACCAGGGTTTTCCGACTGGCAAGCTCGGAAATCTTAATGTGACCCGCCTGTTCCTGGGCTGCAACCAAGTGAGCGGGTACTCGCATTCTCGCGACTTGGAATATGTGAGCCGTCTGATGCAGGAGTACCAGACGGACGAGCGGGTCTTGAACACCTGGCAACTGGCGGAAGAACTAGGCATCAACACGGTGCTTTCCGACCCGTTCGACAAGCCGGTGCGGATCATGAAGCGCTATCGGAAGGAACGAGGTGGAAAGATTCAATGGATCTCGGAAGTTCATCCCCATGCTGAATCCTACTACGATATCCGGCTGCCACACCTCAAGGAGAACATCAAGCAGATCCTCGACAACGAACCCAACGCCCTTTACATCCAGGGCGGGGTGACCGATTCCTTCGTCGATCGGGGACTGCTGGATGAGTTGGGTGAAGCTCTGGAGCTGATGAAAAAGACCGGACTGCCCTCCGGCCTGGGGGCTCATTCAATAGAAACCCCAAAGGCTTGCACGAAGGCGGGTATCCAGCCCGATTTCTTCATGAAGACATACCACATGGATGACTATTGGTCAGCTACGCCTCGCGCCCAGCGCAAGGAATTCCTCGTGGACAGCTCGAGTCCCGACAATCACGACAACATCTGGGATATCAAGCCTGGGGCAACCCGCGAGTTTATGGCTACCTTCCAGAAGCCCTGGATCGCCTTCAAGGTGATGGCGGCGGGAGCAATCCCTCCCGAAAAGGGCTTCCGGTTTGCCTTCCGGGGCGGGGCCGACTTCATCTGCGCTGGCATGTTTGATTTCCAAATTCGAGAAGATGCGGGGATTGCCAAGAGGGTCCTGGCTGAGAACTTGGACCGAACACGCCCCTGGCTGGCCTAGCATTTTCCGGGGGAGTTGCCCCCGGCTTATGTCCTGATCCCCTCCGGGGATCAAGATGGACCTTGCTACAAGGGCGCATGGCAGTGTGCCCCAGCTATCGCTTGGGAAAGGTACTTTGGACATGGCCGAGGTGGCTTGTCTCGGAATCCTAGCTGCCAACATCTTTGGCAACCCCATCGCTTCCCTCCCAGCCGCAGGCGAACTGGCCCTGCTTGACCGCTGTGGGCTGAGCGTGGGAGGATGTGCCGGCAACACGGCGGCCGATTTGTGGCGTTTGGGGCGCACCGCCAGCGTACTCGGCAAAGTTGGCAATGACTTTTTCGGAGAGTTCGTTCTGCGAGACTTGAATCGATTGGGCATCGACACTTCCTTCGTTCGACGAAGCCAGACTCATCCCACATCCTGTACTTTCATTGTTAACGTTCAGGGCGAGGAACGCCGCTACATTCACTGTTTTGGCGCCAATGCCGATTTTTCCATCGCTGACTTTGATGCTAAGGTCTTTGATGGCGCGCGTGCACTCTACGTAGGAGGGTACCTTGCCATGCCGGCTTTCCGGCCCGAACATCTGCTGGAGCTATTCCGCAGGGCCAAGCTGCGCAGGCTGATTACAGCTCTGGATGTCGTCATTCCCTCGGGCGCCCCGTCCCCTCTCGAGGATATTCAGCAAGCTCTCCTTTATACCGACTTGTTTCTGCCCAATGAAGACGAGGCCCACGCCTTGACGGGCCGCACCGACCCCCTCGAACAGGCGCAACTTCTGGCCCGCTTCAATCCCGCCGGAACCATCGTGGTTACTCAGGGTAGCCGGGGAGCGCTGGCCAGGCGGGGGAGCGAGGTCCTGCGCGCAGGCGCCTTCCAGGTTGACTCCATTGACGATTCCGGAAGTGGCGACGCTTTTGACGCCGGATTCCTGGTGGGGATGCTCGAGGGATGGCCACTCGAAGACATGCTGCGCTTTGCAAGTGCCGTGGGTGCCTCTTGCACCCGAGCCTCGGGATGCCACGAGGGAGTCTTCCGGCTCGATGAGGCCCGGGCTTTTGTGGCGCAACATCAACTCGAAATCGAGAAAGTTGCCTGACGACGTGAGGAGTGTCCCGTTGATGAGATGGATTCCACTAATGCTTCTTGTAATCCCATTGCTAGCGATTGCCATTCCGAGGACGCCGGAGAAAACATCGACAGAAGCGCGCCGCACACAACTGAGTGCGGTGCTCGAGCAAGATTGGGAATACGAGCTGCGAGTTCACCCCGAGATGGCGACTTATATCGGCGACAACCGGTTCAACGACCGGGTGAGTGATCATTCAGCTAAATTCTTCGCCGAGGACCTCGAGCACGCCAAGCAGACGCTCGAGCGCATCGAGTCTATCGCTACGGACGGTTTCCCGGAGCAGGAACAGTTGAATAAGATTCTCATGGTCCGCCGCTTGCGCGAGCACATCGAAGCATCCCGATTCAAAGACTGGGAGATGCCGGTTGACCAGTTTAACGGTGTCCATTTGAGCTATGCTGCCCTGCCCTCAGCCACGCCCTTTCGCTCCCTGAAGGATTATGAAGACTATCTTTCGCGTCTGCGCCAGATCCCGCACGTCTTCGAGCAGATCGTGGCGGACATGCAGCTCGGCCTGCGCGACGGCCTGATGCCGCCGCGATATCTGCTCGAGAAGGTCGCCGTACAGGCCCAGGATATTGCTGACAAGTCTCCTTACGACAGTCCATTCACACAGCCTGTGTTCAAGTTTCCCGCAGGCATTTCGGAGGCTGAGCAGACGCGCCTGCGCGAGGCCACCCTCGCGGCAGTAAAGAATGAAGTGGCGCCTGCCTACGCGAGCTTTGCGGCGTTTGTACGCACCCAATACGCTCCCAAAGGTCGCGTTGACTACGGCATCTGGGCATTGCCGGAGGGGGACGCTCGGTATCGCCTCGACGTTCGACGCATGACCACGACGGATTTGAACCCGGAAGAGATCCACCAGATGGGGCTCAAACAAGTCGCTCAAATCGAGACCGAAATGCTCGCGATCGCTCACCAGCAGAGCTTCCCCGACCTGGCGAGTTTCAACGAGCACATTCGCAAGGATACCCATCTCTATGCGACCTCCGGGCAGCAACTTTTGGGCTTATACCAGCATTACGCCGACCAGATGTATGCCAAGCTTCCGCAACTTTTTTCTCATTTGCCCAAGAGTAAACTGGAAATCATCCCCATGGAGGCGTTTCGCGCTCCTGATGCCGTCCCGGCCGACTACTCGCCCGGCGCCGGCGACGGTTCACGCCCTGGCCGCATCAACGTCAATGAATATGAGCCCCGAAATCGGCTGCTGCTCAATGTCGAAGCGATTGCCTATCATGAGGGCATCCCCGGGCATCACCTCCAGTTCTCCATCGCGCAGGAACTGCCCAACCTTCCGCCCTTCCGCAGATTTGCTTCTTACAATGCCTATTCCGAGGGCTGGGCGTTCTACGCCGAGCGCTTAGGCAAAGAAGCCGGTTTCTATCAGGATCCTTATAGCGAATATGGACGCTTGGAAAATGAAATGTGGCGTTCCGTTCGCCTGGTTGTCGATACAGGTGTGCACTACAAGCACTGGTCGCGCCAGCAAATGGTGGACTTCTTCCGCCAACATACCGCCATGGACGAACCCAACATCCAGACTGAAGTAGACCGTTATATAGCGTGGCCCGGACAGGCGCTGGCTTACAAACTCGGCCAAATGAAGATCGTCGAACTCCGCGAGCGCGCCCGAGACACGCTCGGCGATAAGTTCGACCTACGCGCTTTCCACGATGCCGTGCTCGCCGACGGCCCGCTCCCCCTCGACGTGCTGGAAACAAGAATGAACGCCTGGATTGACTCCGAGAAGTAGGGGGCATGGCCAGCGCGCCCACGCGCGGCCCTTGGGAACTACCGGACTTCGGCAGTGGGCTACTTTGAAAATCCTGTTAATGGGGCTGCTTCAGTCGCACAGACCTAATTGTCGTTGCTATTTCCACGTCGCCTAAGGCGCGGCGCTTCACGAGGTTCTGTACTTGGCACCAGTTTAGAAACCACCTTATCTGCGTCGATGTAGCCCAGGTAAATCATGTCGTCATGTGCGGCAGATTGCGTAACCTCCTCCCATACTGGTAACGCAGGTCCGCCAAGCTCACCATTGCGCCATTCTAAACGAACGAATGCCTTCTTCCCTGAGCGCACGTCCACAAATGCGGGAACCCCCTTTTCTTCGCTGATTTCGTGTCTGCCCGGCTCCACGTTAATGATGAAGGATCTTCCTTGCTTTATCTTTGCTACCAATACTCCATCACACCAAACCGGGAACCAAGAACGTACGGGTGATTCGTGCTGTACATACACATAAACTTGCGTTGTCGGTCGACCACCTGCAAAGGAAAGTGACATCAGGCTGGAAACCGCAATGGCGGCTGCGTATATTCGGCTTCTCCAGAATCCTCTCATGCTTCAACTATGTTACCCTAAGTCGCTCTTTCCCGCCTCCCGGGCTCCCTGTCTCTTGACAAACCTGAATGAATAGGCTACAATTGTGAGTTTGGACCGGGCAAGCGCTCAGGACCTTGCCAGGGGCGTTATGCCGCAGAATTGCTTTTTTTCCTCCCTCGCCGTGTCATCCTCCCGATCAGCAGGCAGCGGGGGCGGTTCTCGTGGCAAGTCGCGCCAACCACTGGCGTCGCCGCCACAAATTCGGCGAACGAACCGAGAACGTCTGTGAAAACAAAGGGCCCGCATCGAAACCTCCTATTCACCGTAGCGCTGGCCTTCAGGTCAGCGCGTCATAGGGGTGGCCCTTGTGGCCACCCCGGGCAACCACGAGGGTTGCCCCTACGAACTCGCGGAACAAAGCCAGAATGTTATTGAAAACA
>Ga0187782_10002528_pt1 | contig 13451 bp, 13 predicted proteins | sample 0715_SJ02_MP15_2_FD_132454 | JGI IMG/M metagenome (GOLD analysis project Ga0187782, IMG submission 132454) | Tropical peat soil microbial communities from peatlands in Department of Meta, Colombia - 0715_SJ02_MP15_20_MG | ecosystem: Environmental > Terrestrial > Soil > Wetlands > Peat | place...
CGGCGCGCTCGTCATGCGGACTTCTGAACCAAAGCCACACTAGATCAATAAGTTGCTAGTGTCCTTCGATTCCGAAGTTCGCAAACGAGGCTGCCGCACAATGATGCGAACTTCGCAATCGGGACACTAGAAACCGCATTGCTTCGCGGTCGAGTGTGTCTCAGCGCGCGAGCACCTCGACCTCGCCGTCGACGCCGGTGATCACCTTGAAATCGCGTTGAAAGCTCTTGCCTTCGTTGCGAGCGATCACATGGTAGTCGCCCTCGGCGAGCACCGCGCGCGGGAACGCGCCGATTGATTCCTTGATGACGTCGCCGCCCGGCGTCAGCACCGTCCATTGCGTGTTGGCGAGCGCCTCCCCGCCCGGCTCACTGACGAGCTTGAGCGTGATCACTGCCGCGCGATGGGTGACGACGATATCGGTGAGCTTAGCAGCCACAACATGCACGTCCGAGCGTACTAGCGAGTTGCCTTCGCCGTAATTCGACACGATGTAGTAGCTTCCTTCTGCGAGCAGTACGACATCGCCGGTCATGACGCCCTGGGCGATCGGCCGGCGGTCGGTGGTGTCGAATTGGCTGCCCGTATAGATATCGAACGAGATTTGCCCGGCCGGAATGCGCGCGGCGCCGACGCGGCCTTCCAGGCGCACACCGCCCGCCGGAATGTCGAAGACCTCGCGCACCAACTCGGCGCGCAACTGCACCGATTTCGCCGCACTGGCGAGGCCAAAGCTCGCATGCACCACGTAGCTGCCGGGCGGCAGCAGGAAGGTGGGGGATGCTGCTTTATCCTCCTTGACGAGATGGAAGGCGCCGGTGGCATCGGGCTTGGCCGCGTAGACGCGCCAAATGAGGCCGCTCGCGATCTGCGGCGCATCGCGTCCATAGCGCGCGGTAACGACTAGCGCGACGCGTCCGGCGGGGACGAGCGGCGCGCTCTGAGCCAGCGAAGGAGCGGGTGCGGGCGGCACCGGCGCTGCAAGAGTGGCGCCCGGCGACCCGCTGCCCGGGGCCAGCGGCACCCCACCCGACGATTGCGGCGACGTCAGAGCCCGCGTCTGTGCCGCGGCCGGGAAAGGGCCGACAAGCAAAAACGCGACAGCCGCCGCCGATGCGGCGCTCCACCAGGTGCGACCCAAACCCCACCAGAGCATTGCCCTTTTCTTTCCGACAATCGCGGCATTTTCGTGCCGCGGCGAGGTCTGGCTTGCCTGCCGCCTTCACTGTAAATGAGCCCATGGCTTGCTGGCTTCCCCACCTTCCGGCGATCATGGTGGGCGCCAAATGAGATCGAGCGCGGCGAGGCGCAGTCGCGGCCGCGCTGTTGCGAGAAGCATGAGGACAAGGTGGCTCTCACAGACGTTGGCCCCCGACCCGGTCACGCCAAAGCCGGCAGGCCCCTGATCGGGCTGGTGCTCGGCAGCGGGGCGGCGCGCGGCTTCGCCCACATCGGGGTCATCCAGGCGTTGCTCGCGCAGGGCATCACGCCCGACGTGGTCGTCGGTACCTCGATGGGTGCGTTGGTCGGCGGCTGTTACGTGACCAACCAGCTCGAGACGCTCGAGAGCTGGGCGCGCTCGCTCACGGTTCGGCGCATCATCGGATACCTCGACGTGAGAATAGGCGGCTCCGGCCTGATCGGCGGTGGACGATTGGCAAAGCAGCTCGAGCAGTCGGTCGGTGCAGCATTGATCGAGGACCTGCCGACGCGTTTCGCGGCGATCGCGACCGAGGTCGGCACCGGTCATGAAGTCTGGCTGACGCGTGGCGCGCTGTCGCTGGCGCTGCGAGCCTCCTATGCGCTCCCTGGGATCTTTCCGCCGGTCCGGGTCGGTGGCCGCTGGCTCGTCGATGGCGCGCTGGTCAATCCCGTACCGGTCTCGGCAGCCCGCGCGTTCGGCGCGCGGGTCGTGATCGCGGTCAATCTCGATGCCGACCGCTTCGCCCGCGGCGCCACCATCGCCAGTCACGGCTCCGACGTACACGACGAGCCGCCGGCCGCCCTTGCCGGCAAACCGCGTAACGGTTTACGGGGTTTGTTCGGCGCCGAACGGGCGTTGAAGCGGGAAATCTTCGCTCCTGTCGCCCGGCCGGGTTTTTCTACTGTCATGATCGAGGCGTTCAACATCATGCAGGATCGGCTCACTCGCATGCGGCTGGCCGGCGATCCGCCGGACGTGCACATCACGCCGCATATCGGTCACGTCGGCTGGCTCGATTTCCATCGCGCAGCCGAAGCGATCGCTGCCGGCAAGGCCGCCGCCGAGAGAGCGCTCGAACCGATCGCCGACACGATCGCTGCGCTTTCTTGAGCGAGGCGAGAAAGCCGCTACGGCGAAGGCGAGTGCAGCGCGCAGTCCGTATGACACGCGAGCTGCTGCGAGCTGCAATTGAGCAGACATGTCGAGCTCGCGGTTGCATTACTCGTGGTCGCGCCGAGCCTGGTCGTGGTCTTGCTGATGGTGGTGACGGTCGTCAGCGTGCCGCCAACGATGCACGACGATTGACAGGCCGCCCCCCGGGAATTGCAGTTCATCATGCAGTTGGTGACGGTGGAAGTTTGCGCCAAGCGAATGGTTTCCGCGGCGAATGGCGCCTCGGCGAAACTGCTGATCGCCAGCACGGCGACGAGCGTCCTCAGGTATGCCATCACCGCCTCCAACAATTCACATCCACGAATGATGATAGCGCATTGAAATGCGCCCGCAAAATACGACCGATCTCGAGGCGCCGCCTCGCCGCGACCAAGGGCCGACCTTCGGCTCATCTGGAGGACGAACCGCCTTCGTCTCGCGCCCGTGCTCGTCGACAGGTCGGCGCGGGCGCGGCAGCCGGCGTTGTCAAGCCGTCAGGATGTAATCGCGCATCGCCGCCGATTCGCTTTCCATCTCGTGGACACGATGTTTGACGATATCTCCGATCGAGACGAGGCCGACGACGCGGCCCTGTTCGACGACGGGCATGTGGCGGAACTTACCCAGCGTCATCCGCTCCATGATGTGGGAAACCGTCTCACCTTCACCACAGGTTTCGACCTTGCGGGTCATTGTACGGCTCAGCGGCTCCTCCAGGGCACCGGCGCCCCGTTCGGCGAGCGCGCGCACAATGTCGCGTTCCGAGATGATCCCGGCGATACGGCGGTCGGCGCCCAGAATGATCGCGGCGCCGATACGTTTTGCGGCGAGGAGCCGCACGGCATCGGCGAGACTGCCGCCGGGCTCGATCGTGACGACCTCACGGCCTTTGGTCGCAAGGATACTGGTGACGGTCATCGTAGCCTCCCTTGCTGCAACCCACGGCGTCGCCCTGAAGGGGGCGCGCAGAACCATGCGTAGGTTGACGCTTCGGTCAGCGCCGAGTTCCCAGCGGTGGTCTTTCAAATCGGCGGGCCTGCCCCACGCGGAGCCGCCCGTCCTCGTCTGCCTGCGCCATATTGCGGCGCAGCATCGAGCTTCATTTCGGATCGCCAGAAAGAAGCGGCGCAGACTCAACTCTACGATGGTGCGCAAATGAGGCGGACGCAAGGTACGGCGAGGAGTATGAACCGCTGCGTTCAGCCACTCGGCCCAGTATCGAATTGACCCCGCGGCGCCACCGGATCGAAGGCGTCGAACAGAAGCAGGCCGGCAACAAAACCACCGATATGCGCTTGCCAGGCGATTTGCTGGGCCTCCTCTTCGATCGCGACGGTGCCGAGGCCGAGCAGCGCATTCAAGCCGAGCCAGACGACAAGGAACACCAGAAAGCGCGGATCGCGGAGTGTCGCGCTCAGCGGCACGGCCGCCACGCGATAAGCGGTGCCGTCGCTCTGCGCTCGCCACATCGCGAGCGGTCCGCCGCGCTGGAAGACGAAGCGCATCGCCGCGGCCATGGCGCCGGAAATCGCCGCTGAGGCCCCGATCATCGGCACCATCGCTCCGGGATGGCTTATCAGATGTGCCAGTGCGCCCGCCGCCGCCATCACCAACATGAACGCTGCGTAGCGCCACGCGCCGAAGCGGCGTGCCAGCGCGGTGCCGAACGGCAAGAGCCACGCCAGGTTGAGACCTATGTGCAGAAGATCAGCGTGGATGAACGCGTATGTGAAAAAGGTCCAAAGCTCGGCGCCGAAGCCGCCGGGCAGCGAGTTCGCGCCGACTGCATCGCCGGCGTAGCGCGCCGGAATGAAGGCGAAGGTCAGCAGGAATTGCAAATCCTCGGCATCGGTGAGCACCAACACCCGAAGCGCATGCACGAGCGCGAGCACGACCACCGTCGCGATCACGACCGGCGGCACGTTGAACATCGGCTCGGAACGTTGCGTCACCGGTTGCATCCGCGCCCCGTCGAGATACGTCGCCATAGCGCTGTCGGCAAGCGCCCATCTCCGCGCGCACAAAAAACAGAAGGGAGAGCCTTGGCTCTCCCTTCTGCTGCCTGCGCGGGGTTCGGCACGCTACGCCTATGATCCAGCCTGCAGGATCATCGAGCGGCAGTCCCTTCCGGAAAGCCGCTCAGCGGTCGTCACATCCCCTCGCCTCCCTTAAGTGAAAAAGACGCCAAAGTGTCAGGCAAAAGCCGTATCAGCCCAGTCACCCTATGCGCCGGCGCGTGCGCCGCCAATGTCAAGGTCTTGTTAAGACTAACGGGTCAGCACGCTGCGCACTCCATAGTCGAACGCCCTCGTCGGCACGCGCCCTGCTCCGCATCGCGCCGGACCGCCGATTGTCGTCTCCCGTGTCCCGATCAGGGACAGGTGTCCAGGCAGTCGTGCGCGCGAGGGAGCCGGCCCTACCGTGAAGCATGCCGCCAGCCGCGAGCTTTATGCCTATTGGGAGGAACGGCGCGGCACGCGGCCAGCGCCAGAGCGCGCCGATATCGAACCGGGCGCCATCCGTAGCGCGCTCGGCGACGCCTTCATCCTCGGGCTCGACAGTGCGGCCAGGCATCCGTTCCGGCTCGCCGGCACGCGAGTCTGCGCGCTGTTCGGGCGCGAGCTGAAAGGGCAAGCTTTCCTCACCCTGTGGGCCGCGGAAAGTCAGCCGGTCGTAGCGAGCTTGCTTGCGATCCTCGCCGATGAATGCGTCGGCACCGTCGCCGGCGCGACGGCGCAGGACGATCAGCGCGACAGGTTCGACCTCGAACTTCTGCTGCTGCCCCTGAGCGCACCGCGGAGAAGTCTTGCACGCGCCATCGGGGTGCTCGCACCGCTTAAGTTTCCGCAGCCGCTGGGCACAAGCCCCATCGGACCGCTTACGCTCGGGAACCGCCGCCACGTGGGAGCTGCCATCGACGGCGGGCTACTGCCGCGTCTCATGGCGGCGCGGAACCGGCGCGGCCTGATTGTCTACGATGGTGGGCGCTCCTAGTGTGGCGGTTCAGAAATCCGCATCATTCTTTCGGCGCGCTCATCACGCGGACTTCTCAATCGCCACACCAGAAGGTAACCCGTGCCGCGCGCCATGTTAACGGCGGCTAACGCGCCGTTAACGCGAGCCGCCTAGCTTGTCCGTGCGCGGACAGGCAATACGGCCGGTATGGCGTTGCTCGAACGAAAACCGAGTTTGCGGGCGCTGAGCGAGGATCGGCGGCGCTTTCAGCGCGTGCGCGTCAATCTTCTCGGCCGCTACATGCTCGCCGACCGGCGGGAGTTTCCCTGCCAGGTGGTGAATATGTCCCCCGGCGGCATGGCACTGATCGCGCCGGTCGCCGGCCAGCCGGGCGAGCGCGTCGTCGCCTATGTCGACCATGTGGGCCGGCTTGAAGGCCAGATCGCGCGGATTTTTCAAAATGGCTTCGCGATGACTGTGGCGGCGACGGCGCGCAAGCGCGACAAACTTGCCGCACAGCTGACTTGGCTCGCCAACCGCCACATGCTGGGGCTCCCGGAAGATCGCCGCCACGGCCGTATCGTGCCGCGCAATCCGAGCGGGCGGCTGATCATGCCCAACGGCATCAACGTCACCTGCCGGATCATCGACGTTTCGCAGTCGGGGGCCGGCATTGCCACCGATCAACGCCCGCCGATCGGTGCGCTGGTAACACTGGGCAAGGTTCAGGGGCGCGTCGTGCGCCACCTTGAGGACGGCTTCGCCATCGAGTTCACGCGGCTGCAGCATCCGGATTTTCTCGAGGAGAACGTCTCCGGCGGTTAGCCCGGAGGTCTTCCGGTTTGGTCACGAGCCGATCGCGGCGGTGTTTGCCCGTCCCGACCGATCGCGCTTGCGGTGCTCGTTCGAACATTCCGCGCCGTTGTCAATCGTCATGGCCGACAGCCGAAGGCAGCTGCTCAACGATCGTGAGAACGTTCGATGCCGGCGAGCCGCGGGGCTCCCCGCGCGTCCCGCGATCGGCGATGACCCTGAGCGCATCGCGCAGCCGTCCTCCGGACTGGTCGAGCATCTGCACGGCTTCGTCCATGCTGCAGCCGCGCAGCAGGAGGACCGCAAGCTTGACGCTCCCGTTAGCGCGGCGCAGCGCGTCGGAGACCTCTTCGCTGCCGCTGCCGGTCAGCCTGCGGAGGATGTTCTCGCTGCGCCTTTGCAGCTTCGCGTTGATTGCCTGCAGGTCGACCATCAATCCTTCATGCACGCGGCCGAGGCGGATCATCATCAGCGAGGACAGGAGATTGAGCGTCACCCGCTGTGCGGTTCCCGCCTTCATCCGCGTCGAGCCGGCAATCGGTTCAGGACCCGAATCGAGCCAGATTGAACAGTCGGCTTCCTCCAGAATGGGCGTCCCGCGATTGTTGGCGATGCCAATAGTCAGCGCGCCGCGCCGCTTCGCCTCGCGTAAATAGGCAAGCGTAAACGGCGTGGTGCCGCTTGCAGCGACGGCGATCACGACGTCGGAGGCCGCGATCCGGTGCTGCTGCACCAAGCGCACGGCATGACCGGCTTCGTCCTCGGCGCCCTCGGCCGATCGCAACAGCGCCTCCTTACCGCCCGCCATGAGCAACAGAAGTCGTTCCTGCGGCCAGTTGAACGTCGGAATGAGCTCGGCACCGTCCTGGACGGCGAGCCGGCCCGAGGTCCCGGCACCGACATAGACGAGACGACCTCCGTCCCTCAGCCGGCCCTCGGCCGCGCGTGCGCTGCGCTCGATCGCCCCGAGTGCCGCGCGCACAGCCGCCACCGCCGCCATCTGTCCCTCGACCATGGCGTGGAGGATGTCGGCCGGCTCCCAGAGGTCGATGTCTGCGTAGCGTGGGCTGGCGTGTTCGGTGTCCATGGTACGATCCAAACGGCAAAGTCGGGGCTGCCCCTCAAAGCAAACCGTTTCGGCCCTATTTAGTTCTTACCGTGGAGAAGGGCGACCGAACTAAGGGGAACTTTCCGGCGTGGAGGCCAGCGTTCTGCTTCTGGGCATCGACGGCGGCGGCACGCGCTGCCGAGCCCGGCTTGCCGCGCTCGCGGGCGAGGTGCTCGGCGAGGCCGAAGCCGGGCCGGCGAACATCCGCCTCGGCCTGGCGCAGAGCTTTGCGGCCGTAATCCATGCCGCCGCGCGATGCCTCGGTGAAGCCGGATTGAAACGCGAGGACATGAGGCGGATCGTCGCCTGTCTAGCGCTGGCGGCACAGCTCGTTGCCGCAGGCGCGAGGCGGCTGGCCCTGGGCGGCGGTTGCGCACCGTTCCAGAAGCCGTGGCTCGGCGTCCAAACCAAAGTACGCCTCGTCGAGCCGACCGGCGACGCTCTGCAAGGTGCTCTCATTCTTGCCCGCGAGGCGGCGCAATCGCAGGCGGCAAGCGCGATGGCCCCGTCCGACGCTGCGGATCACCGCCGATGATGCCGCTCGGCGCCGGAGCCGCGGCGGATTTGCGCGAGACGCCCGAAGCGGTGCGCCGGCAAGCGGATAGTCTTGCGGCCCCGGTAGCCGCACTCGTTCGTGAACTTTTGCGCCGACCGCCTGTCGGCGTGGTGACCTGTGCGAGGGGCAGTTCCGCGCACGCAGCATCCTTCGCCAAGCACTTGATCGAGCTCCATGTCGGCATCCCGGTTGCAGCGGCGGCACCGAACATCGCGACCATCTACCACCGGCCCCTCCGCCTGAAGGATCACCTCTTTCTCGCCATCTCGCAGTCCGGACGCAGCGACGATCTGATCGAGACCACCATCATGGCGAAGGCCGGCGGCGCGCTTACGGTCGCACTGGTCAACGATCCCGAAAGCCGTTTGGCGGCGGTTGCCGAAATCATTCTGCCGTTGGGCGCGGGACCCGAGCGCAGCATAGCAGCGACGAAGTCATTTACCGCTTCGCTGGCCGGCCTCTTGCGCCTGACGGCGCAATGGACCGGAAGCGATGCCATGCGCGCGGCCTGCGATGGCTTGCCGGCCCGCCTCGCCGCAGCGAGCGAGCTCGACTGGAGTGAAGCGCTCGATCCTTTGGCGATCGCTCACAGTCTGCTCACGATCGGCCGCGGCTCGACGCTTGCGATCGCTCGCGAGGCGGCGCTGAAATTCAAGGAAGCCTGCGCCCTGCATGCGGAAGCATTCAGCAGCGCCGAGTTTCGCCACGGTCCCATCACCTTGATCGCAAGCGCATACCCGGTTTTGATCTTTGCGCCGACCGATGAGGCCGCTGCCGGTCTCTCGGACTTGGCGGCCGAGCTGACGGGCCGGGGCGGATGCGTGCTTATGACCCAGCCGGACGGGAAGCCGCCCGGACGGCTACCGGCGCTCCCGGCCGTTCAGCCCGATGCCGATGCTATCTGCCTCATCCAGAGCTTCTATGGCTTCCTCATCAGGCTCGCGAGCCGGCGAGGCTGCGACATCGATCGACCGCGGCACTTGCAGAAAGTGACGCGCACGCGATGAGCCAAAAGCTTCACGCCGTCGCTGCTGCGCGCGTGTTCGACGGGTTCGCGGTGCGCGAGAACGCCGCGGTAGTCGTCGAAGAGACACGGATCGCCGCGGTCGTTCCGCGTACGGAGCTCGCCGTGACGATACCGACCCACGATCTGCCCGAGAACGCCTGGCTCGCGCCCGGCTTCATTGACATTCAGGTCAACGGCGGGGGCGACGTGCTGTTCAACGACGAGCCCGCCCCCGACGTCGTTCGCAGGATCGCGGCGGCACACCGCAAGCTCGGTACGACGTCACTCCTGCCGACCCTGATCAGCGACACGCCGGAAAAGACGGGGGCGGCGCTGGCCGCAACCGAAGCTCTCATGGGTATCGAGCCAGGCGTGCTCGGCCTCCATCTGGAGGGACCGTTTCTGGCGCCGGAAAAGTGCGGCGCCCACGATCCCCGCGCCATACGCCGGCCTTGCGCGCAAGACCTGGCGGCGATCACCGCGCCGCGCAAGGGCGCCACACTCGTCACGCTCGCACCCGAGCGGGTGCCGGCGGGATTTGTTTCCGCGCTCGCTGCCGCCGGCGTGCGGGTTGCCCTCGGGCATTCCATGGCGACCTATGCGCAAGCTCGTGCGGCGATGGCGGAAGGCCTTGGCGGCTTTACCCACCTGTTCAACGCCATGCGGCCGCTCGATGCCCGCGAGCCGGGGCCGATCGCGGCGGCGCTCGAATCGACGAGCGCCTGCTACGGTCTCATTGTCGACGGCATCCATGTGGCCCCGCCAATGCTGCGGCTCGCTTTACGCGGAGCCGGGAAACCGATCCTGGTGAGCGATGCTATGCCGCCGGTCGGCGGCACGCGATCAACGTTTGGGCTCAACGGCGAGACGATCGCGGTACGCGAGGGACGCTGCGCGCGCGCCGACGGCACGTTGGCGGGCGCCTATCTCGACATGGCCGGCGCTGTGCGCAACTGCGTTCGTTTGTTGAATGCGCCGCTGGCGGATGCCTTGCGCTTCGCCTCCACCCATCCGGCCGAGTTCCTCGGCCTTGGCGGCACGCTCGGCAAGCTGGCGCCCGGGTACCGCGCCGACTTGGTGGGCCTGAGCGTGGCTGAGCTGGAGGTGGTCGCCACCTGGGTGGCCGGCGCGCTTGTCGAGAATTGACGACGCCCGGGAGTGCTGTCGGCATTTTATTCATGTCTTGCCGCTTCTGTTGACGATCCGCCGACGCTATCGAGAACATGTCGTGTCTCGACGACACTCGACGGGCAACGCGGCTCGTTCCGGCACAGCCTCGCCCGCGAGGCCGACTTCAGGTCGCCTCGCTTTGCCCGAGCAATCATCGAGCGCGGCGGCCGTACCCGCTGCAACGCATTCGGTGATGCGCAGCGGCATGTGGTGTCGGGCGAATTCGCGCTTCGGTAGGCCGTTCGGGACGCGAAGCGTGCAATTTGAATTAAAGTCGAACGACTACAATTTTAGATCATGTTCCCGAGAATAATGCGGAGACTTTCGCGACTGTTTATCAGTGTTTACTTCAAATTGAAGCACTCGACTTAGCGGCCCCGCAAAAGCTTTGTGAGAAACGTGGCCTCCAGAAGACGGGAGAGGGGTCACATGAGTTCGAGTAGCAAGGTAATTCTCAGGCGTGGTGCGGCTGCAGGGTTCCTGGTGCTGGCGGCACTCGCGGCGCCGTCGGCGAGCCGTGCCGATGAACGTCCGCTGTTCGTCTCGCTCGGCGAGGCCACACGTGCGCCGATCGGTTGGATCGAGTTCTGCACCGCGTCTCCGCGCGAATGCTCCGGCCATCCGGCGACGCCGCACGACGTGGTGCTGTCGACGGCAGCCTGGAAGGAGCTCACGCGCATCAATCTTTGGGTCAACAGCCACATCAAACCGATGACCGACCTCGAGCATTACGGCGTCGTGGAGAAATGGGCCTACCCCGACGACGGCTACGGCGATTGCGAGGACTATGTGCTGCTCAAGCGCCGGATGCTGATGCAGGCGGGCTGGCCGCGCGAAGCGCTGCTGATCACCGTAGTGCGCGACAAGCACGGCGACGGTCACGCCGTCCTTACGGTCAAGAGCAACAAGGGCGAATTCGTCCTCGACAATCAGATCGACGAAATTCTGTTGTGGTCGGATACCGGCTACCGGTTCGTCAAGCGTCAGTCGCAGGCCGACCCGAATGTCTGGGTCTCGCTCGGCGATCCGCGCTCCGCGCCGTCGACCGCAACCTCGCACTGAAGCGGCAAAGCCACACCAAGGAGTTTGCGACCCCGGTCACGTCCCCACCCCTCCCCGTCCCCAGACCGGGTTCGCGCGGCCGGCGCTCCCCCAGGCGCCGGCCGCACCTTTTTCCAATCGTCCACGCGTTTCATTCGGCCGGGATTCATCGTCGCCGCGCGGCGTATGTATCGAGCGCCTCAGTGGTGCCAGCCGACTCAGTGCAGCAGCAGAGCCGAGTGGAACGCATGTTGCGACACCATGCTGCCGGTGGCAGTGAACTTGTTGCTGACTGGATCGAACAATTCGGCGGAAGCCAGAGCCGAAGGAGGATTTTGCCGGTTGACGGTGGAGGCTTTGGCTCCCATTCCGCCGGCGAGCAGCACCTCGCCGGCGAGCGGTCCGGACGCAAAGATCGTTGCGGAGTGTCCGGCGCGCGCATTGGCCATGCTCGGCTTGCACGTCAGCACTTTCGTGGCGCCGTCAATGCAGGTGAACGTCCCGGTCACCGGGTTGTAGATCTCGGCGGAATCGAGCACGCCGCTGTCGACGTTTCCTTGCAACTTGCTTTCATCCTCCCAATAAGCGGCGCCGCTGTAGCCGCCCGCGATCAGCACGTCTCCGTTCGGCAGCAGCGTCGCCGAATGCATGGTCGGCGTGTCGATCATGTTGCCGGTCGCTACGAACTGCTGGCTCGCGGGAGTATAGAGAAGCGATGTGTTCGTCGTGTTGTAGACTGCCTCGGCACCTAAAACCACGCTGTTGAAGCCGCCCGCGATCAGAACCTTGCCGGTCGCCAAAAGCGTCGCCGTGTGGCCTGCGACGCCGCGCGGTAGCGCGCCGGCGGTGGCCGTGAACCTTCCGTGCGTCGGGTCGTAGAGTTCCGCCGTACCGTAGATGTGGCCCGTAAGATCGTTGACGCCACCCACGAGCAGAACCGCGCCGTCGGCGAGCAGCGTCGCAGTGTGCAGCGCGCGCGGGCTGACCATGCTGCCGGTCAAGCTAAATCGACCGGTTGCCGGGTCATAGATTTCGGCACTTGCCTGCGGCTTGCCGCTCTTGTCGAAGCCGCCGGCAATCAAAACGGTACCGTCCGACAGCAACGTCGTCGTCGCGAAAAACCGGCCGTCATTCAAGCCCCCGGTCGCAGTCACGCTATCGGAGGAAAGCTTGTAAAGCTGGCTGGTTGTCGGCACCGACACCGCAAATGTCATCACGCCCTTGCCGGAGATTTTAGCGGTACCAACAGCGCCGCCTGCGACGAGGATTTGCCCTGAAAGTATTCCGGCGTCGAACTCCACCGCGCCGAATCCGCTCGAGCCGCCCGCGATGCCGGCATTTTTGAAGATACGGGTCGCCGGGTCGAAGAACTCCAGGACTGCTTTCTTGCGGTTGGTCGTCGCGCCGCCGATGACCAGGACGTCCCCGGGCGCCGGATTGGCCGCAGCGCCTGCCCCTGGCGTCGCTTGGGGGGGAGCGGACGCACGCTCCGCTCCCCCCTTGGAAAGGGACACCAAGCCTAGATCAATGAGACACCCGGCAAGGGTCGGACAATTCTCCGTGCAGTCCCCTCCGGTGAACAAATGGAACGTCATTACGCCAACAAGCAACGCTAAACGCCGGTTCGTCATGACGCCTCTCCCGCTGACCTCATCCGCCCTAACGAAAGTGAGCATGCCACGCGCAAGCGGGACCGTCACGCCCGAGCGGCGGCGCGGCTCGATCAATGGCGATACGCTTGAGCGCCGTCGGGCCGGCCGAGGTTGACCGGAAACGAGAATGACAGTCCGGCTCGCAGCTCGCTGACGGGCCGGCCGTTTACCAGCGCAGCGCGCAGGCCCACGTCGAAAACCAGATCGTCGCGCATCTGCCAGATGGCGCCGAGCAAGGCGGAGAATGTCTGCGACTGGTCGGAAATGCTGTTCGAGTACACCTCGAGCACCGGTCGCACCGGCCATGTGTGCGGCCCTTCGATGATTGCGTCGAGAAAAAGTTCGCCGTGCTGGTCCGGCGTGAGATTGGTCTCCACGTTCAAGTGAACGGTTCCCCAATCCCAGCGCTGCGACACGATGCCGGCAAAGCTCATGCCCAGGCCCGACTGGCCGATGTCAGGAAGCAGCGGCCCGAACTCCACGGCGATGCTCGGCCCCGGTATGTCCTGCAGCACGCCCGGCTGGACGACATATTTCAAGAATGCCCCATTGGGCACGCTCGTCGGCCCGGCTGCCGGAGGCGGCCCTTGCGCTTCGCCCTGGAGAACGAGCTCCCACCGGTCGGCGAAGCCGTAATTGAGTACGGCGTACGGCCCCGTCGCGACGGTCTGTGAGTTTGAATGCAGAACGCCGGCCGGCTGGAGTTCGATCTCGACTTGTCCGCTGTCGGCCACCGCCGCGTCGGTTCCGTCGAACGGACGATAGGCCGCGGCCGGGACCGGCGTTCCCAACAC
>Ga0187782_10002529_pt1 | contig 13451 bp, 11 predicted proteins | sample 0715_SJ02_MP15_2_FD_132454 | JGI IMG/M metagenome (GOLD analysis project Ga0187782, IMG submission 132454) | Tropical peat soil microbial communities from peatlands in Department of Meta, Colombia - 0715_SJ02_MP15_20_MG | ecosystem: Environmental > Terrestrial > Soil > Wetlands > Peat | place...
GAACAGCTCGGACTGCCGCAGCAGAAGCAATATCGCTGGAAGGGTGGCAAGCCCTGAGTTCCCGCCACGTCTGAGGCGATGGCGAAAGCAAGAGAGGCTTTTTGAAAGCGGTGTCCTGGCCGCTCTCTCGCGGGGTCATTGTGGCGGATTTGAATCGGACAAAAAGTCGCATCCGCACGGTGCTCGAGATGATTAAGTTCGAGCACTCGGTATTTGCGCTGCCGTTTGCGCTCGTGGGGGCGCTGCTTGCTGCGAGGGAAGGGGGCGGTCTGCCCTCGTGGCATCAGATCCTCTGGATTGTCATCGCCATGGTCGGCGCGCGTTCCGCCGCGATGACGCTGAATCGCATCGCCGATGTCGAGTACGACCGCCGCAACCCCCGCACTCGGAATCGTGCTCTGCCCACCGGCGAGCTCTCGATCGCATTTGCCTGGGGATTCACCATCGCCGCTTCGGCGTTGCTCGTCATCGCTGCCTGGCAACTGAATGCGCTCACGCTCCGGCTCGCGCCCCTGGCGCTCGCGATGCTTTGGTTTTATTCCTACACCAAACGCTTTACGTCCTGGTCGCATTTCGTGCTCGGCTTTTGTCTCGGCATTTCGCCCGCGGCGGCTTGGATTGCAATCCGCGGCTCGCTGGATCTGCGGATGCTAATTCTCTCGGCCGCCGTCACGCTGTGGGTCGGAGGTTTCGATGTTCTCTACGCCTGCCAGGACGTCGACTTCGACCACTCCGCTGGCTTGTATTCCATTCCGAAAAGGATGGGTATCGCCAAGGCGCTTCGCTTTGCACGAGCCGTGCACATCCTCATGGTCGCTCTGCTCGCTTCGCTGGCCTGGAGTTTCCAGTTACCCTGGCCGGCCTGGGTGGGAATCGCGGTCGTGGCAGCCCTGCTCGCCTACGAACATTCCCTTGTGAAACCAAACGATCTGAGCAAAATGAATGCTGCGTTTTTCACCGTGAATGGCTATATTAGCTTGTTGTTTCTGCTGTTTTGGGGTGCTGCCGCGGTTGTGACGCGGCCCTAAGTCAGCGAAAAATGAGCGGCAAGTTACAAATCACTGATGTGCGGCTTGAGCCCATCGCGGAGAAAGTTCTCGCGAATACGCGGTTGAGCCCAGAAGACGGCCTGGCGCTTTTTCAATCACACGACTTGCTTGCAGTGGGGTGGCTAGCGAACCACGTCCGCGAGCAGCGCCATGGTGACGTCTGCTATTACAACATCAATCGGCACATCAATCCGACCAACGTTTGCGTCGCTCACTGCAAACTCTGCGCCTTTGGCCGTTCGCCCGAAGCCGCCGGCGCGTACACCTTCTCGCTGGAGGAGATCTTTGCACGCGCCCGAGAAGGCGTCGCCCAAGGTGCCACGGAATTTCACATTGTCGGCGGGCTGCATCCTGATCTTCCTTTTGATTACTATCTCGATCTGATTCGCGGCCTCAAGCAGCGTTTTCCGCAGGTTCACCTGAAGGCGTTCACGGCCGTTGAGGTGCACTACTACGCGCGCCTGTCCAAGCTTTCCATTCGAGATACGCTGTTGAAAATGAAGGAAGCGGGTGTCGATTCCCTTCCCGGTGGCGGCGCTGAAATTTTTCATCCGCGCGTTCGGCGCATCATTTGCGATCACAAGGTTTCCGGACAGATGTGGCTGCAGATCGCGCGCACCGCTCACGAAATCGGCCTGCGCTCCAACGCCACCATGCTGTTCGGTCACGTCGAGACTCTGGAAGAGCGCGTCGACCACCTCGTACGCCTGCGCGAAACCCAGGATCGAACCCATGGCTTCGTTGCCTTCATCCCGCTGGAATTTCACCCGGCCAACACGGGCCTTGCCCACCTCCCGAAGCCAACCGGCATCGACGCGCTAAAGACCATCGCCGTCTCGCGCCTCATGCTCGATAATTTTGATCACATCAAGGCGTACTGGATCATGCTCACGCCGCGCATCGCCCAGATCGCGCTCGGCTTCGGCGCAAATGATCTGGATGGCACCGTCGTTGAAGAAAAGATCTATCATGACGCCGGCGCGACGACCCCCGAGCATCTCACGCGCGCCGAGCTGGAGCGCCTGATCCGCGCCGCCGGCCGCGTACCCATCGAACGCGACACACTCTATAATCGCGTGGATCGCTCGACGACGCTGCCCGCCTCTCCCTCGCCTCGAGCCTCCGGCGGATTCCTCCCCGCCAGTTCCCTCACTGCCTAGCATCAGAAATTGAAGCGGTACCCCAAAATCATCTTGGCAATCAAATGATCGGTTGACGACGTCAGTCCCCAGCCCAGACCCAAATTGATCTCCCACTGGGGAGCGATGTTCAAATCGATGGAAGGAAAAATCTGCTGCTGTTGTTGCGAAAGAGCATAGAACCCGCCGACCGGCCCCCAAGTGCTGTAGTACTCGAGTCCCCCCGCTATCTTCGGAGTGAAGTCATAGCTGAATTTCGCATCCGGCGCAAAGAAAAACCCCATATGTTCGTTTTGGCCGTGCAGGGATTTGTCAAACGCCGGGTTGACTGACCAATACCAGCGCCCAATTCTTTGATCGATGATGGGTCGAATCTCCCACGTCCATGTGTCTGGAGAAAAGGGCCTTCGCTGGTAGCCAATCTCGTTTGAGAGGCTAACGCCCACCGGCCAGTGCCATTTCTCTGGTACCCGAACGCGGGGCCGGATGTGATCACCGACCCATTGCCATCCCTGTCCGGAACGCGCAGAAGTGAAAATGTAGAAGCCCGTCTCGAACCAATCGTTGAAACCGTGTGTGATTTCGACGGTTTCGTGCAATGCGTGGTTCGTCGGGTACAGCCCATCCTCCATCGTCGTGGAGCCCTCGATCGTGAAATTGCTGTGCAGCTCGACCATCGTGTGGCCAGGCTCAACCATATCGCTGCCGTATACCTGAATCTCGTAGTTGCCCTGCGCCGCCACGGGCCAGCCCCACGAAATGAGCAAGGCAAGCACAGCGGACCGGATTCCGGTGACAAATTTCATGTGCTGGATACTAGCAGATAGGCTTTAGGCGTGCGGGTGAGCCTTGTCGTAAACATCCATCAATTGCCGGATGCTCGCCTGCGTGTAGCGCTGCGTGGTTGAGAGCGAAACATGGCCTAACAGCTCCTGGATAACCCGTAGATCGGCGCCGTCTGCCAACAGGTGCGTTGCAAAGGCATGTCGGAGCGAATGGGGGTGCAAATCCCAGTTGACGCTGGCCAGCCGGGCGTACTTCTTCACCAGCATGTGTACAGACCGGCCCGTCAGCCGCCCGCCTCGATGGTTGAGAAACACCGCTTGATAGTCTGGTTTCACCCGCGCATGAGCCAAAAGCTCATCGCGCACCGGCCAGTAGGCTTCTAGCGCCGCGCCAGCCTTGGAGCCGAAAGGCACCACGCGCTCTTTGCGGCCCTTTCCAAGGACCCGCACCATTTGTCCTTGCCGGTCCAAATTGCCAACGTTGATCCCCACCACCTCACTGACGCGCAGTCCGGAGGCATACAGCAGTTCCAGAATCGCACGATCACGCTTCAGCAAGATTCGGGAATCCTGCTCGGACGCGGCCGTGAGACGCCGGTGACGCCGCGATTGTTCCCCCTTACTGCCGAGCTCGTCGAGGAATGCATTCAATTCGCTCGCCGTCAGCACCTGTGGCACGCGCTTCGGCAATTTGGGCGTGCTCACCAGCTGCGCCGGGTTCTTGTCCGTAAGTTTCTCGCGCATGCAGAATCTGAAAAACGTACGCACGGAAGACAATCTCCGCGCCACGGACGCCTTGTCCAGCCGCCGGTCGTACATCCAGTTCACGTACTCCCGAACGATATGATGATCGATGCGCCCGAGGGGCAAGGTCTTTTCCCCGGGTGGAGTTAGAAACTCGCGAAACTGCCTTAGGTCGCGCCGGTATTCGCGAATCGTCCCCGGTGAGGCGTTGCGCTCATAGTGAAGATACTGAATGAATTTTTCGATGACTCCGTGCATGGCGATCGACCGGCGCGCGACCGGTCGGATTATAGGATGCTGAGAGGAACCTACCCGGAGTTGTTGCGTTCGGGTTGCCTTTTGGATAAAGGGTCAGACGGGCGATTGTGGCCATGCTTGCGACGGCCGACGAGACATCTTTGCAATGCGTTTGCTCTCATGCATCATGTAGGTGGACTGAGGCCGGATGATTTTTCATCGGATCACGCGAGGGAACGACAAAGGAAGTATCCGCGAGCCGTCCATCGGCTCAAATCGTCGAGTTTTTCGACTGCGCCCGATTCGGGGGTTGGTCGGCGCTCCCCTCGTTGTGCTTACCTTGAGTCTTGGTTCGGCATCCGCTGTCGCGCAGCCCCAACCATCGAAATCGCTCACCGTCGAGCGCATCTACGGCGCGCCCAGCTTGAGCGGCTACTTGGCACAAGGAATCGAGTGGAGTCCGGATGGTCATCGGATCTCGTTTCTCGATCGCCGTGCCTCGGGCGTCGAGATGTGGACGATTGATCTAGCGACGGGTGAGCGCAAGGTGCTGGTCCCTGCGGATGTGCTCGCACAGGTGATGCAGCCCACCAGAACGCAAGCCATCCAGTCCACGGGCTTGGGCCGGGTGCAGGCGGACAATTACCGTTGGTCTCCCTCCGGCAATTCGCTGCTCTTCATCGGCAGCACCCATTTGGTGCTGCTCGATCTCAAAACGATGATGCCGAAGCCGCTCGTCACCGGCGAAGCGGATATCGCAGATTCGAAGTTTTCTCCCGATGGCAAGTGGGTCAGCTATGTGCGCGACTTCAATTTGTGGCTCACGAATGTGGCCACGGGAGAATCGAAGCAGCTGACGACCGGTGGCAGCGAAGAGATTCTCAAAGGGCAGCTCGACTGGCTGTATCCGGAGGAGCTTGAGTCCAGCACGGCCTACTGGTGGTCGCCCGACTCGTCCAAAATTGCATACTACGAAATGGATGAACGGAGAGTGACGCGCTATCCCTTGATCGATATGAGCTCGCCGGTGGGAGCCACCGAGTACGAGCATTTTCCGCAAGCGGGCGAAGCCAACCCTATCGTGCGGGTCGGCGTTGTCGCGGTCGATGGAGACGAAACGAAGTGGATGGACACGGGCGCGGACAGCGATGTCTATCTTGCCCGGGTCGTTTGGCTACGCGATGGCCGGCGCATCGCAATCGAACGCCTCAATCGCGCACAGAATCGTCTAGATCTCCTATTCTGTGACGCGACCACCGGTGCTTCAGAGACTATCCTTACCGAAACGGACCCCTACTGGATCAATCTGTCGGACGATCTCTACTTCTTCTCCGATCACCAGCGCTTTCTCTGGTCAAGCGAGCGGACCGGCTTTCGCCACTACTATCTCTATGACGTTTCCGGTACACCGCTGGGGCAGCTGACCAGTGGCGACTGGGGTATCACAGGCACCGGCGGATTCGGGCCGGGTATGGACAGCCATCCCGCCGTCGATGAGACCCGTGGTGTGATCTACTTCCTGTCCAACAAGGAGGATGTGCTGGGTACACAAGTATATCGGCTTTCGCTCCGCGATCGGTCGATTACACGCATCACGGCGGAAAGCGGCACGCATGACGTGATCTTCGCGCCCGGTGCATCCGGTTTTGCGGACACGTATTCGAATGCGATGACTCCACCGCGGCAGGACCTCTTTCGTGCGGACGGCTCCCACGTGGCCGTCATCAACGAGAACAAGGTGCGCGAGCTCAGCGAGTATGACCTCTCGCGCGTGGAGTTCCTGGAGCTTGCGGCGGACGATGGTACGAAACTCTACGCCTCCATGATTCGCCCGAGCAATTTCGACGCCTCACACAGGTACCCCGTGCTCATCTACGTCTACGGCGGTCCAGGCATTCAGCAAGTGCGAAACCAATGGGATCGAAGCGATTTCCTCTGGCTCGAGATGATGGCTGAGAAAGGCTATATCATCTTTACACTCGACAATCGCGGATCCTACCAGCGCGGCCACGCCTTCGAGACACCGATTTATCATCGGTTCGGGACGGTGGAGCTTGCAGATCAACTCGCGGGCGTAAAGTACTTGAAATCGCTTCCCTATGTGGATGGCTCGCGCATTGGAATCTGCGGATGGAGCTACGGCGGCACGATGGCGCTGGTGGCTATGTTTAACGCGCCGGACGTTTTCAAGGCGGGCGTTTCGGTTGCTCCGGTGACGGACTGGCGCCTGTACGATACGGCGTACACCGAACGCTATATGGGGCGCCCGCAAGACAACCCCGAAGGGTACGAAACATCTTCCCAGGTCCATCACGTCGGCGGGCTGGAAGGAAGCCTGCTGCTGGTTCACTCCACGGGCGACGACAACGTCCACTTTTCCAATACCGCCGAATTGCTGAACGATTTGATTCGAGTCGGGAAATATCCGACAAATCTCATGATCTTTCCTGGTCGAGGCCATGGTATAAATGACACTGCGGCTCGAATCGAGCTATACAAAGGCATCACGGAGTTCATACTGAAGAGCTTGTAGGGCAACCGTACCACCCCCAGAGTCTGGCGCGTCTCCCTTACCTGTGTTATGAGTGTCGGGTGAAGATTGCCTGAAAAATACGACGGGATCCGAGAGCTGCATTGCGCGCCCACTTCACAAAACGAAAAAAGCACACGCTGCTTATGGCGGGAGCCTTCTCCACCCTCGTGTTCATGGCATACCATTCCGCCACCGCGCAATCACTCACAACGGTGACAACCGAGGCAGAGGGACCAGAGGTTTCCGCGGACCCCGTGCCGACACTACTCGACGCTGGCTTTCACAATCTATACGAGCTCAATTTCAAGGATGCCCGGGCACAGTTTCTTGCCTACCAAAAGGCCCGTCCTCAAGACCCTATGGGGGTCGTCGCGGAAGCGGCCAGTCATCTCTACGAACAGTTCAACGCCAAGGGAGTTTTCACCTCGGCGTTTTTCTTGGATAACGACAAATTTCTAAATGGCGTGGATGGTACCCCCGCGGAGAATGAAAACAAGCCGTTCCTGCAGGCCAACGATCGCGCGCGCCAAATGGCCAAGAATCAGTTGAAGTCCAATCCGGGCGACAAGCAAGCGCTCCTGGTTCTGACCATGGCGGACGGGATGGAGTCCAACTACGACGCGCTGATCGTTAAAAAACAGCTCGCGGCTCTCGGTTTGATGAAGCAAGCCGAAGCCGAGGCCAACAAGCTTCTGGCTACCGACCCAAGCGCACAGGATGCCTACCTGGCCCTGGGTACGAGCAACTACGTCATCGGGTGCCTGTCCGGCTTTAAGCGAGCGTTTCTGTGGTTCGGAGGCGTTCACGGTGACCGCGAGCGCGGAATCGAGCAGATGCAGCGAGCCGCCGACCACGGTCAATATCTGAAGCCGTTCGCGAAGATCATGCTGGCCCTCGCCTGCGAGCGCGAGCACCAAACCGATCGCGCTCGCGAGCTGCTCCGCCAACTTGCACAAGAGTTTCCTTCCAACCCGATCTTCCTGCATGAGCTCGCCCTACTCGACCACCGCTCCGCGGTTCAGTGTAAGGCGACAGCTTCGACCGGCTGACTCGGACCTACCACTTCACGCGGACGCGGTAATCCAGGGTAGCGGCTCCATCCTTGTCGATCGGAATTTGAAAGCCGATCGTCGAGGCATCCAGTTTGGTCCATTTGTAGTTCGCGTTCAGAACGTCCCAATCGCCGCCGACCGGTTCGCGCACCTCCACGTTGACGGCACGGTCCTTGTGGTTTCGCAGCGTGATCTCGTATTCCAGCTCGTAGAGATTGCTCGCAAGCTTTTTGTAATCGGTTTGTTTGCGCTCGCATACGACATCGAAGGCGTTGCCGACGTAGATGCGCAGGGCCTCGTCCTTGGGCGTGTGGTTGATCGCGTCTTCACCGCCGAACTCAACCTCACCCTTCGAATCGGCCTGATAAACCCGCACGGTTCCCGCAGGCAGAGGCATTCCCAGGCCTGATTTCTCGTCGTTCTTGAAGCGGTAGAAGACTTTCACCGGCTGGGAGATGGCGTTCCCGATTCCCTGCGGATTGCGGTAGAAGTAGGGCTGCCCTTCGACGGCAAGGTATTTCTCGACGGGAATGTTTGTCCCGCTCAGTAGGCTGATCTGCTTCGATTCGTTGTTCTGAATCGAGGTGCGCTGCCCTAACGTGTACAGGTGAAATTCCGAAAATGCTTCCTGTTCGAATGCGGGCTTCGCGGCCGGCGCCGACATCTCTTTGACCAGCATGTCCCGCATGGCGCCCTCCGCCTGGGGAATGCGATGCACTTCGCCTGCCACCAGCTGCAGTTTGGCGTCGTGGTAGGTGGCGCCGGTATTGTTGACGAGCGTGACCCAGCCATCCAGATCTGCGGTTTTTTCATCGCGGCCCACGGTCAATACGTAGTCCGCACTCCAATTCATGTTGTTCGTAAGATACGACGCCTCGACCCGCTGCGCATTGCTGCCGCGATTGTCGAGCGTCCAGACCAGAGTCGGCCGGCTGTAGAGATTGTCCGGAAGATCGGGAAACCGATAGGATTCGGCAGTCATTCCCGTGACAATTTCGTTCCCGATCTTCCAGACGGGACCACCGTTGTCGGAAAGTAGCAGCGCTTTTGTCTCCACCCATTTGGTAGAACCGGAATCGGTTTCGCGTACTACGAGCGTGATTTCGCGGCCCACATACTTTTGCAGAAGCTTCTGAGGGTCCAGAAGGTCGTATTCATAGTTTTGTTCCACAACCCTGAGCTTCGCCGAATCGGTGAGCGAGCGAAAATGCACGGTTGCGGGCAGGATCGACGCTGCTACATCTTCAAATCGCAGCGGGAAGACGCCCCCCTCGAGACGAATCTGGCGAACATCGCGGACGAGCGCGAGATTCGAGTTGTAAACAGTGACAGAGAGATCGGTCTGGTCCTTTTCGGTGGTCGTAGCGGCGGTGAGTTTTTCCTCTACGCCACGAGCCTCCCTTCCATTCGCCGCCCATAGGAGGAGTAGAAGGGCCACCAGCGCGGCCGAGCCTAAGATCTTTGTCTTCGATGATGACATAAATTGTCTCCTTCGCTTGTAGAAGACTGCACAGGAGAGAACGAAGATGGCGTGATTTCTTGCAGGTGATCGGGGGGGCTGAGGTGGCAGTTACAACACGAGTTTCCAGTGGACGCCGCCGTCGCTGGTCGTGAACTTGCGGCCATCCGCCGTGGTCACTGTTGCGTTGGAAACGTCCGACGCTTCGATCGCAACGAAATCCGCTGGCACGGGGGGTGGGATGCGATTCCAGTCCTTGGCGTTGGTTGTGAGCGCGATCATGCTACCGCGGCCTGCGAGCCAACAAACCGTCTTAGACGGAGCCGAGCCGGCAGTGAACTGTGCTCCCGCAACGGGCAACTGCGCCTGCCAGGATGCGCCGCCGTCTTGCGTGCGCTCGACAAACCCGCCCTCCGCAATCCGCCACAGCACCTTCGGATCGGGCGTGGAGATAATCTCTCTTGTGGAACGGCGATCGACCGCTTCAAGCGCGAGCGACGCTTTCGCTCCCTGAACGGAGACGCGCGCGGCCGGCGATGCTGTCTGGCTTTTCAACATCGAGGAAGGCTCGCGTGAAATCGTTTCTGCATTGGAAGTCGTCGCCTTTGGTTCGAGACGTCCTCCCACGGCTCGAAGGGCGTCATTTTTGCTCGCGGGGGCAGAAGATGCGGCGGCGTCTGCGGCAGCAAGCGAGTCTGTTTCGGCCTGCTTGCTGCTTGGAGACGGCGTGGCTCGAGGCGACGGCTTTCCCCGTGGGCTCAGATCACTCGTGAGATTCGGCGAAGATTTTGGAGCAGGCACTTCGCCGGAAGCTGACCCATTCTCAGGCATGGACTCAGGCGTCGTCGGCGCCTGCTGGGGCTGCGACAAAACCACGAGCGTCGGCGGCCGCTTCGGCGTGGGCCATCGGGCCACCCAAACGGCGCCAACAATCAGCGCGGCAGCGACCGGTAGGAGCCAGCGCCAATCCCAAAGCCATGGCCAAAAAGAGGGCTGGTGCGGCGGCGCACCACCCGCCGGGTCGGGGGTGCCGGCGCGATCTAGGGCTGCCAGCTGTTCCCGGCAGCGCGTGCATCGAGCGAGATGCCGTTCGTACCTCGCGGATTCGTCGCCGTCGAGCGAGCGCTCGAAATAAGCTGCCAGGGTGTCTGGCCCGGGACAGTCGTCGCCCGAATCCCCCAGACTTTGGCGCAGCAGGTTAGCCGCCGCTTTTTCTTTTTCCTGATCCCGCGAAGCCATCCAGTTACTCTCCTCCACCTTCTAGAACGCTCGAAATTTCAGATCTTGCGCCCACGGGTTTAATCTGGTGCCGATGCCGCATCTGGCTCCGCCGCCGGTTGGAGCCGAGAGTGGGTGGAGCGCACCCTTTCGGTCAAGTCAAACGGCCATTCGTCACAGACATATTCAAGCGATAGGCGCACCTGCGCCTCGGTCCATTTTTTCTCTTCCCGCAACGCCACTTCGACACGGCGACGCATCGCCTGGCGCGTGCGTTCAAGCTTACGGGAAACAGTTGCCTCGTGCTCGCCCAGCAGGCGGCCGATTTCGGCAAGCGTGCGGTCATCCACGTAGTAATACGCAAGACGCAGTCGATCGCGGGGATCGAGTGAGTCAAGAGCTGCGGTCAGCGCCGCTTGCAGGACGGCCAGGTACCTGGCCCGCTCGGGGTCGATAGGAGCCTTTGCTGAAGCATGTGCCGCCGCGGCCGTCGAGATTTCCTGGCGTTCTGCTCCGGCGTCATCTTCCAGTGGTTGCGTTCTTCGCGCGCGCCGAATTTCATCGACATGACGTTGAGCAAGGACAGCGCGGAGCCAAGTGCTGAGCTTGCTTTGTCCGTGAAAATAATCGAAAAGCGATTTGCGGCGCCCCTGGGATTCGCTGAGACCGTATAGATCCGCGTAAAGCGAATCGGCCAATTCCCTCGCGTTCACCTCCCCAGCAATGGCCCGCGCGGCACGATAGAGTTCAGGCCGAAACTGAGTCATAAAGAACTCCCACGCAGCGGAGTTCCCGGCGCTACAGGCGCGCGCAAGCGCCAGATCAGAAACGTGTAGTGTTCTGAGATAGGCTTCAATCGTCTTGGCGCTGCTCGGAGCGTTTTTGAAGCGATGCGCGGTACTGCGTTCGAGCGCAGCAACGAATTGCTCGCGATTCAGATTCCATTCCCTGGGTGGGGCTGCTTTGCGCCAACAACGTTCGACTTCATCGGAAAGCGCGGACGAGCCTAGGAAACGGGCACCCGCTTCTGGAGAGGCGCGCTGCGACTCGGCGGGATTTGCCGCAATAGACGAGTTGGCAGGCCGGGGTGCCATTACTTCAGATGATACCGAAACGGCCGCGGAGGGTTGCATGAAGGCGCAAGGCAGTTTCCGCACCTTGCAAGCGCCGAAGGGTAAGGCTGACCGACTGCCCGCACCACCAAAGTTCCGCCGCTGATCAACGGTACCCGGGCGAGGCCGGAAAGACAAGGATTCCGATTCTAACTTGGAACGACAGGTCGGGCTCGCTAACCCCAGACCTTGCGGGCGGTATCGACGACGAGGGCAAGTTTGCGCCACTGATCATCGATCGAGAGCAGGTTGCCGGCCGCCACCGACGCGAATCCGCACTGCGTGCTGATGGCTAGGTTTTCCAGCGGGACGTACCGCGCTGCCTCGTCGATGCGGCGGCGGAGGGCGTCCTGCGATTCCAGCTGTGGCTGTTTTGTGGTGATTAGACCGAGAACGACGGTTTTGCCGCGCGGCACGAGTCGGAGAGGTTCAAACGTGCCTGCACGCTCGGTATCGTATTCGAGCAGAAATGTATCGACGTCGAGTGAGGTGAAGAGTTTCTCGGCGATGGCATCGTAGCCACCCTCGGTATACCAGCGGCTGCGGCTATTGCCGCGACAGATGTGTGCGGCCCGGCGGACCTTGCCAGGTGGGGCCTCACTGAGCGCCGCGTTATCGCCCGCGACCGCTTTTTCAAACTGCTTATCGGGATCAAGACCGAGAGACTGCATGTGATGGCGCTGCGTGGGATCAAGATAGTGCGAGTAGTAGGGCGCGTCAAATTGAATATATGCGATGCCTTCGGAAGCGAGCCAGCGAACCTCATCGCGCGTGATTTCGACCAGATCCTGAAGTAGATCGTTCTGAGAAGCGTAGAAGCGATCCGTAATGCCGCGCTTGTAGCTTGACACCATGAAGTTGGAAGGCGACGGCAGCGTGATCTTGAAGGGTCCAGGCGCAGATTCTTTCAACAAGGGGAGCTCGTAAGCTGTCATTTTGCGCGCTTTACGCAGTTTTCTCCCAACAACTTGCGCCGTGCTTCCCTCCGCACCGCCCCCCGGGCCCTTCCATTTGAGCGTGACTTTGTCCTCAACGAAACCCTCGACGGCATCCGCCATGTCCGTCAGCCACGAGCCACGACGCAGTTCTCCGTCTGTAAAGATGGGCAGGCCCACTTTGCGCTGGCCCTGGAAGACTTCGAGGATGGCACGATCTTCGACGGAGTGCAGCTGATCGAGAGTCAGCTGGCCACTCGCATGGGCTTCGCGGGCCCGCAAGAGTTTCGGAACCCGCAAGAAGCTTCCGACATTTTCTGCGCGATAGGGAGTGGTCATGGGCACGAACGTATCTCGATGAGCGGCACCAACGGCTCTGGAAAACGCGTCATCCTACCCACGAGCAGCAAGAAGCGTCAAGCGCTCGTGACCGCCACCTCTCTGTGCACCAGGAGCGAGATAGTGAGGCCGATACAGAACATGACCGCGAGCACACCGTTGATGCGCGATGCCAGCGTCATCGCGGCCGTGGCCACAGGGACGCGCGAGAGCGGCAAGACGACGAGGTTCATGAATAGGTACACCGCGACGCCATAGAGCAGGCCCGAAACGACGGGCTTGCGAATCAGAATGGAGAACTTGCGACTCGCGATGAAAAAGATGGCCGTCCAGCTGAGAGCGATCAGGTAATGCAGCACGACTCCCAGAGCAACCGAAGCCAGGCCTGAGTCAAACGATGCGCCGCCCATCAATCCACTGGCGATGTACTGCAAAACCATCACAGGAGTGATGTGACGAAACGCGTTGAAGAGGAAGGCGTCGATGATGTCCAAAGTGCCGGCAACCAGCCCAATGCGCAGAATCACGAGGGCCGTTCGCGATAAGACTCCCGCAGGAGCGACAGAGGGGCCGATGCTTTCAGCGCGACGTGGCGCGGGCATGGCGAAACGTCACCGTATCGAATCTAAATCATCAGGTCAAGCTGCGAAGCGTGGAGCGAGAACTCGAGCCGAAAAACCTGAGGTCGATGCCGCCTCGCTGTGCCAGAACCTTGATGCTATACTTGGGGCCGTTACTGCCGGAAAGCATTGCCGCGGAGAGGTGGCCGAGAGGCTTAAGGCGGCGGTTTGCTAAACCGTTGTACGCGCAAAACGTGTACCGGGGGTTCGAATCCCCCCCTCTCCGCCA